>SKEY01000011.1_pt1 | contig 331042 bp, 278 predicted proteins | sample 4843871 | NCBI WGS metagenome assembly SKEY01 (sample SAMN11008797, study PRJNA524170) | human gut metagenome | biome: Human fecal sample; material: Feces; isolation source: fecal sample from pouch patient p36 | host: Homo sapiens | place: Israel: Tel-Aviv | collected 2016-12-04
CTCCCTTTACACCCAGTAAATCCGGATAACGCTTGCCCCCTACGTATTACCGCGGCTGCTGGCACGTAGTTAGCCGGGGCTTCTTAGTCAGGTACCGTCATTTTCTTCCCTGCTGATAGAGCTTTACATACCGAAATACTTCATCGCTCACGCGGCGTCGCTGCATCAGGGTTTCCCCCATTGTGCAATATTCCCCACTGCTGCCTCCCGTAGGAGTTTGGGCCGTGTCTCAGTCCCAATGTGGCCGGTCACCCTCTCAGGTCGGCTACTGATCGTCGGCTTGGTAGGCCGTTACCCCACCAACTACCTAATCAGACGCGGGTCCATCTCATACCACCGGAGTTTTTACCCCTGCACCATGCGGTGCTGTGGTCTTATGCGGTATTAGCAGTCATTTCTAACTGTTATCCCCCTGTATGAGGCAGGTTACCCACGCGTTACTCACCCGTCCGCCACTCAGTCACCAAATTTTTCATTCCGAAGAAATCAGAATAAGGTGCTTCGTTCGACTTGCATGTGTTAAGCACGCCGCCAGCGTTCATCCTGAGCCAGGATCAAACTCTCGTTAAAAGTGTTTGTATCCAGTTCAGAACCAACTAACTAGCTAATTCTTCCCTTTTTACTGTTGTTTTGGTTTGTTTAAAAACCGTTCTTAAAAATCTTCTCTTAAAGAAATTTTCAAGGGTTGTTGTTGTCTATTGTTCAGTTATCAAGGTTCTTTGTTTGTGTCGTTCTTTTCAAGCGACAGCTTTTATATTTTATCAAAAGCTTTTGTCTTTGTCAAGAACTTTTTTATTTTTCTTTGTCGCTCTTTTCGAGCTTTCCTTTGCCGTCTCACGCGACAGCCTATTTAGGATATCACTTTCAGAACTCTTTGTCAACAACTTTTTTGATTTATTTTTCAATCATTTCATTGATTTTTAAATCTTCCAGTTTCCTTCCGATCAAGAATGTCCCGCCTCCGCGTCTTCTTTTATCTTCCGTTGCTCTGTTGTTTTCTTTGCTGTTCCTCAGCGACGAATGTTATCTTATCACAGCTGTTTTTAATTGTCAATGTTTTTTATATATTTCATGTAATTCAGACTATTCTGAAAATTAGTATCTGCGTTTCCAAACTCTAACAAATAGATCCGATAGCCAAAACAGCTGTTTTGCAAACGTCTGAATAATAATCAAAAAAACAAAAGAGACCATGCTCAACACAGTCTCTCTCTTTTACTATTTTATTTTCTTTTCAACTTCTCTCGGAAGACGTTCGTACAACCATGTCATACGTTTCAATCTCTTCACCGTCTCTTCATCAAACTGTCCCTTCTCCATTCTCCAGGTCCAGTTTCCGCCAAGTGTAGACGGTACATTGATTCTCGCCTTTCCATCCAGGTTCAGTAAATCCTGCATCGGAGTTACGCAAAGGTTCGCCTTACTGCTCATTGCAAGTCGGATGAAATCCCACGCCAGATCATCTTCATCCAGGCGTTGTGCATTCATATACTCTTTTGCAAAATCTCGCGTCGCTTTATCTGTACTGTGATACCATCCTCTTGTTGTATCATTGTCATGCGTACCCGTATATACAACACTGTTTTCCGGATAATTATGCGGGAGATATGCAGAGCCTCCATTTGGATCAAATGCAAACTGTATTACTTTCATTCCCGGGAATCCACTGTCGGATAGCATCTGAAGTACACTTTCTGTCAGGAATCCAAGGTCTTCTGCAATAATATTCAATTTGCCAAGTTTTTCTTCAATTGTACGGAACAGATCCATTCCAGGGCCAGGCATCCATGTTCCATCCACTGCTGTCTTATTTCCATAAGGAATGGAATAATATTCGTCAAATCCACGGAAATGATCAATTCTTACTACATCATATAATTTGAGACAATGCCGGATTCTCTTAATCCACCAGTCGTATTCTGTCTTTTTATGATATTCCCAATTATACAGCGGATTGCCCCACAACTGTCCTGTTGCAGAAAAATCATCCGGAGGACATCCTGCTACTGCCACCGGATTATTCTCTTCATCAAACTGGAATAACTCCGGAGATGCCCATGTATCTGCACCGTCAAATGCAACATAAATCGGAATATCTCCAACAATCTGAATTCCCTGTTCATTTGCATAAGCGTGAAGCTGTGACCACTGTTTATCGAATTCATACTGCTGGAATTTGTAAAAATCAATCTCTTCTGCAAGTTCTTCTCTCGCATTCTCAAGTGCTGCTTCCTCGCGGTTTTTCAAGGCTTCTTCCCATTCATTCCAGCTGATTCCACCTTTGCTGTCCTTGATTGCCATGTAAAGACTATAATCATCCAGCCAATACGCATTTTCTTTGATAAAGTTATTATATGCTTCATCTTTTTCGAAACGCTCAAATGCCTTTTTCAGCACTTTAAATCTTGAATTGTAGATTTTCTCGTAATCAATACTGTCTGCCTGCTCTCCAAAATCATACACTTTACATTCTTTTTTTGTCAGAAGTCCTTCTTTGATCAGTGTCTTCAGATCAATAAAATATGGATTTCCAGCATATGTGGAGAAAGACTGGTACGGGGAATCCCCGTATCCAGTCGGTCCAAGCGGCAGAATCTGCCAGTAACTCTGTCCAGCCTCTTTTAACTGATCAATAAATTTATACGCCTCTTTTGAGAAACAGCCAATTCCGTATTTTGATGGCAATGAAAATACCGGTAATAATACTCCGCTCGCTCTTTTCACGTTCTTCTCCTCCTCTTACAGATGCCAGATATCTCTGTTGTACTCTTCGATTGTTCTGTCAGATGAGAAATACCCTGCTTTCGCAATATTTACAAGTGCTTTCTTAGCCCATGTTTTCTGATCTGCATAAGCTCTCAATGCTTCTTCTTTCTTTTCTTTATAGCTGTCGAAGTCAAGAAGAGTCATGAACCAGTCTTTACTGATAATCTCATGCTGCAGTCTCTCAAGATTCTCTTTCTCTCCAACTTTCAGAACTTCCTCGCTTGTAATAAAGTCAATCGCTGCCTTGATCGCAGGATTCTTCTCATAGAAATCTCTTGCGACATAATCAGCCTTTGCATAATGCTCGATTACTTCATCACTGGATGCACCGAATACAAAAATGTTATCGTTTCCAACGAGTTCATGAATCTCAACATTTGCTCCATCCTCTGTTCCGAGTGTTACAGCTCCGTTCAGCATGAATTTCATATTACCTGTTCCACTGGCTTCTTTAGATGCAAGTGAAATCTGCTCGGAAATATCACAAGCCGGAATTAATTTTTCAGCCTTTGTTACATTATAGTTCTCAACCATAACAACCTTCAGGTATGGACTTACCTCTGGATCATTATTGATGATCTCCTGCAGGCAGAGAATCAGATGAATGATATCTTTTGCGATCACATAAGCCGGTGCTGCCTTTGCTCCAAAGATTGCTGTCACTGGTGCTGCCGGAATCTTTCCTGCTTTGATCTCAAGATATTTATCAATGATATATAATGCATTCAGCTGCTGACGTTTGTACTCGTGCAGACGTTTAATCTGGATATCAAAGATTGTATCAGGGCTTACTTTCACTCCCTGTGTCTCTTCCAGATATTTGCACAGTGCTTCTTTATTTGCATGTTTAATCTCTACTAATCTGTCAAGAACCTTCTCATCATCCTTAAATGCAAGAAGTTTCTCAAGTTCAGCTGCATCTTTCTTGTATCCCTCTCCGATCAGTTCATCAAGAAGCTCTGTGAGAGCCGGATTACAATGCAGTAACCAGCGACGGAATGTAATACCATTTGTCTTATTGTTAAATTTCTCCGGATAAATCTTGTAGAAGTTATTCAGTTCTGTCTCTTTCAGAATCTCTGTATGAAGAGAAGCAACACCATTTACGCTGAATCCATAATGGATATCAATATGTGCCATATGAACTGTATCATTTCTGTCAATGATAGAAACACTTTCATCTTCATATTTTCTTCTTACTTTATCATCCAATACTTCGATGATCGGCATCAGCTGAGGAACTACTTTCTTCAGGTAATATACAGGCCATTTTTCCAGTGCTTCTGCAAGGATTGTATGGTTTGTATATGCACATGTCTTAGAAACAACTTCGATTGCCTCATCCATGTCTAAGCCTCTCTCTACAAGAAGACGGATCAGTTCCGGAATTACCATTGTCGGGTGAGTATCATTGATCTGGATCACTGCATAATCAGCAAGATCATGAAGGTTGCATCCCTTTGCTGTACATTCGTCAAGAATCAGCTGTGCTCCTGCACTTACCATGAAATACTGCTGATAGATTCGAAGCAGTCTTCCGTTCTCATCACTGTCATCTGGATATAAGAAAAGTGTCAGGTTCTTCTCGATGTCTTCTTTATTAAAAGCAATCCCATCCTCTACGATTGTCTCATCTACAGAGTCAATATCAAAGAGATGTAATTTATTTGTCTTATTGTTATATCCTGTTACTTCAATATCATACATTCTCGCATTTACATTAAGTCCTTTGAAAGCTACCGGATAAACAACATCTGTCTTTTTCAGCCAGGATTTTTCTTCAATCCATGGATTCGGAGTTTCTCTCTGAAGGTTATTTTTAAACTCCTGTTTGAAAAGTCCAAGATGATAGTTCAGTCCGACACCGTCTCCTGCAAGTCCAAGTGTTGCGATTGAATCAAGGAAACATGCTGCCAGTCGTCCAAGTCCACCATTACCAAGTGACGGCTCTGGCTCTACTTCTTCGATCTCTGCAATATTCTTACCGTTCTGTGCAAGTACATCTTTTACTTCATTAAAGATACCAAGGTTGATCATGTTGTTAGAAAGCAGTTTTCCGATTAAGAACTCTGCGGAAATATAGTAAAGTTTTTTCTTACTATCTGTACGTTCCTTTTCTCCTGCCATTTCCTGCACCATACTAAGAAGTGCTCCGTAGATTTCTTCATTGGAAGCCTGTGCAATCTCTTTACCAAGTTTCTGCTGTAATGTTTCCTGAATGTTCATTTGAATAATCTCCCTTCAAATCTGATTCTGTTTTTATGTTACATACTTTGTTTCTTTGTTTTCAACTTATGATTGTATTTTAATACGATTATCTTCAAATATCTTGCAATATACTTGCACTTTATTGTACAATACTATCATTCTTATAATTCAATCTAGTTTGACCAGCAGGTGTGTCAGATAACATTTTATTGAAAGGATCTCATTTTTATATGAACATTAACGAATATCAGAATTACCATGAAACAAAAGCGCATACATCCGCAGAATTTCCTTATAATACTTATCTCTGCTCGATCCCTCTCGATTTCCCTGGAGTACCACTGCACTGGCACGATGAGTTGGAACTTGTTGTCATCAAAAGAGGGCAGGGTTTTGTTTCTGTGGACTTTGATAAGCGTCTGGTTCACAGTGGAGATCTTATTATTATTCCCCCTAGATGTCTCCATGCCATCGAACAGGATGATACTTTTAAAATGGAATATGAAAATATTATTTTCAAACCAGATTTACTTTCTTCCGGAGCAAACGATCTGTGCATGATTCAATACATCGTTCCGCTTCTTGACGGTTCTCTTCCTATTGAATATTTTCTCACTCCGGCTCTCGGATCTTTTGAAGCCTTAAGCAATTGTATCCGACAGATTGACCTTGTCTGCGCTGATCAGACACCTGGATGGCAGCTTGCTGTGAAAAGTTCTCTGTTTAACTTTTTCTTTCTTCTGATCTCTGAACGTCAGAAAAAAACAGTCTCCACTTCCTCCAATTCCAAATCTTTGGAGAAAATGAAAACTGTTTTAAAATACGTAGAAAATCATTATACAGAAAAACTAACGATTGATGACATGGCTGAACTTACTTATTATAGTAAATCCCATTTCATGAAGTTCTTCAAAGCCCACATGGGAATCGGATTCACTGAATACTTAAATGATTACCGGCTTACAATGGCTGCCAGACTTCTCAAATCATCCGATGACTCTATTCTGATGATTGCTGATGCCAGTGGTTTTGACAATCTGTCCTACTTTAACCGCATTTTCAAGAGAAAATATGGTATTTCACCTGGGGCTTACAGGAAAGCATAGTAACTATCCAAAAACAATTATGAGTGATAATACAGTTCGATTGGATCAATTGGATCAAATGGATGTTCTTCTTCCATTTTCTTATTCCGCCCACGACGTTTCATCAGCTCGCCGCTCTTGTTGTATACCCAGAAGGAATATACAAGGAGCTTATTTACCTTCCCGATCTTCTCTTTTGTCGTCTTATTATAATAGACACCACCTGTCTTGAATGCAGTCTTCTTATGGATCAAAGAGATCAGCTCTGTCTCCGTTTTGACCGGTTCAGGTAAGATTGTATATGCCCGTCCGACACAGTCTGTCTTGTGGGAATCACTACCACCGGTCATCACCTTACCGTATTTCTCTGCCAGTTTTAAGGCACCAGCATTAGAATCCTTCGGTTCACAACAATTGAATGTCTCAATAAAATCGAATCGTTTAACAATCTCAGGTGAGAGGTAGTATCTTCTCGCATGAGTGAAGCTCATGTACTTTTCTCCGCATGGATGTGCCGGTCCCAAAACTCCACCATTGCGGTGAACCAAATCGATCAGAAGTGCTAGTGGCATTCCACGCATCTCAAGTAGACGCATCTTTACACCCTCCGGCATAATTACAAGAATATGCCCTGCATCTCTCGTATCATATTCAATTCCTTTGAGTACCACAAAATCGGTATGTTTCTTTCCTTTTAAATTCTTCTTCCAGTAGCGGTAGCCATTATATGTGTCGTGATCCGTGATCACCATTCCCTGAAATCCGTGTTCCTTGAGTATCGTGATATATTCCTCAATCCCTACCCTGCTGTCTATGGACCCCTCTTTCACGTGACAGTGCATGTCTATCTTCATATTTGAGTCCTCCTTTTCCGCAGTCCTGATTTTATCAAAAAGTACTATGTGAAATAACTTTATTTTCGTTCTTTAAAAAGACTGCTTATTGATAAATTCATTATACCGCGTTTATATAGGAGTGACAACAGAAGACACACAAAAATGCTAATTCTTGTTTAGAGCTTATAATACCTTCGACAAAAAGTTTTTCGTCCTTTCATGTTTTGGATTCTCAAACAATTCTCTGGGTGACTCATCTTCAACAACTACACCTTGATCCATAAAAATAACCCTGTCACTAACATTCTTAGCAAATCCCATCTCATGAGTTACGACAACCATTGTCATCCCTTCTTTTACAAGAGATTTCATAACATCAAGTACCTCTCCGACCATCTCTGGATCTAGTGCAGAGGTCGGCTCATCAAAAAGCATTACTTCCGGATTCATTGCCAATGCTCTTGCAATTGCAACTCTTTGCTTTTGACCTCCTGAGAGCTTGTTTGGATAGGTGTCTGCCTTGCATTCCAATCCAACTCTTCTTAACAACTCTATTGCTTTCGTGTCTGCCTCTTCTTTTGTCCATTTTTTCAAACGCACTGGAGCTAATGTAATATTCTGCTTTACTGTCATATTAGGAAAGAGATTAAAATGTTGAAAAACCATTCCAAGATTTTCACGATATTTATCAACATTAAGTTTTGGATCCATGATATCCTGTCCATTGATATATATTTCCCCTTCTTCCGGCTTTTCCAAAAGATTAAGACATCTTAAAAAAGTAGATTTTCCTGAACCTGAAGGACCAATCACACAGACACATTCTCCTTTTCGAATATCAACATCTATTCCATTTAATACATGATTATCACCAAACGATTTCTGTAAATTTCGAACTTTAATCACTTTCTTTTAATCTCCTTTCAAATTTTCTTAAGAAAACAGACAACAGTTTTACAATCAGATAATAAACAATGCCTGCCGCAAGCAGTGGAATAAACATCTTATATGTTCTTGATGATACATAACTTGCTGCTTTCGTCAAATCCACTATCCCAACATAACCCAAAATAGAAGTTTCTTTAATCAACTGTATAAACTCATTTCCCATTGCCGGAAGAATATTCTTAACTGCTTGTGGAATAACAATATATCTCATTGTATCTTTATAGCAAAGACCAAGGGATCGTCCTGCCTCTGTCTGTCCCCGGTCAACTGCCTGAATTCCTCCACGTATCACCTCTGACACATAAGCTCCACTGTTAATTCCAAAACTTACAACAGCCGCCACATATCCAAGTCTGCTGTGGAAAACTGCAAAGTAAACAATCATTAACTGCAGTACAGATGGTGTTCCACGGATCACATCAACATAGAATGCAGCAATCAAAGAAGCGATTGTCTTCTTTCCTTTTCTATCAGCATTAATTCTTATAATTGCGACAATCAAACCAAGTAGAAGTCCTACAAAGACTGAAAGCAAAGAAACTAATAAAGTTGTACCAAGTCCATTCACATAGTATTGCCAACGATTTTCATCTACAAAGATAAACTTCAATGTTCCAAGAATTCCAACATTTTTATCCTGTGTCTCTGTTATTTGAACATTGTCATTCTCTTCTCCAGAAAAATACTTTGCATACAATTCATCATATGTTCCGTTTTCCTTTACCTTTTTTAATCCATTGTTTAAAAGTTGTGCACAATTACTGTTTCCTTTTTGAACACAAAATACAGTATCTTCTTCTGTTCCTTCTACCGGAATTGATTTGATTCCATCCGTCTGTCGGCAATAAATTTCTGCCATAATTGTATCAATGATTACAACATCAGCGCCTTTATTTTTCAGTTCCATTATTGCACTGGAAGCATTTTTAAATCGTTTTACTGTTGCACCACTAACAATACCATAATCTTCGTTTTCGCCAGAAGCAATCAAATCACTCTGAGACCCTTCAAGAACAGCAATTGTCTTTCCTGTCAGCTCAGAAAAATCTGTGTATTCATCTCCTGTTCGATATACAATACTTTGAGATCCTGTATAATAAACGTCTGAAAAATCAACACTCTGAGCTCGTTCTTTTGTCGGAGCAATAGATGCTGCAATTGCTTCAATATCCCCTGCTTCAATTGACCCCAGCAAAGAGTCAAATGGAAGATCTACCCATTTGATATTGACGTTCTCTTCTTTTGCTATTGCGTTCATTAAGTCAATATCAAAACCTGTAAGATTCCCATTGCTATCCAGATATTCAAACGGCGCATACTCTGCATTTGTTCCAACAACAATCGTATCTTTTTGTTCTGTCGCACAGACCTGTTGAGGCAGTTGCAGTATTATCATTATGGCTGCAAGTACCACAAAAAACACTGCCTTTATTTTAAATTTTTTTTCAGTTCTCATGGGCTTCTCCTTTGTTAAAATACGTATTATATCGTTATATGATAATATATCACAGTACTGTTTCAGATTCAATATATGCTTGTTTTTCCATTTCTTTTTTCTGTTTTTTACAAAATTTTTCTTTTCTTTTTGTACAAATATACAACACTTTATCTTTTCCTCAAAACAAAAGACTGTCTACGAGCTTTACACAAATGTTTTACCCTCAAACAGTCTTTTTCGTCCATCTTATTATTGTCCTATTTTGCTTCCCATATAATGATGAAACTGTGGGTCCTTGGGAATATTCAGATCTATCCCTCTCTCTCTTGATGCTTTCACAAAAAACATTTGAAATGGAATTGTATATTCTAACGTAGAAAAATCTGAGTCTTGAAGGAACTCCGCATATAGTCCGTCATCATTTTCTTTCTGAGTATTGACTGCATATTGCTTATTTTTCCCTTTATAATATTCATATAAATGTTGCATTTCCTTGGAATCGCTTCCGCTTTGTGAAAACAAATATAAAAACTCCGTCTGTTCTGTTACTGCATTATACATTCCATGAATGAATTCACATGCCTCATAGCCACGTACCGGAAAACGTGATGTTTCCGATATTTTCAACACTTCTTCTAAAAGCAGACTTTTTTGGTTACTCTCTGTCAGAATAATCAGGTCTGTACAGGTTCTCAATTTCTTTGCTTCCTTTTCAGCCCATTTTTCACAAATTGGAAGAAGTTTTGGAAGATTTAAGATTACTTTCTGAATTCGTTCTTCATATACAGTCATCTCTTCCTCTTTTAATTTCAAATCTCCTTCTGAATTTTTTGCAACTTCAAGAAGGAAAAGATATAATGTCAGGACTGTCGCTGTGTAACCTTTTGTTGTAGAACCAGCATCTTCATAACCGCATTCTACATAAATATTCGCATCAGCATGTGACACGATTTCTGTATCATATTCTCCTGTCATAGAGATCGTTGGAATTCCCGTTTCTCTTACTTTGTCTAATGCCTGAATCACAGCTGTGCTTGTTCCTTGTTGTGAAATGCCAATCACAAGGGAATTTTGAGGAAATACGGTGATTTCTTCACTTAATTCAACTGGGAATACAGGCGTTACCCGTATTCCCAGTTTCTTTTTTGCAAATGTAGCTGCTGCCAGTGTTGCATTATATGAGGAACCTGATCCCGAGAGAAATATCTCATCGATCTTATGTTTTTTCACCAGTTCTATACTATCCTTTAAAATTTCTTCTTTTTTTCGAAAAATTTCAAGTAGAATATCTGGTGTCTGGAGAATATATTGATAAGCATCTCCATGATAAATCATTGTAGCCCTCCAGTTAATCCGACTATTTATTCGTAATGTCTTCCGTAACCAAATGCACCTTCCAATCCACAGATTTCAGATGCAAATTTTGCTGCGTCTTCCAGTGCATTTTTGATTGCTTCTGATTTTTCCTCACCCTTTTTGATACGATCTGTGTAACCAACAAGGAAAGACGTAATCAGAGAATCACCTGCTCCCATTGTATCAACTACTTTTTCAATCGGAACTGCCGGCTGTCTGTAAAATGTTTCTCCATCATAAAGAACACAACCTTCTGCTCCTCTAGAAGCGGTTGCGAGTTCTGCTCCGCCATCAATCATCATCTGAAGATGCGCTTTTAATTCCTCTTCATTTCCGTCAAAAGAACAGAATGCATAATTTACATCCGGAAGTACTTTCTTGTAATACTCTTCTGTTGAATCATCTGAAAAGTCAAATGCAACTTTTGCACCTGTCGCCTTAATCTTACCAAGCTCTGATTCTGTAAAACAATAATTACCTGAATGTACTACATCAAACTGCTTAATATAATCAAGATCAAAACGATCCAGGATATATGGTGTCTTTCCACGGATTCCTCCGTCATTCCAGTCAACAAATACTCTGTCTCCGTCTTTCAATGTAACTTTAGACCATCCATTCTCGCCATCGAGCTGTTTACATTTATACATTTCGATTCCGATTTCTTCAAGTACCTTGATCACATATTCTGCATTGTCATCATTTCCAAAATATCCCATGTATGCAGATTTCTCGACACCGAAACGCTTTGCATAAGCACACAGATTAACACAATTTCCGCCTGGATACATTGTCTTCAGATGCTCATACATATCAACTACATTATCACCAAATCCTAAAATTTTTACGTTATGCTCTGCCATCTCTTTATTTCCTCCTGCTTTTGAAAGGAAAAGCCTTCTCCGGCTTTTCCTCTCATTGCTTTTTCTTAGTACTCTACAACACCCATGTATCTTCTCATATCAAGTGGATGTCTTCTCTTGTCCTGAAGTCCTGTACGGTAAGCAACGCTCATTGCATAGAACAGCATTGGACAGAAGTACTCATTAACACTTTCGTCAATTGCATCAATTCCAAGTTCTTTTGCATCGATCACTTCATATTTCTTTGCATATTTCTCAAGGAATGTAAGAGCTCTTTCATCCATTACTCTTGCAGCTCCTGTTCCCATCAGGAGGATATACAGATGATCTTCGTCTGTACACTCGAATGGTCCATGGAAATATTCTCCTGAATGCAGGTAGCAGCAATCCATCCACTGCATCTCCTGAAGAGAGCAGATGGAGAATCCATATGCCTGTGAATAAGATGCTCCTGATCCCATGATGTAAAGGAATGGCTCTTCAAAATATTTCTCAGCAAATACCCATGTACGGTTCTGTACTTTCTTTACAGCAGCACGCACGATTCCGTCTGCTTTTTCAAGTCCATCGAGAATAGCTTCATATTTTGTATAAGATGGCTCCTGCATTTTCATCAGCTCGTTCAGAATGCGCATTACAATTCCCTGTGGTCTGTCTTTCTCATTTGTAGAATCTTCCCAAGAATATACGATTGGGTTCATTTCTTCCTGTGCACAAATAGACTCCGGATTGTGTGTCATTGTAATAACAGCTGCGCCACACTCTTTTGCATACTTTGCTGCTGCTACAGTCTCTCCAGTATTTCCGCCGTGGGAACACAGAATTACAAGTGCTCCTTTTTTCAGGAATTTAGATGGAGAAACTACAAGTTCTTTTGCTGTAAGCCAATGTGAGTGCATTGTCTCAGACTCTGCATTAATAAAATAGTATCCCGGATACAGATCAACTAAAGATCCTCCGCATGCTGTTAAAAATACGTCTTTGATTTCTCCCTGTTCTGCTACGATTGCTTTAATTAATTCTTCTGGTGTTCTCATTGTTTAATCTCCTTTTCTTTTCATTCTTTTTTTAATTTATTTTTCACCCATTATTTGGACGAATACCTATTAGCTACATTCCTGCAGAAATTGCACAGAATACTAATGCGATAATTGTTAATACAACAAATACTTTCCAGATTGTCTTCCACCACTGGCTGAAAGAAATTCTACACACTGCAAGTCCTGCAACTGTTGTTCCTGCAACCGGACTCATCATGTTTGTCAGCTGATTTGCATACTGAAGTACTGTTACAGCTGCTTCTGGATTTGCTCCGTGAAGATCACATAACGAAGACATGATTGGCATTGTCAATGCTGCAAGTCCTGATGATGATGGAACAAGTAATGTTAATACTGACTGTACGATATACATAACAACTACAAACAATACGTTTCCTGTTCCTGCGAGCAGATTACTTAAAGAATTAAGAATTGTATCAATAATTTTTCCATCATTAGCTATAACCATGATTCCACTACAGAATCCAATTAGAATTGCTGCAAAAGCAATATCTTTCACACCTGCTACAAATTCTTCTGCAATCTCTGTCTCTCCAAGACCTCCAATAATTCCCATCAGAAGACCCATTCCAAGAAATACCATAGACAATTCGTTCATGTACCAACCGAATTTTACAAGGCCTGTAATAATTAACGCCATACCAGCAACAAAAACTACAAGTACTAATTTCTGACGAACTGTCAACTTTGTATTCCCTGCCTCTTGCGTGATCATTTCTTGTCTTTTGATGATATCATCTTTATATGTGATAGAACTCTGTGGATTCTTCTTTACTTTCATTGCACGAATTGTAGTAAAAGCAATGATAATTGCCATCATGATCACCCACTGAATTATACGAAATACAAGCTGCGGATTTCCTTGAATTCCTGCAATTCCCTGTGCAACAAGTACGCAGAATGGATTGATCGTTGAAGCAGCATATCCAACAGTAGCTGACATACATACAATCATAAATGTTGTCATTGAATCATATCCCATTGCAAACACAACCGGCATAACCAATAGATAGAATGGAACAAGTTCATCTGACATACCATATGTTGTACCACCCAAGCCAAAAAGTGTCATCAAAATAGGAATCATCAAAAACTCTTTATTACCTAATTTATCAATTATACTGCGAATCCCCATATTTAATGCATTTGTTTTTGCCATAATCTGGAATACACCACCTATGATAAATACAAATGCAATTACTTCAATTGCATTCTGGATTCCAAGTGCCGGTGCCGTAAGCACTGCCTGTATTCCCTGTCTTAGGTTTGTTCCATCTTCTGCGATTTTTGAAACACCTTGATAAGTCCCTGCAACAACTACTTCTCTTTCGCCTGTCGATGTTTCAACCATCGTTCTCTGAAATTCTCCACTTGGAATAATCCATGTCAAGACTGCTACAAGTACAATCAGTAAAAATATCAATGTATATGCATGAGGCATATGAAATCTTTTCTTCTTTTGTTCTCCCATAACTGTTTCCTCTCTCACCTTATTCGTTATAACTTATAAATAATTTTTCCATCTAAAATAGTAAGTATAACTTTTGCATCTTTTACTGTTTTCGGATTTTCTGTTGTTAAATCTCTATCAAAGATTGCAATATCTGCAATCTTTCCTTCTTCAAGGGTTCCTAGCTTATCTTCCATTTCAAGACTCTTCTGTCCACCAAGCGTCCATGCTTTCAATATTTCAGCCGCGCTTAATGTATTTTCTGTCTGAAATGGTTCTTCTTCTCCATCCATGTATCCTCCGCAAGAATAATAAATAGATTCCGGAACACTTGTAATCAAAAGAGGAAGGTCTGTTGCTCCGCAAAGATTGATTCCACTATCCTCCATCTTACGACGATTCCAATAATACTTACCTCTCTCATTTCCAATTGTTCGCTCAATATTTTCTTTTAGGACATTCCCCGGATCAAGTGACATAATCTGAAAATATAATTCTGCATTTGCACCAATTTCCCCTAACTTCTCAAGATCTTCTGGTGATGTAAACTCCATGTCTGTGAGTGCCTGCTTATTTACTAACTTTCCATCGACTTTTTTACACTTGTCATAGATTTTTGCAATCTTTGCTACTGCTCCATCTCCCTGCGCATGTAAGGACCACCGGAATCCTTCTTTATCTGCTTCAAGAACATCCTGTTCAATCTCATTCCACGGGATATCAATACTGCACACAAAATCTTTCTTCTCGTACGGTTTTTTCAGTTCACCTTTGTAATCAGCGATTGTTCCATCTGTCATTCGATTAAATCCACTGAATCGAATTTTATCACCTTTAAACTTCTCTCGCATCCTCTTCGCATACTCAAGATTCATTGGTGCTCCAACCGGCTGGGACATAAAGAAAATTCTCAAATGAAGATCGCCCGAATTTTCAATCTCTTTCAGATAATCTGTAAATCCATAAAAGTCATCAAATCCCATTTCTTTTACTGAAGTTACGCCTCTGCTATTGAGCATTGCCGCATAATCTTTCAGTTCTTTCTCAATAAACTCACGGTCATTGAGATATTCCTTCATGATTCTGTAGTAACTTTCTGGATAACAGCTGTCTGAAGTAAACTGATACACTTCTTTTGCCTTTTCGTTCATAATACAGCTTCCTCGGTCTTCTGCAAAAAGAATGACCGGCTTATCCGGAAAAACTTCCTCCAACATCTGCTCTCCATCTTTCTGTTTCCACTGCGTTGGTTTCCATCCATGCCCAAACAATACATTCTTTGGATGTTTCTCCTCTTCATACGCTTTTAAGGCTTTTTCACCTTCTTCATTTGTCTTTATCTCAGAGACATCTACTCCAAGATGAAAGACTGCATACCCAGTAAAGAAAGTATGAGTATCAGTAACGCCAGGCATTACAAGTTCTTTGTCAAACTCAAGAATTTCTTCTGCTTCTTCCTGGATTTTCTGACTGGCTTTTCCTTTTCCCATCTTAACGATCTGCTTATCTTTCAGACAAAGGAAACCTTCATAAGTTGACTTTTGTTTTCCATCAAATACGTGCTTTGCCTGAATTAAGAATGAATACTTTTTACTCACTTTTTCTTCCTCCTTTCTTTACTTGTATTATAACGTTATATATCATTATATTTCAATATGACCTTTCACTTCAATCGTGATTTCGTATAATTTATCCAGTTTATATATCTTTTTTTGTACATTCTGCTCAACTTATAGCTAACTTATCAACAAATAAGTTGATTAGAAGCGCATTTTTTTCCAAACTTCTATTTTTTTTCAGATTTAATATAACCTTTTAAACAGATATCTGATATCTCGTTCCAACAATAACTTCACTACTTAGATACAAAGGTCTGCCATCTCCATCATACATGTAGTTTTTCAAAAGCATAACCGGCTCATTTTCATCTACCTGAAGATAATGGGCAATATATTCCGGTACAATTCCAACCTCAATAATACTTCGCCCCTTGTTCTGTCGGCAAATCTGATATCTCTCTTCCAGTAACCTTGTCAGAGACCCATTCTCTAGATGATTGATTGGGAAATCCGGAAAACGATCTGCCTCCATGTAAATATCTTCAAAAATCACCGGCAGTCTATCCGCTGACAGAATCCTCTGAATATGATAAATGAAACTTTCTTCTCCTATCTGAAGAAACTGTGTTTTCTCCCCTTTATTTTTTTCAATTTGAAAAGATATAACATGTGAACTTGATGTACATCCATTCAATTTACATGCTTCTGTAAAGCTGATATTATTATCCTGTTCCAATTTTCTATAGATTTTGGGTGCTTCTACAAATGTTCCCTTCCCCTGAATCTTTTTCAGGTATCCTTGCTGACACAGCTCTTCAATTGCCCTTCTAATTGTTATTCTACTAATATTATACATCTTGGACAGTTCCCCCTCTGTTGGAATCTGTTCTCCCTCCAAATATGTTCCGTTATGTATCTGCTCTTTGATTACATGCATCAACTGTATATACAAAGAAACCGTTGATTTCTTATCTAGCTTCATTTTTCGTCTCCTGTCTATGATATATTTTTAGGAGTCGCAAATGCGACTCCTACTTCACAAAATAACATTATCGAATAAATGGCTCAAAAGCAGCCATATTCTTCCGGTCAATTTCTCCCGGATTTTCATAATAATCAAACTCTGTCAATTCCTGTCCAAGACATCCCTGATAGTTGTGGCGATTTAATGCTTCCAGATATTCCTGAAGACTTCTATTTCCGAATCCCCACGCAAGATGTCCATATGGATTACTATCAATAAAATGGGTATGGATAACTTCATCTCCAAACACATCAAACCAGTCATCTATTGTCTCTCCTTGCACACTCATTGCTGTTGTATCTATCAAAATTTTCAAATTTGGAGAATTCACTTCATCATACATCCTCTTGGCATCTTTCAATGTTACAACTAACTGTGACTCTTGAGGTCTTAAACTTTCCATCGCAAGACAAATTCCTAGTCTGCCAGCCTCATCTGCCAATTTTGAGATCATTTCCCGAGAACGTTTCCATGCTTCTTCCCTGTCTTCATTCCAATATCCCCAACCGGAATTTGTCTGCATAATTTTACAGCCAAGTTCACTTGCTACCTGAAGACCATTCTTAAAGTATTGGAAACTTTTTTCAAAAAGTTCCGGTGTCTGAGCTGCCATTTGATACTGATACATAACATTTTCCGGTGTAAAGACTTTCACCTGAAGTCCTCGAGATTCAATCTTTTTCCGAACTTCCTTCGCATCCTGATATCCTATAGAATCTAAATAAAAATGTGGTGCCCCACCCCAGAGCTCAATCGTTTTAAATCCAAGCTCTGCCTGTTTATCTAAAAAATAATCCAATGAATAAAATAAATAATGGATATTCATACCTGCAATCTGTTCTCTGTTTATTAGTTTCATAATTGCCCTCCTTGTTTAATACGTCTTATAACGTTATGTATTTATTTAAATATATCACCACTCTACTCAACTGTCAATATTGACACATTATACAATTTCTCTTCGTATTTTTTATATGCTTTTCACAATAAAATGTACTTTTATAAAATTTTATTTTTTCACAAGCAAAATATGCATTACGCTTTATTGTGGTTTTTTTATCTTTCCTGTATAATGAATTCATAAATTTAATTTAAATACAACAAAGGGGAATATTATGAAACTCGATTCAGGCAATGAAATGCCTCTTTACCAACAATTAAAAGAAGAAATCAAAGGCAAAATTACCGATAATACATTTCCATATGGTTCAAAAATCCCAACTGAAACAGAACTAAGTGAAATATTTCAGGTAAGCCGTATTACCGTACGCCGTGCAATTCAAGAATTGTGTCAGGAAAATTATCTTGTCAAGAAACAAGGAAAAGGAACTTTTGTAAAACATGCCAAAGTTGCACGCAAGATCAAATATCTATTAGGATTTTCAAAATCCTGTGAAGCAAATGGCATGGTTCCTTCTAGAAAAGTGATCAAACGAGAAATTGTAGAATTATCAGATGAAGATGCAAAAACTATGGGACTAGAAGCTGGCAGCCATGCAGTTTCCATTGAGAGAATCAATCTTGCTGATGGTGTTCCTATTATGTACGAAATAAACCTTTTTCCATATCAGAAATTTGCTTTTCTGTTAGAAGAACCTTTAGATGGATCCTTGTTTGAACTTCTAGAAAAAAAATGCCATACCATTGTTTCTTATTCCAACAACTCTTATCTTGATCTTGCCCGTGCCTCCGGACGTATTGCAAAAGAATTAAGAGTTCCTAATCGCGAACCACTCTTTTTCCTTTATTCGGAAGGTTATGACAGTAATAATGAGCTCGTCTATATTGGAAAAGATTATGTATTGGCTGACCAGTATCGTTTTTATCTGGATGATCCAAAATAATATTACAGAAACTATGGTATAATAAATCTATAAAAAGGATGCTTAAAGTTATACATATAATTTCAAACATCCTTTTTACTTCTAATTATTTTGTCACATTTTTTATCAGCAATAAAATTTCTTCTGCAAGCCTTCTATGACCTTCTTCCGTGAAATGAATTCCATCTGAGCCAATGCACTTTGCATCCAGTATCTCCGCCGCACTTAAAAAATGTGCCTTGTGAATAGCTGCAATCTGACGATATTCTTCAGTCAGTTGTGTCGCTTTTCTACAAGATTCCTCAGAAAATTCTACCCACTCTGGCTTTGGATATAACTTCGCTGGTGCAATAACTATTTTCACTGGATTCTGACCTTTTCGTCTACACACATCTTCTATTTGTAATAGAACTTCGTCAATGCCATATCCAATCTCTACTGCATTCACACCATATCTTATTTTTGTATCGTTTGTTCCTAGCATAACGATGATATAATCTAAGGGAAATTGTGAAATCAAGCAAGGGTATAAATAATCCAATGCACATGTACCTGGTTCAATTCGATCAGTAAATGCTGTTGTTCTTCCATTCATTCCCTCTTCAATAACTTCATATTCCTGTTGAAGTGCCTGTGCAATCCTTCCTGTCCATCTAACTTCTTTTTCATATCTTTTTCCACTACCTGGCATATATCCCCAAGTATTTGAATCTCCTATACAAAGAATTCTATTTTTCAATTTTATTTCCTCCTTATCTCATTTAGATGTTTACTTTTGATATAATACGTTATATTATGTTATATATAGACAGTAGCACATTGAACATTTTTATTCAATACTTTTTTATTTTTTTGGTGATTATTATGAATAACTCTACTTTTTTCTTTGACATCGATGGGACACTTGCGACTTATCAGAAGCCTGTTTCTCATCAACTACGCGAAAAATTGCTTTATTTAAAAATAAAAGGACATAAAATATTTCTTTGCACTGGAAGAGGTTATTCTGATCTTCCACCTAATCTTCTATCCATTGGATTTAATGGAATAATCTGTTCCACAGGTGCCTATCTTCGCATACAAGATAAAGTAATTTGGGATTGCCCTTTTCCACGCCCATTATTATTAGAACTATATAACTATTTGAAAGAACTTAAAATCTCATCTTATTTTGAAGGGAGTTCTTTTATTTATCGTGCAGAACAAGGAGAATCATTAGAAAAACAATTTCCACCGATAGATCAACTACTTCTGCAACCTCCTTCCACAATGGACGCAATCTACTCTGTCACCTTTCATCTAAAACAGGCAGAAGAACTTCCTGCTATTACTCAATGGGCGCAGGCACACCACCTAAATCTATTCATGCAGACAAAACTGCATGGTGATATCCTTATGAAAGAATGTAATAAAGCTATAGGGATTAAAAAAATGCTGGAATATCTTCATCTGACAGATTGGCCGTCTTTCGGTTTCGGTGACAGCCCAAATGATATTGATATGTTTCGAGCCGTAAATACAAGTATAGCAATGGGCCACGCTCCTACTGAAGTAAAAAAGGCTGCTTCCTACATAACAGGAACCTTTGAAGAAGATGGAGTATTTGAATTTTTAGAAAAGTTTGAGTAACTAACAATAACTAACAAAAAGAAGAAAGCTAACAATTACACTAATCCAACACATTCTATGTTGTTATTGTAATTGTTAGCTTTCCCTTTAATTGAAAGAATCCTGGTTCAACAAATCTTACTGCACCTTCGCAATATCGATCAGTGACAGTTTCTTAATATCTGTATTCTCAAGACTTGTGATCAGTGCATACGCTGTGTCAATTGCAGTCAATACATTCACACCTGTCTCGATTGCATTTCTACGGATTACAAATCCATCTCTTGAATGCTCTGCACCCTGTGCCGGGATATCGATAACAAGATCGATCTTATGTCCGAGGATCAGGTCAAGAAGGTTCGGTGATTCCTGCTCGATCTTACGAACCGGAGTAGCCTTTACTCCTGCCTCATTCAGCGCACGTGCTGTTCCGCTTGTAGCAAAGATATGGTATCCGATCTTCTCAAATCTTCTTCCGATCTCTACTGCATCTGTATGGTCTTCGTCACGGACTGTCATGATCATGTTTTTATGCTTCGGAAGCTTGATTCCAGCTCCGATAAATGCTTTGTAAAGTGCTTCATCAAATGTCTTTGCAATTCCAAGACACTCTCCTGTAGACTTCATCTCAGGTCCAAGGCTGATATCAGCTCCGCGGATCTTCTCAAAGGAGAATACCGGCATCTTAACCGCTACATAATCAGCTTCCGGCTGAAGTCCCGGTGTGTATCCAAGATCTTTGATCTTCTTTCCTGTGATAACCTGTGTTGCCAAAGGAACAATCGGGATACCTGTCACCTTACTGATATATGGTACTGTACGGCTGGAACGTGGGTTTACTTCGATTACATATACATCATCTTCGCCGCACACGATAAACTGGATGTTAATCATACCGATAACATGAAGTGATTTTGCAAGTCTTCTTGTATACTCAGCAATCTTTGCTTTTGCTCCTTCTGTCAGGCTCTGTGCCGGATATACGGAAATACTGTCTCCTGAGTGGATTCCTGCACGCTCGATATGTTCCATGATCCCCGGGATCAGGATATCTGTTCCATCGCATACTGCATCGACCTCAATCTCTTTTCCCTGAAGGTATTTATCTACAAGGATTGGGTGATCCTGTGCGATTCTGTTAATGATTCCAATGAATTCATCAATATCATTGTCGTTGATTGCAATCTGCATTCCCTGTCCACCAAGAACGTAGGAAGGACGAACCAATACAGGATATCCAAGTCTGTTGGCAACTTCTTTCGCTTCTTCTGCTGTGAATACTGTTCCTCCTGTCGGACGTGGAATCTCGCACTCTTCAAGAATCTCATCAAAGAGCTCACGGTCTTCGGCTTTATCTACATTTTCTGCAGATGTTCCAAGGATTGGTACTCCCATCTTCATAAGTGCCTCTGTCAGCTTGATTGCTGTCTGTCCACCAAACTGTACAACTGCTCCGTCCGGTTTCTCAATATCAACGATACTCTCTACATCTTCCGGTGTCAGTGGCTCGAAGTACAGCTTATCAGCAATGTCAAAGTCAGTACTTACTGTCTCCGGGTTATTATTTACAATGATTGTCTCATATCCGTCTTTTGCAAATGCCCAAGTACAATGTACAGAACAGAAGTCGAACTCGATACCCTGACCGATACGGATCGGACCGGATCCAAGAACAAGTACTTTCTTCTTATCTTTTGTCTGCTCAACTTCATTCTCGCTTCCATATACAGAGTAGTAGTATGGTGTCTCTGCGGCAAACTCTGCTGCACAAGTATCTACGATCTTATACGCTGCAACGATTCCATTTGCATGACGCATATCGTGAATTTCCTGCTCTGTCTTACCTGTCAGCTGTGCGATTACATTATCCGGGAACTCGATACGTTTTGCTTCTGCAAGAAGCTCCGGTGTAAGTTCCTGTGTCTTCAGAGCTGTTTCCATCTCTGTGATGATCGCAAATTTATCGATAAACCACTCATCAACTTTTGTAATCTCGTGGATCAGATCGTAAGAGATTCCTCTTCTGCATGCTTCTGCGATTCTCCACATACGCATGTCATCTACTTTCTTCAGCTGATCGATCAGTTCATCATCTGTCAGATCTGTGAAGTCATAAGACATCAGACTGTCTACATGCTGCTCCAGAGAACGGATTGCTTTCATAAGAGCTCCCTCGAAGTTATTACAGATACTCATAACCTCTCCGGTTGCTTTCATCTGTGTTGTCAGCGTTCTCTTTGCACTGATGAATTTATCGAATGGAAGTCTCGGGATCTTAACTACTACATAGTCAAGCATTGGCTCAAAACTCGCATAGGTCTTCTGTGTGATTGCATTCTTGATCTCATCCAGATTGTATCCAAGTGCGATCTTCGCTGCAACCTTCGCGATCGGATATCCTGTTGCTTTGGAAGCAAGTGCAGAAGAACGGCTTACACGAGGGTTTACCTCGATTACACAATATTCAAATGTCTCCGGGTGTAATGCATACTGTACGTTACATCCACCTGTGATGTTCAGTTCACTGATAATGTTCAGTGCGGAAGTACGAAGCATCTGATATTCTTTATCGCCCAGTGTCTGAGAAGGTGCGACTACGATACTGTCTCCAGTATGAACTCCAACCGGGTCAATATTTTCCATATTACATACTGTAATACAGTTTCCTGCTCCGTCACGCATTACCTCGTACTCGATCTCTTTCCATCCTGCGATACAACGTTCAACAAGAACCTGACCAACACGGGAAAGACGAAGACCATTCTCAAGGATCTCTACTAACTGCTGAGAATCATGCGCGATACCACCACCGCTTCCTCCCAGTGTATAAGCAGGACGAAGAACAACCGGGTAGCCGATCTTATTTGCAAATGCAAGTCCGTCTTCTACATTTTCTACAACGAGAGAAGCTGCAACCGGCTCACCGATCTTCTCCATTGTCGCCTTGAACTCCAGACGGTCTTCTGCCTTCTTGATTGTCTCAGATGTTGTTCCGATCAGGCGTACATTATTCTCTTTTAAGAATCCAGCCTCTTCAAGTTCCATTGCAAGGTTCAGTCCAGCCTGTCCTCCAAGTGTTGGAAGTACACTGTCTGGTTTTTCCTTTTTAATCAGCTGCTCAACAACCTCAATTGTCAGTGGCTCGATATAAACACGATCTGCGATATCTTTATCTGTCATGATTGTCGCAGGGTTTGAGTTGAGAAGTACAACCTCAATTCCTTCTTCTTTCAGTGAACGGCAGGCCTGAGTTCCAGCATAATCGAACTCCGCAGCCTGTCCGATGACGATCGGACCAGAACCGATAACTAATACTTTTTTGATACTATTATCTCTTGGCATTATTTCTCTCCTCCCATCATCTCAAGAAAACGATCGAACAGGTATCCTGAATCCTGTGGTCCCGGGCATGCTTCCGGATGGAACTGAACTGTAAAAATGTTCTTTCCAACATATGCAAGTCCTTCGTTTGTTCCGTCATTTACATTCTTAAATGCAGGAACTGCAACGTTTGGATCAATCTTGTCTTCATCAACAACATAGCCGTGATTCTGTGAAGAAATGTAGACTCTGCCTGTCTGAAGATCTTTCACCGGATGATTTCCACCACGGTGTCCGTATTTTAACTTGTAAGTTGTACCACCTGTTGCAAGTGCCATCAACTGATGTCCAAGGCAAATGGCAAATATTGGGATATCTGTTTCATAAAGCTTTTTGATTTCTTTGATAATTGATGTACATTCTGCCGGATCTCCAGGTCCATTGGAAAGCATAATGCCATCTGGATTAGATGCGATGATCTCCTCCGCTGTTGTATCGGCCGGATAAACGGTCACTTCGCAGCCGCGATCATTTAAAGATTTTGCGATGTTTTTCTTAGCTCCGAGATCAAGAAGTGCAACCTTCTTACCTGTTCCTTCTAAAACGTATTTCTCCTCACATGTAACTTTGGAGACAACACCTTCTACCTTATAATTCTTCAACTTAGAGATTACTTCATCAAGATCGTAATTCTCGTTTGTTGTGATCATACCATTCATGGTACCTTTTTCTCTTAAAATCTTTGTAAGAGCACGAGTATCAACTCCTGCAATACCCGGAATATCATATTTCTTGAGGAAATCCTGAATTGTACCTTCACATCTGAAGTTACTTGGCATTCTGGATAACTCCCTCACAATATATCCATCTGGCCATGCCTTTAATGACTCCATATCCGGTGTAATTCCATAATTACCAATCAGCGGATATGTCATAACCACTGCCTGTCCCGCATAAGAAGGGTCCGTCAGTACCTCAAGATATCCTGTCATTGAAGTATTAAACACGATCTCACTGATCATATCTCTCGTCGAACCAATGCTTGTTCCTGTAAACACAGTACCGTCTTCCAAAATAAGAAACGCTTTCATCTGTTCACCCTTTCCCTTCGTAAAAATATTTTTTCTCAAAAGGAAGGCGCTCATGGAGTCTTTATTCCAGAGCGCCCTCTTTCTCAAATTGTAAAGATTATACTACAGCATGAGAGACATTTCAACATCATTTTTGATGAATAACTTAGTACTTTTATTAATATATATTGGTATTTTTTACTTATAAATGGTGTTTTATGCATTTTTATGAATACCAGAAGATCATTATGATCCGCTTTCTGTCATCCACGGCATACGTATATTTCACCTCTTCTAATTGTCTGAAGTCAACAAGAAACTGCGCCACCTGTGGAATTAAATTATCTATAATTTTCTCTTTTGCAACTTCATAAACAGCATTTTCCGAAAAGCGGATAGCAAACATTTCCTGTCCCTGTTCTATCCCTGCTTTCATTTTTTCATAGATTTCATTCTCATCAAATGTTTCATAGTACAGACCGTTGATTCGATAATATTCCAGATCATTGGAATCGCACACCGGATACGGCACAAAATCATTCTGCTGATGATCTGTAAAAATTTCTTCATCTGTACAACATAGATATTCATAATTCACAAGATCATGAGGTAGAGTTTCTCCCGTCTCATTCTCCTGAAAGATCGGATCTCCGAAAGTCACATCCATCTGATAATACTTATCATCACATTTCACTATATTCCATGCATGTGCCCCCTGCTCTTTTACTGTTCCCACAACGTAAATACATTCTATTCCCATCTGTTTCAACAGATATTGCGCTGCCCTGGAATATCCTGCACAGACAGATTTTTTCCCAACCAAAGAACTATAAATATTCTGATTATCCAATGCGTTTTGATCATAATCCACAGTATCTACAAGATATTTGAAAATGTACTTGATCTTCTCATACGCTGTCTCACATCCCTGTGCACCTGCAAGTGCCTCTTGTGCCGCATTTTCAATCTGCTCCCGTCTGGATTCTCTATGATCCGATGTGCAGATATAAGACGGATGAAACTCGGTATAATCTTTATATACCGTCATTTTTGAGCTCCCGTCACACCAGAACAATTCCGGCCGGTCATACATCAGATATTCGTATATCTTTCCTGCCTCATCATTCTCGCCTGCATGAAGAAGAATGGTCTCTTCCATGGAACGAACCCCCTGCAGGATCTCACGATAAACCTGTTTTTCCTGCTCCGACAGCTGCTGATAATAAAAACCGTCTGCAACATCTTCTTCTGATACATTTAACTCCGGAAATTCTATTTTCTGACCTGAATCAGACAAAAGTATATTTCCAGACTCACAGAATGATCCAGGTGTTGCTTTTATCATCTTTAATACACCTGCTGCTCCGATCACCACAAGAAGAAGTACAAGAAACATGAATCCTTTTCTTCTTGTTTTTCTATTTCTTCGTCGTTTTTTCCTTCGTCTTCTGTCTCTTTCCATTAATTTCACTGTCTCCTGTCTGAACTGATCCTGTACTTTATGAAAGCTCCGCTATTCTTGACACGCCAACATAAATTTCTGATATCTTATACCATGTTTTATAATCTATCTCTCCGGTTACCGGAAGACCGAATATAGATTGAAATTTCCGGACAGCCGCTTCTGTTTCAGGTCCATAGATTCCATCTTCCTCCAATTTAGGGATCTCCGGATATGCACCCGCAATTACATTCAGCTGTTCCTGTATCTGGCGCACTTTGGGACCTTGTGAACCTTGTTCCAGTGTATATCCCGGCCAGGAAGACGGAACACCTGAGATTGCTTCTGCCGTATTGATATACATATCATCACCATAATAATACCTTAGAATTTCAATCGGAGAATACCCCTGTTCTCCCAGACTTTTCGACCCCCACTGTGTCAACCAGTTTGGACAACTCACTCTGCGACCATCACAATACTGTGTCAGGATTGGCTGGCGCACATTCGGCCGTGACAGATAGTCTGCAAACAGTTCATCCACAATCACTGAAATAGGCTCAAATATATTGCGCTCCGGGATCCATTTATGGTCAAATGCCGTTGATGATGTAATTGTGAAATTAAACCCTTTATTTCGATACCATTCCGTATAAACCCTGTTTAAAGTGAATGACATAATTGCCAGCACATTTGCCCTTATGGTGTCTGCCGGCCAGGTTGCATAGATTTCACTTGATGCGACATTTTTTATATAATCTTTGTACTTCACATAATAATTCTGTGCTGTAGAATCCCGCGGTGATCCATCATGTACGATAATATATTCCGGTACAACCACACGGCTCAAGACAATTTCTCCTGTTTCATTTACTGGCTTAATCTCTTCCTCTGCAATCTTCGGAGGATAATTTCCATATAAAGTATGAGCAGGGATGACGAATACCTGCTCTTCTTCCCTGCTCTGATCCTTTTGTTTCATGCGTACATTCTGGATTGCCTTTGTGTTTGCCAGGATCTCTGTTCCCGAAACACTGATCGACTCAAATCCCTCTGCTTCAATATTCAATGTATATTCTGAATATGGTTGACGTTCTTCGTTCTCATCCAGACTCCATTCTTCCGGTGGTGCATTCAGTTCAACCACTTCTGTCTGACCGGAAGAATCCGTCACCACCTGTTCTAATATACTTTCCGGAATTCCTGTATAAGAGATGGAAATCCGCGCTTCCTTTATCGGAAATGCATTCACAGAAGATGTAACATTTATCTGCAGCTGACCACGATCGATCAGATTCTCCTGCGTTTCTTTGCTTTCAGTTGAACCTTGTGACCCTTGTATCGGTTGAAAAAGTTTCATAGTTTGTCTCCCACATCTGATTCGTTTTCTTTTTCCAGTATATGCGGGAAACTCCTATTCTTTCCTGTTTTCTACACAAGTTTCAGAATGTCATTAAACATAATAACAACCATCAATGCCATCAGAAGCACAAATCCTGCAAAATGTACCATGCCTTCTTTCTCAGGCGGTACTCTTTTTCCACGAACGGCCTCAATGATAAGGAATACAAGACGTCCACCGTCCAACGCCGGAAGCGGTAACAGATTCATTACGCCCAGATTGGCGGTCAGAAGTACTCCTATATTGAGAAGATTTAAAATCACTACTGTCATGCCTGCCGGAGCTGCTTCCTGATAAACGTTATCTACCGCACTGACAATTCCAACCGGACCGGAAAGATCTTTTACTCCTACCTTTCCGCTGATCAACATTTTCAGACTGTCAACTGTATATGTGATCCAATACTTCACCGTATATGCTCCGTATCGAACTGTTCCAAACAGACCCGGACGAACCATCTCACCACCTGTAATTCCAAGCAGAGGAAAAGCATCTCCCTCGTTCTGTTTTGGTTCCAGCACAACGGTATAATCCTTACCATCACGTTCATACTTAACTTCTACACTTTTCGTCCCGGCATGCATCATATTATACAGACTGATATCATTCCAGATATGAACTGATTTCCCTCCGATTTTCTTAATTACGTCTCCCGGTTCAATGCCTTCCTCCTGCGCTGAATATCCATCTGTCACATTACTGACAATCGGTGCTCGATATCCCGTCCAGCCAATAATAATCATGCAGAGGATCCATGCAAGAATAAGATTAAACACTGGACCTGCAACAATTACTGACATTCTTGCCCAGACCGATTTGCTGTTAAAGCTCCCTTCAGACATATCATCCACATCATCTTCTCCCATCATGCAGGCTCCACCAAACGGAAGAAGCTTTAAGCTGAATTTCGTTTCTCCAAACTGTTTTCCAAAAATAGTCGGTCCAAGCCCCAGAGAGAATTCATCCACACGAATCTTATTCTTCTTTGCAAGCAGAAAGTGTCCTAATTCGTGAAAGATTACAATCGCACTGAATAGCAGAATTGCCAAGATTATGCCCATACATTACCACCTGTTTTTAATAAATTCATATGTTTCCTGTTCTGTCTTTAGTATCTCCTCAACGGTTGGAGCCGCAATATTTTTATGCGCTTCCATACACGCCTGAATAATCTCAGGAATCTGGAGATACTTAATCTTTCTGTCAAGGAACAGCGCAACTGCTTTCTCATTTGCCGCATTTAACACGGTCGGAAGGGAACCTCCTGTTCTTCCCGCTTCAAAAGCAAGCTTCAATCCATAAAATGTTTCCAGATCCGGCTGTTCAAACGTGATCTGCTGAAGTGTCGAAAAGTTCAGTCTGTCACCCGGAAGATAACGACGTTCCGGATAATAGAGTGCATACTGGATTGGAAGTTTCATATCCGGTGTTCCAAGCTGTGCGATTACTGCACCATCTTCATATTCCACCATTGAATGAATGATACTCTGTGGCTGCACAACAACCTGAATCTGATCTACATCCACTCCAAAGAGCCATTTCGCCTCAATCACTTCAAGACCTTTGTTCACCATTGTAGATGAGTCAATTGTAATCTTGCGTCCCATTGCCCAGTTTGGATGTTTCAATGCATCCTCTACCTGGATGTTCGCCAGGTCTTCCAGTTTCTTTCCTCTAAATGGTCCACCGGATGCCGTCAGGAGAATCTTGTGCAGAGCCTTCTGCTGTCCTCCCTGAAGAGACTGGAAGATTGCGCTGTGCTCGCTATCCACCGGAAGAATAGAAACCCCTTTTTCCTTTGCCAGTGGCATAATGATATGTCCTGCTGTGACCAGTGTCTCTTTATTTGCCAAAGCAATATCTTTTCCTGCATTAATTGCTTCAATTGTAGGAAGAATTCCAATCATTCCGACAATTGCTGTCACAAGAATCTCTGACTCCGGCTGTCTCGCTACTTCAAGCAGTCCATCCATACCGCTTACTACTTTAACATCCAGATCATTTATTTTGTCTTTTAATTCATTTGCTCTTTCTTCTTTCCAAACTGCTGCCAGTTTCGGCTTAAATTCTCTGATCTGTTTCTCCAGGAGATCAATATTATTCCCTGCTGCAAGTGCTGTAACCTCCAGATCGCCATTTGTCCTGACAATCTCCAATGTCTGTGTTCCTATGGATCCTGTGGATCCCAAAATTGCAATTTTCTTCATCGTAACTTTTTACCTCTATTCTGCTTTTATGTTACAATCCACAAAACTGTGGATCAGCAACGCATCTATCACACATATATCTCCTTTTACAGAAACAGGGAAAGATAGAAAATAATAGGTGCTGTAAAGATAACACTGTCAAAACGGTCAAGAATTCCTCCATGTCCCGGAATCAGTTTGCCATAATCTTTAATGTTGTGATATCGCTTGATTGCAGAAGCTGCCAGGTCCCCGATCTGTGAAATTGCTCCACCGACTGCACCAATGATCGCATATTGCAATAAATCTGCCGCCGCATTTCCCCAGTAATTAATTGCAAGTCCATACAATACTCCGATCAATGCCGCACCAAGGATTCCTCCGATTCCACCTTCTATTGATTTCTTCGGACTTAAAATCGGTGCCATCTTGTGCTTTCCGATCAACATACCGACACAGTATGCACAAGTATCACATCCCCAGGAGCATACAAATACAAGCCATACCGAGAAGATTCCTCCCGGAAGATTTCTTGTCTGATAAATGTAAGAGAGCATCACTGCCACATAGAACATTCCAAAAAAACCGGCAAAAATCTGCTGTGTATTATATTTCGGATAGGCAAATACAAGAACCGCCATCTGGCAGATCAAAAAAGCCATAAACAGCATAACAAACCAGTTTAAGGATTCTCCCGGAAGAAGCGGTTTAAAATATAATAACCCATAATACAGGATTGCAAAAATATATCCGACAATTCCTGGTGCCTTCTTCTCTATGTGAAATACTTTATACAACTCTGTCATTCCGATCAGGCTGATTAATAACAAAACTGCAAAGAGCAGGTTTCCGCCCGTGATCACTGTGACAAGCGCGATGATCACTAATAGTATTCCACTTAGTAACCTTGTTTTAAACATCTTTATTCCGCCTCCTCTACTCCGCCGAATCTTCTATGCCTGCGGTTATATTCTTCCACCGCTTTTATAAGCTCTTCTTTCGTAAATGCCGGCCACGGAATATCTGTAAAATAAAACTCTGAATAGGCCAGTTGCCAAAGCAGATAATTCGATAATCTTTGTTCTCCGCTTGTACGGATCATCAAATCCGGATCCGGAATGTCATTTGTATCCAGATAAGAATTAAATAATGATTCATCGATCGTGTCCGGATTTACCTTGCCGGCCACACAATCCTTCGCAAGCTTTCTGGCTGCTCTTGTGATCTCATCACGGCTTCCATAATTCAGGGCAATTGTAAAATTAAGCCCTCCATTGTTGGCTGTTGCCTCTTCCAGTTCTCTGATCCGGCTCTTGATATCCTCATCCAGCGGTTCAATGTCACCGATCACACGGATCTTCATATCATTCTTTGCCGCTGTCTTCAGACATGTTTTCATGTAATTTCTTAAAAGTTTCATCAGTGCATCCACTTCATTCTGTGGTCTGCTCCAGTTTTCTGTAGAAAATGCATAGACTGTCAGGTACTTGATTCCCATACGCCATGCTTCTTCACAGATCTTCTCAACGTTCTTGGCTCCCTGTGCGTGTCCGTAATTTCTCGGCATTCCTTTTGATTTTGCCCAGCGTCCGTTTCCATCTAAAATAATCGCAATATGCTGTGGTACGTTCATTTTCTTATCCTCTCTGTCGCAACTTTCTTTAAAGAAGAAATGGAGGCCTTAAATAAGCCTCCATGTTCTTAAAAACTTATCTGCGTACAAATAATCTGTAAACAGTTTTTCCACATTACAATCTGACAATTCAGCTCTGCTGTTTTCGATTTAGACTGTCATGATTTCCTTGGACTTCGCCTCTACCATCTTATCAATCTTAGCAACATACTTGTCTGTGATCTTCTGAAGTTCATCTTCAAGATCTTTGATCTCATCTTCAGAAATTTCCGTTCCTTTCAGTTTCTTGAAAGCAACATTTCCATCACGACGGACATTACGTACAGCAACTTTCGCTTCCTCACCTTTTTTCTTAACATCTTTCGCAAGTTCTTTTCTGCGGTCCTCTGTCAGTTCCGGGAATACCAGGCGGATAGATGTTCCATCGTTTGTCGGGTTGATTCCGATATCAGATGTAAGAATTGCTTTCTCAATTGCCTTGAGCATGCTCTTCTCCCATGGCTGGATCTGGATCATACGTGCTTCCGGTACAGATACATTCGCTACCTGCTGGATCGGTGTTGGTGTTCCGTAGTAATCAACTGCCAGCTTATCCAGTACATGTGGGTTTGCACGCCCTGCACGGATTGTAGCAAGTTCTCCATCCAGATTGTTAATTGTCTTTGTCATCTTATCATCATAGATTTTGTTTTTTTCATTCATGCTGTAATTCCTCCGCTATTCAAAATAGTTTATACAGTAACTTTTGTTCCTGTGAATTTTCCCTGCATTGTATTCACAATACTATTCTCTTCATTAAGTCCGAATACAAGCATCGGCATCTTATTCTCAAGACAGAGAATGGATGCTGTCAGATCAACTGCTGCGAGTTTCTGATCGATCACTTCTTGAATAGAAATTTCATCATACTTCACTGCCGCCGGATTCACCTTCGGATCACTGTCATAGATACCGTCAATTGCCTTTGCAAGAAGCATTGCATCTGCCTCAATCTCGATTGCACGGAGAACTGCACCTGTATCTGTTGAGAAATATGGATGTCCTGTTCCACCTGCGAAAAAGATCACCTTGCCTTCTTCCAGTGCTGCAACTGCCGCATCCTTTGAGAACAGAGATGTAAATGCTCCGCATACAAAAGGTGTGAATACTTCTGTCTTCATTCCTACATGACGGAAAATATCTGACACATAGATACAGTTCATAACTGTTGCAAGCATACCGATCTGATCTGCTTTTGTACGGTCAATTGTCTCACTTGTTCTTCCTCTCCAGAAGTTTCCTCCTCCTGTTACGATTGCTACCTGCACACCTTCATCTACAAGCTGTTTTACCTGCTTCGCAACTCCAATACAGGTTGCCTCATCAAATCCAGTCTTCTTCTCGCCTGCAAGAGCTTCTCCGCTCAGCTTTAACAATACTCTTTTCATACCGTATAGCTCCTTTAAATTCTATCTTTCAGTGCCTGTTCTGTCTTTTTCACACAAACCATAATTCAAAGTATAATGGCACTAACCTAACTTAGAGTATAACATAAGTTTCCACATTTGTCATGACCGAAGCGTGAAATCCTTATTTTTTTCAAAAAAAGAACCGATTTCTTTCAGGCAATGTTTCTATACGAAAAATCCTGATTAAATCGATTCTTTTCATGATTATTAAATTCGCCTACATAATAAGCATTGAAAACAGCACTGTAATAATTCCACAGATTCCGATTGCAAGACCGCTCATTGCACCCTCGATCTCACCAATTTCAATTGCCTTTGATGTTCCGACTGCATGACTACATGCACCGATTGCAAGTCCTGCTGCCACAGAATCCTTCACATGGAATATTTTGATCAGCGTCGGAGCCAGAATACTTCCAAGGATTCCCGTGAAAATAACAGCAACCACCGTAATCGGCACTACACCACCTGCCGGCTCAGAAATACTCACTGCGATAGGTGTTGTCACTGACTTAGGGATCAGTGAAACTGTCATGCTCTGATCCAGTCCAAATAATTTGCACATTCCAAACACACTTGCCATAGATGCCGCTGACCCTGCAGTACATCCAACTACAATTGGAAGCCAGTATTTCTTCAAAATATCAATCTTTGTATAAATTGCAACCGCAAGACATGCTGTTGCCGGAGCAAGGAACATATTGACCAAAGCCCCGCCCACATCATAGCTATCATATGGAATATCAAAAATCAAAAGGACTCCTACAATCAATACAATCGCAACAATCAGCGGATTACAGATCGGTGTCTTTAATTTACTATGCAGCTTTTCTCCTATCCAGAATGCTACTACACTCAACCCTACTCCAAAATAAGGAGATGCCATTAATTCTTTCATGCTTTCTTTCCTCCCTTTTTCTTCTCCATCAATTTCACTGTCAACGTAACTACATGCGCTGTCACAGCAAATGTTACAATCGTGGATACAACACAGATTACAAGAAGCTGAAGTACTGTACTTTTTAAAATGTCAAAATAATTAATGATACTTACTCCTGCCGGTACAAAAAAGAATGCCATATTTCCTAATAAAAAATCTGCTTTTTCCTGCACATGCTCAATCTTTAAGAACCCGGTCAGCAGACAGATCAACAATAAAATCATACCGATTACACTCGCCGGAAAAGAAAACGGCAGATAATGTTCGATTACAAGACTGACCCAGCAAACACCGAATATCACACCAAACTGTTTTAAAATTTTCATTTGTTTTACCTCTTTTTAATATGTAAGCCTACATGTCAAGTTCCAGAAACAATTCTTTCGTCAGTTTCTGTCAATCTCATGCCTGGAGAACTCTCTCTTCACATGACACGCTTTTTAGATTAGCACTGCGCACTCTATCCGTCAATGTGATTATTCATGAAATAATCACACTATTTTGCATGTTTTTTTGATATATTTCTTCAAATAATCCAAAAGACATTGACATCTAATTGTATATGTTTTATGATACATATGTTTTCGCACTTTAAACAACTAAAATTTTACAGTACGAATATTAAGGAGGATGATAAAAAATGATTATTGTTTTAAAACCTCATACTTCTGAGGAAAATATACACCGTGTCGAAAATCTTGTAAAAAAGCACGGACTTGACACTCATCTGGTTCAGGGAACCGGAATGACGATCATCGGATGTATCGGAGATACAACACTGATCGATCCAAGACAATTTGAAATTGACACATGTGTTGACAAAGTTATGCATGTACAGGAGCCTTATAAGCTTGCAAATCGCGCATTTCATCCGGAAGACTCTATTATTGATGTTTCCGGTGTTAAGATCGGCGGTGAACATTTAGGACTGATTGCAGGACCTTGTTCTGTAGAATCCTATGAGCAGGTTCTTGAGATTGCTCAAAAAGCAAAAACATCCGGAGCAAATCTTCTCCGCGGCGGCGCATTCAAGCCAAGAACAAGTCCTTACGCTTTCCAGGGACTCGGACTTGAGGGACTTGATATTCTCTGTGCAGTCAGAGAAGAAGTCGGACTTCCTATTGTCACAGAACTCATGTCTTCCAAGTATCTAAATGTATTCAACGAGAAGGTTGACCTGATCCAGATTGGTGCCCGCAACATGCAGAACTTTGATCTTCTCAAAGAATTAGGACAGGTTGATCGCCCAATCCTGTTAAAGAGAGGACTGAATGCCACATACGAAGAATGGATCATGTCCGCTGAGTATATCATGGCATCCGGTAATGAAAATGTCATTCTCTGTGAACGTGGTATCCGTACTTTTGAGACTTTTACAAGAAACACTCTGGATCTTCAGTGTATCCCTGTTCTTCGCAGCAAGACACATCTTCCAATTGTTATTGACCCAAGTCATGCCGGTGGAAAATGGTGGCTTGTTGAGCCTATGGCAAAGGCTGCAGTTGCTGCAGGTGCTGACGGACTTATGATCGAAGTTCACAACAATCCGGAAGCTGCCCTTTGTGACGGAGCCCAATCTTTGAAACCTGAGAAATATGATGTTCTGCTTCAGCAAGTTCGTCAAATTGCCGAAGTAGTCGGTAAAAAATTCTAAGGAGATCGTCATGAAATTAACAGTTGATCTTGGACCGAATTCTTATCCGATCCATATTGAAAATGGAATCCTTGCAAAAACCGGAGAACTTGTAAGCGAAGTGTTCTCCGGAAAAAAAATCATGATCGTTTCAGATGATAATGTTTTTCCTCTCTATGGAGAAATTATCACAAAAGCATTGTCTGACTCAGGGTTTGAATGCCACTCTTTTGTTCTGCCTCACGGCGAACCTACTAAGAGTTTCCAGTCTCTGCCTAAGATCTATGAAGCATTAATAAATGCAAAACTAACACGAAACGACCTGCTCATCGCACTTGGTGGCGGTGTGATCGGTGATCTTGCCGGATTTGCTGCCAGCAGTTATCTGCGTGGAATCAAATTTGTACAAATTCCAACCTCACTTCTTGCGCAAGTCGATTCTTCCGTTGGCGGAAAAGTTGCGGTAGATCTTCCGCAGGGAAAAAATCTTGTTGGTGCATTTTATCACCCAAAGGCAGTCATCATTGACCCAGATGTGCTGAATACATTGCCAGATCATTTCATCAGTGATGGAATGGGCGAAGTGATCAAATATGGATGCATCAAAGACAAAGAGCTTTTTGAGCTTTTATGTAGACATACTTCCTTCGATGATTTAAAGCCAAAGCTGACACAGATTATTGCACGCTGCGTTGATATCAAAAGAATCGTTGTCGAAGCCGATCAGTTTGACTTTGGAGAACGTATTCTTCTGAACTTTGGACACACACTTGCGCACACGATTGAGCAGCACTTCCATTATGAGCGTGAAAGCCATGGAGAGGCTGTTGGAATCGGTATGTATCAGATTACAAAGATTGCAGAAGAGAAAGGATTAACCACATCCGGATGCGCAGAACAGATCAAAAAGGCATTGGAGATTTATAAACTTCCGGACAACTCTAATTTACCGATTGATGTACTGACTGATGCAATTTCTTTGGATAAAAAGAACCTGAATAATCACTTGAATGTTGTACTTCTTCATGACATTGGAGACAGCTATGTATATCCAACAGATGTCAGCTTCTTTGACGGTGCCGGTATTGTATAACAGAAATATTTTATGAACAAAGAATGTGCCTTGGCACATTCTTGCGCCTGCGGCGGTCGCTTGCGACACCTACCTTGTACGCCGCAGTGCGCATCCTGAGCGGAGCGTTTTTTATATATTAGGAAAGGACTTTCCTAATATATAAAAAGCAGGATCCGCCAGTTTTATCTTTACTGACAGATCCTGTTTTCTATTTTCTGTTAAATTAATCCATAATGCTTCATGGCATATGCAATTCCATCATTTTCCACTGTCTTTGTAACAAACTCAGCATATGGATCCAATACCGAATCATGTCTGCCCATCGCAATCGCATGCCCCGCATATTCAAACATTGCCAGATCATTACTGCTGTCTCCGAAGACATACGCATGACTTGCATCCATGTCATATCTTTCCATAATAAACTGACATGCTGTTGCTTTAGAAAATCCCTTCTGAATTACCTCATAGGCCTTTCCGCCACGGTCAAGTGCTTCCATGTCATCTCCAAGATACTCACGAAAAGAATCAAAATCACTCTTATCATCTACGTAAACAAACAACTTATCATATTCAAATCTTTCGCTCTCTAAAGACTGTTCGATTCCTATTCCTCTAGATGCAAAATATCTTCTTGTAGATTCTAACCTGTCAAATCGTGATATGTGCCCAGGAAAATAACAATCCTCTTGTCCTTCTGCAATAACACCAAGATTACATTCTTTTGCTTTTCGCAGCAGTTCTATACCTCTCTGCTTCTCAATCGAGCTTTTTAGCAAAACTTCATCATGTTCTGTAAGATATGTCCCACAGCCACACAAATACCCATCAAATTGGAATTTTCTCACCTCTGTCGGAATACTACAGATTGTTCTGCCTGTATTAATAAACAGCAGATGTCCTTCCGCTCGTGCTTTTTCCATTGCCTCAATCGCACTTTGCGGTACCTCTTTTGTCACTTCACTCAACACTGTTCCATCAATATCAAAAAACAAGATTGCTCTTTCCATTTTACTTAATCCTAACTCTTATCTATTCTTAAACATTTCTACTATATCAACCATCTCCTGGGACGGATTGGAGATCACAGCAGTTTGTATAACTTTACACGGTGCATTATTTTTCACTTCATCAACCGCTGCTGTTACTGCTGATACACTGCCACCTACAAAAACAAGTGCATGTCCACCACACTTTGTGTCCTGTGTCACATACTCTACTTCTGCAGTCTTTAACATGCGGTCAACTACGATCACCGCATTGGATTCTCCTTTTACCTCTACCAGGCCATATGCTCCATATTTCTTCATCTTATTTCCCTTTCTTTTCCTTCTCTGATTTTCTCACAAAACAATACTCTTCTCATATGTACAACAGACAATTGAACAAATACCTATTTATTAATTGTCATTGCAATTGCTTTTTCCGTATCCTCAGAAGGTGATGCAATCACCGTATGGGAAACAATCTTCGTCAACGGTCTGGCTACATCCAGTGCTGCTTCCATTGCAGCCTTCACGTCAGAGACACTTCCTCTCATCTTCACGCAGGCTCCTGCCGCAAGACGATTTCTCTCCACGCCCTGAATCTTTACTGCTGCTGCTTTTGCTGCCGCATCAAGTGCTACAAAACAGATACACTCACTTTCCAGTTCAAATACGCCGATTGCCTGGTTTCTGTAATCCTCTGCCATATCTTTCTCCTCTTCTTTCTGCTGTTCTGATCTTCCAACAGTTTTTGCATATCATATAGCTTTATTATAATACACACCTGACACTTAATCAACTATAACAGCAACTAAAATTCATCAAAAAGCAACATGAAGAAGTTGCTTTCTTGTGGTTTTGTTACTATTTTGTAACTTTATAAGCTGATAACAGTCTTAATTCCACATTCATTTAACTTCTTCATGATTCATTACTTTCTTCTATTTTAAAATCTGTCTGTTATTTTGCAGACTCCACATTCACAGCCCCAAGGTTCATCTTGCGGAAAACTACAACAAGTACTTTTCCAAGTGCCAGAACGAGAATTGCCGCCGCGATTGCTTCCGGAATACCAGATGCTGTCACAGTTCCCATCACCAGACCGAATACTGCTGTAAGAGCAACTTCTTTTGCCTCGGCATACTGCTGTGCAAACAGGAAATAAATACTTCCCATTACAGTGACAGTATTCACCATTGAACCAACAAATCCCACAATCGGAAGTGCAATAAACTGATTTAGTTTAATCTTTGTAAAAAGTACCCACAGCCATCCTGCTACCACACCGATCAGAATTCTGCATCCAACGGAAATCCAGATTGCCTTCAACGCCCCAGGAATTCCGGTTGTACTTAAAAATGGTGAAAATGCAAAGGATAAGAGTGTCGGAGCCATTGTATTACTAACCAGAGAGCATATACCAAAAATTGCTCCAAGAATTGCTCCTGCACCAGGTCCTAACAGAATTGCTCCGAGGATCACCGGAATATGAACTGTTGTTGCCTTAATGATAGGGAGCTGGATCATACCAAGCGGTGTATTGGCCAGTACGATCACGATCGCTGCCATAAGTGCAACACTAACCATCCAACGAGTGTCATGTTTCTTTGCTTTCATTATTCAATTCCTCCTTGTTATCATTCCCAACTTGCGGGATACAATACAATTACCGGATTAGTATACCATTCCTCTGCCTGCTCAACAAGTATAAAAAGAAATACAATTTCATATATTCTATTAACGATTTTCCGAGGTGAACGAATGAAACTCTCTCTTTCCCGGAAATGTATCCATTTTCCCATACACCCTTTGAAATCAAAAAAATATTGCATTTTATTTCTTATCTTCTCTTATTTTTCAGGTATTGGAGCTGGATTTCTTAAAGAACAGATTTTCGCTTTTTCTAATGAGTCAACTTCGGCTCGCCCCTCTCCTGTCAACCAGAACTCCGTGACTTCTATTCCCCGGACGATTTCCTGTGCCCTTCCTGATCTCACACTTTCTTCAGAAGGAAACTGGGGGTTAAGTTTTCAGGAAGAAGGCAAAACTCCTGTTGGAAATGCTTCGATCCAGGAACTTGCATCTATGGATGCTTATTACGCACAGGATACGTCTGAAAAAGTTCTGTATCTTACTTTTGATGCCGGTTACGAAAACGGAAATACACCTGCCATCCTTGATGCACTGAAAAAACATCAGGTAAAAGCCACTTTTTTTGTTGTCGGAACCTACATTGACTCTGAGCCTGAACTGATCCGACAGATAATAAAAGAAGGACACACCGTGGGAAACCATACCTGGCATCACCCCGACATGTCCCATATTTCTTCTATAGAAGATTTCCAAAAAGAACTGGAATATGTAGAAACTGCCTATAAAAACGTAACCGGAAAGAATATGACCAAATACTATCGGCCTCCTCAGGGAAAATACAGTGAAGCTAATCTTCAAATGGCAAAAGAACTTGGTTACAAAAGCTTCTTCTGGAGTCTCGCCTATGTAGACTGGTATCAGGATAACCAGCCATCCAAAGAAGAAGCTTTCTCCAAACTCCTCGGAAGGATTCATCCCGGAGCTATCGTTCTGCTCCACAGCACATCTTCCACTAATGCTGAAATCCTGGATGAACTACTGACCAGATGGGAAGAGATGGGATACCATGTACAGCCCCTTGAAAATATCATTTCCACTTCATCTGCCACCGTCCAGCAACACACATAACTATAAATTTTCAACCGCTGCTTTCTCGATTGCAAGACCCTTAGCATATGTTTCCATAAATTTCTCGTATCCTTCCACATCTTCCGCAACCGGATCCATTCCTGTTCCCTTTGCATCGCGGAATATTTTATTCTCAAGATACTCTGTCAGAGATTCCTTTTCCTCTTTCTTAACAAGGTAATCTGCAAGCAGTGCGATTCCCCATGCACCACCTTCACCTGCTGTCTCCATAACATAAACCGGTGTATCGATTGCTCCTGCAAGAATTCTCTGTCCAACACCTTTTGTCTTAAACAATCCGCCATGTCCCATCATTCGATCCAATGCAACATGTTCTTTTTTCAGAAGGATATTCATTCCTGTCTTCAATGCTCCAAGAGAAGTATAAAGATGTACTCTCATAAAGTTTGCAAGATTAAATTTGCTGTCAGGTTTACGAACGAATAACGGTCTTCCTTCGTTAAATCCTGTAATATGCTCTCCTGAGAAATAGTTGTAAGCCAGAAGTCCGCCACAATCGGAATCTCCTTCTAATGCTTTGTTATAAAGTGTTCCAAAAATCTGGTTCATATCTGCTGTCATTCCCATACTCTCTGCAAATTCACGGAACAGGTTCACCCATGCATTCAGATCTGATGTACAGTTATTACAGTGTACCATTGCTACAAGATCTCCGGCCGGAGTTGTTACAAGGTCAATTTCTTCGTAAGGCTTTGTCAAGTCTTTCTCAAGTACTGCCATTGCAAATACACTTGTTCCGGCAGATACATTTCCTGTGCGGACAGCAACGCTGTTTGTTGCAACCATTCCTGTTCCGGCATCTCCTTCCGGAGGACACATTGGAATTTGGGACTGAAGTGTTCCTGTAGGATCAAGCAGTTTTGCGCCTTCTTCTGTCAATACACCTGCGTCTTCTCCGGCAACAAGAACTTCCGGAAGGATTTCACGGATCTTCCATGGGAAATTCTTCTCTGCTGTAAGTTCATCAAACTGATCCATCATCTTCTCATTAAATTTCTTAGTAGCTATGTCGATTGGGAACATTCCTGCTGCATCACCATTTCCGAGCACCTTCTTGCCGGTCAATTTCCAATGGATATATCCTGCAAGTGTTGTAATATAACGAACATCTTTTACATGTTCTTCACCATTTAAGATTGCCTGGTACAGATGAGCAATACTCCAACGCTGCGGAATATGATAAGAGAAGAGCTCTGTCAGTTTTTCAGAAGCTTCTTCTGTGATCGTATTTCTCCAGGTACGGAACGGAACAAGTAATTCATCATTCTCATCAAACGCAAGATATCCATGCATCATTGCGCTGACTCCGAGTGCTGCAAATTTTGTAAGCTTCACATCATATTTTGCTTCTACATCTTTCACAAGATCCTGGTAACATCCCTGAAGACCATTCTGGATTTTCTCCATGCTGTATGTCCAGACATTGTCTACAAGCTGATTCTCCCAGTCATAACTTCCGGATGCGATCGGACTTTTATCCTCATCAATTAAAACTGCTTTGATTCTTGTAGAACCAAACTCAATTCCAAGCACCGCTTTTCCGTCTTCGATTGTTTTCTTAATCTCTTCTTTTCCTCTCATATTTTTGCCCTCCTGTAAAAAATGCGGCGTCTAACTCCTTTTAATAAGTCATCGCCGCATCCGATTCATATAACACATTGCTTCCGTTTTTTCACAGCAGATTTTGCCGCAAAATGTCACGCAACATGTATTTATAACATATGTTTTCTAAGCTCTTCTCCGCTCTTTGCGCTTAAGTATGCAGGTGCAATATCAAATACTGTCTTGCATCCGATCTGTCCTTCGCTTGCCAGTCTGTAAGCTGCTCTTGCATAAGCGATCAGTACAGAGGATGTAAATTCCGGATTGGAATCCAGTTTCAGACTATATTCGATCAGGTGCTTATTCTCACCATCCCATCCTGTCTTTCCACTGCGGAGTACAAATCCACCGTGCGGAATTCCGCTGTGGTTTGCTTTCAGTTCTTCTTCACTGATAAAGTGTACTGTTGTATCATAATCTGAGAAGTAGTTCGGCATTGTCTTGATCTCTTCTTCTACCTTTGCCGCATCTGCTCCTTCTTCCAGTACAACGAAACACTCTCTTGTATGTTTCTGTCTTGTTGTAAGTTCCGGATTCTCTCCGTTTCTTACTGCCTCCAGTGCAGCCTCTACCGGAATTGTGTACTGCTTTCCGTCTTTGACACCTTCAACTCTGCGGATTGCATCAGAATGTCCCTGGCTTACACCTTTGCCCCAGAATGTGTAATCTTTTCCATCCGGAAGAATCGCATTCGCATACAGTCTGTTCAGGGAGAACATTCCAGGATCCCAGCCTACGGAAATAATTCCTACGTGTCCGCCTTCTTTTGCGGCTGCATCTACATTTGCAAAATGCTCCGGGATTCTTGCATGTGTATCAAAACTATCAATCACATTGAACATCTTTGCGTAAACAGGTGTCTGTTTTGGAAGATCTGTTGCGCTTCCTCCGCAAATTATCATAACGTCAATCTTATCTTTCCAGTCTTCTACATCTGCCACATTACAAACTACTGCAGTCTCTGTCAGAATCTTAACATCCTCAGGATTTCTTCTTGTGAATACTGCCACAAGCTCCATGTCATCATTCTGCTTTACTGCGCACTCAACGCCTCTTCCAAGATTACCATAACCTAAAATACCAATTTTAATACTCATACTTAAACTCCTTTTTGCTCCGCAGATCCGTCTGCTTTGCATTTTCTTAACGGACAGATTTACGGAGACTTTTTTTCTAATTAGATATTATACCTTTTCGTTTTCTTCATTTCAATGATTTTTCGATGAATTTTTAAGTATTGAAGGTTATCCTCTTAATGATTTTTTATTTTCTAAATGCAAGTTCATTCCATCTGAGTTCATTTTTCAGATTACGGATTGTTGTATCTTTATCAATATATACAGCTTCGATTCCCATCATTGCTGCCCAGTCACCCATCTGTTCTGCAGTGATATCATAAGAGAATGCTGTATGATGTGCACCACCGCAAAGAATCCAGGCTTCAGCTCCTGTTGCGAGATCCGGCTCCGGTGTCCAGAAGTTTGTTGCTACCGGAAGTTTCGGCATTGGTTTTTCATTTTTCTTACAATCAACTGTATTGATGATCAGACGGAAACGGTCTCCAAGATCGATCAGTGATGTTGCGATACCTTTTCCTTCTTTTGATGTAAATACAAGTCTTGCAGGATCTTCTCTGTCTCCCATAGAAAGTGGATTTACCTTGATACTGATCGGGCCATCTGCGATAGATGGGCAGATCTCAAGCATATGAGCCTGAAGGATTCCTTCTTTTCCCGGTACAAAATTGTATGTATAGTCTTCCAGCATGGAAGTTCCCTTTGCATCCTTCATACCCTCTGTCATGATCTTCATGATACGAACCATAGCTGCCGTCTTCCAGTCTCCTTCCGCTCCAAATCCATATCCCTTCTGCATCAGACGCTGGATTGCAAGTCCCGGAAGCTGTTTGAGTACACCGAGATCTCCAAAGTGTGTAACGATTGCCTGGTAGTTCTTCTCCTCAAGGAAACGCTCGAATCCAAGCTCGATCTGTGCCTGAACAGCAACATGTTTTCTGAACTCTTCCGGATCTCTTCCTTCAAGAAGGATCTCATATTTGTCATAATACTCTTCTACTAATGTATTTACATCAGCTGCACTTACTGCATCTACAGACTCTGCGATCTCATTTACCGGATAAGCGTCTACTTCCCATCCAAATTTAATCTGTGCCTCTACTTTGTCGCCTTCTGTAACAGCAACATTTCTCATGTTATCTGCGACTCTCATGACACGTACATGGCTGCTTTCAATCACACCAACTGCTGTACGCATCCAGGAAGCGATCTTCTCCTGAACCTTCTCATCTGACCAGTGTCCGACAACAACTTTTCTCTCGATTCCAAGTCTTGTGAAAATGTGTCCGAACTCACGTCCACCATGTGCTGACTGGTTCTCATTCATAAAGTCCATGTCGATCGTATCATAAGGGATCTCCATATTGAACTGTGTGTGAAGATGAAGCAGTGGTTTTCTGAACTCCTGAAGTCCAAGAATCCATGATTTTGCAGGTGAAAATGTATGCATCCATGTGATAACTCCTGCACACTCGTCATCGATATTAGCCTCGTTAAATGTCTTACGAATCAGTTCGTTTGTAATCAGTGTTGGTTTCCATACAACTTCATATGGAAGAACTCCAGACTCATTGAGCTTCTCTACGATGATTTTTGCATGCTCTGCTACATGCGCCAGACATTCATCTCCGTAAAGATCCTGTGAACCTGTGCAAAACCAGAATTTGTACTCTTTCTTCTTTAACATTTTTGTGTCCTCCTTGTAATAAAATGTTTATAGTTATTTTTTATTTATCACTTAATTTGTTACTATGTTATACTTGACAGTTATTATTTTGCTGTATTCTGTCCGTAATAGGCATTCGCACCATGTTTTCTATAGTAATGCTTATCCTGAAGTTCCTGCGGAGCCGGTTTTATCTGCGGATTGATCATCTCACATCTTGCTGCCATCTTTGCAACTTCTTCTGCAACAACTGCATTGTGAACTGCTTCATGTGCATCTTTACCCCATGTAAATACACCATGATTCTTACAAAGAACTGCCGGAACTGCAATATAATCTTTCTTCTTTGCCTCAAATTCATCTGCGATCAGAACTCCTGTGTTCTTCTCATATGCTTCCTCGATCTCTTCTTTCGTCAGATTACGCACGCATGGGATTTCTCCATAGATGTAATCTGCATGTGTTGTTCCGTAACATGGAATATCTCTTCCTGCCTGTGCCCAGCTTGTTGCCCATGCAGAATGTGTATGTACAACACCACCGATTTTTGGAAAACGATTATAAAGAACAACATGTGTCGGTGTATCGGAAGATGGATTATAACGTCCCTCTACTTTATTTCCATTCAAGTCAACAACTACCATATCTTCCGGAGTCAGCTTATCATATTCAACTCCACTTGGTTTAATAACAAAAAGTCCACTCTCTCTGTCGATTCCACTTACATTTCCCCATGTAAATGTAACCAGATCGTATTTTGGAAGCAGCATATTTGCCTCATACACTTCTTTTTTTAACTGTTCTAACATTGTTCTTCTCCTTTCGTCTGCTGTCTACATGACTTCATTATATAATTTCACAGAATTTCGCATCACAAGTTCCGGTGCAAATTCCGCTGAGTACATTTCCATATTTTTATCAATCTTATCCAATATAATCTGTGCTGCACACTTTCCAATCTCATTCGCCGGATTATTCACCGATGTGATCGGTACTTCACAAAATCTTGCAAGACTGGAATTGTCGATTCCAATAACGGAAATCTGATCTGGGACTTTGACTTCCGCACTTTGCAGTACCTTGACCAGTTTACTTGCAATCTCATCATTGTAACAGACACAGGCCGTACATCCATCTAAACGTTTCAGGATTCTGTCACTTTCCATCTCCATTTCCCGGATATCTTCCGAATCAACCCATAAAATCTGACGATTTTTAATCTTAAGTGAATGCTCCATGAGTGCCTTTGTGTATCCTGCATATCGCATTCTTCCCTGCCCGTCATCCGCCTTGAAGATTCCGGCGATTCTTGTATGTCCACATTCTAAAAGATGTTTTGTTGCAAGATATCCAGCTTTCTCATCATCCAGACTGACATGTGGAATTGTGAGATTCTCATAGAAACTATTCACAAACAAAACCGGTATTCCTGATTTCTGTAATTTCTGATATAAATCTAAATTCGGATTCGGAAGCCCACTTTTTACAGGCTCTGCGATCAAACCATCAATTCTTCTTGTTCTTAAAAATTCTTCCAGATGCATCCGCTCCTTTGCTACAGAATTGTCTGTCATTGCAATTTGAAGTATTCCGCCTGCCTGTGTTACCTTTTTTTCAATTTCCCGGATAATAACAGGAAAAATATAGGTATCGATATACGTCAGCATTACTGCGATTCGTTTTTCTTCATGATCTGCTCTCCTTTCTGTATTTCCAAGAAGCATTCCCGCATCTTCACATATATAAGAGCCACTTCCGCGTCTGCTTTCCACAATATTCTCTTTTACTAATTCTTCCAATGCCCGTCGTACCGTCTGACGACTGACCTGGAATTGTTCAGATAGTTCCTGTTCCGAAGGAAGCTTCTCCCCGGAAACCATTCTTCCCGACCTGACGTCCTCCTGAATCCAGGTTACGATTTTTTCAAATTTTTTCATTCGCCCGTGACCTCTCCATACAATTAACCATAATTACCGTTATCACTTACAGTGTTCTGATTATCATTGCTCTGATCAGTACTTTTTCTTCATGTACTTAATATACAACAATACATGTTACAATACAATTCGCAGTATACCCAATCTTTTTCTTCTGTTTTTTATGTAATAATATATAAAAATAAGAAGTTGTATTGTTTTTCTATTTATTTTTCAATACAGCTTCTTATGATTTTAAACCTGATTTAAATTTTTTCTCCTTTTGCTTCAAATTTTCCTCTTGCATTTTTCACTTTTTCGGTTCATAATAGCATCAGACAAAGAACTAAATATTGTCAAAGGGGAGCTGGTCAGAACCGGCTGAGAGGAGACGTGTTACCGTTTCGACCCATTTAAACCTGATTTGGATAATGCCAACGGAGGGAATTGATACCATGTAATGATTGAGATGCCCTTGCATCTCTTTTTACTTCGGACAGCTGGTAGGATCTTCACTCAGGTGAGGATCCTTTTTTTACATTTGAAAGGAGACTCAAGTTATGAAACAGACAACAAACACAAAAAAACTGGCACTTGCAGGTGTTCTCACCGCTCTTGCCATCGTTGGAAGCTTTTTAAGCTTTCCTGTAGCCGGAAGTAAATGTGCACCGGTTCAACATATGGTAAATATCTTTGCAGCCGTACTTCTTGGTCCCGGCTGGGGCGTTGGAATTGCATTCTGTGCAAGCCTTCTGCGCAATATACTTGGAATCGGAAGTCTGATGGCTTTCCCGGGTAGTATGATCGGAGCTCTCTGCTGTGGACTTGTTTACAAGAAATGTAAGAATTTAAGCCTTACTTGTCTTGCAGAAGCACTTGGAACAGGTATTCTCGGAGGAATTGCTGCTTATCCGGTTGCTTTATTCCTTATGGGAGCAGCACCGGCAGGATTATTTATCTATGTGATCCCATTCCTGATCTCAACAGTAGCCGGAAGTATCCTGGCATTCCTGCTGATTTCAGTATTCCAGAAAAGTGGAGTAATGGCACAGCTTTTTCCGACTTCTTAATCCGTAACTGCAAAATTTCCGAACAGTTACATGCGATACATTGGGGACACCACCTTGTACCGCACAAGAAAATGCAGAATCAATCTGTAATCACCGGAGTATTATGTTAACAACTCCTTTATCTTGTAGTTATTAACATTTCTCCGTGAAGGCGTCAGCATAATCTTATATTCGCTGGTAGTGTAGCTAAACAGTTACCATTCCTTTCCGCATCTATTCATATGCATGGAACCGTAGCTTTTCTTGTGTACGCTGTCCGTGTTTTGCTGACGTCAAAAATTATATAATTCACGTATACGAATGGAGGCAAAACAACATGAGAAACTACACAACCCAGATGGATGCAGCTCGTAAAGGGATTCTCACCCCAGAAATCAAAACAGTAGCTGAAAAAGAACATATGGACACTGACAAACTGATGAAGCTTGTCGCTGAAGGAAAGGTCGCAATCTGTGCCAATAAAAATCACAAGTCCCTGAACCCGGAAGGTGTCGGAAGCATGCTCCGCACAAAGATCAATGTCAATCTCGGAGTTTCCCGTGACTGCAAGGATTATGATATTGAAATGCAGAAGGTAATGAGCGCAGTAGAACTTGGAGCCGAATCTATCATGGATCTTTCCAGCCATGGAGATACACAGCCGTTCCGTCGCAAACTGACTTCTGAATGTCCTGCTATGATCGGTACAGTTCCTGTATACGACAGTGTCATTCATTATCAGAGAGACCTTGCTACTCTGACTGCACAGGATTTCCTTGATGTAATCCGTATGCATGCAGAAGACGGTGTTGACTTCGTTACACTTCACTGCGGAATCACAAGAAAAACAATTGAGCAGATCAAAAAGCATAAACGTAAAATGAACATTGTAAGCCGTGGTGGAAGCCTTGTATTCGCATGGATGAGCATGACAGGAGAAGAGAATCCATTCTACGAGTACTATGATGAGATTCTTGATATCTGCGAAGAATATGACGTGACAATCTCACTTGGTGATGCGTGCCGTCCTGGATGTCTGGCTGACGCTACAGACGTATGCCAGATTGAAGAGCTTGTGCGTCTCGGTGAACTGACAAAACGTGCCTGGGATCATAATGTTCAGGTTATGGTTGAAGGACCTGGACATGTACCGCTTGATCAGGTTGCAGCTAACATGAAAGTACAGCAGACCATCTGTATGGGAGCTCCTTTCTATGTACTTGGACCTATCGTTACAGATATTGCTCCTGGATATGACCATATCACTTCCGCGATCGGTGGAGCTGTTGCAGCAATGAACGGTGCTTCCTTCCTCTGCTATGTAACACCGGCTGAACACCTTGCTCTTCCAAATGTTGAAGATACAAAACAGGGAATCATTGCTTCTAAGATTGCAGCTCATGCTGCTGATATTGCCAAAGGAATTCCTGGAGCAAGAGATATCGATGATAAGATGGCAGATGCCCGCCGTGTTCTTGACTGGGATGCACAGTTTGAATGCGCTCTGGATCCTGAAACTGCAAAAGCAATCCGAGACAACAGAAAACCGGAAGATGACCACAGCGATACTTGCAGTATGTGTGGAAAATTCTGTGCAGTAAGAAGCATGAATAAAGCACTTGCCGGGGAATATATTGATATTCTGTAAGTATCCGAAATACGTATAGCATTTTGGGAGATTAATTCCAAACAGTTATAACTATGAGAAACACGCTCCGCGAGTTTCTCAAGTTATCGCGACAGTCACCAAGGTCTCGTGCAAGCACGGACTTTGGCTCGTTGTTCGCGTAAATTAAGGGAAAGCGGTTAAAGAATCGCTTTCCCTTTTTATTTCCAATATGTTTCCAAATATTTCTCTGCATCTTCCTTTGAAAGCTCATATTCTCTCTGAATATTATTAAGAGTATCCTCCTTTGAAACATTTAAATTCCGACATGTTCTAATAACTGCTGCTATTCCACGCTCTACACCTTGCCGAATTCCATCTTTCACTCCATCATCATACATTTCCTGTATTGCCTTACACATATCAACCATCTCCTCCTTATGTTCCGCTTCACCTGGTATTTGTTTCATGTTTAGAAAAGCTTTCATTGCCTGACTCGTTTCATAGTCAACGTTCTGAAAGAACTTTTTATTCTCGTTAATGTAATCCGTTAATTCTTCCTTACTATCCCTATATCTTAGCATAGTTAGTATCACTTGTAAATCATCCGAAAATTTTTCAACATCTTCCAATCGTTCTGCATCTACAAGGTTGATTTTATAGTTCGGAAGATAATTCCCCAAAATTTCTTTCTCTTCTTTCGTACCCTCCAACTGAAACATATCATACAGATCAACAGGTCCATCCCACGGTTCTGAACCATAATAAAAGACTAATGAAATAATCGGTATCAATCGATCTTTTTTTCGAAATCGCGACAGATATTCTCCTGCAGTAAGATGCTCTAACGGCTGTCCTGCTTTTTTGTTCTGCTTTCGTCGGTCATTAAAGTTTTTCCAATTATTCCGAATTTGTGTTTCGTAATCCATTCCATCATAAAGCATCACCTTGTGCGGCATCGCATAATGAACCTTATCCTGTGATTCATTTGCAAGTAGCACAAGCGTAGCCTGATTCCGCCATTTCATAATAATATCGCGGTATCTTTTCATATTCTTTGTTTTCCCGGCCCGATTTTTCACACTGACAGATGAAACGGAATTCACTTCTTCCAAATCCTCCGGCAATATCACCTGCCTTCCACCATAAATCACACCATTAAATAAATTTGCAAATCGTTTCTTCTCACTTAACCAGATATTCACATTAACATCTGCTTTTCCCATAGACTCTTCCTCCTGGTTTTTATTCTTTTGTTATTTTGTAACTCATCAAAATGGAATCTCCTGCTGATACAGCCTTGAATATGAGATAAAGTTATCCTTTCGATAACACATTCAGACAAATGAAATATAGAAAATATATGTCTGAGATTTTGATGTGAATTAACTATAACAAAATCATTCGAAGGTGTCAATTAGAAAAACAGTTACAACAATTTTTAAAAAGCTATCGATTGCAACACATTTCATCTTAATTGTTGTAATCGATAGCTTTTTATATTTCCTTCTTATTCCGGATTCGCAATCTTCCCGGCAACTGCACATGTTGCTGCTGTTCTCGGGCTTGCAAGATAAATCTCTACCTTAGATGTTCCCATACGTCCAAGGAAGTTTCTGTTATTCGTTGCTACAACTCGTTCTCCGTCAGAAAGGATTCCGCCTGTTCTTCCGCAGCACAGTCCGCAACCCGGATGTGTGATGATCGCACCTGCTTCTGCCAAAATATCCAAGGTTCCATCTGCCAGTGCCTGTCTGTAGATCTTGCGGCTTGCCGGTGTAACGATCAACTTCACAAAGTCTGCAACTTTCTTCCCTTTGAGTACTTCTGCTGCAGCTCTAAGGTCTTCCAGACGACCGTTTGTACAGGATCCGATAAATACCTGGTCGATCTCTGTTCCTTCCAGTTCACTGACGTCTCTGATCTTATCAACCTGGGACGGACATGCCATAACCGGGACGAAATCCTCTGCCTTATATGTCATTGTCTTCATATAGACAGCATCTTCATCTCCAACAAGACTCTTCTGGTAATCATTGAGTTCAATCTCACAATACTCTGCCGTCTTCTCATCCGGTGTGAAAAGAGCACATTTTGCTCCTGCCTCAATTGCCATGTTCGCCATTGTCATACGGCTTGCAACTGACATTTTCTCAATTGTGCTTCCTGAGAATTCCAGCGCTCTGTAAGTTGCTCCGTCCGCACGGAGATCTCCGATCAGTCGGAGAATGATATCCTTGGACATTACATTTTCCGGAAGTTCTCCGTCAATCACAACTTTGATCGTCTCCGGAACTTTGATCCACATTGTACCGGTTCCAAGAATACTTGCCATCTCTGTATAACCGATTCCGGATGAAAATGCACCAACACAACCATAAGTTGTCGTATGGCTGTCTGTTCCGAATGCGATATCTCCCGGTTTCACATATCCGGCTTCTGTCATCAGCTGGTGACAGATTCCGTCGCTTCTATGTACGTGAGTCAGTCCGTATTTTTCTACAAATTCATCTCCTTTGTGGAAATGTCTTGTATCATCCTGCTGACTCGCCGGAACAAGGTGGTCATAAATCAAAACCACTTTATCCGGATCATGAAGTTTTGTAAATCCCATCTCTTCAAATTTATCTGCTACAAAAGGAATGAAAATATCATGGATCATGCATCTGTCAACATTAACTGTCACGATATCTCCCGGCTTTACTGCCTTTCCTGTATTATGTCTGATAATCTTTTCAATAATCGTCTCGCCCATCATGCTCTCCTTTCTGCTCAATCCTCAAGTCCATTCAGCTTGCGCATAGCTTTTACAAGTCCGCCTGCCTGAATGATGCTCATCAGATTCTCCGGCAGAGAAGCGATCGGATATTCTTTGCCATTATAGTCTACATGCTGATTCATCACGACATCAATTGTGTCGCCTTCTTTCATATCATCATACAGATCCGGCTGCTCAATCAAAAGCAGACCATTGTTGATTGAATTGCGGAAAAAGATTCTTGCAAATGATTTTGCGATCACACACTGGATTCCAAGTGCTTTGATGATCTCCGGTGCCTGCTCTCTAGAAGATCCACATCCAAAGTTCTTTCCTGCAACGATGATATCACCTTTCTGGATCTGTCCTGCCAGCTCCGGACGAAGCGGACTGAATCCATACTGTTTCATATCGTCAATTGTTTTCAGTGCAAGATACTCTGTCGGGATGATGATATCCGTATCGATATCATCTCCGAGTACCCACACCTTTCCTGTAAATTTATCCATAGTTCACCTCAAAATATATAAGTTCTTCTCTGTGTAAGTTACCTCTTGTTCCTTTCATCTTACAGATCAGATGCAAGTGCGATCTCACCCTTAATTGCTGATGCAGTAACTGTTGCTGCGGATCCAAGATATACTTTTGAACTTGGGTGTCCTGCACGACCCTTGAAATTACGTGTTCCTGTACTGATCAGAACTTCATTTTCACCAATAACTCCCTGGCAGCTTCCCCAGCAGACGCTGCAATTCGGATTCATTACAATTGCACCTGCCTCCATGAAAATGTCAAGAAGTCCTTCCTTAAGAGCCTGACGGTAAATTGTCTGGCTTGCCGGAACAACAAGGAAACGGACCTTATCTGCAACCTTCTTTCCTTTGATAACTTCTGCTCCGACACGAAGATCTTCAATACGCCCATTATTACAGGAACCCAAAAATGCTTCATCAATCTTAATTCCACGCACTTCCTTTGCCGGACTTAAATTATCTACAAAATCAGGTTTTGCCACAACTGGTTCCACGTTAGAAAGATCGATTGTATACTCTCTGATATAATGTGCATCCGGATCACTGTGGAATACAGCTTTCGGCTCACGGCCATGCTCTTTCAGGTATTCCATTGCTTTTTCATCTGCCTCGAAGATACCTGTCTTGGCTCCGGCTTCTACTGCCATATTGCAAAGTGCGATACGATCACTGATGCTCAGTGTCTTTGCCCCTTCTCCGGTGAACTCCATTACCTGATAGTTACATCCGTTCGCACCGACCAGACCGATAATTGTCAGAATCAGGTCTCTTGCATAAACACCTTCCGGAAGTTCTCCGATCAGATTGAATTTCACTGATTCCGGAACAAGTACCCAGGACTGTCCTGTCACCATTCCATAAAGGAAGTCTGTACATCCGACACCTGTACCGAACGCTCCGAGTGCTCCGTAGGAACAAGTATGACTGTCAGCTCCGAAGATCAGTTCTCCCGGACGGACATAGTTCTCCATCATAACCTGATGACAGACACCCTTTCCTTCCCAGAAGTCAATGCCGTTCTCTTTTGCAAAATCTCTCATCTTCTTCTGAGATGCCGCTGTCTTCGGACTATCAGATGGCACATTATGATCCACAATGAATACCAGTTTCTTCGGATCTGCAATACGAGGATTCTTTAATTTGTTATTATACATATCCACAGTAAGGTGTGTCGTTCCATCATTACTCATCATTCTGTCCAATGTTACTGTATGGATATCTCCCGGTTTTACGCTGTCCACACCGGCGGCAGCAGCGATGATCTTCTCTGCGATTGTCATTCCCATAGCTCTAGTCCTCCTTATTCAGTGAAGCGATCAGTCCGCCCTGATTCAGAATATTCTGCATATACTCCGGCAGCTTTGTACAAGAATAAGTCTTTCCAATCGCCTCAGCTGTTCCGTCAGACATGCGAAGTTCCATTGTATCACCTGTCTTCACCTCATCCGGAAGCTCCTTACAGACAATCACCGGAAGTCCGATATTAATCGCATTTCTATAGAAGATTCTTGCAAATGATTTCGCAATGACAGCCTGTACTCCAAGTGCTTTGAGCACACCTGGTGCCTGCTCTCTGGAAGAACCACACCCAAAGTTCTCTCCTCCGACTACGAAATCTCCCGGTTTTACTTTCTTTGCGAAATCCGGATCCAATGATTCAAATGTATGACTCTTCATCTCATCTAAGTTCGGCAGAAGCAGATACTGGGATGCGATGATCTGATCTGTATCAAGATCATTATGAAATTTAAAAATTGTACCTTTTTCCATAATAATAATGTCCTTTCTGTTGTCCTGTGGATAAATTGTATCAATTTAACGTGATGAAGTCCATGAACTTTTTTAACAAATCTTCATCTTATTTTGCATTGATTTTCTATATTGTTTGGAATTCATTATACACTATCTTCAGAGTTCAATCATTACAAATCATACAATTATTTTCCGTTTGTCTCATTATTCCAACCATCTGGTTACCCAATTCCATGTAAAATCATTAAAAGTGCAAAAAACGAGACAAACCTGTTCACACTATTTGCAGGAGGGATTAGAACTATGCCAAAACGAACACCTATTACCGGAGAGAAGAATCTGATCAGCAAAAGGCTCATTGAACTTCGTCGGCAACGCCATATGTCACAGAGACTTTTAGCTTACAAACTCCAATTGCGCGGATATGATATGGACAAAAATGTAATTACAAGAATAGAAACAAACAAACGTTACGTTACAGACATAGAATTGAAAGCTCTAACTGAGATCTTCGACGTTTCTTATGAATATCTCATTGAGGGAAAAGACATCCTTGAACCTTAACGGATGATAGAAACGGAGGTGAAACTATGGCAAATATTCAACTTGCGGATAATCTACGGCGTTTGAGAAAGCAATATAACTACACACAGGCTCAGATCGGCGAAAAGCTGCATATCACTCATCAGGCTTATTCAAATTATGAAACCGGCGTACGTGAACCAAACCTTCAACTTCTTGCTGAACTATCCTGGATCTATCACACCTCTGTCGACTCGCTTATCACTCAGTACTGCAATGCAAAGAATCCATCATCAGTTGAAGTAAAAAACTATTTCTGTATTAAAATTGAAAATAGTGAAAACGACATTCTTCTTACAAAAAATGAAGTGAATTTTCTTTTAAAATACCGTTCTGCTGGGGAAGCTGAACGTAAACTTGCACATGAAGCTTTAGATTTTACTGAACGTTGATTTCTATTTCAAAAAGAACTGAACCCATTGACATTAATTATCTGGGTTCAGTTCTTTTTTATCTCTACTTTCTTCTACGCTGATATTGCATTTCCTGTATACAGCTGATAATACTTACCTTTCTCTTCAATCAACTGGTCGTGTGTACCTCTCTCGATAATCCTTCCCTGTTCAAGTACCATGATACAGTCAGAATTACGAACTGTTGACAAACGGTGTGCGATCACAAAGGTAGTACGGCCATGCATCAGCCGGTCCATACTTTCCTGGATAATACGCTCTGTGCGGGTATCGATTGAACTTGTTGCCTCATCCAGAATCAATACCGGTGGATCTGCTACTGCCGCACGGGCAATCGCAAGAAGCTGTCGCTGTCCCTGACTTAAGTTTGCTCCATCTCCGGTGATCACCGTGTCATATCCTTCCGGAAGTCTGCGGATAAATCCATCTGCATTTGCCAGCTTTGCTGCTGCAATGATTTCTTCATCTGTTGCATCCAGCTTTCCAAAACGAATATTATCTTTCACTGTACCAGTAAACAAATGTGTATCCTGCAATACGATTCCAAGAGAATGTCGAAGATCTGCTTTCTTGATCTTGTTAATATTAATTCCGTCATAGCGGATCTTACCATCCTGAATATCGTAGAAACGATTGATCAGATTTGTAATTGTCGTCTTACCGGCTCCTGTTGAACCTACGAAAGCAATCTTCTGCCCCGGTTCTGCATATAGCTTTACATCATGAAGGACGATTTTGTCATCATTGTATCCGAAATCCACTCCGTCAAATACAACATTTCCTTTTAACTCAACATAATCAACAGAACCATCTGCCTGATGTGTATGTTTCCATGCCCAGCGGCCAGTACGTTTCTCACTTTCTATCAGTTTTCCATTCTCTTCTTTCGCATTAACTAATGTAACATAACCTTCATCCACTTCCACTTTTTCATCCAGAAGTGTAAAGATACGTTCCGCACCTGCGAGTGCCATAACAATCGCATTCAGCTGCTGGCTCACCTGGTTAATCGGCATACTGAAGCTTTTATTAAATGTAAGGAAACTTGCCAGACCGCCCAATGTAAATCCACCGACATGGTTAAGAGCAAGTGCACCTCCAACGATTGCACACATTACATAACTGATATTTCCAATCTGCGCATTCATAGGACCGAGGAAGTTTGCATAAGTATTTGCACGGTCTGCGCTTACAAACAGATCCTCATTCAACTTTTTGAATTCTGTCTTACTTTCTTCTTCATGACAGAATACCTTCACAACCTTCTGGCCGTTCATCATTTCTTCAATATATCCGTTGACCTTACCAAGATTCTTCTGCTGCTCGAGGAAATATTTTCCACTCTGTCCGGCAGCTTTCTTTGTTCCCCAGATCATGATTGCAACCATAACCATCGTCACTGCTGTCAGTGGAATATTCAAGATCAGCATACTGATAAATACACTGACAATTGTAAATCCACTGTTGATAATCTGCGGAATACTCTGGCTTACCATCTGTCTGAGTGTATCAATGTCATTCGTGTAGATTGACATAATATCGCCATGCGCATGTGTATCGAAATATTTAATCGGAAGTTTCTCCATGTGACTGAACAGGTCATTTCTCATGTTCATCATCATTCCCTGTGTCACATTGATCATAATTCGGTTGTAAGCATAAGTTGCCACGATTCCGACTCCATAAAAACAAGCAACTTTTCCGATTGCTTGTGCAAGCGGTGTAAAGTTCGGTGTATCACTGGACAATAAGAACGGTGTAATGTATTTATCAATCAAATCTCTTGTGAACATTGTTCCCTGAACATTTGCAATAACTCCCACAAAAATAAGGATGAATACTATAATGCAATGAAATTTATAATCCCGGAAAATATAATCCATCAGACGTTTAAGTAATTTCCCAGGATTTTCCACTCTATTCTTTGGTTTTCCCATTGGTCCGCGCATTATGCTTCACCTCCATTTTCATCAAAATCTCCGCCTCCCTGTGTCTGAGACTCATACACCTCGCGATAAATCTCATCTGACGCAAGCAGTTCATCATGTGTTCCGAATCCATGAATCTTTCCTTCATCCATCACAATAATACGGTCTGCATCCTGAACACTGGATACACGCTGTGCAATGATCAGCTTTGTCGTATCCGGAATCTCTTCACGGAATGCACGTCGGATCTTCGCATCTGTTGCAGTATCAACAGCACTTGTACTGTCATCAAGAATCAGGATCTTCGGCTTCTTTAGCAATGCTCTTGCAATACAGAGTCTCTGCTTCTGACCACCGGACACATTGTTTCCGCCCTGTTCAATATGCGTATTATATTTATCCGGGAAGCGCTCGATAAATTCATCTGCACAGGCCAGTTTACATGCCTGGATACACTCTTCATCTGTCGCTTCTTTGTCTCCCCAACGGAGATTGTCTAAAATACTTCCTGTAAATAAGACATTTTTCTGAAGCACTACAGACACCTGATTACGGAGCACCTCAAGATCATATTCTTTTACATTTTTTCCACCAACCAGAATTTCTCCGTCCGTCACATCATACAGACGACTGATCAGATTGACCAGACTTGTTTTTGCACTTCCGGTTCCTCCGATAATTCCAATCGTTTCTCCGGAACGAATCTCCAGATTGATGTCTTTGAGAACCTTCTCTGCACTGTCTTTCTTATAAGAAAAGTCTACATTTTTAAATGTAATGCTTCCGTCTGCGACTTCATATACCGGATGCTCTGGATTGTGAATATCTGTTTTTTCATTCAGCACTTCCGCAATACGGCGCATACTTGCCATACTCATGGAAATCATGACGAAAACCATCGAAAGCATCATAAGACTCATAAGAATATTCATACAATAGGCAAGAAGACTCATCAGTTCTCCGGTTGTAAGAGAATCCACAACAATCATCTTCGCACCGAACCAGCTGATCAAAATGATACAGGTGTAAACTGTAAACATCATGATTGGCGCATTCCAGATAACATTCTTCTCTGCTTTTACAAAAATATCATAAATATTCTTACTTGCACGTTTGAATTTGCTTGTCTCCTCGTCCTCTCGTACATACGCTTTGACAACACGGATTGCAGATACATTTTCCTGAACAGACTCATTCAATGCGTCATATTTTGGAAACGCCTGCTGAAAATATGCAGTTGCATGGCGGATAATAAAAAACAAAATAATTCCAAGAATCAAGACTGCCACAAGATAAATACTTGCCAGCCTTGCATTGATCGCAAATGCCATCACCATCGCACAGACCATACTTGCCGGTGCTCTCATCATCATGCGTAACATCATCTGATACGCATTCTGCACATTTGTTACATCTGTTGTCAGACGCGTTACCAGTCCTGCTGTACTGAAATGATCAATATTTGCAAACGAATATGTCTGAATCCGATCAAACATTGCATTTCTCAAATTCTTTGCGAAGCCTGTAGAAGCCTTTGCTCCATAACGTCCTCCTGCCATTCCGGCAAGAAGACCCAAAAATGCTGCTACGATCATGATTCCACCCACTTTGTAAATGTGATAGATATCACCCGTATTAACTCCTTTATCAATAATCGATGCCATTAAAAATGGGATCAATGTCTCAAATAGAACTTCAAGAATCATGAAAATCGGTGTCGCGATCGATGCTGCCTTATACTCTTTTACTTCTTTTAATAAAGTACGAATCATGAATTCTCTCCTCTCATTTTTCTTAGATTGAGATGGACCTTATGAGTCACTCTCAAAAATGCCTGTAATTCTTCTTCGGTAATTCCTTCTTCCAGTTCTGCGTCCATTCGCTTGAAAATCTCTCCAAGCTTTTCGTGGCTTTCGCGTCCTGCCTCTGTCAGCATAACCTTTTTCAGCCTTGCATCACTCGCGACCGAAGCACGATAGACAAGTCCTTTCTTCTCTAAAGCCTGAATGATATTCGTTACTCCCGAACGGCAGATTCCGAAATACTTCTCTATGTCTTTCTGATAAATCTCTGCATCCTGATGTTCATAGAGATAACGCAAAATCCATCCATGCATAAGGGTTCCTTCATCCAACCCTTCCGCTTTTACTCTCGCCTCAAGTAATTTTGAAATGGAACGATCCATTTTATGTACCTGTGGAGCGATATGAAAATGTTCTTCACACAAAATTGTAATCCTCCTTTCCATCTTCACATGCAGGAACTGTTTGTTAATGAACTGTTCATCAATGAACAGTTCCTGCGTAAACAAGTTTATCACATTGGTTTTTAATGTCAATAGAAAATATTGAGTTGTCTTCTATTTTTATTTTGCAAAAGAAAAGCTCACAGCTGATCGTCTACAACCAGCTGTGAGCTTTTTTACTCTAAGTTTCATAATATAAATCTATGTTCACATTCTATCTCTCAGCACATGATACAACTCTGCCTCTGTATAATACTGATAAGGATTTACATAAAGAAAAGTTAAGATTCCAAACGTACATGCTCCCAGCAAATTCCATCCGATAAAGGAAAGATCCAACACGAATGCATCCCATTTATTCCCCATCATTAATCGTTTGCTCTCCGCAAAAATCTCCTGTCTGCTCATCTCTGGATGATCGAGCAGAAGATACGGTACCATCGCATATTCATATCCTTTGATCACACCTGGAACAATAAATAATAGTGACCACAATGCAAGATAAATTGTTTTCAAAAACATCGTCATACGAATTGTCTTATTGCAATCTCTTACCATGCGGAAAATATCTTTCACATCCTGTCTTCCGTCTCTTCCATTTTTGAAAAATTTACAACAGCCGACAGTCATTGGATTCCATAGGAAATAGGCAATAGCCAGATATACAATAAATGAAATTACAACCACAACTGCTACAGTTGCTACAATCCCCAACATTAGAATCGGATGAAAACCTTGTATCGAAGTTTCCACCTCACTATTCTTATTCTTTATTGCATTATAAGAATACGTAAATCCATTTCCCAAAAGAAACGTATAAATCAATGCCGCAAGAACAGAATACCAATAATTCTGTTTCAACAGGAATTTCGCTCTTCCTTTTAATTCACTTCTCGTCCACAACATAAAAAATCCCTCCTGATGTCATTCTGTTGATTGAACTAATTGCTACATAATCATTATAGCATATTCCATCTTCCAGAAATACCTCAAGAGGGATATTTTTCTTAATTTGTAACTGTTCAGAGCCAAGCAAAATTTCAAAAATAGATGTAAAATGCTTGCATTTTTAAGACTGTTTTTGAAATTTTATTTGGCGGATACGCCACACCTTCAAAATGCGTAGCATTTTGAAGGTTGGCTCTGAACAGTCACCTTAATCTTTCGATATCTACATACCTTCCGGATACTCTACTCCTTCCGGTAGTGGATCCCAGTCATTCAATCCCAATGACTGTTTATATCTGGCACGATCCAATGTCAGTATTTCCACAGGCTCATTCAGATAATCCATGAGCTCTTTGATACCTTCCCGCGTCTTATTATTTACTTCGAAAATGCGTTCACATCCGGCATTCTTCATCCAAAGTCTCACCATATCAACATTCGCATAAGGTGAATCTACTTTCGTAATAACTCCGATCAACGGGCGTTGAATAAAGCATCTGCTCCCAGGTCCGAACAGATTGAACGGTTCGTCCGCAGCCTGCACCATAGCGATCACGTCTGCTTCAAATGAAAAACAGGCAAGTCCAACACTAAAATGCTTAGACTCTGCATACTCTCCCGGAGAGTCGATCGTGTCATCTTCTGTATTCGTATACTGTGTCTTCACATAATGCAGTTCTTCTCCCTTAAGAGCCTGCGTCAGTGAAGTCTTCCCCGCTTCACTTCTCCCCATTAAAAATATCTTTTTCATTCTGTTACGCCTCTGTTTTCTTAACTTCTATGAACCTCGCACACTGCAAAGCCAAGTCTTTCATCAAAAAATCGAACTACATCCTCCACAGCTGTCTGCACCTGTGTCAATCCGCCAGTCAGAATCAGTGTTCCGCAGAATCTATCCATAAAACCAATCTCGACATCTGCACTCTTGAATGCTACATCTGCAGCAACTACAACTGCTTCCCACGGTGTAAAACGCAGAAGTCCAATAGACTCTCCTGTGTGATTCTCACCTTCATGAGTTCCGATATGTAATCCTAGATTCTGATAAATAACCTCATCTGATCTGCTAATAATATGCGCCATGCAGACTTCCTTCCCCGGCACGCGCACACGAGTCATACGAAGCTTCTTTCCTTTCAGATTCTCATAGTCATCATGAAACAGACGCTCCATAAGCTCTTCTCTCGTTATACGTTCCCGTTTCATAAGTGCACTTCCTATCGTTTTGTAATATCACAGACTACATAACCAAGAGAATCTCTGAAATAATCTACAACTTCTGTCAGTGCAGAAGTTACATCAGAGATCTCTCCTGTAATGATCAGTGTTCCTGTAAAGCGGTCTGCGAATCCAAGATAAACATTACCACTTTTCACTGCAATATCAGATGCGATAACTGCTGACTCTGGTGGAGTCATATTCATAATTCCAATTGCAGAAGAACGATAATCCAGATGTGGATTCAATCCAAGTTTCTGATAAATAATCGGAGCCGGACCTCCCATTACATGTGCAAATGTAATCTCCTTACCTGCAACTGTTTCCTGTACAATTCTAATCTGTTCTCCGTGATCATTCGCCATCTGTCAGTTCCTCTCTTTCACATAGATTCTGTAATTCTCATTCATACAATCCTGTATGTTAATCCACTAACATTCTCTGTTCACAGCCAGTCTCGTTACTGTTCACACGATGTGACCAGCAACCCAGTCTCAGCCATAAACTCTCTTACTATAAATAATACTATCTATATGCTTTTCTGTCAAGGAGATTCCAATAAATCTCAACACACTTCAATCAAGAATCAACAAAATCCAACTGTTTCATTTGCGAAAACAACAGAAACGCAAGCTTTTTATTTTCATACATAAGTAAAAAGAAAAGTTTTTCACCTGCAATACACCAGCTCACTTTGTGTAATTTCTGCAAATGAAAAACTTCCCTTTATTTTAACTATTAACTTCTAGCAATTCATACTTCTTCCGCAATCTCTCTCGCTACAAATACACCACTTGCTGATGCGTGGGACAACGAATGTGTCACTCCACTTCCGTCTCCGATCACATACAGGCCCTTGTGTTTTGTTTCAAGATGTTCATCCAGTTTCACTTCCATATTGTAGAACTTAACTTCTACACCGTAGAGCAGTGTATCATCATTTGCTGTTCCAGGTGCGATCTTATCCAAAGCGTAGATCATCTCAATGATTCCATCAAGAATACGTTTCGGCAATACAAGACTTAAGTCTCCCGGTTCTGCGGAAAGTGTCGGTGTCAGAAAACTCTCTGCAATACGTGCCGGTGTACTTCTTCTTCCTCGAATCAGATCACCAAAACGCTGTACAAGAACACCACCGCCAAGCATATTAGACAGGCGCGCAATACTTTCACCATATCCGTTACTGTCTTTGAACGGCTCTGAGAAATGTTTCTCAACAAGAAGCGCAAAGTTTGTATTCTCTGTCTGCTTTGCCGGATCTTCATAGCTATGTCCGTTTACTGTAACGATTCCGTTTGTATTCTCATTTACAACGATTCCATTCGGATTCATACAGAATGTTCTGACTTTATCTTCAAACTTCTCTGTTCTGTAGACAATCTTACTTTCATACAGTTCATCTGTAAGATGTGAGAAAATAACTGCCGGAAGTTCCACACGGACTCCGATATCTACACGGTTGGATTTTGTTGTGATGTCAAGATTCTCACACACTTTCTCCATCCATTTACTTCCGCTTCTTCCTACAGAAACGATACATTTCTTACATTCATCTACGCCATCTTTTGTAATCACGCGATATCCGCCGTCAACCGCTTCCACATCATCTACATGACAGTTAAAACGGAACTCTACAGTATCTTTCAGCTTTGCATAGAGATTCTCAAGAACAACATAGTTGATATCTGTTCCAAGATGACGAACAGATGCATCCAAAAGATTCAGCTTATTCTGCATACAGAGTTTCTTAATATGTGTTCCTGATGTGGAATACATTTTTGTACCCTCACCACCGAATTTCACATTGATCTCATCTACGTAATTCATTAAATCGATTGCTGTCTCTTTACCGATATACTCATACAATGTTCCACCAAAATTATTTGTGATATTGTATTTTCCATCTGAAAATGCTCCTGCTCCACCGAATCCACTCATAATCGCGCATGTCTTGCAGTTCACGCAGCTCTTAATCTTCTTTCCATCGATCGGGCATTTTCTCTTCTCCAGTGGATTGCCGGCTTCAAATACCGCCACCTTCAATTCCGGTGCTTTCTCTGCCAGCTCATAAGCTGCAAAGATTCCCCCAGGTCCTGCACCGATAATAATTACATCATAATTGCTCATATATTTTTCTCCTTTCAATTACTTTCTTTCCATCTTTTAGTTACATTACTCTTCATCTCTTAATTTCAGAATTCCGATAATAAGAATCTTTATATCATCAAAAATATAATCAAATGCACCTGCCTGACACATGTTTATGAGGACCATTCCAACAGGAACGGCAAGTATCATCCAGATCACACCACCAATTCGATATCCAATATAAATTAAAAGTAATGTAACCAGTGGATTCAGACCAACACTGTCTCCGACAAGTTTCGGCTGAATCAACTGTCTGACGATCTGTGTGATTGCGTAAATCACAACAAGTACCACAGCACGCTTATAATCTCCCATAAAGACCGCATATATCGCCCACGGAATCATCGCAGTTCCTGTTCCAAAAAATGGTAGGAAATCTAGAAATGCGATCAAAAATGCAGACAATACAAAGTAATGGACTTTCAAAAATCCAAGTCCTACAGCCAAAATCAGAAATACAATTCCCATGATCTTAAACTGTGCTTTGAAATATCCACCAACCGCATATTTCAGGTTATCTATCACCATAATCATTCGTTCAGTTACTGACTTTGGCGCAATCTGTTTGACCCAGGTCACAACTTCTTCTCGCTCTGAGATAAAGAAATAGGAAGACATAACCGCAACGATTGTTGATACCAGATAACTCGGCACACGCTTTGCGATATTTCCTGCGGCACTTACTGTTGGCTCACTGATTTTTGACATCAGACTTCCCATCGTGTCATCCAGATTCGCAACAGTTGTCGTCCATCCATTCTGGATTCCATCCGGCAGTTTGCTAAAAATTCCAGACATAGAAATTCCAATTTGATGGAGTCCTTTTTCGAGCTGCACATACATTTCCGGAAAGTCTTTGATCAGACTGCTGACTTCTGAAACCAGCCAACTGACAGCAAAGTAGCCCAGCGTCCCCATCAACGCCAGGACTCCGATAATAATCAATGCGGAGCCTAATTTTTTTCTGATCTTCAAACGTTTTTCTAACCAGTTAACAACCGGTGTGGCGATAGATGCAATGATCCATCCAACCACAAACGGCATGAGAAATCCAAGTAATTTCCATCCGATCAGTACAAATCCGACTGTTGCTACTATGCTGAAAAGCAAGCTTACGGCAACTTGCCAGTATGGGCGCTTATTTGTCATCCTCTGCCCCCTCGTCATTTCCATATCCGAGATATTCTGTCTCAATCAATTCCCAAATCTCATCTCTTCCCTGTTTTGTCTGGGATGAGAATGGAATTACTTTTGTTCCAGGAACAAGCTGCAGACCTGTCTTCAGCATTTTAATATGCTTCTGTACCTGACTGCGTTTAATCTTATCAAGCTTTGTTGCGATGATGATTGGCTGATATCCCTGATCCAGGATCCACTGATACATCATTTTATCATTCGCAGATGGATCATGACGGATATCGATCAAAAGGAATACTGCCTTAAGCTGTTTTGACGTATGCAGATAACGCTCGATCAGTTTTCCCCACTGAATCTTTTCCTGCTCAGAAACCTTTGCGTATCCATACCCTGGGAGATCGACCAGATACATTTCCTCATTAATCGTATAGAAATTGATTGTCTGTGTCTTTCCCGGTGTTGCTGAAATTCTTGCATAAGACTTGCGGTTCATCAGTGCATTAATCAGTGATGATTTTCCTACATTTGATTTTCCCGCAAATGCGATCTCAGGCTTATCGTTTTCCGGAAGAACGCTTGTGATTCCACAAACTGTTTCCAAATTTATATTTTTAATGACCATGTCGTTTACTCCTCCTTTCATTCTATTTTATTGCAATCTGCTGTCAGAAGCAATCTTTTTATCTAGTCAGTGCTTTCTTTAAGACTTCTTCCATTGTCTCAACCGGAATGATTTCCAATCCTTTTGTAATTTCAGAAGAAAGTTCTTCCACATCTGCTGTGTTCTCTTTTGGAATAAGCACGGTCTGTATTCCTGCATTCTTAGCAGCAAGAAGTTTTTCTTTCAATCCTCCGATTGGAAGCACACGACCTCTCAAGGTGATTTCTCCTGTCATTGCGAGATCTGCGCGAACTTTCTTGCCTGTCACAGCAGAAAGTATTGCTGTTGCCATTGTGATTCCGGCTGATGGTCCGTCTTTCGGAACTGCACCTTCCGGAATGTGCACATGAATATCATGCTTCTCGAAGAAATCTTCTGCGATTGCATATTTTTTGCTTACAGATCGAATATAACTGATTCCGGCACGGGCGGACTCTTTCATTACATCTCCAAGCTGTCCTGTCAGCATGATTTCTCCCTTGCCCGGCATTACATTTACCTCAATCTGAAGCGTATCTCCTCCGACACTTGTCCATGCAAGTCCACGCACGATACCGACCTCCGGTGCTGCATTTGCCATCTGATAAGAGTATTTCTCTTTTCCAAGGAATTTGTGAAGATTCCTATCTGTCACAGTAATCTTCTCTTTCTCGGTTGTAAGAAGCTCTTTCGCCGCCTTACGGCAAATATTTCCGATTTCACGTTCTAACTGACGAACACCTGCTTCTTTCGTATAGTTATGTGCGATTTTCCAAATTGCTTTCTTGCTAAAGCTGAGCTGTTCGTCTGCAATCCCATGCTTTTCCAGCTGCTTTGGAATCAGATGTTCTATTGCAATATGAAGTTTCTCGTTTTCTGTATAACTTGTAATCTCGATGATCTCCATTCTGTCCAGGAGTGGTCTTGGAATCGTCTGTAAGGTATTCGCTGTTGTAATAAATGTAACCTCTGACAGATCGAGCGGCACTTCCAGATAATGGTCACGGAACTTGCTGTTCTGCTCACTATCCAGTACTTCAAGAAGTGCGGAGAACGTATCCCCTTTATAGTCTGTACTTACTTTGTCAATCTCATCCAGAAGGAGTACCGGATTCTTCACACCTGCTGTACGGATTCCATTTGCAATTCTTCCAGGCATTGCCCCTACATAAGTCTTGCGGTGACCGCGAATCTCAGCTTCGTCACGTACTCCTCCTAAAGAAATGCGCACAAACGGTTTCTTAAGAGAACGAGCCAAAGACTTCGCAATAGAAGTTTTACCTGTTCCCGGAGGTCCCACCAGACAAAGGATTGGACTTTCCCCCTTCTGTGTCAGTGTTCTGACAGCCAGGAATTCCAGGATTCTTTCTTTCACCTGTTCCAATCCATAATGATCTGCCTCTAAAACCTCTTTTGCATAGTTGATATCTGTATTATCTTCTGCACGTTTATTCCACGGCATCTCCAGGATTGTCTCAATATAAGTACGGATTACTCCATTTTCTGCCTGAGAACCGATCGTGTTCTTAAACCGTCCAATTTCTTTATGAAGCTTTTCTTTTACTTCTTCCGGTGCATCTAATTTGCTACATGCTTCTTCGAACTCATCTGCATCTGAAAATGTAGTATCCTCACCTAATTCCTCGCGAATCACCTTCAGCTGTTCTCTTAAAAGATATTCTTTTTGATGCTTATCTACTTTATTTTTTACTTTCCTTTGAAGTTCTTCTTTGATCTCCATAATCTGCATTTCATTCACAAGCTTCAATGATAATTTCTCATATCTACTCCAGAAATCCAGCTCTTCCAGAAGTTCCTGCTGATCCTTGTACTTCAATGGAATATTCGCAGCCACTTCATTTACCAGACGTTTTAAATCAGTAATATCGAGAATTTCCGCAACAGATTCTTTGGAAATCTTTCCATTCTTTGCTGCATATTCTGTAATAATTTCCTTCAATCCGCGCATCATTGCTTCCGCATTCAGATCATCCGGAATCGTGATCTCCTGTTCTTCCAGAACTTCTACTTCTGCACGAAGATAAGGATCTGTCTCTTCAATTTTCTTAAGAACCGCACGGTTCTTTCCTTCCACGAGAACCCTTACGACTTTCTTTGACAGCTTGATCAGCTGCTTCACAGATGCAACTGTTCCAATCTCATAGACATCGTCCTGTCCGGGGTTCTCTGTCTCTATTGATTTCTGGGCAACCAGAAATATCTCCTGCTCTTCAACCATTGCCTGTTGAATTGCAGCGATGGAGCGTTCTCTGCTCACATCAAAATGAACGATCATCTCCGGCATGATTGTTAATCCTCTTAAGGCAACCATAGGGAGACTTCTTGTCTCGTTGTCCAATTCAATTCCTCCTCGTTAGAAAAGGCGGGTAGGATGGATATCCCATCACTCCCGCCTCGTTTTATACTCCGCAACTGTTTGCAGGATTCCTGTATCCAGTTACTATTTGCTCTCAGATGTCAGGAATGATTTTCTATCCTCACCATCACGAGTATACTTCGGTTCTTCCAATCCAAGAACCGCTTCCTTCGTAATGCGGCATTCCTTGATTGTCTTATCTGACGGTACTGTAAACATCGTATCCATCATGATATTCTCCATGATCGCACGGAGACCTCTCGCACCTGTCTTACGCTTCAATGTTGTCTCTGCTATTTCTAACAGAGCATCTTTATCAAATTCAAGCTTCACGCCATCCAGCTCCAGAAGCTTCTGATACTGTTTTACGATCGCACTTTTTGGCTCTGTAAGAATGCGTATCAATGCATCCTTATCCAGAAGATCCAATGATACTGTCACCGGAAGTCTTCCGACCAGCTCAGGAATCAAACCAAACTTTACAAGATCCTGTGGAAGTGCTTCCTGAAGAAGTACATCCATATCGTACTCATGTTTTGATGCGATCTCTGCATTGAATCCGATTGATTTTCTATCGATTCTCGTCTCAATGATCTTATCGATTCCTTCAAAAGCACCACCACAGATAAACAAGATGTTCGTTGTATCAATCTGGATCAACTCCTGATGTGGATGCTTTCTTCCGCCCTGCGGTGGAACAGACGCAACTGTTCCTTCGATGATTTTCAGAAGTGCCTGCTGAACACCTTCTCCGGAAACATCTCGTGTGATGGATGGATTTTCTGATTTTCTTGTGATCTTATCAATCTCATCAATGTAAATGATTCCGTGTTCTGCACGCTCGATGTCTCCGTCTGCTGCCTGAATCACCTTAAGGAGAATATTTTCAACGTCCTCTCCTACATATCCGGCCTCTGTCAGTGCTGTGGCATCTGCGATTGCAAATGGAACATTCAGCACTTTCGCAAGTGTCTGTGCCAGAAGTGTCTTACCACATCCTGTTGGTCCAAGCATCAGGATGTTACTCTTCTGAAGTTCTACTCCAAGATCCTGTTCTGCCAGAATTCTCTTATAATGATTGTAAACTGCAACAGAAAGAACTTTCTTCGCCTCATCCTGTCCAATCACATATTCGTCCAGAAAAGCTTTCATCTCTTCCGGTGTCAGGAGATTAATATCGTCAAGTGCAGCTCTGTCATTAAAATCTAATTCTTCCTCAATAATCTCGGTACAAATAGCAACACAGTCATCACAGATATAGGTTCCGCTTGGTCCTGCGATCATCTTACGGACCTGGGACTGTGTCTTATTACAAAACGAGCATCTTACGATATCCTCAGTCTTTTTTCCTGCCATATTCTGTCACCTCAATAACCCATTAATGGTTTACTATTACTTCGTCGATCAGACCGTACTCTTTCGCCTCTTCTGCAGACATGAAATTGTCACGCTCTGTATCCTGCTGGATCACTTCCAGCGGCTTTCCTGTATTTGCTGCCAGGATCTCATTTAATTTCTTCTTTGTACGAAGAATATGTTCTGCTGCAATCTGAATCTCTGTTGCCTGTCCCTGTGCACCACCGGATGGCTGATGAATCATGATTTCAGCATTTGGAAGGGCAAATCTCTTTCCTTTCTTTCCACCGGAAAGCAGGAATGCGCCCATGCTGGCTGCCATACCGATACATACTGTTGAAACATCACACTTGATATACTGCATTGTATCGTAGATTGCCAGACCTGCTGTTACAGATCCTCCCGGGCTGTTAATATACAGCTGGATATCCTTATCCGGATCGTCTGCCTCCAAGAACAGAAGCTGTGCAACGATCACGCTTGCTGACACATCATTTACTTCTTCTCCGAGGAAAATGATACGCTCCTTTAAAAGTCTTGAATAAATATCATAGGAACGCTCTCCGCGGCTTGTCTGCTCAATGACATAAGGTACTAAACTCATATGCTATCCTTCCTTTTCTATATGATTGTCGCTAAAGAGAAAAGGCACACCTGATATACAGGCGCACCCTCTCAAGAAATCCAATAAATGATTAGCCTTCTACAGATGCATCAACGATCAGAGTAACTGCATCCTGTACTGCAATATCCTCTTTCATCTGCTTCTTCTCGTTCTCACCCATGAACTCTTTCAGCTTCTCAACTTCCATCTTGTAAGACTCAGCCATCTTAGCTAACTCTTCATCAAGACGCTCATCAGATACTTCAATATTCTCTGCTGCTACGATTGCTTCAAGAACAAGTCTTGTTCTGATTCTCTTCTCAGCCTGTGGCTTAAGCTCTTCCATCATCTTCTCTTCTGAGAGACCTGTGAACTGGAAGTACTGCTCTACGCTGAGTCCCTGCTGCATAATGCGGCGTGCAAAATCATCAGCCATCTGCTTAGCCTGAAGGTCAACCATTGGTTCTGGAAGATCGATCTCTGCATTAGCAACTGCCTGCTCTACAGCCTGATCTTCTTTCTTAGCCTTTCCTTCGTTCTCTTTACGCTCTTTGATCTGAGCCTTTACTTCTGCTCTGTAAGCATCAAGTGTCTCAGCCTTCTCGGAAACGTCAGATGCGAACTCATCATCTACTTCCGGAAGCTCTTTGGCTCTGATTGCATGTACTGTACATTTGAATACAGCTTCTTTACCCTTCAGATCTTCTGAGTGATAATCTTCTGGGAATGTAACCTTAACTTCTACTTCTTTCTCAAGTTCAGCTCCGATCAGCTGCTCCTCAAATCCCGGAATAAAAGATCCGGATCCGATTGTCAGCGGATAGTTCTCACCTTTTCCGCCTTCGAATGCAACACCATCAACGAATCCTTCAAAATCAAGTGTGACATCATCTTTATCTGCTACAGCTCTGTCTGTAACCTCAACGATTCTTGCGTGCTGTTCACGAACTTTCTCAATTTCCTCGTCAACTTCCTTCTGTGTTACTCTTGTAGAGTATTTGTCAACTTTAAGTCCTTTGTACTCTCCAAGTTTAACTTCCGGTTTAACTGCAACTTCTGCTGTGAAGATGAATGGTTTTCCCTTCTCAAGCTGAACGATATCAATTGTCGGCTGGGAAGCAATCTCAAGTTCACTCTCATCATATGCTTTTGCATATGCTTCAGAGATCATGCGGTTTGCTGCCTCATCATAAAATACTTCCGGTCCGTACATCTTCTCGATCATCTGACGCGGAACTTTTCCTTTACGGAATCCTGGAAGGCTGATTTTGCTGCGCTCTTTTAAGTAAGCTGCCTGCAGTGCCTTCTCTACTTCTTCAGCTGAAACTTCGATTGTCAGCTTTGCCATATTATGCTCTAATTTTTCTACCTGTAAACTCATTTTCTTCCTCCTTGTTTATAAGCAAATTCTTTACTTATCGAACGAATTAATTTCTTAAAAGTATACATTCGCAGTCATTGAAACAGTATAGCATATAAAGTCTCATATTTCCAGTGTTTTTTCCACTTTCCTATATCTTTTACATGTTTTTTTACATTTTTCTGACTACTTTTTCTAATTTTATTCCTTATATACAATAGATTCTGCTATTTCAGAAGCTTTTTCATTGCCAAAAAGCTGACGGATCAGTTCCAGTGCAAATGGTATCGCTGTTCCCACACCACGGCTTGTTGTAATATTTCCATCTGTAACAAAGGAACAGAACTTTGCTTCTTTACAATTCAGCTGTTCTTCCATCCCCGGATAACAGCACGCTGCTTTCTCTTTCAACAATCCAAGTGCTCCGAATACTGTCGGAGCAGCACAGATTGCTGCAATTTTTCTTCCATTTTCGTTGAATTCACAAAGCAGATCTGCCAATCCTTTATGCTCTTTCAGATGCAGTGTTCCCGGCATACCTCCCGGAAGTACAAGAAGTTCTGCATCATCAAAAAATGCTTTCTCAAACAATTCATCCGCTTCCACCTGTATTCCATGTGCTCCGTCAATCTGCAGTTTTCCCATAACAGAAACTGTCTCTACAACCGCTCCTGCTCTTCTCAAAAGATCCACTACAGTTAAACCTTCTACTTCTTCAAAACCGTCTGCTAAAAATACAACTACTTTCTTCATCCAATACTTCCTCGCTTTCCGATGATATCTCAACAATGATTTCATTTTACTGCGTGGATAAGTCGTTCGTCAAGTCAAGATAGTACTCATCTCACCATTGCCTTTTTATATTTCACGTATTATGATGTAAGTGTCAAAAGTATAAATTGCGTTTGTGCTCGCACAAAATGGAGCAATCCGGTTACATCAGTGAGTGGCAAAACTTACTTTTGACACTCACTTCATATTATTATAGTATAACTAATCAACACCCGGAGGAATATTTAGTTATGGAAATAGAACGCAAATTTTTAATACAAAAACTTGAGGAGCTTCCATTTTCTCCTTTCAATCATCCGCACAAAGAACTGGAACAAGGCTATTTGTGCACTGCTCCTGTCGTAAGGATACGCAGAGAGGATGACGATTATGTTCTCACCTACAAATCCAAAGGGCTTATGACCCGTGAAGAATATAACCTTCCTCTTACCAAAGAAAGTTATGAGCATCTAAAAGGAAAAGTCGACGGACGCATCATTCATAAAACACGCTATGTCATTCCTATGAGTTGTGTCTGCCCGGAAAACGCAGACTTCTGTTCCACTCCGCTTTTTCTTGAATTAGATATCTTCCATGATGACCTTGCTCCACTAATTCTCGCCGAAATTGAATTTCCGGACGAAGAAACAGCTAACACCTATCCCGCACCTCAATGGCTGGGAGAGGACGTTACCTTTAGTTCTGCGTACCATAACAGTACACTGAGCCGTATGTAACATAAGAGCCAGGACAGTTACCATGTGTGGTACCTGCTCTGGCTCTTTCTATTATACTTTCAGAATCCAATGAAGCAAATACAAATTAATCTGCCATACGGATCATCTTCACAACTTCCGGCATCTCTTCTGCCTTCTGTGCATACTCCGCCTCGGTCATCTCGCCTGTGATAACAGCGAATTCTCCCTCGACATCATCTGCTTTGACAAATTCAACTTGTCCGAACACTTCGTCCACACGGGATTTGAGTACAGATTCTTCTCCATGAATTCTGACGAAAAATCTTCTTTTCACATCCGCATTCGGAACAAGTTCGAGTGTGTTACTCTCCCATCTTGTTACAACAGTTCTGTGAAGGTGCTTTGCAGCATCTACAACATCTGCAACTACAGCACTTGCTGTCGGAAGCTTACCTGCTCCGCTTCCGTAGAACATTGCATCACCAAGCATATTTCCACGAACAAAAATTGCATTAAATACATCATTCACATTACACAGCGGATGATTCTTGGAAAGAAGCATCGGTGCAACAATTGCAGAGAAAGATTCCCCTTCTCTTTTACTGGATGCAAGCAGCTTGATTGCCATATCCATCGTCTTGGCATACTCCATATCTTCTGTTGTGATCTTTGTGATTCCTTCTGTATGGATTGTCTCAAAATCCACATGTTGTCCTGCGATCAGGGATGTCAGAATCGCAATCTTTCTACACGCATCATGTCCCTCGACATCTGCTTCCGGATTACGCTCCGCGTATCCTTTCTCCTGCGCCTCTTTGAGCACCTCATCATAATCAGCACTCTCAAAGAACATCTTTGTCAGCATATAGTTTGTTGTTCCATTCAGAATTCCCGTCACTTCGTCGATTCTATCTGCTGTCAGAGAGGAATTCAGTGCACGAATGATTGGGATACCCCCACCAACACTTGCTTCAAACATAAAATTGATACTTCTGTTACGAGCAATCTCAAGAAGTTCTGCTCCATGTTTTGCTACCAGAGCTTTGTTGGATGTAGCGACGTTCTTACCTGCTTCCAGACAACGTTTTACAAATGTATATGCCGGCTCTACGCCTCCCATTGTCTCAACAACAATATCTACTTCTGCATCATTTACGATTGTCTCAAAATCATGTGTCAGAATCTCTTCTACCGGATCGCCCGGAAAATCTCTGAGATCCAGAACGTATTTTACATTTATCACATCCTGAGCTCTTTCATTGATGAGTTCACCATTGGTTCTAAGGACCTCTACAACTCCTGATCCTACTGTACCGTATCCCATTACTGCTACATTTATCATTCTGCTTTTTTTCCTTTCTGTGCTTCTGCATCCATGCTCAAATATGCGTTAATAAAAGGATCAATATTTCCATCCATTACTGCACCTACATTGCTGATTTCTGCGTTTGTTCTGTGATCCTTGACAAGTGTATATGGCTGCATGACATAAGAACGGATCTGATTTCCGAAATTAATATCTCTAACCTCTCCGCGGATGTCTGACATCTTCTCTGCCTGTTCCTGCTGTTTGAGTACATACAGTTTGGATTTCAACATCTGCATTGCCTTATCTTTATTCATGTGCTGGGAACGTTCATTCTGACACTGAACCACAATTCCTGTCGGAAGATGTGTGATTCGGATTGCAGATGACGTCTTATTGATGTGCTGTCCGCCGGCACCACTGGAACGATAAGTATCGACACGGATATCATCGTCATTGATCTCGATATCGATATCTTCTTCAATATCCGGAATTACATCACAGGATGCAAATGACGTCTGTCGCTTTCCATTTGCATTAAATGGAGAAATACGTACCAGACGATGTACACCTTTCTCGGAACGGAGATAACCATAAGCGTTTTCTCCCTTGACCTCAAAAGTAACTCCCTTGATACCTGCTACATCTCCTTCCAGATAGTCCAGCACCTCGACTTCATATCCTCTCTTTTCAGCCCAGCGGCTGTACATACGATAGAGCATGCTTGTCCAGTCCATTGCCTCTGTACCGCCTGCACCTGCATGAAGTGTCACGATTGCATTATCTGCATCATACGGTCCGATCAGAAGTGTGCTGATTCGCAGTTTCTCAAAGACTTCCTCAAATGTTCCAAGTTCCTCTTCAATCTCTTCTGCGGCTTCCTGCTCCTCGTCTTCTCCTGCACTCATTTCAATCAGAAGAAGCATATCTTCATAATCTGTAAATAATTTTTCAATCTCTTTTACAGAATCCTGAAGGCCTTTCAATTCTTTCATTACATGCTGGGAAATCTCCGGGTCATCCCAGAATCCTGGTTCCTCCAGTCTCTTTTCTAATTCTTCGATCCTAAGCTTCTTTGAAGCGAGGTCAAAGTGAATCCCTCAAATCTTTCAGCGGTTCTTCATATGCAGTCAGTCTTGACTTCAGTTCATCCAGTAAAACCACCTTAATCACCTCTTTCATATATATACTTTAAATTATTGTAACTGTTCAGAGCCAACCTCCAAAATGCTACGCATTTCGTCGGTGTGGCGTATCCGCCAAATAAAATTTCAAAAACAGTCTTAAAAATGCAAGCATTTTACACCTGTTTTATGAAATTTTGCTTGGCTCTGAACAGTTACAGATTATTTAATCTTTCTTCCACAGCACTGTTTGTACTTCTTTCCACTTCCGCATGGGCATGGATCGTTTGGATAAATCTTCTTCTCCTCGCGTTTTTTCGGTGCACGGACTGCGCTGTCATCTTTGTTTGTTCCGGTTACTTTTGCAACCTCTTCTCTCTCCACTTTCTGCTCAACCTTAATGTGGAATAATGTACGGATCGTGTTTTCAGCGATTGCATTTGTCATTTCACCGAACATCTCATATCCTGTCATCTTGTACTCTACCAGTGGATCTCTCTGTCCATAAGCCTGAAGACCGATTCCCTGACGCAGCTGATCCATATCATCGATATGATCCATCCATCTTGCATCAATCACTTTCAGAAGTACAACACGCTCAACTTCACGAAGCTGCTCTGCCTCCGGGAACTCTGCTTCTTTGTTCTCATAAGCCTTCACTCCACGTTCTTTCAGAAGATGCTTTAACTCCTTCTGACTCATACTCTGGCATTCCTTCTCAGATGGGAGCTGAAGCTGCGGAATCACATTGTGAAGATTTACATCCAATCCCTTGATATCCCACTCTTCCGGATCTGCCTCTGTAGAAGCGAAACGATCTGTCATATTTTCCACATATTCTGTAATCATGCTGTAGATTGTATCACGCATGCTTTCTCCATCAAGAACACGGCGTCTCTCTTCGTAAATAATCTCTCTCTGCTCGTTCATTACCTGATCGTACTCCAACAGATTCTTACGAATACCAAAGTTATTGCTCTCAATCTTCTTCTGTGCTTTCTCAATTGCACTTGAAAGCATCTTATGTTCAATCTGCTCACCGTCTTCTACACCAAGTGTATTGAAAATTCCCATCAGTCTTTCTGAACCGAACAGTCGCATCAGATCATCTTCCAGAGAAATGTAGAATCTGGACTCTCCTGGATCTCCCTGACGTCCGGAACGTCCACGCAGCTGATTGTCAATACGACGGGATTCATGTCTCTCTGTGCCGATAATTTTCAGACCGCCTGCCGCACGCGCATCATCATCCAGCTTGATATCAGTACCACGGCCAGCCATATTGGTTGCGATTGTTACAGCTCCATGAAGTCCGGCATCGGCTACGATTGCAGCCTCCTGCTCATGATACTTTGCATTCAATACATTGTGCTTGATTCCCTCTTTCTTCAGCATCTTGCTGAGAAGTTCGGATACTTCAATCGTAATTGTACCTACCAGCACCGGCTGTCCTGTTGCATGCGCTTCTTTCACAGCTTCTACAACTGCTTCGTATTTTTCTTTCTTTGTCTTATAAACAGCATCCTCAAGATCCACTCTCTGTACCGGCTTGTTTGTCGGAATTTCAACAACGTCCATTCCATAAATATCACGGAACTCTTTTTCCTCTGTGATCGCAGTACCTGTCATACCACTCTTCTTGTCATACTTATTAAACAGGTTCTGGAATGTGATTGTTGCCAGAGTCTTACTCTCTCTTCTTACCTTCACATGTTCCTTCGCCTCAATTGCCTGATGCAGACCATCAGAGTAACGACGTCCCGGCATGATACGTCCTGTAAACTCATCGACGATCATAACTTCACCATCCGGAGTTACAACATAATCCTGATCACGGAACATCAGATTGTGTGCTCTGAGCGCAAGGATAATATTATGCTGGATTTCCAGATTCTCCGGATCAGCAAGGTTTTCGATGTGGAAGAACTTCTCTACTTTCTTCACACCATCTTCTGTCAGGTTAACTGTCTTCTCTTTCTCATCAACAATGAAATCACCAGTCTCTTCGATTTCTTCTCCCATGATGGCATTCATCTTGGAAAACTCACCGCTTGCCTCACCGCGTTCCAGCTGTTTTGCAAGAACATCACAGGCTTCATACAGAGCTGTAGACTTTCCACTCTGTCCGGAAATGATCAAAGGTGTTCTGGCCTCATCAATCAAAACGGAATCGACCTCATCGATAACTGCATAATGCAATCCTCTCTGAACCAGCTGTTCTTTATAGATAACCATGTTATCTCTCAGATAATCAAATCCAAGTTCATTATTCGTTACATAAGTAATATCGCAATTATAAGCCTCTCGTCTCTCGTCATTGTTCATCTCATTGAGAACAACACCGACTTTGAGTCCTAAAAACTCATGTACTTTTCCCATCCACTCAGCATCACGTTTCGCCAGATAGTCATTAACTGTGACAATGTGAACGCCTTTTCCATCCAGGGCATTCAGGTATGCAGGGAGTGTAGACACAAGAGTCTTACCTTCACCTGTTCTCATCTCTGCGATACGTCCCTGATGCAGGATGATACCACCAATCAACTGTACTCTATAATGGCGCATTCCAAGACTTCTGTAAGCACCTTCTCTTACTACAGCATATGCTTCCGGAAGGATATCATCCAGAGTCTCTCCCTCTTTCAGTCGTTCTTTAAATTCTTTTGTCTTTCCTCGAAGTTCTTCGTCTGAAAGCGCCTCCATCTCCGGTCCCAGTGCCTCGATGCGATCTACGATCGGATAAATTCGTTTCAGCTCGTTCTCACTGTGAGTTCCGAAAATCTTTTCTATAATATTCATATTTCCGCAATTACTCCTTCTCTGAATTTTGATTTTGGTCTGAAATTCCACTCTGTTCTACATTCTATCACTATCCGCCTGCGAATTCAACAACTTCATAGAGTGTTAACATTCTGCGGATTTACAAACTTCTGCATATGGGATTTTCCCTCCAAACAGATCAAGAGCACTTCCAATTGTAAAATCGACCTTTCCGCCACTCTCTTTTCGGAATCTTTCCAAATCTTCCAGTGATCCGATTCCACCGGCATATGTGATTGGGATTCCTTCCCAGCTTCCAAGCATTCTTACTAATTCCGTTTCCATTCCGGCGCCTTTCCCCTCCACATCTACGCCATGGATCAAAAATTCATCGCAGTATTCTGAAAGCTGATCTAACACTTCGTGAGACAGCGCAAGTTCTGTGAATTTCTGCCAGCGATCAGTAACCACGTAAAATTTACCGTCTTTTCTTCTGCAGCTAAGATCTAAAACCACATGTTCTTTGCCAACTGCATTTACTAATTTCTGCAGTCTCTCTTCATGAAAAATCCCGTCTTGAAACACATATGAAGTCACGATCACATGACTTGCTCCGGCGTCCAGGTACTCTTTTACATTTTCAGCTGTAATCCCTCCACCGATCTGCATTCCACCCGGGTATGCCGCCAGAGCTCCCATCGCCTGCTTTTTCGTCGCCTCGTAGTATTCTGATCCAACTGGATTTAAAAGAATTATATGGCCGCTTTTCAGGTGATCTTTCTGATACTGTCTTGCATACCATGCTGCATCCAGTTCTGACGTAAAGTTTGTGCTGGCCTGATTTCCTTCATCTTTCAGACTGCCTCCGACAATCTGTTTCACTTTTCCATTATGTATATCAATACATGGTCTGAATCTCATCCTGTCTCTCCTTCTTTTAGAAAAATGCCGCAGTTCCGTTTCCGGCCTACGGCATATTGATCACTCGTTATTCTGCATCTTGTTCTGCACGCCATTCTCCTGCGTCAGATCATCGGCTGCATCATCGACACCATTTGTGATATCGTCTGTAACATCATCCACGCCATCCGTTACATCGTCAACCGCGTCATCTAGGATACTATCTCCATTCTGGTCTCCCGCATTATTTCCGGTATTATTACCATTTTCTCCACTTCCATCATGGTTTTCACCGGATGTCGCATCATTGAGATTGTCATTCGCTGTTCCTGTGTTGTTTCCACAACCAGCGAGACTGCAAAGCATCAGTACGCACATCACACAGACAAGCAATTTTCTTATTCTCCTCATTTTTTGTCTTCCTTTCAAATAAATATTGTGTCTTTACTATCTGCAATTTTTCAATATTTATTCAAAAGAAATTTTTTACAGTTTTGTCGCTTTGCTGCGAAGTTTCTCCATCGCTCTGGCTTCAATCTGACGTACGCGTTCTCTTGTCACATTCAGTTCATCACCGATTTCTTCCAACGTATGTGTTTTTCCATCTTCCAGACCAAATCTCAAGCGGATCACCTGACGTTCTCTGTCATTAAGAGACTCTAACAATTCCTGTACTTCTTCTTTTTGCACAAGCTGATTCATAGCATCTTCCGGCGTCGTTGCATCCTTATCTTCAACCATGTCACCAAGATTATTCTCCCCATCTTCTCCTACCGGAGTTTCCAGTGAAACCGGATTCTGAAGATATGACAAAATCTCTTTTACAAATTCCGGTGATTTATCCTTCATCTCTGCTGCTATCTCTTCCGGTGTAGCCTCTCTTCCAAATTTCTGCTGAAGATCTTTTGAAATTTTCTGTACTTTCTTCATATTCTCTGCAACATGAACCGGTACACGGATTTCTCGTGACTGCTGATCGATTGCCCGCTGCATTGCTTCTTTGATCCACCAGGATGCATATGTGGAAAATCGATTTTCCTTTGTATAATCATATTTCTCTGCCGCATGCATGAGACCAATATTTCCCTCCTGGATCAGATCCATGAGTGTAATCCCTCTTCCAGTATAATGTTTTGCGAGAGATACCACCAGGCGTAGATTCCCCTCTTCCAGCTTTCTCCTTGCATCCTCATCTCCTGAAGCACTTTTACACCCAAGGTCTCTTTCCTCTTCTTCTGACAGCAAAGGGATCTGTCCAATCTCATTCAGATAGATTTTCAGCGGTTCTGTTACTTCTGTTCCTTCCGGAAGATTTAAGTCTTTTTCCATTCTAGTAATCCTTTCTATCTTCAGTCCTAAATATGTTTTTCTACGTCTCTATAATCAGCATAAACAATTATTTACAGTTTTTCTATAATCTGACCATTTCTGTACGACGACAGCAACCATTCAAGATCTTTAATCTGTTCTTTTAATTTCCTTCCAGCGTCGGTGTCACCAACAAGACGTCTCTCGTTCACTCTGGTCACTACTACCGTCTCTGAATGAATGTCATTTTCCTTCTTAATTGCTGCTTCTGTAGACTCAAATGGTTCATGTGCTACCAGAAGTAATCCATACGAATTATAAACCAGCGTGTATCCTGCAATTCCGGTTTCTTTCTGATATGCTCTTGAAAATCCCCCATCAATAACCATTACTTTACCATTACACTTGATCGGACTCTCGCCATCTTTTCTCTTAACCGGCACATGGCCATTTACAATGTGTGTATCCTCTTTTGGGTCCAATCCAAATTCTATCATGATATTATCCACAACTGTCTCATTTTCAAGCAGAGCATAGTATGGATTTTTCTTTTCTATATGTGTTTCCTTCTCTGCAAGGAAATATCTTTCAAAGGTAGCCATCTTGTTCTTTCCAAATAACGGTGAGTCCGGATGTAACCAGATATACCACATTGTATCTTTTCCATCTTCCCGCTCCTTTGGATCCAATGCAAAAAATCCTTTTCTCACATAACTTTCCAACACATCATACAAGGCCTTTCCACGATATTTCTTTCCGAAAATTTCTACTTCTTTCAGGTTCCCCTTCGCATCTAACGGTACACATCCATGATACAACAGATTATTGTTATATACCTTATACAAACCACCTTTCGCAAGAAGGAAGCGCATATGTTCCTGTAATTTTTCACATCCCACAAAAGCATGCACCAGACGATCCATAATTTCGTCCTCTTCTGAAGTCAGTTTATATGGGTTCTTTGGATCTATTGTTGGGAAATTTGTATCCAGAAGCTTATATTCTTTTCCTTCCAGATTAATCGTACCTTTCTGATAATCAATCTTATGCAGTAACGCACGATTCTCCAGATGGAATCCTTTCTGCCTCTCTATAATCTGACCTTCTACTTTAAACTGGATAATTGAAATCGCTTTATGTATTCTCAGATTCATCTGCATCTCATCAGATTCCGGTCTGTCAGTACCTTTCAATTTAAAACAGGTGCATGGATCATCCTTGTACATCCTCATAGCAAATGTAGCCAGTGGAAGCAAGTTAATACCATAACCATCTTCTATAATATCCAGGTTTCCATATCTGGCGCAGATACGGATCACATTTGCAATGCAGCCCAACTGTCCGGCCGCTGCCCCCATCCATACAACATCATGGTTTCCCCACTGGATATCAACAGAATGATATTTCAGCAGCTTATCCATAATAAGATGCGGTCCCGGTCCTCTGTCATAAATATCACCGACAATATGCAGATGATCCACAACCAGACGCTGGATCAGTTCTGAAATTGCTGCAATAAATTCTTCTGCCCGTCCGATCCTGATGATTGTAGAAATAATTTCATTATAATAGGACTCTTTGTCACTGACTTCCGCTTTCTCGGTAATCAATTCTTCGATCACATAAGAGAAATCCTTCGGCAGTGATTTTCTCACTTTAGATCTTGTATATTTACTTGCTGCACGCTTACTTACTTCTATCAGACGATACAAATTCACTCGATACCAGTCATCCATATTCGACTCCGTCCGCTTCACCTGTTCCATCTTCGCTTTCGGATAGTAAATCAATGTTGCCAGTGCTTTTTTGTCCTTTACACTCATTGTATTACCAAAAACATCTTCAATCTTGCTTCTCACGGCACCAGATCCATTCCTCAGAACATGAGAAAAAGCTTCATCTTCTCCATGTACATCCGTCAGAAAATGCTCTGTCCCCTTCGGAAGGTTCAAAATTGCCTGCAGATTAATAATCTCCGTAGATGCAGCTGCAATTGTCGGATAAAGATCCGACAACCTGTCTAAATAACGGTTTTCCATATTTTTCATACACAATCTCCTCCAGACCCGAAATCTTCCCCTTACCGGGATCTATTTACCGGATCTTGTTCCCGCCGGTTTACCGGCTATTATTCATCCAGTACTAAAACTGAATAACATCCCCCATGTCATACATGCCGGCTGGCTGTCCCGCAAGGAACTTTCCTGCCTCAACTGCACCTTTGGCAAATACGCTTCTTGAATATGCAGTATGTTTAAATTCAATCACTTCATCTGTTCCTGCAAAAATCACCTCATGTTCTCCTACGATTGTTCCTGCACGAACTGCTGAAATACCAATTTCCTTTGCGTCTCGCTTCTTTCTCACCTGACTTCTGTCATATACATACTCGTATTCATTTCCCATTGCTTCATTAATAGAGTCTGCCAATGCAAGTGCCGTTCCGCTTGGTGCATCCAGCTTCTGATTATGGTGTTTCTCAACAAGTTCAATATCATAGCCTGCCGGTGCAAGTACTTTGGCAGCATCTTTCAAAAGTTTCAGTAACAGGTTGATTCCCATTGACATATTCGCAGACTTAAGAACTGCAATCTTCTCAGAACACTCATCTACCTTCTTTAACTGTTCGTCTGAAAGCCCTGTTGTACAAAGAACAACCGGAAGACTCTTCTTCACACAGTAATCTAACAATTCATCCACTGCTCCCGCATTGGAAAAATCAATCACTACATCTACATCCACATCACACTGTGTAATCTCTTCAAATACCGGATAATCATTTGGAATTCCTGTGAACTTGTCGACGCCTGCCGCAATCACTGCATCTTCTTCATTCTTCACAATTTCTGTGATCATGCGTCCCATTTTTCCATTGCATCCGTGCATTAATATCTTAACCATCTGTATCTTCCTCCTGTATGAAACCTCAAGTATTCCATGATTTTTCAGAACTACCGTCTATCAGCATTACCTGTTTTTTCTTTCATCACACTCTTATTTTCCGAAATATCATATAAAAAAGAATATCACATTTGAGTTGTTATCTCAATATATGATATCCTTTTCACAAAGTTTTAAATAATGAAACAATCCACCCTTAGAATTCTTCCACACACTCCAGTTTACTGACGGAGACCTCATATGCGATTCTTGTCTCTGTTTGTGTCTCTGACAATTTCTTCACATACTCTCTGCTTTGGATTCTTCCGAATATTCTGACATGTTCCCCTACATCAAAGTTTGAAGCATATCTTGCATTTCTCCCCCAGCAGATACATGGAATATAATCAGATTTACCATACGGTCTGTTCACTGCCAGCAGAATATCTGCAATTTCTCTTCCAAGAGGTGTTTTTCTGTAGACCGGACGCTTACACATATATCCTTCAAGAAGTATATGATTTGTTCTTGCTCCATCCGGTTCTTCCTCGATAAATTCTATTTCTCTCGCAAACACAGAAAGAACCAGTCTGTTTTTTGTCTCCTCATGACGATTATAGGATCTGAACTGACCAGACACCATTAAATATTCTCCACGGCAATCCTGTGTTACGTCAATGAGACGTTCTGATATCATGACCGGAATCCGGTCACAAGAGTTACTTAACCGCTTCACAAGAAGTTCTACCATATAGAAACCTTCTCCAAAGACCTCATGGCTGTATGTAAACTCTGATACCACCTCTCCAATAACTGTCACCTGGTTGTTTTCAATAATCTTATCTGACATAATTTATAATTCTCCCTTCCTCTGGCTGGTATTTTAAGTCATTACCTAATGTATGTCTTATTGTAATGAAATAGAACTATTTTTTACAGAAAAAACATTCGACCTTTTTCGTACTTAAAATCGAATTCAAACTTTTTCTTGTAAATTTCATTTTTTGTGATAAAATAATGAAGTTATGTTACAGATAAATATTTTTTTATAATAAGGAAGAGTGTTTAGATTATGAAAACAAAACGTGAAGATGTGAGAAATGTTGCAATTATCGCCCATGTTGACCATGGTAAGACAACTCTGGTTGACGAGCTTTTAAAACAGAGTGGTGTATTCCGTGAGAATCAGGAAGTAGAAGAACGTGTCATGGACTCTAATGATATCGAGCGTGAGCGTGGAATCACAATCCTTTCCAAGAATACCGCTGTTCATTATAATGGTGTTAAGATCAATATCATTGACACACCGGGACATGCTGACTTTGGTGGAGAAGTTGAACGTGTTCTTAAGATGGTGAATGGTGTTGTACTTGTTGTAGATGCATTTGAAGGTGCTATGCCTCAGACAAAGTTCGTTCTGAGAAAAGCTCTCGAGCTGGAACTTCCTGTTATCGTATGTATCAATAAGATTGACCGTCCGGAAGCAAGACCTGATGACGTAATTGATGAAGTGCTTGAACTCTTTATCGACCTCGGTGCTTCTGATGACCAGCTTGAATGTCCTTTTGTATACGCTTCTGCAAAGGCTGGTGTTGCTGTCCTTGATCTCTCTGATGAAAAACAGGATATGAAACCACTGTTCGAGACTATCCTTGACTACATTCCTGCTCCGGAAGGTGATCCGGAAGCTCCGACCCAGATGCTGATCAGCACGATTGACTACAATGAATATGTTGGTCGTATCGGAGTTGGTAAAGTAGAGAACGGTACAATCGCTGTAAACCAGGATATGGTTCTTGTAAACCATCATGACCCGGACAAACAGCAGCGTGTAAAAATTGGTAAGCTCTATGAATTCGACGGACTGAACCGTGTAGAAGTAAAAGAAGCTACAATCGGATCTATTGTTGCAGTATCAGGTATCACAGATATTTCCATCGGAGATACTCTCTGCTCTCCTGAGAATCCGGAAGCCATTCCGTTCCAGAAGATTTCTGAGCCAACGATCTCTATGCAGTTCATCGTAAACGACAGTCCGTTCGCAGGACAGGAAGGTAAATTCGTTACATCCCGCCACCTGCGTGACCGCCTCTTCCGTGAGCTGAACACAGATGTCAGCCTTCGTGTAGAAGAGACAGAAAATGCAGACAGTTTCAAAGTATCCGGCCGTGGTGAGCTTCACCTTTCTGTTCTTATTGAAAACATGCGCCGTGAAGGATACGAGTTTGCAGTAAGTAAAGCTGAAGTTCTGTATCACACAGATGAAAATGGCAAGAAACTTGAGCCTATGGAGCTTGCTTATATTGATGTTCCTGATGAGTTCACAGGAGTTGTTATCGAAAAACTCGGTCAGAGAAAAGGTGAACTCCGCAACATGACTCCGTCAAACGGTGGATATACTCGTCTCGAGTTCCTTATCCCGGCACGTGGACTGATCGGATACCGTGGAGAGTTCATGACAGATACAAAGGGAAATGGTATCATCAACACAAGCTTTGAAGGATATGCACCATACAAAGGAGATATCCAGTATCGTAAGCAGGGATCCCTGATCGCATTTGAGACAGGTGAATCCGTAACTTATGGTCTGTACAGTGCTCAGGAGCGTGGTACTCTCTTCATCGGAGCCGGTGAAAAAGTATATTCCGGTATGGTCATCGGACAGAATGGTAAAGCTGAAGATATCGAGCTGAACGTATGTAAGACAAAACATCTTACTAACACACGTTCTTCCAGTGCAGATGAAGCACTTCGTCTGACACCTCCGCGTGTCCTCAGTCTTGAGCAGGCACTTGACTTTATTGATACCGATGAACTTCTTGAAGTAACACCGGAAAATCTGCGTATCCGCAAGAAGATTCTGGATTCCAGAATGAGAAAACGCAGCACGATCAATAAATAATATTCGTGTTTGAAGCTTATGCTCGCGGATTAAAATAGCATTCATTAATTATCTGATAATTTTAAGATCGTCCTAAAGTTTTGAAAATTTTCATAATTTTAGGACGATTTATTGTATACAGAAAATCTTTTTCATGTTATAATGTAACCATGATACAGAAGTAATCTAATCATTCTTCTGTATAATTTGAACAAAGGAGTTGAGCAGCATGAAATTTATTATCAGCGGAAAAAACATCGAGGTAACACCGGGATTAAAGGATGCTATCGAACAGAAATTAGGAAAACTTGAAAGGTACTTCACTCCTGAAACAGAAATCAATGTAACGCTCAGTGTAGAAAAAGGACGTCAGAAAATTGAGGTAACAATCCCAGTCAAAGGAAATATTATCCGTTCTGAGCAGACAAGCAATGATATGTATGTTTCCATTGATCTTGTAGAAGAGATCATCGAACGCCAGCTTCGCAAATATAAAAACAAACTGGTCGCTCGTAATCAGGGACATCCTACATCATATGCTCCATCAGGTAACAGCTTCAGAAAAGAATTCTTTGATTCAGAAGAAGAGACAACAGAAGACGATGAAGTCCGTATCGTTCGTACAAAGAAGTTTGGTATTAAACCAATGTTTCCAGAAGATGCTTGTGTTCAAATGGAACTTCTCGGACATAACTTCTTCGTATTCTCCAATGCAGAGACAGATGAAGTCAATGTAGTATACAAAAGAAAAGATGGTTCATTTGGTCTGATCGAACCAGAATTCTCATAGAACAGTAACCATATTTATTCAGTATAAGTAGATTTATTGAATATAATATGACACTTACTTAAAGGAAATGAACCGCTGCCAGAATATCAATATCCGGCAGCGGTTCATTTCTATCTCACAGAATAACCTCTTCTATGAGAATCATTCTTCATCAAAAATCTTAATTCCATCTTCTGTCCTTGCAAACCAACAGGTTGTCTCCTCATCCAGAACCACCTGGCCGTTTGTCCCTTCCATCAGTTCAGCTCGCAGGCTGCCCATCTCATCTGTCGGAACAAACACTGTCATTTCAACCTTATCTGTGTAAACAGGTTCTAATTGATCCAGATTTCGATTTGCAATCAGATATTGAATTTTCCCCAAATCCGTATAATTCGTCTCAATCCCAAGTTTCACTCCATGAATCCTTGCGATGCTCTCACTGTTCTTCAATCCTTCGAGCGTTGCTGCTGTATAAGCCCTGACCAGTCCACCTGTTCCAAGAAGTGTACCTCCAAAATATCTTGTGACGATTACAAGTACATTCGTCAGTTCTCTCCCACGGATCACCTCCAAAATAGGCTTTCCTGCTGTCCCTGCCGGTTCTCCATCATCACTCATTCTTTCTGCCGCCGGATTCCTTCCTATAATGTAAGCCCAGCAATGATGTCTCGCATCCCAGTACTGCTTTCTTGTCTGCTCTAAAATCTCCATTGCTTCTTCTTCTGATGTGACCGGATACACCTCTGCAATAAATCTGGATTTCTTTTCAACAATTTCTCCATTTCCGCCCTTATATATTGTATGGTAGATTTCCATTTTTCAGTCTCCCATTCTTTTTTTTATTTTTGCTATATTTGAAAATATTTCTTTATCTAATATACCATGCTTTTCTATATAAAACTGTATTTTTTCTTAAGATTTTCAGGAAAATTTGAACTTTTCAAATTTACCTTTATTTACATCGGTAAATTTGATATAATCATAGAAGTCAATAAAGGAGGATATTATACGTGAATTACGGAAAATCGAATCTTTCTAGAAGAAAAAAGCAAATTTCTTCTAAAAAGAAAAGGAAAAAGAAGCGAGTCGGCGTACGTTTTTTCAAAGCCCTCATTATTTGTTTTCTGCTTTTGATCGTCATTGGGGCAGCCGGAATTGGCATATATGTAAAAAAAGTGATTGACAATACACCGGAAGTCACTGCAAAGGACATTATGCCACAGGGCTATACAACGAATATTGTCGATTCCAATGGAACCTTGCTTGAGCAACTCAAAGACTCTGATTCTAACCGTGTTTACAAGAAATATGACGAGATTTCACCATACATGGGGAAAGCTTTTGTTGCGATCGAGGACGAACGTTTCTACAAGCATAACGGTATTGATATCCAGGGAATTATCCGTGCCGGTGTCAATGGTGTTGCACATGGCTTCCATTTCACAGAAGGAGCCAGCACATTAACCCAGCAGTTAATCAAAAACAATGTATTCCCTAATTTCATCAATGAGAGTAAGTATCAGCGAATTGAACGTAAAATCCAGGAACAGTACCTTGCACTAAAGATTGAAAAAGAGATGAGTAAGGAAGAGATTCTTGAGGCATACATGAATACAATCAATTTAGGACAGGGATGCCTCGGAGTTCAGACAGCTGCACAGCGTTACTTTAATAAAGATGCAAAAGATCTGACTCTTTCTGAATGTGCAGTTATCGCAGCAATCACCCAGAGTCCGTCAAATCTGAATCCGGTCAGCAACCCGGAGGCTAATGCAAAAAGACGGGAAAAAGTTCTGAAAAACATGAAGGAACAAGGCTCTATCACAAAGGATGAATACGATGAGGCAATGGCGGATAATGTATATAACCGCATTTCCGAAACAGCGTCAAATACAACTGCATCCAAACCTTACACTTATTTCATCGATGCAGTCATCAATCAGATCGTGGATGATCTTGTAACTGAGAAGAGTTATACAGAAACACAGGCATACAATCTGCTCTATAGCGGCGGCCTTACGATCAAAGTTACACAGGATGCTGATATTCAGGCCATCTGTGATGATGAAGTTGCTAATGTAGGGGATTATCTCAATGGTGATACAGAATATGGGCTTGATTACGCACTTACTATCCACAGGGCAGATGGTTCTTCTGAGAACTACAGTAAAGAACAACTTGCTTCCTATATTCAGAGTGCCTGGGGATATGACACTCCACTTCTCTACGGTTCCGAAGGAGCTGCACAGGAAGCAGTTGATGCATTTAAATCAACGCTCAATATCAATGAAGCAGGCGGAGACACTGTTGATGAAAGAATTGAGCTCTCACCTCAGCCGCAGACTTCTGTTGTTGTGATGGATCAGTATACCGGACAGGTGAAAGCTATCGTCGGTGGACGCGGCGAAAAGAATTCCAGTCTTTCTCTAAACCGTGCCACAGATTCTGCAAGACAGCCTGGATCCTGTTTCAAGATTCTTGCTGCTTATGCACCGGCACTTAACGAAGGAAAGATCACCCTTGCAACAACAATTGATGATGAAGAATATGAATATAAGAACGGACAGTCTGTAAACAACTGGGATAAAAAATATATCGGTCCAACACGTGTCCGTTATGGAATTGAACATTCTATGAATGTCCTTGCTGTCAAGACATTAACTGACTATGTTGGTGAAACAGAAAGTTATGATTATCTTCTTAATTTTGGATTTACAACGCTGTCTGAAGATGATAAATATTCACAGGCAAAAGCTCTTGGTGGTATCACGAACGGTGTATATAATATCGAGATGACAGCTGCCTATGCAGCAATTGCCAATGGAGGAACTTACACGAAGCCGATTCTTTACACACAGGTTCTGGATCATGATGGAAATGTTCTTCTCGATAACACAACCCCTGAGACACATGAAGTCTTAAAAGACTCCACTGCTTATCTTCTGACAAGTGCAATGGAAGACGTTGTCAACGGTGCCGGTGGAACCGGTGGTTCTGCAAGACTGAGCAACATGCCTGTTGCCGCTAAAACAGGTACCAGCCAGGAAAGCCGTGACTTGTGGATTTCAGCATTTACGCCTTATTATACAGCGTCTGTATGGGGTGGATATGATGAGCATAAGACAATGGACAGATTAAGCCAGAGCTGGCATCAGAAACTTTGGAAAAATATCATGGAACATATCCAGGATACAAAAGGACTTGAGTACAAAGACTTTGAAATTCCATCCTCTGTCGAAGAAAAGACGGTTTGTACTAAAACAGGACTCCTTGCCACAAGCAGTTGTCCTGCTATTACAGAGTATTTCTCAAAAGACAATGCTCCGACAAAGAGCTGCAGTGGTCACTATGTTGCCCCATCAAAAGATTCCAAGAAAGATGATTCTGAGAGTTCTGATGAGAACACACCTGCTACAGGTACCGATTCTTCCGGAACAACCTCATCACCGGATTCTTCCTCTGCTGGGACAACAACCGAACCTGCTGCCGGCGGAGACTCTGCTGGAACAACCGGAACAACTACAGGTGATACTTCCGGCAGCACTACTGGTGGCGACACTGGAAGCGGAAGTACCACTCAATAAGTAAATCACGCGCCGCAAGGCGCAACTGAAAAGGAGAGGCTATATAAAATGCCTCTCCTTTTCATATACCTATATAACTGATTGTTCTTGTTATCCTGTCTGTATCTCTCTGATACAGTATTCTGCTATCTTGTTTTACGGTTAATATATCTTGCTTTATATTTAGAATATACAATCGTCTGATCTTTATATAAACTATAATATCCGGAAACCGCATAGCTGATTGATATCGCGATCAGATAATATGCTGCTCCTGAAAATCCAAACAGTTCGAATGAAATCAGCATTGCCGTAATCGGACAGTTCGTCACTCCGCAGAAAAGTGCAACCATGCCGGCTGCAGCTGCTAACTCCGGTGAGAATCCAAGTATTCCACCGGCAACACATCCAAACGTCGCGCCAACACTGAATGCCGGTACAATCTCACCGCCACGGTATCCTGCCCGCATCGTAAGCGCTGTAAGTAACATTTTCCATAAGAAATCGAGTGGTCCTGCTTCACCGTTTTCAATAGCTCTTGCGATCAATCCGCTTCCTGCTCCCATATAATCTTTTGTATTCAGACATATTGTGATCAGAATAATCACTCCTGCCGCGACTACAATTCTAATATACGGATTTTTCAAGTACTTTGTATACAACTGCCCTACTATTTTTAACAGAATACAAAATAGAATACTTAAAATCCCACACCCCACTGCGATCAATGCCATCTTAAGTCCTGTCTCCACAGTAAGTCCCGGGATAGAATGTACCGGAAATGTCTCCGGATCAATCCCCATTCCTGTTGCAAACTCTGCCGCAATGATAGCTGCGATCACACACGGAAGAAGCGCCGCGTAATACATTACCCCCACGCTCGCAACCTCCATTGCAAAAACTGCTGCTGCCATCGGTGTTCCAAACACGGCTGCAAACGCTGCACTCATTCCACACATAATCATCACATGGTGATCAAATTCATCTAAATGAGCCAGTTTTCCAAGCCAATTTCCAATACTTCCACCAAACTGTATCGACGCTCCTTCTCTTCCTGCCGAACCGCCGGTAAGATGCGTCAATAATGTTGACACAAAAATCAATGGTGCTGACAGAAACGGAACATCATCCTTTGATTTAATAGTAGCAAGTACCTGATTCGTTCCTCCGTCCTGTCTTCCTATCCTCTCATACATAAATACAATCAGAACTCCTGCAACCGGCAAAAGCATAAAAATCCAATTGTGTGTATCCCTGTATTCCGTTGCTGCCTTGATACATCCTGCAAATACTGCACTCGCACCGCCTACAACCAGACCTGTCAAAACAGAAAGCCCCATCCATTTCAGAAAATTCCACGTGTTCTGTCGGATCCTTTCATAATAATACTTTATTACTATTTTTGTATCGTGGGAATGTTTTCGTTTTCCCATCCCCGTATTTTCTGTATTTTCTTTTTCTTCCATTTACATTTCCCCTCTTGTATTTCTCTTTTGTTCCGAACTCTGATTGCTTTCTTATGTTCAGATAAAATCTCTTGCCTTATTTATTATAAAATGATTTTCCTTACCATGCAACACAGAAAAAAGGATGGTTTTCACACGTTCGAACGTTTCTTGTTCGTTGTGCCAAACCATCCTCTAAATCAATTATTTTTTACCTCTGCCTTATCATTTCATTCTTTTTATACTGCTTCTTCTTTTGTATTCACACTCTTGGATTCTCTGTCCTCTTTGAATTTATCATAATATGCAAACATTCCTGCAAGGAGTGTTCCTGAAATAGAATGCCATGTACAAGATACTGCACAGATGATTGCTGACTCCGGTGTGGATGCAAACTGTGCTGTTGTTGTTGCAAGGTTTGTTGCAAGTCCTGCATTCTGCATACCTACCTCGATCGAGATTGTTCTCTTCTTCGCTGTATTCATTCCTGTGAGTTTACCAGCTCCGTATCCAAGCAGATATCCAAGTCCATTATGAAGAAATACTGCCACGAAGATTACAACACCGGACTCAAAGAATTTGCTTCCCTGTGAAGATACTACACCGCCGACAACGCATGCAAGTCCAAGTACTGCAATACCAGGCATAATTTTCTGAAGTTCTTTGAATGTTTTATTTTTTCCTAACAGATAGTTGAGTAAGAATCCTACTGCTACCGGGAAGATAACTGTTTCAATAATGGATACAAACATAGGTAATCCTTTGATTGAAATATGTGTACCACTTGCCAGCAGTGAAACCATAAGTGGTGTCATAACTGGTGAGAGCAATGTTGAAACTGTTGTCATTCCTACAGAAAATGCTACATCTCCACCACACAGATAGGACATAATATTGGATGACACACCACCAGGACAACATCCGACAAGGATCAGTCCCAAAGCGATTCCATCCGGAAGATTCAATGCCTTTGTCAGTGCAAATGCAAGGAATGGCATAATCAGATACTGAGCGATTGCTCCGATGCAGATATCAAACGGTCTCTGCGCAAGAATCTTAAAATCCTCTGTTGTTAATGTCAGACCCATACTAAACATGATCACTCCGATAATAATAGACTGACAGGTAAATTTATTGGATACCGGATCGACAAACAAAGCGTTGTTAACCCATCCCATCATTGTCGGGACAAAGAATGTCACTACTGCAATGGCAATAACAACCACTGAAGTATAATCTGATAAAAATTTGCTGACTTTTTGTAATGCTTTCATTACAATACCTCCTTAGGATTCTTGTTCACCTAAAATCTGTATTCTTCTTGAGATATATTCAAAAAAAGTCCCTTTCCAGAACTCAATCTGAAAAGGGACGAATATAATCCGCGTTACCACCCTAATTCCGCAAAAATTAATTCTGCGACACTTCACATACCAACATATGCTATCCATATAACGGTGGATCCCGGCGAGGTTTACTTGCAACATGTTCATCTGCTTTCAGCCCGCTTCTTAGAGAGGATATCCTTACCCGGTTATTGTCTGTTCACACCAGCCACAGACTCTCTGAAAATAATGACGGATACGGTTTTGTTCTCATCAACGAATTTTGGTGAACTGTATTTTGTTTACTCTGACATTATAGTCCTCTGAAATCAGAAATCAAGAGTCTATTTTAATCTTTTTCTTGATTTATTTTAATCTTTTTGTCGTAAAAATTTATTTTCAAGGCTTAAATTCATCTAAAAAAATAAAAGAATCATTGGAAAAAAATTATTGTTTTTCCTGTTGTTTCCCCGCACTTTTCATGCTACACTGTATATAAGAATCATCGGATTTTAACCAGAAAACAGATAGTTACTGTTCACTCCCGTGTCAATCACTTCGCTGATTGACACGGAGGATGCATGTTTTGACTTGAATGCATCTTGCCCCATCGCCAAAGGCGATTTAAAATGCATTGCTTTCTTTTGGAAGTGATGTTTTTTTTGTGATTTCATCTGTTTTCTTTCATTATTTTATCTGGTAAAGGGGTTGTTAGGGAATGAGTAATGAAATAACGAAAAGACGAAAGCGAACAATTGAAATGACTCAGGGATCTCTTTGGAAAAACATGTTTTTCTTCAGTGTTCCTCTTATGTTTTCCCAGATTTTGGAAGTGATGTTCAACTTAAGTGACGTCGCTGTTGTCGGACATTTTGCAGATTACAAAGCACTTGGTTCTGTCGGCTCGACCACTACACTTGTCACACTGTTCACAGGACTTCTGATCGGACTTGGAAGTGGTGTCAATGTCCAGGTTGCCAACAAACTCGGTGCCGGTGATGAGAAAGCTACAAAAGAAACCATTCACTCCGCACTGATTATTTGTGCAGCAGCAGGTATTTTTGTCTGTCTGATCTGTCTGCTTTTTGCAGGACCAATGCTTTCCATGATAAATACAAAGCCGGAACTGCTCGATCAGGCTGTTCTCTATATGAAAGTTTTTGCACTTGGTATGCCTGCCACGGCAATTTATAATTTCGGTAACGGCGTCTTAAGCGCCCGTGGGGATACAAAACGTCCAATGTATTACCTTGCATTTGCCGGAATACTTAATGTCATATTGAATCTGATCTTTGTTATCGTATTCCATATGGCTGCTGTCGGAGTTGCCACTGCCAGTGCAATCGCACAGTACGTTTCAGGAGGATTGATCCTGATCCATCTAATGCGCCGCGATGATATGTGTAAAGTCAGCCTGCGTAAATTACGCTATCATAACATTTATGGAAAAGGAATTCTTTATCTCGGTGTTCCATCGGGTCTGCAGAATGCGATCTTCGCGATTGCAAACCTTTTCGTTCAATCCGGTATCAACTCTTTTGATGCGATCATGGTTTCCGGAAATGCTGCCGCTGCGAATGCAGATAATCTGATTTACAATGTTATGTTTGCCTTCTACGTGGCCTGTTCCAGTTTCATGAGTCAGAACTGGGGAGCAGGGAATAAAGAGAGGATGAAAAAATGTTATTTCGTAGCACTTACCTATTCTTTCAGTGCAGGACTGATTCTCGGTGGATCACTCTTCTTCTTCGGACGGCCATTCTTGTCTCTGTTTGCTACAGAGTCGGCCGTTATTGCAGCAGGTATGCATAGAATCAGGATTATGGGATTCTCCTATGCATTCAGTGCCTTTATGGACTGTGCAATTGCCGCTTCCAGAGGAATCGGCAAGAGTATTGCTCCTACATTTATTGTAATCATGGGATCCTGTGTATTTCGTATTATATGGATCTATACGGTATTTGCTTACTTCCATACAATCCCATCTCTGTATCTGCTGTACATCTTCTCCTGGGGACTCACAGCAATTGCAGAAACCATATACTTTAAAGTTAGTTTCAAGAAAGTGCTTGCATAATAAATTTTTCAAAGAAAAAAGAGGGGATTTCACAGATATCTAACATCTGTAAAAATCTCCTCTTTTTGTTTCCACTATTTTTTCTGTACTTGTTATACTTCTATCAATCCTCAAGTACCAGCTTAGCCGCTCCACAGATTCCTGCATCATTTCCAAGCGTAGCGAGCTTAAACTTCACATTCTTATTTGCAAAGAACGCTTTCTCCATAAACGGTTTTTCAATAAATGAAAGCAGAACTTCTCCTGCTTTGGACACTCCACCGCCAATTACAAATACAGCCGGATCCAGTACTGCTGCCATATCTGCCATTGCATGCCCTAAGTAATTTCCCATTTCTGTCGCAACCTCTATCGCAACTTCATCCCCTTCCTTCACTGCATCGAAAACAGCTTTTGCAGAAAGGTCTTCTTTTGTCAGGATTGTTGCACGTGTCTCATGCTCCATCTTCTTTCTAGCAAGACGTGAGATACCTGTTGCTGATGCATACTGCTCCAGACATCCGTGTCTGCCACATCCACAAGTATCTGTCTCTTCCAGATTCACACACATATGACCAATCTCTCCACCTGCTCCGTTCTCTCCTATCAGGATCTTTCCATTGATGATAATGCCACCGCCAACACCTGTTCCAAGTGTGACCATGATCATATTGCGGTAACCAACACCGCCGCCTTTCCACATCTCGCCAAGTGCGGCAACATTCGCATCATTTCCAAATTCTGCTGTCAGTCCTGTCAGTTCTTCCAGCTCTTTCTTCGCATTCTTATATTTCCAGCCAAGATTTGCAGAACCGTTAACGATTCCATCTACCGTAACAGGAGCCGGCACACCGACACCAATTCCAAGAACCTGTTCTTTCTCAATGCCATGCTGCTCTAATTTACCATTGATCGCCTCTGCAATATCCGGAAGAATTGCTGATCCTTCATCTTCAGTTCTTGTCACAATCTCCCACTTCTCCACAATGGCTCCTGCCTCACTGAACAGACCAAGTTTAACCGTTGTTCCCCCTATATCAACACCAAAACAATATTTCATAACTCTATCTCCGTTTCTTTTTATATTTCACATGAGCATGCGGTACTCTGTAACAGATTTGTACCGCATGCTCTTTTTTCCCGTTTTATTTTCTTCTCTTTGCCAGATTCTCCTGCACACGTTTGTACAGTTCCTGTGCCGCATTATATCCCATCTGTTTCTGTCTGTGGTTAACCGCAGCAGATTCTACGATGATCGCCAGATTACGTCCCGGACGGATCGGAATATTATGGCAGACAACTCTGTTGCCAAGGAACTCTGTATATTCCTCTTCCAGACCAAGTCTGTCATATTCTTTCTCTCTGCTCCAGTCTTCCAGCGTAATGACCAGATCGATATTCTGAGTTTCTCTTACGCTCTGTACACCGAACATGGACTTTACATCCACGATTCCGATACCACGCAACTCGATAAAATGTCTTGTGATATCCGGTGCAGAACCAACTAATGTCTCATCACTGACTTTACGGATTTCAACCACATCATCCGTCACGAGACGATGTCCACGCTTGATCAATTCAAGTGCTGCTTCACTCTTACCGATTCCACTTTCTCCCATAATCAGAACCCCGACACCATATACGTCAACAAGCACTCCATGAATAGAAATGCACGGAGCAAGTTTTACATTCAGCCAACGGATCAGTTCTCCCATAAAGGATGATGTCTTCTTACATGTACCGAATACCGGAATATCATTCTTCTCCGCAAGTTCCAGAAAACTTTCATCCGGCTGAAGTTCATTGCTGAAAATAATACATGGTACTTTATGTTCCAGAAGCTTCTGATAAATCTCCAATCGTCTTTCTTCTGTCAAAGTCTCCAGATAGGCGCACTCTACATTCCCTATAATCTGTACACGATTCAGATCAAAATGATCGAAAAATCCTGCCAGTTGAAGTGCTGGTCTGTTCACATCCGGAACAAGAACTTCACGTTCTGTGATATCTACTTCCGGAGTGAGATTTTTCAGATTCATCTTTTCAACGATATCGGTTAATTTCACACCACTCATCTTGTAATCTCCTTTTCCTGTATCTCTTTTCGTTTCAGACATGCTGCCTTAATAAGCTCAAGAGATCTATGATATTTACTGCTTGCATAAATCCAACATTTCCCTACATGTCCCATCGCCTGTACATAAGTATATCATGATTTTCTTTTCGATAAAACCCTTAATCATGAAAGAATTGATAAACCGATTCTGCTGCCTTCTCATTCATTGACGGAAGCTGCGCCAGTTCTTCTACTGTTGCGCTCCGGATTGCATCCAGGCTCAGATAATGCCGCATCAATGCCTTTCTTCTGGCCGGACCGATTCCTTCAATATCATCCAAAACGGAATGTACCTGCCCTTTGCCACGCAGCTGCCTGTGGAACTCGATTGCAAACCGATGGGCTTCATCCTGAATTCTTGTGATCAATTTAAATGCTTCTGAATTGCGGTCAATCGGGATTTCCACATTATTATAATATAATCCTCTTGTTCTATGATTGTCATCTTTTACCATACCACATACCGGAATGTTGAGTTTCAATTCATCAAGTACCTGCAGCGCAATATTTACCTGACCACGGCCTCCATCCATCAAGATCAAATCCGGAAATGTTGTGAATTTTCCAGCTTCCGCATTCTCCTCACGTTCTTTTAATCCATGTGTAAAACGACGCGTAAGAACTTCTCTCATGCTCGCATAATCATCCGGTCCTTTCACACTCTTGATTTTGAACTTCCTGTAATCATTCCGTTTTGGTTTTCCTTTCTCATAGACAACCATAGAGCCTACCGATTCGAAACCATTTGTATTCGAAATATCATATGCTTCCATGCGGATGATCTGTTCCAGTCCCAGTAAAGATGTTATCTCCTTCACAGCACCGATCGTGCGGCCTTCTTCTCTTTTTAAACGCTCTTTATCTTTAGAAAGAACCATCCTCGCATTCTCTTCCGCCAGTTCTACCAGCTTTTCTTTTGTACCTTTCTTCGGCACACGGATTGTTACTTTCTGCCCCTTCTTCGCGCTCAGCCAGGATTCAAGAAGTTCCTGCTCTTCGATTTCTTCCGGCAGCATCAGCTCACCTGGAAGAAAAGGGGTTCCTGCATAATACTGTTTGATAAAGCTGTTAAGAATTTCAGATTTTTTATCCTCTTCGCTGATTCTCAGATAGAAATGGTCCCTCCCGATCAATCTTCCGCCACGGATAAAAAAGACCTGTACCACTGCATCTTCGTCCTGGCATGCAACTGCCATGACATCTCTGTCTTCTCCGCTGGAATCTGTAATCTTCTGTTTCTGAGCCACCTTTTTCACACTATTTAATAACTCTCTATATTCGATTGCTTTCTCAAATTCCAGTGCCTCCGAAGCGGCCATCATCTTATCTTCCAGATCTTTTAAAATTATATCAAAATTTCCATTCAAAAACCGTATCACCTCATCAATGGATTTCCGGTATTCTTCCTGGGAAATATATCCCTGGCACGGTGCCTCACACTGTTTGATATGATAATTCAGACACGGACGCTCTTTTCCAATGTCTTTTGGAAGTGAACGATTACAGCTTCTTATATGATACAGCTTATGGATCAGATCAATTGTGTCCCGCACTGCCTGTGAGCTTGTGTAGGGGCCGAAATAACGTGCCTTATCTTTCTTCATCTGTCGTGCAAGCATAATACGAGGGTATGCCTCTCCTGTTGTCACCTTGATGAATGGATAGGCCTTGTCATCCATCAGCATCGTATTATATTTTGGCCGATGTTCCTTGATCAAATTACATTCCAGAACAAGCGCCTCCAGTTCTGAATCGGTCACTATATATTCAAAGCGGCGGATATGTGTTACCATCTGTTCGATCTTAACCCCTTTATTCCTACTGCTCTGAAAATACTGTCGCACACGGTTTTTCAGGCTGATTGCTTTTCCGACATAGATAATCTGATCCGTCTCATCATGCATCAGATAAACTCCAGGTCTCCCCGGAAGCTTTTTCAATTCTTCCTGTATATTAAAATTATAATTTTCCATAGATTCTATTTCTTGCCTCTGCTACAGACCAGCTATGTTCTTCTGCAATTTTGGAAACATCATCATACTCGAGTTTTTCCTTCACTGCTCCATATCCGGATGCTCTCTTCACATGAACGGTTCCATATTCTGTCTGCACTTCGTCTATTTTCCGCTTAAGTCCATATCTTCTACAAAAATACTCTCTGACCCCAAGTGTTGAGGTGTGTTTGAATATCAGCTGTAGGAAATACTCTTTCTGTTCTGCCCTGCACATACATGTGAGCAGAATCCCCGGCCGGTTTTTCTTCATCTGAATGGAGGATGTGTAAACATCCAATGCGCCTTCTTTGAGCAGAAGATCTGTCGCATACCCGATTTCCTCCGAAGTCATATCATCCAGATTACAACACAGTTCCAGAATTTCTTCTTCCACCTTATCTTGCGTTTCTCCAAGGATTGCACGAACACAGTTCAGTCTTTCATACTCTCTTTTCCCAAAACCATAACCGATTTCTTCCATCTGCAGAACCGGCATCTGTTCATACTTTTTAACAAAATGCTTCAGAAGTGCAGCTCCTGTCGGTGTACAGAATTCTCCCTCCAGATTTCCTGCATACATTGGAATTTCTTTCATCAGATACGCTGTTGCCGGTGCCGGCACCGGAAGGATTCCATGTACACATTTCACCTGACCATATCCGACACGAACCGGTGATGCAAGAATCTGATCCACCTGAAGTTCATTCAGCAAATAGCAGACAGCCACAACATCCGCCACTGCATCCATCGTCCCAACCTCATGGAAATGGATTTCATCCATGCGCTGGCCATGCGCCTTCCCTTCCGCTTTTGCAATCAATTTATAGACCGCAACTGCGTCCTGTTTTACCTGATCTTCAATTTCTAACCGATTGATCAGACGAACAATCTGAGACATCGAATGATGTCCGTGTTCCTGTGTATGCTTCTCTGTTTCTTCTGATTTATGTCCTACATGCTCTTCTGTCTGCATATGAAGATTCTCTTCTTCCTGTCCTTTTACAAACACGCGTACCTGATATCCTCTGATTCCACATCTTGTACACGCCACCAACTGATATTTTACCCCTGGGATTTTCAGATCATTCAACTTTTTCACCTGTTTTACAGGTTCTGAAAACAACTGCAATAACGAAGCCGTCAGCATATCCCCTGCTGCCCCCATCCCACAGTCTAAATATAATGTCCTCATTCCTTTGTTCTCCTCTCAATGTGATTGATCCGGCTTGCAAGAAATCCCGCGCCAAACCCATTATCTATATTCACAACACTCACTCCGCTTGCACAAGAATTCAACATAGAAAGAAGCGCTGATACACCACCGAAAGATGCTCCATATCCAACACTTGTCGGAACTGCGATCACTGGGCAATCCACCAATCCTCCAATCACACTGGCAAGTGCTCCTTCCATTCCGGCTACAGCAATAATGACACGAGCTCCCATTAATTCGTCGAGATGTCCAAGTAGACGATGTACTCCTGCGACGCCTACATCATATAAACGGACCACTTCATTTCCAAGTGTCTCTGCTGTTCTTGCAGCCTCTTCCGCAACAGGGATATCACTTGTCCCACCTGTTGCCACAACTATTTTCCCGTCTCCATCCTTTATTGGCACTTCGCCTATAAACCCAATCCGGCTGACTTCGTCATATTGAAGTTCCAGGCGTTCTCCCACGTAAATCGCTGACTCTTTATTCATTCTTGTGATCAGGACTGCTTTCTGTCCCTTTTCCTTCATTGCTTCTGCAATCCGGAAAATCTGTTCCGGTGTCTTTCCTTCTCCATAAATCACTTCTGCCACACCCTGGCGCATGGCTCTGTGATGGTCAATCTTGGCAAAACCAAGATCTTCAAAAGGCTCTTCTTTTAACTTCAAAGCTGCCTGTTCTACATCCATTGTTCCGGATGCTACCTGTCTTAAAAGATCTATCATTTCCTTTTGTTCCATCTTTTTCGCCTCATTCTAATTCTTCTTATCCAGGGTTTCATTCATACTTCCCATTCTGTACCCTGTTAGATCCATTGTAACATAAGTGAATCCGAACTGCTTAAATTGTTTTACAATATCCTCACGGACTTCTTCCTGAAGCAACTTCAAAAACTCTTCCGGCATTACTTCGATCCTCGCCATCCTTCCATGCATACGGACACGAAATTGCCGGAAGCCATGTTCAAGCAATAACTGTTCTGCGCTTTCCACCATGATCAACTTCTCTTTGCTGATTGTTTCTCCGTATACAAATCTTGAAGCCAGACAAGCAAAAGATGGCTTTTCCCAGGTTGAAAGTCCCATCTCTTTTGACAATTCACGAATCTCCGCTTTTGTAAGTCCTGCCTCGCGCAGTGGACTTTTTACTCCTAATTCCGCCACAGCCTGAAGCCCCGGTCTGTAGTCGCCAAGATCATCCATATTAGAACCTTCTGCAACATAAGCAATTTCATTTTTCTCTGCAATTGCTCCAATCTTTTCAAACAGTGCATGCTTGCATAAATAACATCTGTTCGGTGGGTTCTGAGAAAATCCTTCAATCTTCATTTCATCCACCTGACAAACCTTATGACGGATACCTTCTTTTTTGCAAAATGCAATTGCCTCATTCAACTCTCTCTTTGGGAAGGAACCGGATTGTACTGTGATCGCCATCACATTATCTCCCAATACCTCATGTGCCACCTTTAATAAAAATGTAGAATCAACCCCACTGGAAAATGCAATCGCAACACTGTCCAGTTCTTTTATGTACTCTTTTAAATCTGCTAATTTATTATGTAATTCTTCCTGCATTTTTTCTCCTGTCTTGTTACTGTTCTGATTTTTTCTATCAATCGTAATTCTTTTCATACAAAAAATGCACTCAATCACAATTTCTTAAATTCTCGTAATCAAGTGCATTTATTATACTACGTAAAGTCCGGTTAAGGTCAAGTTAATTTATATTTCTCCGTCAATTCTATTTCGTTGTATCTCACGGTTTACAACTCCATCATTCCAGACATAATACATCCACCGGAAGCGCCTTTTTGTTTTAATTCTTCCCACTGTTTCTTGTCAAACTTGATTCCACCGATCGCATATACAGGAACATTCACCGTACTGCAGACATCTTTTAAGAATCCAAGCCCTCTCGGTGCCAGGCCTTTCTTGCAATCTGTAACATAAATATGTCCTGCTGTTATGTAAGACACACCAAGTCTTTCTGCTTCCTTTGCATCTTCCACTGAATGAACGGAAGTACCGATTCTTTGAAATTGTTCTTTCACATCTTCCGGAAGTTTCCTTAATTCCGGCAATGGCAGATGTACGGATGTACATTCCAGTTCCAATGCTGTTTTCCAGAACTTATGCAAAACACACGGAATCTCATACTTCTTGCAAACAGACAGAACTTCTTCTGACAGAATCCGATATTCCTCTTCTGACAGATCTTTTTCCCGCAAAATAATCGCCTGCGGTTTCATCTGACAAACCCGTTCAATCTGCTTCAAAAATGGTCTCTCACAAAGTTTTCTGTTACTGACAGCTATCACTTTCAATCCCGTCTCCGATAAATCGTATTTTATATTACACATAAATGTAATCACTCATAACCGGCTGGAGATTATTTTTCAACAAAGCATCATAAACTTCATCTACAGAACGCTCATCTGAAATCTCGAACTGATCATCTCCCTTATCTTCGATATCATCCACATGACTTCCGATTCCAGTGCTGACTCCTGCTGAAATCTTGGTTGCTGCAATACTCACCAGATTGTCTCTGACACGCGCACACTCCCTTGTTGAAACTGTGATACTTGCAAATGGCATAAACAAGCGATATGCACAGACAACCTGCAGAAGCTGCGGCTCATGAACATCCATTGGATTAATTCTGTCATTATTGATGATCGGGCGAAGTCTTGGGCAGGAAAATGCAATTTCTGCATGTGGATATTTTCTCTGTAACAGATATGCATGATAGCCTGTTGCAAAAGCATCTTTTCTAAAATCATCCAGTCCTAAAAGCGCACCAAACCCAACTCCTCGCATACCACCTTTCACTGCTCTTTCCTGTGCATTGACACGGTATGGGAAAATTCTTTTATGACCTGCCAGATGAAGTGTCTCGTACTTATCTGAATTATATGTTTCCTGGAATACGGTTACATAATCAGCTCCACATTCATGCAGATACGCATATTCATCTGAATTGACCGGATAGATTTCCAGACCGATCACTTTGAAATACTTTCTTGCAATCTTGCACGCCTCTCCAATATACTCTACTGTAGATTTATTGCGGCTTTCCCCTGTCAGGATCAGGATTTCCTGTAATCCCGTCTCTGCGATTGCTGCCATTTCTTTCTCAATCTCTTCCGCATTCAGCTGTGCGCGGTTGATCTTATTGTGACAGTTAAATCCACAATAAATACAATAGTTTTCACAATAGTTTGCAATATAAATCGGTGTGAACATATAAACACTGTTTCCAAAATGTTTTCTTGTCTCCTTCTGAGCTGCCTGGGCAATCTCTTCCAAAAGCGGAAGGGCTGCCGGTGATAACAGCGCACGGAAATCCTCCGGGGTACGTTCCGAATGTGCAAGTGCATTTTTCACATCTGCTGCCGTATATTTACTATAATCATAGGCTTCCATTGCCTCAATCACCTGATCCATGATTTCTGAACCGATATCCTCCATTCCCGGAAGATACGTCATATGATCGATTCTGTTTTTCTTCTGATCTTCCAGTATCTCTTCACTTAAGATACTTTCATTGACATGTGTATCATTCATCTCAACCGCCTCCTAGTCTTCCAGAAATCCTGTTAATGGTGAAGATGCACTTGCGCCACGTTCAATCGTTCTTCCGAGCCCTGAAAGATAAGCACTTCTTCCTGCTTCAATTGCTTTCTTGAATGCCTCAGCCATCTCCTCGACATTTCCTGCTGTTGCGATTGCTGTATTCGCCATAACAGCTGCCGCTCCCATTTCCATTGCCTCACATGCCTGGGATGGACGTCCAATTCCTGCATCTACAATAATCGGCAGATCAATCTCATCAATCAAAATCTGAATGAAGTCTTTTGTACAAAGTCCTTTGTTAGAACCAATTGGTGCTCCAAGTGGCATTACACAGGCAGCCCCTGCATTCACCAGATCTCTTGCCGCATTCAGATCCGGGTACATATATGGCATAACTATAAAGCCTTCTTTTGCAAGAATTTCTGTTGCCTTGATTGTCTCATAGTTGTCCGGCAGAAGATATTTTGAGTCTCTGACAACTTCGATTTTTACGAAATTACCACAACCAACTTCTCTGGAAAGTCTTGCAATACGGACTGCTTCCTCTGCATTTCTTGCTCCTGACGTATTCGGAAGAAGTGTTACATTTTCCGGAATATAATCCAAAATATTCGCAAGTCCTCCTTCATTCGCACGGCGAAGCGCAAGTGTAATGATCTGCGCTCCTGCTTTTTCTACACATGCTTTTACAAGATCAAGTGAAAATTTTCCTGATCCAAGAATAAAACGTGAACTAAATTCTTTTCCACCTAGTGTAAATGTATCTTTCTGATTCATAACTTAAATCCTTCTTTCTTTTTTATTCATTTAGATGTCTTTCTATACATCCTCTTCTCCAAGAAGCAAACGCGTGATCATATTTGCTTCATGCCCTGCACAGATTGCAACTCGTGGAGCCATTAATCCATTCCCATAAGTCGGCTCTGTCACACGATCTCCACATAAATAAAAGTTCTTCATCATTCTCTTAGTACTGATTATATTGCTGCTTTCATAGCCTGCCATACCTGTTGCAGACACAAGCTTCTTCCCCGGAAAATGCTCCAGAATTCCATTCACCAGCATTGCTTTTGCTACCGGATTATCAAATGCTTCACAGACAATCTGAGCATCCGCAAACAGTTCTTTCAAATTCTCTTCTGTCACCTTCACACAATCTGTACGAATATCCAGATATGGATTAATCTTTAAAAGCAGTGACTTTAGCGCATCGGTCTTATACATTCCGATATGCTCCATGAAATACTGCTGCCGGTTCAAATTTGTAATATCCACTACATCAAAATCGATCAGATGCAGATGTCCTACTCCAATTCGTGCAAGTGAATACGCTACATTAGAACCCAGTCCACCAAGTCCGGCAATCGTCACCTGACCGGCTGATAAAAGCTTCTGTTTTTCCGGCGAATGGCGTTCATTCAGCGCTGTTTCGATTTCTTCTTTGCTTAATATTCTTTCTGATGCCATCTGATATCAGCCTCCTCCTACAAATGTCACAACCTCCAGACGGTCACCGTCTTTGAGCATTGTCTCTGAATAGCTGTATTTCGGAAGAATTTCTTCATTCATTTCAACTGCGATTCTATTAATCTGGTAATTGTTCTGCTCCAGATAATCCGCAACACTCATTTCAGATGTCAGCTGGATCTGCTTTCCATTTACTGTGATCATAACTGCTCCTTTCCGGATAATTGAAAAAAGAGTTCATGAAAGAAATGTACCCGTGGTGGTGCACCCCTTCATGAACTCTCGCTCAATCTCAACTTACTCCAATATTTAATTTTCAATTTTTCCTGATTATAAAGAAAGAGAGATACCAACAAATGTATCTCTCTAAAGTACTGCTTTATACATTCCTACGTTGGCATTATCCAAATCAGGTTATGGGTCGAAGTTCTCAACTTCCTCTCAGCCTGGTACACAAGCTCCCCGTGTTTTCTTCACATGATTAGTATAAAAGCTTGTCTGATAGATGTCAACCGTTTTTTCTCCATCTGATACAAGAACTTTTCCCATAATGTGCCAGTCCAACATAACACACTTCTCCGGTCATCTCTGCATCATATTGTTTTTCTTTTATCTGTTCCAGTGCCTTTTCTGCAAGCTTTTCTAAATCGTCTTTTTCATCTTTGGTATACTTGAATTCCAAAATTAAATTTGGATATCTGTCATGTTTTGCATAAAGACAGATATCACTTCTGCCTTCTCCGGTTTCCCGATTGCTTTTGATATCATAATCCTTTCTAAGAAATGCACACATTCCAAGCGTCATCATATGGTAACTATTCTCATCTTTCAGGTCATGATAAGATGGCAATTCCAAAAGAACTCTCTGATACTCTTCTGCAAAACGTTCCATATCCTTTCTTTTAAGAGCATTTAACATCTTCTCCATATGTCTCTCATCAATTTTCAGATGACATGCTGTTAATTCTTTGAATACTTTCCACACTTCCAGATTAGGAACCCGAAGTCGGTAATAGTCCTCTTCGATTTCTTTTGTAATTGTTACAATTCCGGCATTTACAAGAAGTCCCCATAGATTTGCTTCGTCCATTTTTTCATAATAAGCCATTGAAAAATCTACTGTCACTTCTACTTCACCTTCTGTGACCAAGGCCTCATATTCTTTCTCAAAAGACCTTCCCTGTACTTCAAGTGCATTACGTAAAATACTGTTCTCGCTTGTATTAACCCAATAAGAATCCATCCTTCTTCTTGCCGCATAACACGATATTGACCATGGATTATATACATCTGTACTGCCAAAATGATATCCATCGTACATCTTTTTCAGCTCATCTGAAAATTCTGCTTTACAATAAGCAAGCAGCTCTTTTACTTCTTGCTCTGTAAAACCAAAACAGTCATCATAATCTTCGTCCTGCACTGTGCAGACAACTAAATTATTGAGACCCGAAAATATATTTTCCTTCGCAATTCTCTGAATTCCTGTCAGAATTGCCTTTTGAAGATAATCGTTGCCTTTCAGGGACGTTGCCAGAAAACGATTCAACATGGCTCTTACTTCATCATAATATCCTTCGGAATTTGCAGACATAAACGGAGTATCATATTCATCTAACAGCAAAAATACTTTTTCTCCATAATACGTACTCAGTGTCTGACAAAGAACAGCAATTGAACGAATTACATGATTTTCTATTTCTTTTCCGATGCATTCCTGACATAAACTGTTATAAATCATATTGAATTCTTTTACCTGGAATTCTGACAGTCTTCCATCATTAAGTATCTGATAAAAGCGCTCATACTCCGCACGTACAGTATCTTTCAATGCATAACAAAGAGATTCTGCATCCCCCGCTTTCACGTTAAGGAAAGACAAAAATACAACAGGATATCGATTCAGCTCCTTGTAGTGGACAGATTTTGTAATCTTTGTTCCACAAAATAAATCGGAGGAATCTTTTGTACAGTCAAGAAATTCTGCCAACATTGACATATTAAGTGTCTTACCGAACCTTCTCGGTCTTGTAATTAATGTAATCTGATACCAGGATTCTAAAAACTGTTCAATAAACTGTGTTTTATCCACATAATAGGCTTGTTTTTCACGCAAATCACGAAAGTCCTGTACTCCTATTGCAAGTTTAGGTTTTTCCTCTTGTATCCTAGATACATTGTACAGACTGCTGTCTTCCTTTACCACGTCACAACTTGCAACATAAGTTGGTTTTCTTCCAAATAATTCATCTAAGGAACAGGCTAACACCTCACTTATTCGTTCCAGTACTTCAAAGTCCGGTGTCCGGTTTCCATTCTCATAATTGGTATAAGTCGATCTGGAAATCCCCAGTTTTTCTGCCATCTGCGCCTGAGTGTAGACCCGGGATTTACGTAATTTTGTCAAATACTCGTTAAATTTTGTTTTCATAGAATCACCGCTTTTTTTCTTTTAGTATACGCTTTTATGTTTCATTTTGCAACATTCTTTTTTATTTATATACAAAGAAGGACAGAAAGGTTTCGCTTTGTTAACCTTTCTGTCCTTTTTAAATAGTTGCTATCTTATTTTCCTTACAGCATAGCTCCGAAATCTGTTACGATTGCCTGTCCTGTAATCGCCTTTGATTCATCGCTTGCAAAGAACAGGATTACATTTGCTACATCTTCTGCTGTACAAGATGGTGTTCTAAGATTACTGTGTGTTGACATTGCACCGATCATATCCGGGTCAAGTGATGCCGGATTTGTTCCTGATGTCATTGGTGTAATGATATTTCCCGGGCAGATTGCATTACAACGGATTCCTGTTGCCTGGAAACGAAGTGCTGTATGCTTTGTCACTCCTACGATTGCTGCTTTAGATGCTACATAAGCAGCTCCGCCACATCCTTTCACTCCAGCGATAGAAGCAACATTTACGATAGATGCTCCTGCCTGCATCTTCTGTGATGCAGCACGCATGCAACGCATAGTTCCTTTTTCGTTCGTCTCTATGATACGATCAAGATCTTCGTCTGAGAATCGATCGATTGGTTTCAGTCCTTCCTCAAGAATTCCTGCATTATTCACAAGAATGTCTACCTTGCCATATTTCTCGATCACGAGATCCATCAGTCGCTCCGGATCTCCCTTCTTTGAGATATCTGTTGAAACAGCGAAAACTTCTCCTCCTGCTGCCTTAATCTCTTCTGCTACTTTCTCCAGTGCAGCCTCTCTTCTCGCTGTGATAACAACAGTTGCGCCCTCTTTTGCGAACATCTTTGCTGTTGCTTCTCCAACTCCTGAGTTACCTCCTGTAATAATAGCTACTTTACCTTTCAAACGATCCATTTCAAAGATCCTCCTTTGTTGTTATAGGTAAAATTATACAATTCTTCTTTCAGTATTTCAATCTATTTATCTATATTTTACATTTTGTTTTATGCTTTATATTTCATCCAAACAAATTCATAGCCTTTCAAAACTGGATCTTTCACTTCTACAATTTCACCATTCACCAGATTTCTAAAAATGCCTTCCTCCTGCATCCACGCAGTCTGTTCATTTTCGCTGAAATTAAACAGTGCAATAAATCGTTCTCCCTTATACTCTCTAAGGATTCCTAAAATACTATCATTGTGAACATCATAAGTATATACTTCCGCTTCCTGGGAAAAGACATTTTCCTGTCTTCGGATCTGTTCCAATCGGTTCAACATCTGAAATAATTGTCCCTGTACAGTAGAAAGATCTTTCCTCTTATCCGCAAGTATCCACTGAAATATTCCTCGGTGGAGATACCGTGAATCAGATACTTTTTCAGCATCTTCTTTATAGCTATAATCATTCACCTGTCCTAACTCATCCCCGCTGTAAAGCATCGGGATTCCTGACTGTGTCAACATGTAAGCGTGGAGCATGAGATCTTCTTGAATTGCCGTCTGCATTTTTTCTGCATTTCCTTCAAATCCTGCTGCTTCAATTCCACACATGGATGCTGTTGTTCCACAAAATCGTGCATCTTGAGTTACAGGATCATCGTTATATAGCTCTCCACGGCTGATGCTGTCTGCTATCTTTCCTGTAAAATAATCATTGAGGTAACGCTTGTGGGAAGGCTCTTCCATTCCCCATTGTTTCATTGTATCAAAATCAAGCCCCCACCCGATATCATCGTGACAACGAAGGTAATTCAAAAATGTATATTGCTTTGGCAGACGGCTAACTATATCCATCTGTTTCTTCAAAAGCCGGATGTCTCTTGTCGCAATACTATTCCAGGTCGTCGCCATTGTTGTCACATTATAGAGCATATGACATTCCGGTTTTTCAACTGTACCAAAGTACGGCACCACCTTTTCCGGCTCCATAACCACTTCGCCAAGAAGTATCACGCTTGGGCAGACAATTTCCGCAATCATACGCATCATTCTTACAATTGTATGTACTTCTTTCAGATTACGACAGCTTGTTCCAAGTTCTTTCCAGATATAAGGAACTGCATCGATACGGATAATATCCATTCCCTGATTCGCAAGAAAAAGGAAGTTATACATCATCTCATTAAATACTCTTGGATTACGATAATTCAAATCCCACTGATATGGATAAAACGTCGTAAGCACATAATGTCCGATTTCCGGAAGCCATGTAAAGTTTCCAGGTGCTGTTGTAGGAAAGACCTGTGGAACGGTTTCTTCATATCTTGCCGGAATATCACCGTTATCATAGAAGAAATAACGGCTCATGTACTCTCCTTCACCTGCTCTGGCACGTTTTGCCCACTCATGTTCCTCAGAAGTATGATTCATCACGAAATCCATGCATACATTCATACCATTTTCATGACATTTTTCTGTCAATCTGGCAAGATCTTTCATTGTACCGAGATCCGGTCTTACTTTCCGAAAATCTGCCACGGCATATCCGCCGTCTGATTTTCCTTTCGGAGTATCCAGAAAAGGCATAAGATGAAGACAATTTACATTACACTCTTTCAGATAAGCTAACTTTTTTTCTACACCTTTCAGATTACCGGCAAAGTTGTCAATGTACAACATCATGCCAAGCATTTCTTTTTCCTTAAACCAGTCAGGATTCTTTTCTTTCTTAATATCTCTTTTTTTCAACTCTGTGCTACGCTTCAAGTAGTACTCATGCATCTGCTCACAAAGTTCTGCATACATTGCATCATTTCCATACAACTCCATGTAAAGCCAGCGTAATTCATCCTGATGTTTTTCCATACGCTGTGCAAAGATTTTTTCTGTATTATTCACATTCTTCACCATTTTCTGTTCCATCGTCAACTAATTTATTTTACTCTTTCACAAAACAATACTGATATGCCTGATATTCGCCTGGCTCTATCGGAAGCGGCATGCCGCCATACATAAGTGCAGCTCCGGTGTATCTTTTTCCACTCTTTTCTTCTCGATATACAGCTGTTTCTTCAAGCCCTTGAAGTTTTACATAATTTACTGTCATATTTCCATGAATCACCTGCATAACTATATTTAAAAGAACTTTACTTTGTTCTTTCTCATCTGTATGCACAAACTCCCATGCACAGATTTCTTCTGTTGTCGGATCTGAGAGACGATAGTACAGTCCATTCTGAATGATCGGCGCATAGCTCTTATATTCTGCGATTTGCTCTCTGATCTCCTGCTTTTCTTCTTCAGAAAGTTTCATAAGATTCAGCTCATACCCAAAAGTTCCGGACATTGCAACAACACCTCTTGTATGAAGTGGGGTCTTTCTTCCCGTCTGATGATTCGGCACTGCTGACACGTGAGAACCTACTACCGATACCGGATAACCAAAGGATGTTCCATACTGAATCCGTAATCTGTCAATTGCATCCGTATTATCACTACACCAGATCTGCGGAGTGTAATACATCATACCGGCATCAAATCTTCCACCTCCACCGCTGCAGCCTTCGATCAGCAGATTCGGATATCTCTGCACAAGACGTTCCAGAAAATCATATAGTCCCAATACATAATCATGTAACACTCTTCCCTGATCTCTTGTTACAGAAGAATAAACATCCATCAGGCTTCGGTTCATATCCCATTTTACATATTCGATATTACCCTGATCCAACACCTTGCAAATCTGATCATAAATTTCATCTACAACTTCTTTTCTTGAAAAATCCAATACAAGCTGATTTCTGCTTCTGACCGGATTTCTGCCCGGAACCGTCAATGCCCAATCCGGGTGTTTCCGATAAAGATCACTGTCTTCTGAAACCATTTCCGGCTCGATCCAGATACCAAACTTCACACCCAAATCATTAATTCTCTTGATCAGATTTCCAAGTGTGCCACCAAGTTTCTTCTCATTCACAAACCAGTCACCCAGTCCGCTGTTATCGTCATCACGTTTTCCAAACCAGCCGTCATCCATAACAAGCATGTCAATATTGACTTCCTTCGCCGCTTTGGCAAGCTCATAGATCGTATCTCCGGTAAAATCGAAATAAGCTGCTTCCCAGCTATTGATCAAGATTGGACGAATTTCTTCTTTATATTTGCCTCTGCAGATATGTTGTCTGATACAATGATGCAGATTCTGAGACAAACGATTCATTCCTTCTGAGGAATAGGATAAAATCACTTCCGGAGCCTGGAACATTTCTCCTGCTTCCAACGGATAGCGAAAAGCTTCTTCCTGAAGTCCTAGCATCATTCTTGTCTGGTTTAACTGATCTTTCAACACTTCTCCCTGGAAACATCCACTGTATACAAAGGACATTGCATAACAATTTCCTTTGTCTTCTGTCGTTTCTTTTTCTGCAAGGATCATCATCGGATTGTACTGATGACTGGAGGTTCCTCTGACACTTCCGATTTTCTGTGTTCCATGCACAACCGGAACTCTCTGAACATTTCGCTCCATCGCATGTCTACCATAAAATGTTAGAAGCTCATAATCTCCGTAAAGGAAATCCAGACTTGCTGACTCAATTTTGTTTAAATAGATTTTGCCACTGCTTTCATTTTTCACACACACACTTCTTGTAATAATATCCTGTGCGGGAAGCACTCCATAAAGAAGCACCACCTTAACTCCCGTCACCGGATCTTCCATTAAGATTTCCAGTGTCTGTGCTTCCTGCTCACTTGCATAAACTGCCGGAAGTCCTTCCAGATTATATTTTCCATCAAAGATTTTATGACTCTTGTAACGAAGGTCGCAGCTCATACTTCCATCTGCATTTTCTACTGCAAATGCTGTACTTCTGAAATCCCCGTTCCCGTAACAAGGAAATTCCTGTGGAAGTGTATCCATTGAATACGTACGATCTTCTCCTGCATCATATGGATTTCCCGAAAATCCCCTGTCATAATATGTCAGAAGATAGTCCATACATCCATCGGTTTTCTTCCCGTAATATAGATGTAACAAAAATCCATAGCGATCCACCTGCATCTGATATGTTGTATTTTTTGTCTGTAAAGTAAATGTTCTGTCTTTCTCGCAATATATAATTCCCATATCTAAATACTCCTGTTTTCCATTTTAGCGAAGCAAGATCTGCATTACTGTCTGTTCTCGCTTCGCTATCTTTTACTTTTTATTATTTCACTGCTCCATTAACAACTCCGTTGAGGATATGCTTCTGACAGATCAGATAGAAGATCAGAATCGGAAGCAATGCCAACAGATAGGAGGCAAATGCCAGATTATAATTTGTTCCAAACTGTGTCTGGAAGTTTAACTGTGCCAGCGGAAGTGTATTTCCGCTTCCTGAACCGGACATGATGACGAGTGGTGTCATTACATCGTTCCATGTACCAAGTGCTGTCAGAACTGCAACTGTCGCATGCATTGGTTTCATGATTGGGAAAACAATCTTCCAATATGTTTTCCATGTACTCGCACCATCCACACAGGCTGCTTCTTCCAATGCCAACGGGATATTTGTAAGATATCCGGAATAAAGCAGTACATTCATTGGCATATAAAATACAACGTACAGAATAATAACTCCTGCTCTGTTTGCCAGTCCCATCTGCGCCGTCTGTTTTACAACAGGCATCATCAGAATTGCAAATGGCACAAACATTCCGCTGACAACATAGAAATAAATGAATTTGTAAAATTTACTCTTCTTATTTCTTCCGATTGCATACCCCAACAGTGAATGAATCAGAATTGAAAGGACAACTGTTACAAGTGTAATAAATACACTGTTTCCGAGAGAATGCCAGAAATCTGTCACTCTCATTGCCTCAGCAAAATTATCAAGGCTCAAATGACTTGGCAAGGAAAGGATTCCGCTGATACTATTCGTCATCTCAGAAGGCTTCTTCAGTGCAATTACGATTGTCATATACAGTGGAAAAGCAACCGTAATCAGACCAAGTAAAAGTAAAATCGTTACAGGCCAGTTTACTCGTTCTTTTATTTTCATTTTTTCCATTACAGCTGTTCCTCCTTTTTCCCTGTGATTGTCATCTGTAATACAGAAATTACAACAATAACGATAAAGAATATCACTGCGTTTGCACTCTGGAATCCAAACTGACCGCCACTCATACCATTGTTATAAATCAGATAAGAAATGGATTCTGTACTCTGTGCCGGACCTCCTTTGGTCAACGCCATGATCTGATCAAATACCATCAGGAAGTTTTTCACACAGAGTACCATATTTATGCTAAAGAATGGAATAATGAGAGGGAATGTCAGATGTCTGAACTTATTCCATCCTGTTGCACCGTCAATCGCTCCTGCTTCGTAAACATCCTCCGGAACTGTCTGCAGTCCTGAAATATAAATAATTGTATTCATCGCGATCGACTGCCATGCACATACGATTACAACTGCGATCCATGCCAGTTTTGTACTGGACAGCATACTGGAAGAAAGGGGCTTGCTTCCAAGCATTTCTCCGAAAGCCGGAAGAATGTATGTAAAAAAGTAATTGAAAATGTATCCTACAACCAACGCTCCGAGAACATTTGGAATAAAGTAGGCACCACGAAACGCACTCTTGAATTTAATCTTACTATTCAGTCCGAGTGCAAGGATCAAACTGATTACATTTGTCACAATCGTAGCTACAATTGCAAGTTTAAATGTAAACAGATAAGAACCTCCGACTCTGCTGTCTGTAAAAAGATCCTGATAATTTCTAAGTCCTACCCAGTCAAAGCTTCCATAACCTTTGAAATTCGTAAAACTGTAAATCACACCTTTGATCAGTGGCAATGTATTAAAACAGAAAAACAGTGCCACGATCGGAATTGTTATCAGAAGAAAGGTCATTTTTCTTCCACTCATTGATTTCTTTCCCATGCTTGAATTCCCCTTCCTTAATCTTCGTCCGCATGCTCTTTCTCGTAATCTTCCACTTTGCGGATGATATCACGGTTATATCTCTTCCAGTCTGTATCAAACTTTGTTAAGAATGCATCCACATCTCCTTTCATAAGAAATGTCTGGATCTGTGCATCCACTGACATCTCTGAAGGATAGTAATGATCCTGGTAATCTGCCATTCTTCCTTCTTCTATGAAAGATTTCACTCCATCAAGTGTTGAAGCCAGTTCAAAATCTCCTTCTTTACAAGGAACCGCTTTCTGTTCATCCAGATAACTCTGTACATTTTCATCTTTCAAAAGAAAATTAAGTACTTCATATGCTGCTTCTTTATTCTCGCAGTCTTTCATAACACTGAACTGAAGATCCACACCGGAGTTCAGCTTATTCTCTGATGCGTCATTATTGGCCGGCATTACAAATGAATCGATATCCATATCCGGATTTACTGTATGAATCTGTGGGATTGCATAACTTCCGATCGTGTACATTGCAGATTCTCCGTTTGCAAATGCTGTACAAGCTCCATTGTAATCATAGGCAAATGGATCTTTTGGCCCATAGGCAAGCAGTGCCTGTGTCTTTTCTGCTACTTCTCTATATTCATCTGAAAATGTTGTCTCTCCTTTGTTCACCTGGCTGCAGACATCTGCCGGTGCAAGATCAACGGCGATCGCATTCCACGGTGCAAGACAAGTCCATGTATCTTTAAATCCAAAATACAATGGCTGGATTCCTTCACTCTGGATCTGTTCACAGAGGGCTATAAATTCATCCCAGGTTTCCGGAATTTCCCAGCCATGCTCCTCAAACATTGCTCTGTTGTACAGAACTCCTGCTGCATTTGCCACATATGGAACGGCATACACGCCATCTTCCGGTACAAATTCAAGCGCTTTGTCTATATCCAGGTAAGCCTGTTTAATAGAGTCCAGGCCTTCATAATCTGAAATATCCATCAACATATCAGAATCAATAAAGTTAGAGAAATTGACATCTCCACCGATTCCGATAATATCCGGAGCATCTTCTCTGATAAAACGTGTTTTAAGTACTGTCATTGCATCATTCGGAGATTCAATCGTCAAATGAATATCGTCATGAGTTGCATTGAATTCTTCTTCAATCTTTTCAAATGTTTTCACCGCCTCCGGTTTATACTGCACAAGCTCGATTTCTATCTTCCCGCTGTTTTCACTCTTCTGTCCGCAGCCTCCAAGTATCATTGTCGAAGTCATACAAAGCATCAATCCCATGCAAATGATTCGATTGCTCTTCTTATACATTTCCTTACTCCTTCCTTCTACCATACACCTTTCATTTTGACACATTCCGGAATATTTTTGTCATTTCACTCAGGTCATCTATTTGATAATTATATTCTAACATATCTTTATGCAACTATAAATATCAGAGTTTTTTAAGTTTTATAGCAAAATGCAATTTTTCTATTCATATATTGAAGTCATCTAGCATTTTGATATATAATGACACTAGAGGTGATTTATATGAGCGATTTACTTTTTTCCGTATTTCCAAATGAAAATTTTGTTGATCTGGGATTATATCAATATGGATGGGAACAATGTGCACCGGCACATTCTTTTGGCCCTGCCGCAAGAAATCATTACATTTTCCATTATGTAATTTCCGGAACAGGAACATTATTTGCAGATGACGAGAATGGAAACACGACCGAATGGCAAGTGAAAAGTGGACAAGGCTTCATGCTTTTTCCGGGACAGGTCAATACTTATATTGCTGATTCCACACTTCCGTGGGAATACACCTGGGTAGAATTCGATGGTCTTCGTGCCCGTGAGATTGTTACAACCGCAGGACTGAGCTTGAACCAGCCTGTTTATCATGCAAGTTCAAAAGAACTTCGCAATCAGATGATGGGAGAGATGCTTTATCTCAGCAGGCATTCGGAAGAGTCCCCTTTTCATCTGATTGGACATCTCTATTTATTTTTAGATTATTTCATGCGTTCTGCTGCGACAGTTCATGTAAAGCAAAACGGAAGTATCCGGGATTTTTATATTAAAGAAGCTCTTTCTTATATAGAACAGAATTTTCAGAATGATATTTCTGTAGAAGATATTTCCGCATTCTGCGGATTGAATCGAAGTTATTTTGGGAAAATCTTTCATGACACGATTGGACGTTCTCCGCAGGAATTCCTGATCAGTTATCGTATGACCAAGGCTGCAGAGCTTTTGAAGATCACTTCACTCTCGATCGCAGATATTGGAAATGCCGTCGGATATCCGAATCAGCTGCATTTTTCACGTGCATTCAAAAATGTCTATGGGATGTCACCAAGAAATTGGAGAAATGAAAATAAATTAGAGCCAGATAGGGACGGAGTTTAGTGGCTTCAGTCACATCTGATACTTTTTCAGATCCACCTTTCCATCTATAACCTCCACACCATCTTCTCTCAAAAGCTCTGCCTGCACATTCGCTCCGCCAAATGCAAACGCTCCGGCGAGTTCTCCTTTTGCATTCACGACACGGAAACATGGAATGTGCTCCGGATCTGGATTCTTGTGAAGTGCATTTCCAACGGCCCTGGACATCTTTTCATTTCCTGCCATCTTCGCAACCTGTCTATAAGTTGCCACATGCCCTTTCGGAATCTGTTTCACAGTCTCATAGATTCTTTTCGTAGGGCTATCTGTCACAAGGTCATAGCTCTCGCCGATCATTTGTTTAATATCCTTGTCCGGAACAGATCCATCCAAAATAATTGTATTCCAATGCTCTTTGTTCTGATGATACCCTGGAATCACTGACGGATACGCGGCACGCCAGAAATCTCTCCATCTAAAATCAGTCTTTACATTCAAGCAAATCTTTTCGTCCTTTTCATATATCCACAAAAATATCTTTTTACTTGGCTTTACACGGATTACTTGCCATCGTTGGTCTTTGAATGGTCTGTCTTCATAGCTGTCCTGAAAAGTCAGACCATAAGCAACCGCTTCCTCTCTTGTTTTCATCTCATCTCACCACTCTTTTTTTACTCTAAACATAAAATATATTTTCCAAAATGCCCCCTTGGAGCAAAGTTTGTCATCTATTAGAAATATTCACCGCAAGGCACCTAGTAAAAAACAGGAACAAACTCTGCTCCTGTTTTTGTTAACCATATTATATTCTTACAACATAGCTCCAAAATCTGTTACAATTGCCTGTCCTGTAATCGCCTTTGATTCATCACTTGCAAAGAACAAAATTACATTTGCTACGTCTTCGGCGGTACAAGATGGTGTTCTAAGATTACTATGTGTTGACATCGCACCAATCATATCCGGATCAAGTGCTGCCGGATTTGTTCCTGATGTCATTGGTGTAATAATATTTCCCGGACAGATTGCATTACAACGAATACCTGTTGCCTGGAAACGAAGTGCTGTATGCTTTGTCACACCTACAATTGCTGCTTTTGATGCTACATAAGCAGCTCCTCCACATCCCTTTACTCCGGCAATAGAAGCAACATTTACGATGGATGCTCCTGCCTGCATCTTCTGTGCTGCTGCACGCATGCAGCGCATAGTTCCTTTTTCATTCGTCTCTACGATACGATCAAGATCTTCGTCTGAGAATCGATCGATTGGTTTCAGTCCTTCCTCAAGGATTCCTGCGTTATTCACAAGAATGTCTATCTTGCCATATTTCTCGATCACGAGATCCATCAGTCGCTCCGGATTCCCTTTCTTCGAGATATCTGTTGAAACAGCATAAACTTCTCCGCCTGCTGCCTTAATCTCTTCTGCTACTTTCTCCAGCGCAGCCTCTCTTCTTGCTGTGATAACAACAGTTGCGCCTTCTTTAGCGAACATTTTTGCTGTCGCTTCTCCAACCCCTGAGTTACCTCCTGTAATAATAGCTACTTTACCTTTCAAACGATCCATTTCAAAGATCCTCCTTTGTTGTTATAGGTAAAATTATACAATTTTTCTTTCTGTTTTTCAATCTTTTTATATATATTCTATATTTTAGTATAGCATAAATACTTTACTAAAATTCTGCCCCCAAATTGCAAGCCTTAGTTATTTCCATCCCCAGCGGCTCTAACCTCTTTCGGTGTCTTCCCATAATACTTCTCAAACAAATGATAGAAATGACTCACGTTCTCATATCCCACCTGCTGTGCGATCTGCTTCACCGGAAGTGTCGTCTGCTCCAGCAACTGTCATGGTAGGTGCATTTGTCCGGATGTAGCATTCCAGTTCATAGAGGAACGCCTTTTCCTTTCCTTCTTTGCTGTCCGTATGTAACTGCGGAACATATGCCTGACAGAGATACTGCAACAGGCGGATCATCAGTCCCTGCTCGATCTGTTCATATCCCGAATCTTTTGTCAGATTTTCCGTGAGGAATTGTTCCAATAACTGATCAACATCCAGTCTCTTTCCAGAATATTTCTCTGATTCCTGAGAAGACAGAACTGTCTGCGAACGGTCATGCACTTGCTTATGTCCGAATTGAAATCGTAGATGAAAATGGGGTTGTCGTTCCAGATGCGGCAGTCAAACTGCACGCAGACGTAGAAGGTGCCGGTAAACCGGCTGCATTCGGTTCTGCTAATCCGATTACGGATGAGAATTATACTACAGGAGACTTTATTTCTTATCGTGGAGTTGCAACGGCGATTATTCAGAATTGTCCCAATGCTGCATTGAGCATCTTTTCCTGCTCGTCTCCAATTTCTCCGGCAAACATTTTTGCAACATCTCTCAAAGACATCTCATACACAATATCCGGAAGCATATCCACGTCCATCATGGAAGCCAGGAACCCACGGATCTTCGGATTACTCATCAGATCTTCCATCGTGGAATCCACACTGTAAGTTTTCTTTAATGGCACTACTGCTTCATAGGTCACTTCATAGTTTCCGGCTTCTACAAGGCAGACTCCTTCTTTCACATTTACAAACAATGGATTCTCTTTCTCTTCATATACACTGTCTGCTACATAAGGCAGACTGATTTCCGCTTCACATCCAAAAGGAACAGAAAAACGCAACTGTATTTTATTTCCATCCAGTATCTTCCAACTGCTCTGATACCTTCCACTGGCAGAATCCCAGGAAACATCCACATAACCTAATTCTGCATTCACTTTCGGATGAATCTTCATCTTTCTTCCACCCGGATTCTGTTCAGTCACATCAATACCTGCCGCATGTCTGTAAACCCATTCCAGCACTGCTCCATAAGAATAATGATTCAGACTGTTCATTCCTGTACTTGAGACATGTCCGTTCTCATCCAGAGAATTCCATCTCTCCCAAACAGTTGTTGCACCCAGTTTCACCTCATAGAGCCACCCTGGGAATTCTTCATTCAGAAGCAACTGGTAAGCAATATCTGACATACCATTCTCTGTAAGCACATTACACAAAAGTGGTGTGCCAACAAATCCAGTATTTAACTTGTACTTGTTCTGTCGGAACAGCTTTTTCAACATCTCTGCTGTCATTGTTTCATTTTCTGATAAATGATATTTTAACGCAAGTGTAAGTCCTGTCTGCGTCTTGATCGCGCATCTTCCGGTCGCTGTAAAGTATTCATCCCTGACTACTGTCCACTGCTGATCGGCAATCTCCTGATATTCCTTCTGCAACTCAGATTTTCCTAATGCTTCTGCTGCTTTCGCGACAATCTGTGCACTGGCTGCATAATAGACATCTGCGATATACGCTTCGTCTGTCGCACCATATACATTTCCTTCTTTTGCTCCCGGACGGTCGAGTGCCAGCCAGTCACCGTAATGGAAGGAGTTTCTCCATCCGTGATGCTCGCCATCCACCCTTCTGATGTAATCCACCCAGGCTTTCATACTGTCGATCTGCTGCTCGAGAATTGTCTTATCTCCACTGAACAGATAGACATTCCACGGAAGAATACATGCCGCGTCTCCCCACGCACAAGATGTCTTACTCGGACCAAATGTCGGTACAACTTCAGGTACCATACCATCTGCCAACAGCTGTTCCTGATACATGTCATATAAAAATTTTCTGTAAAATGCATAGGTATCTGCCAGATAACTTGCAGTAACTGAAAACACCTGCGTATCTCCTGTCCATCCCATTCGTTCATCTCTCTGCGGGCAGTCTGTCGGAACATCCAGGAAATTTCCTCTCATTCCCCACTCTACATTGGAAATCAACTGATTCACAAGCTCATGTCCTGTCTCTAACTCGCCTGTCTTCTCATATTCACTACAAAGAACAAGTGCTGTAAAATCATCGCAGGACAGATCTGTCACACCACTTACTTTCACATATCTATATCCATAATAGGTAAAATAAGGAATGAACTCTTTTTCTGTTCCATCCGAAATGTAATGATATTCTGACTTTGCGGTTCTCAAGTTTCCATTGTAGAAGTTACCATCCTGGAGCACTTCTCCTGTCTGAATCAGGATCTCAGTTCCTGCTGCTTCCTTTACATGGAATCTGAAAATTCCGGTAATCTCCTGTCCAAGATCAAATACCTGCTCGCCTGCCGGTGTATGAATCAGCTCCACTGGCTTCATTTCTTTATATACTGTTACAGGAAGTGATAACCGCTCCATCAGTCTGCCCTTCGGTGCCACTGCAAGAATCGCTGCTGCTTTTGGAACATCCGGCAAAGTATCATCTCTCTTCTCTCCATCATAGATGTTAGAAAAAGAAATCTTACTTTCCGTTACTTTCCAGGATTCATCCGTACCGATCACTTCTTTTGATCCATCTGCATAATCAATATGTACTTCTGCGATCACCTTCCATGCATCACCAAAGAAACCTTTCTTCTCCGGCTGACTAAAACCAAATCTTCCCTTGTACCATCCATCTCCAAGAAGAACAGAAAGTTCTCCACCTGCTTTCATTTGCTCTGTCACATCATAGGTCTGATACTGTATCCACTGGTCATAATTGTTGCAGTAAGGAGTCAGATATTCCTTTCCAATTTTTTCTGTTTTTTCGGTCTTGTTCGAAGTAAAATATGCCTCATACAGTCCCAGACCACAGATATAGAGTCTTGCCCGCTCAACTTCTTTTTCTGTTGAAACCGGCTTGGAAAAGATTGGATGTCTTCCCTCTTTCCAGCCACAGGTGATCCACTTTCCTACCCATGGTTCGTCCTGCTTTGCTGTCTCAAAAAACTGAACATCGGATTCTACTACTTCTTCCTGATCTGTTGCCACAATGACTTTCCAGTAGTATCTCGTACACGGTTCTGTTTGAAGATCTACCTTCGTTCCACAACTGTCAAGATTCTCCTCTTTCGTGTCCAAAAGAATCTCTGAAAAATCCTCTTTCTCACTGATCAAAATTCTTGCATTTTTCTGTTTCTTTCCCTTGCATTCTTTTACCTTCCAGGAAAATACAATCTGCTCCATATAAAATCCAAGCGGATTTGTAATATGATTTGTCTTTGCTGCGTAAATCTTACCCATAATGTTCTCCTTATACTACATTACCGGCCATTCCCATACAAATGACCGGTATCCATAAATCTATTTTATTCTGCTTTGTCTGCTGAATGTCTTTCCTGCAGAATTCTTGTCTGCTCTTCCAGTTTCTCTTTTGTAAGTGGATATGCCTTTGCGAAAATACCAATTCCAACCACGTTGATGATTGCCGGAAGGATAATCAGACAGAAAATGATTACATTGATTACACTCTGTGTCTGTACTTCAGCTACTGCATTGAAACCTGCCATCTGAAGCATATATCCTGGAATTGCTCCACCTATTCCCATTGCACATTTTGAGATAAAACTGGAAAGAGAAGCAACTGCGCCCTCAGCACGGATTCCCATTGTCATTTCCACATAATCTGTATTATCTGCCTGGATTCCATAATTTAATGGAGCCGCAAATCCACTTCCTACTCCTGCAATCAGAGATGAAACGATCAAAATCGGAATACTTTTCACGTCAATCAAACGGATCAATGGGCACAAACCTACAATTGCAAGTCCAACTGCATACATCTTTTTCTTTCCGTATTTTGCAATAAATTTTGTTACAATCATTGTTGCCGGGAAAATCGTAACGCACATTACCAGTGTAAGGATTGCTGCCCAGCTTAAATTCCCTAACACATATGTGTAATAATATGTGTTAACTGCACTGACAATATTGTTTCCAATTGTATAAAGCAATACAACAAGGAATGTAATATATACCGGTTTCTGTGATAAAATCTGGAATAACTGTTTAATCGTATAACTCTTTTCTTTCTGTGGTTTGATACGCTCTTTTACTCCAAGTGTTCCAATGATCGAACAGAAGAAAATCACTGCAACTGTGATAAGAATCAACTTGATGTATCCATCTTTATTTGATGTATCTCCAAGAATCAGTGGTGCTGCAACACTAACAACCAACGCACCTACCACATAAGCCAGACCTTTTACTGAACTAAGAGAGTTTCTTTCGTTCATATCCTCTGTCATAACCGGAAGAAGACTGTTCAGGGAAATGTCCATAACCGGGAACAAAACGCCAAGTAAAATGTAGGAAACATAAGCAATCGCCAGTTTACCAGATGGAGCCATCATCGGTCCAAACCATAACAACAGGAAATTTGCACTACAAAGAATCGTTCCTACGATCAATGTCGGACGGAAGTGTCCGAACTTCGTATTCGGGAGATGATCGATCACGAATCCAACCAGAGGATCATTTAATCCATCCAGAATTCTTGCGATCAGAAACAATGTGGCACATGCCGCAGGACTTAATCCACAGATATTCGTATAAAAGATCAACAGATATCCATTGATGATCGTCATAATCGGTATGTTACCAAAGTTTACGGTTGCATAGGCCAGTTTTTCTTTGAACTTTATTTTATCTTTGCCCATCTTTTGTTCTCCTCCCTCTTAACACAACTCATTTAATTTGTAAATGATTCTCTCAATCGTTTCTCCCGTTACACCTGCAATGGATAAAGATTTTAACGGAAGTCCTTCTAAAATTGCCTGAATCATCTGCTGATCCGCCTCACTGATTTCTTCTCCATTCTCTCCGTTCTGCTGCAATGGTGCAAGTAATTCCATTGTTGCAGCGGCTGTTCTGGAATCTGCAAGAAGTTCTCCGATTGTCGTAGTACCTGTCACCTGGAATGGAAGCTGTTTCTTGGTTGTAAACGAAACCTCACAGCTAATCCGAATATCATCACTTGCATGTCCAATCAGAATTTCGTAAGTTCCTGACGGTGCATACCAGTCTTTGATTTCTTCATTGTAGAAGGACAGGTCTCTTGCACTAATCTTCATCTGTGCTTTCTTTGTCTCTCTCGGCTGAAGGAAAAGCTTTGTGAATCCTTTCAGTTCTTTTACTGGTCGGTTTACAGTTCCATTCTTGTCTGCTACATATAACTGTACCACTTCTTTTCCTGCACATGCACCAACATTTGTGACATCTACTTCTACTATAATCTCATTCTCATCATCCAGTTCTTTCGATGATACTGTCAAATGATCGTACTTAAATTCTGTATAGGACAATCCGTGTCCAAATGCCCAGCGTACCGGCTGTTTCTTTGCCTCATAATAACGGTATCCGACATAGACTCCTTCAGTATAATCCACTGTCTTTCCATCTCCACCAAAAGAAAGATAACTTGGATTATCCTCTATGCGAAGCGGGAAGCTCTCAGCAAGTCTTCCACTTGGATTCGCCTGACCGTAAAGTAACCGGTCACACGCTTCTCCGACACCCTGTCCGCCAAGATACAGTTCCAGGATTGCAGCAGTCTGCTCAGCCCATGGAGTCTCAACCGGACTTCCATTGTGAAGCATCACAACAAGATTCGGCTGTACCTTAGCCACCTCTTCGATCAGATGATTCTGACACACCGGAAGCTTCATATCTTTCCGGTCATAACTCTCGGACTCGAATGCATCCGGCAGACCTGCGAAAACAACTGCAATGTCTGCTTCTTTTGCAGCCTGAACGGCCTTCTCTACTTCCTGTGCCTCAATCTCATCCCTCTCACTGGAAAAGCCTTTCACATAAGTTACATTCCTGTTCTTTTCCTGTGCTGCTTCTAATGCGGACACTACTTTGCTTGAATTGATATGGCTTGATCCACCGCCCTGATAACGCGGCTTTTCTGCAAATTCACCGATGTAAACAATCTTCTGTTCTTCCTTCATTGGAAGGACGCCGTTATTTTCCAAAAGAACTGCACATTCTGTCTCAATCTCTACGGATTTTTCATGATCTTTGTCTCTGTCAAAGACTGCTTCCGAATGTCTGTGATCCACATAAGAAAAGATCACTTTCAGCATTCGCTCCACCGCACGATTGAGCACTTTCTCGTCCAGTTCTCCACTCTTGACCGCTTCCACAATCTTCTTATCATTATACCCACCAGTTGATGGCATTTCCAGATCTACTCCGGCTTTCAATCCTTTGACTCTGTCGTTGACTGCGCCCCAGTCTGTCACAACATAGCCTTCAAATCCCCATTCGTCTCGCAGGATTTTCGTCAGCAGATCTTCATTCTCGGAAGCAAACACTCCGTTGATCTTATTATAACTACACATTACTGTTTTCGGTTGAGCTTCTTTCACAGCTTCCTCAAATGCCGGAAGATAAATCTCACGAAATGCACGTTCCGATACTTCTGAAGAAACACACATTCTTTTGTACTCCTGGTTGTTCACTGCGAAATGCTTGATACTCGTTCCTACATCCCAGCTCTGCACGCCATTGATGTAAGCTGCTGCCATCTTTCCTGTAAGATAAGGATCTTCCGAAAAATATTCAAAGTTTCTTCCACACAGCGGACTTCTCTTGATATTTACTGCCGGTCCAAGCAGCATGCTCAAGTCCTCTGCCTGACATTCTTCTCCAAGGATTTCTCCCATCTGACGGATCAGATCTACATCAAAGCTACTCGCTGTTGCACAGGCTGCCGGAAAACAAACTGCTTCCACACTCTCATTCAATCCAAGGTGGTCTGCTTCCCCTTCCTGCTTCCGAATTCCGTGAGGACCATCAGACATCATCACGCCTGGAATTCCGAGCCGTTCCACAGCCTTTGTATTCCAGAAATCTGCCCCAGAACACATCCCGGCTTTTTCTTCCAGTGTCATGGACGCTACCAACTTCTTCAAGTCACGTTCCATTGCTTTTCCTCCATTCCTTTTCTGATGAGTCCATGTTAGCAAACTTCAAGTCTTATTTCTGTTATAATTTCTTGTTTTCTATTACATTTTCATGTTCTATTTTTATTTTCATTAATTTGTGATAGAAATTCGTATTTTTTAATATATAATAGTGGAGAGAAATTTGAAAGCTAATAACGTGAAAGAATTGGGAGGGACTACATTTGAGCAATTACGCATATCTGAACTATATGGAAGACTTATTTTTAAATACTGCATCACTCTATTCCTGGCACCTGACACCGGAATACGATTTTTCCTACAGCAATCATCCGGATTCCGCTCCTTTAAAGAATATTTTTTCTTTAAGTTCCTGCAATACATATATGAAGCAGCACTTTCAGTCCTCCATGGAACCATTCTTCTTATTCGATGACTTTTTCTTTCTATGGGCGGCCGTTCCTGCCTATACGGAACAGAAAAAACTCGTCAATATTCATCTGCTTGGACCTGTCTTCAGTTCCTACACTTCTGACAGTTATATAAAAGAAAAAATGGACATCAAAAATATGTCCGTAAAATCAAAAACAGAGCTGCTCAGCCTGATTGACCAGATTCCGGTTCTTCCAACCGCTTTTCTGAGTCACTATGTCTGTCAGCTCTACTATACACTGAATGATGCACTAATTACAGTGAATGATATTAAATTACAGGAAAATCCAATGTCACAGAGCAAAGAGAAGGAAGAGGATTTCACTGCTTCCGAACATTCCCCTTACTACTATGAAACACTCCTTTCCCAAAGTGTACAGGATGGAATTCCTTTTCCTGATTTTTCAAACCAGATCTCTTCCGCACAGGTCGGTACCATGTGTCCGGGAGATCCTCTGCGCCAGAAGAAAGATGAGGGAATCGGTCTTGTCACGATCTTCACACGTGCTGCCATTCAGGGGGGAATTTCATTTGAGAAAGCTTACACCTGCAGCGATTACTATATCCAGTCGATTGAAGCTGCAAGCAACATTACAGAAGTCATACAGCTGATCGAGACGATGTATTTTGATATCACCAATCAGGTACATGAAGCCACACTCTCTGCGATTAAAAATCCAATGATTCGTGAATGTATCACTTATTTGGACACACATTATAGAGAGAAGATCAACCTGGAAGAACTTGCCAATACACTCGGATATACAAAATATTACCTCTCCACCTGCTTTAAAAAGGAAACCGGTGTTTCTATCTCTGAATACATCATGGAAAAACGGATTGCGTATGCAAAATTAATGCTCAAAAATCCTTCGATCGATATGCAGGAGATCAGTGATGAACTGTGTTTTGCCAATCCGAGCCATTTTTCCGCTGTATTCAAAAAAATAACTGGATTGACACCAACACAGTATCGGAATGAATAAGATTTTAATCCATATTAAATCTGATATATTTTCACCGTACTATAAATCCCAATCGGTGCCTGTTTTCCTTTATTCGCTCCACGTTCCCGTTCCAGCGTAGTTGCCACTTCAATTCGGATGTCATTCTCTCCATCTGATTTCTGTAGGCAATGAACCCCGAGAATTTCTTCTCTTTCTTTCCATAATCCTCAAATTTTGTGATTGGCTGGAAATTGGAGAACTTCGGATAATCAATCGAACGACAGGTTCCGATCTCCCAGTTCTTCTTCACTGGAATCTTCTCTTTTTCCACCCCATACATCATTTCAAACAAGGATTTTTCCAGTTGAGTTTCCAACTCTTTCTCCTGTGCAACGACCACAATCCGGCTCTCTCCCGAACGCAGTTTCATGGAAAGAATCGTTGTGCTCTCATCGTCCGTCCGATACTCCTGAACCATCTTTATTCCATTCCATGCATCATAAGCATAGCAGGATCCCAGATGTGGAACACGGATTTCTCCGCTGTATACAGTCTCATCCTCATTTACGAAATAATAGATTTCCTGTTTTTCATTTTTATAATGATAAGCACGGATTCTCTTGTTCTGTGGATTGAGTTCGATTTCTTTTCCTACCGAATCTGCAATCTGGTCCACACGGATCGTATCTGCTGTTTTCACTGTTTCCGGAAGTCATCGAACTCTCCTTTATTCCGTCTCCCATAATTTTCCTTCTTTATAATAAAAGTTATGGCGCAATACCTACAGGCTCTTTCCCCTGAACAATTGGATGCCGCTAATGTAAATCAATACTTGCGCAACCAGAAAATTATTGCACTCACACTGGAAGACTATCCTGATTTTGTGGAAGAATTGAAGAAATCTCTCACACTCTTTGCAACTGATGAAAGGCAAATAAAAAAATGGCGGTTACTATATCGTCCGCTGATTCGCCCTACTACTTTGTTTGCATTCTCAACCAGTCCTTTGCTGCTTGAGTTTCATCCGGATTATCAGAAATATTACAATAATATTCATGCGTGCTGCATGATGCTTAAAGATTATCTGGACAGTAAAGAAGGCGAGGAGTTTAAAACTCTTCTCGCCTGTGCTTTTCAAGATAGTTATGATTTTGAAGGAAGTAGTTATGGGGAACTCGAAGTTGCTGCCGCTTTTCATAAGAGTGTATACAATATGATGACTGTAGATGAAATCGAGACGTTTTTATATTAACATCTCCTGCTCGATCTCCATTTTATTTTCCAATATGCACTGTTTCAGCGCTTCTAATTTACTGGCATTCAATGTTTCTAACTTTTTCTGCTTTCCGCTGCTTAGCTTAATTCCTTTTCCATTTTCCAACGCTGCCTTATAAGAGGGAGCGTCCATCCTCCATGGAATCAGATTTGGGAAAATATTTTTCTCATTGTATAAAAAGATCTGTATTCCGCCGTAATCCATATCTCCCCAATGATAGCATTGGATTTCATTCGGTGCTGTCTTCATTAACATTTGTAAAAAGCGAATTTCTTTTGGCGAAAAGTAGCCATGACAAAAGAGATACAAAACTTTTGAATCATATTCCATACTTTCGTAATTCGCTTTATTCTCAATCACAATGATTTTTTCAACACCTTTTTGTAAAGTTGGAATGGCATGCTCTAATGTCTGTGCATTAAGTACTGTTCCATAATGATTCGAAGAAGTATCAATTTTCTTCTCACTCGCTGTGCCATTTCGATTGGTCAGGCAATACTCCACGGCACCTTTCCATTCTAATGTCTGAGAATAACTCAATATTCCATGTGCTGCCAGTATCTCATCATCTGACATGCCCTCGTCATATTGCGGAGAATACTTCAAAGCTTCGATAACTGCACCTTGATAAATGCGTTCAAAAACTTTAGATGGTGTGATATCATTTTTCTTTTCAAATACTTTGGAGCTGAACACGCGCTTCCATTCCGGTTCTTTCAGATCAGCTAAAGCTTTCAGGCATTTAAGAAATTCTTCATCCTCCGCTTTGGATAACTCTTTCGTATTTCCTTTATTCAACTGTTCTAACACATGATCACAATAAGCGCTTAGACAGCTTTCGGATACATCCACCTGCAGTTTGCATATTCTTGAAATTGCCTGTAACTGGCGTTCTCTTGGATCCATGATACCGATCAATTCACATAATCTTGGAATCACTTCTACCCGATAATCAATCCTCGTAATATCTGTATTCATTTCTCTCCAGTCAAAATGCAGATATTCTTTTCCGCCTAATGCTGGAATTCTTTCCAAAACTTTTGCCTGTCTGACCAGTTCCTCTCTGCCACCTACTGTTTTCAAAAGATTCCCATCCACCTTTGGATGTTTCATTCCTGAGAGATTTCCTATGCGATAGTCCTTTGTATTCGTCTTATCGATCAGCCATTTTGCCAACGGCAGATTCTTTTCATTCAATTCCATATTTTATCCTTCGATTTTCATCAGCACTAATCTGTGAGCAGTCTATCAAGCAACATCTGCCTATTATTTATGAACATTTCCGTTATCTGATAGCTCTCTGTTTCTTCATATTCGCATAAATGAATTCGCCCATTATCAAAACAATAGATGTCTGCGTCTGGTATACCTAATAGAATAGGCGAATGGGTAACTATAAAAAACTGTGCTCCTTCTTTTGCAAATCGGTATATTTGCATTAACAATGTAAGCTGTCTTTGGGGTGATAATGCAGCTTCTGGTTCATCAAAAAGATACAGGCCATTTGAATGCAAATTATTCTGTGCTAATGCAAGAAAACTTTCTCCATGTGACTTTTCATGGTATTTAGCGGAAGGGTGCTTTAAATCTGCATATTCTTCTTCCTGCGTTGCAACATTATAAAAACTTTCAGCTCTAAGAAAATATCCCCACTTTTCCTTACGATAACCTTTTGAAATTCTTATTGCATCACATAATTCTGAATGTGTATCATGAGTAGAAAAAATATAATTCTTTGTTCCACCCTCCGGATTAAAACCATGTGCCACAGCAAGTGCTTCCAACAAAGTCGATTTACCACTGCCATTTTCTCCCACAAAAAAAGTTATCGCTTTATTAAAATCGAGTTTCTCAACACCTTTAAAAGCCTCAATTTTCTTTAAATAGCTGTCATTATCAATTCTATCCCAATCGAATATTACTCCGTGTATAAATTGATCATTCATTTTAAACCTCTATTCTTCTATTTTCATCATAACCTTACATTTCTTTTTATAGCATGCGATTCTATTCCTTATTTCCCTCAACCATATCCAGGTAATCACCTTTATCAATGTGCATCATAGATACCTGATTCTGATGTCTTCGGAAACCGTATACACAGTCTACATTTCGAATCAACGACTGCAGACGTTCATCCGGTACACATACGATCAGCTGAAGCTCCAGCTCTCTCGCATAATGAAGACACACTTCGCTTCGCTCCTTATCCATCTTGGAAAATGCTTCATCAAGAAGCACCAGACGGATCTTAGAATCACGGTTTGTCTGCTGCATATAGAGCATCGCAAAACCTGCAAGCAGTGCGACATATTTCGGGTTCTGTCCCTCTCCTCCGGAGTCACGGCCTGCCATATCATCGACTGCATTTTTGCGGATATTTCCATTCTCATCTTCCACCTTTTCATACATACTGAAAGTCAGATAATTACGATAATCCACATACTGTTCCATCTGCTGACGATACTGGCTTAAGGATCTTGCATCTTCCTCCTTAGGGGGCATGAACTTCTCAGTCAGACGCTTGATATCTTCTTCATACTTCTGATAGAACTCATCCTCACCAAGACTTAACTGACCTTCAAATCCGTAGTCATCGAACACTTTACTGTCTAGTTCAGGTGCTGTAAGCATCTCATAGAACTGTCCGTTTTCATTCTGAGCCGGTATGATATCAATCTGGTAAATACTATCTGAAAACTTGATCTTCGCAAGCAGACGGTTGATCTCTTTTTTATGTCTGTAAGCTGCCTTGATTTCACCATGAATGGAAGCAATCACATTTTCACGCAATGTATAGTAAACCAGATTATACTGCTTATCGAATTCTTCCTTGTACTTCGGTTCGAAATCTTTCCTGCACTGATTCAGCACTTTGTCATACACATCATTTTCATGTTCTATTCCTGTAAAACCATAGGCCGGATAAGCATTATTGAACTTATTTCTACTTCTTTGCAGTTCTTCTCTCTCCGTCTCTTCCAACGTTTCCAAAGCATCCTTTTCTTTTGTCTTGTCTCTCTTATAAGCTGCTTCGCTCTGTACTTTTAACGCATCTGTTACTTCATTCTGAAGCTGTTCGTTGACAACAAATCCCTCTGTCAGGAAGTTTATCTTTTCTGAAAATGATTTGATATTACTCTCGATTTGTCCCTGTGTCTTCGCATACTGTACTACTTCACTTTGAATGCTATCAAGAATCTCTGCATTTTTCTTAAGCAACTCCAGTAATTCCTGCTTTTTCTTCTTCAGCTCGACTGTCCGGTCTCCTCTTTTCAGTTCTTCTACTTCCAGACGTAACTTTTCCTGTTTTTCATAATAACCCTGCAACTGTTCTGCTGCTTTTGAAAGATGCATAATCTGTTCTGTGCTCTGGTTCAGACACTCGAATTTCTGTGCTGCACGCAGTGCTATCTCAACGCGTCCGTCCTCTTCCACTTCTTTTTTCAGCTTCGCAGCCTCTTCTTCCAGCTCAAGAAGCTTCGCCTTTGACACTTTCGTTCCGATGCAGGCATATTTCTCATAATCATTCTTTCTCAAATGTCGGAAAATGTAATTGCTGTAAGAATAGCAGTCCTTTGTGACACCATCTCTCGTCTCATGAAGTTCTTCCACCGTCTCACATTTCTTAATGCGGCCTAAGTATCGCTTCAGACAAGAATCTACATAAGCTTCCTCTGCGCGCACACACTCGTACAGTGTATTCTCGTCTGCCTTCGGCTTGTCTCTCACGATTGCCGCAGTATCCATGAGTTCGACATCCTCGATCCCCTTCACCTGCTTCATTTTGCGAAATGCTTTCGCAGCATCCAACGTATACTCCGGCGCTGTCACAAGACTATGCTTCACGCGTCCCATACGGCCTTCGATTGCATTTTTCCACTCTTCATCCGTGATATCAAACAAGTCCGCAAAGATATTTACATGGATCGTTCTTCCATACTGAGTACTAAGTATATTCTGTAATTCCTGTCTTGCACGCTTCAATTCCGCACGATATGGTTTTCTGTCATTTTTGAGGTCTTCTACCATCTCCCGCTTCTCTTGAAGTTCTTTCTGATTCTCACGAATTCTTTCGCGAACATCGCCTAATTCTGTATTGATGTTGTCGAGTGCATCACTTAAATATTGCTTTAGCTTTTCAATCGAATCTTCACTCACAACACCCTCTCGGATATCATCAATTCTATGCAGCGCCTGATTGCTCACATAAGCACTGACTTCATCGTCTTCCTCCCAGGCTGAAAGACCTTTTACAATATCTCTCCATTGTTCTGAATTCGTCGCCAGAAGCTGAATGGTATTCTCAATCTCCTTTAACTCCTTCTCCTTCTGACCATAATCACTGGCTTTGAGTTCTGCTTCAACTTCCACCTGCTCTTTTGTATAAGTGTCTTTCTCTGCCAAATAAGATTTTCTCTTTTCTTCTTTTTCCTCAATCTTCTTGAGAATATCCTGCAGATCATCCTCTTTCGATTGCAAATGTGCCTTACAATTTTCAATTTCAATATATTTCAGTATCCGTTCTACATAGATCTTATCAGCTCTTGCTTTCTGCAAGGCTAGATTATGCTGACTAATCTCGTCAAGCATTTTAATTCTCTGCTCCAGATCTTCTACGCGTTCCTTGATCTCACGGTAAGCGCCAAGCTGATCACTGATTGTTGCAACTGTGTCTTCCTTGCTCTTTGGAAACATATAATCTTTGATAAACTGTCCCGTTCCGTTCGTCATACGAAGTGCAATCGCGCTTTTCTCCATTGTCATCATACGGCCCGGCTCTACATAACCAAAGATTGCATCATAAACCGTTTTCAAATACGCTTCTTTTGATGGATATACACGGTTCACATCTCCGCGACCTCTGTTGTCAGCAGATTCTATCCTTGCTTCTACCAATTTTTTAAGTTTCGCGATTGTATACGGGACACCTTCTTCTGTCAAATATTCATCCTCCGGTATCTTTCCGGAATGACTGAAGAAACAATATTTTCTAATATCTGTATCTGCCTTTCCAACCTCAAATGCCACACCGATACAAGTGTGTGTATTCTTCCCGGTGTCCTTGATCTCCAATACAATCTGTGAACAGAAATCCTGATTCTCTCTGTTGAATGAACCATCCTTCTGTGCTCCTCTAAGATAGCTGAGGACACTACGTCGGTTTTTCGCATCATCTGCAGCTTTATTTAAAAATGTGGAAGAGATACTTCCATATAAAACAACCTGGATTGCATCCATAACAGTAGACTTACCAGATCCACTTTTCCCACTGAAAAGATTCACATACTCATGGAACTCCATCACTTTGTGACTGATACCGCCCCAGTTATTCATTAACATTCTAGTAAATATTTTCTTCGATTGTTTCTCTTTCATCTTCCACACCTCCCTCTGCTTCTTCCTGGATTTCCTGTTCAAAAACTTCTTCTGTAATCTCTTCCTCCGCGTACTGATCTTCCTGATATTCTTTGATCAACGCAGTAATATCCATACTTCCACAATATAGATTGATCGTGCTGTAGATATAAATCGGAGTCTCATCCTCAACATTCTGGATTGCTCCCGGCACTTCAATGATCTGATGCTTACTCATCACATATAAAGCTTCTTTCCACTCACCCATCGTAAGCTTATAATTAATCAGATTCGTATTCTTTCCATATTCACGAATCTCCGCCAGATTCGTCACTGTAGCTTTCAAGCCTTCTCCTAAAATCTTATCTCTGTAAATTAATTTAACAAGTAAGATTACTTTTGTAACGGTGGCATTTATCTTTTCCAGCGCGATTCCATCTCCATGTAAACGGTAAATGTGTTCCTGTGGGTCATGCACTAATTCACAGCTTAAAACAGACAGATAGTCTTCAATAAACTTTCTGTGTCTTGTACAGATCTCATAATGCAGATTGTCTCTTGGGACAAGTGTTACAGGATCATATTTCATCTGTAAAATACATGTCTGTCTGAATAATGCAGCAATTGTTTTCTTCAGGTTATCAGCTTCTGTCACTGACAATTCTTCCATATAATTAACCATCTGATTCTACTCCCTCTATCGTAAGTTTTGAAAATCGGAAACCAGCCTCATTCTCCATCTCCTGCGCCACTTCAATCTGTGCCTTACTGTCCGCAGATTCTGTTGCATGCTGCCATACCATAAATAACTTCTCCAAATCTTCTATTGATTTTACAGTATCTTTTGTCACTGTGAATTTTCCATTCTGTTCATTTTTCTTTCGGAAATCTCTGATCTCTTTCTGCGTATACAGTGGTTCCAGGACAAATTCTGTCATATTCTCTTCCTGTACTTTCTCAGGTGTTACCGCCTGTGGAGTGAACTTTTCCTTCTGATTTTCACGTCTTTGATACAGACTCTTCTCTGTCATAATCTTATATGGCTCCGAAAACCTAAGTTTTGAAGACAACTTATCCAGAATCTCTTCCGACTTGCCACTTTCATTGATCAGATTAATCAGTGCGACTGTCTGATCTTCTTCCATTACACCTTCCATCATAATGTACCGGATTCTTGCTGCGGCACGACTTGCAAATACTGTCTTTTGTTCAATCAGCTTATTATATCTTCGCTCAATCGCATCAAACTCTCTCGAAATCTTATAGAGCATATCTGTCGCCTCTTCACAGATCTCAATCATTCTTCGCAGACGATAAGATTTCCTCGTATTTTCCTCTTCGCTTAAGAGTTCTGTTTCAAATGAGTATTTTCTTGCTTCTGTCTTTTCCAGATTCTCTTCGATCAATTCCTTTACGGCTTCTTTGTATCGGTAAAAGCTGTCTGTTGTAGTCAATATCGCATATTTTTTGCTATCGCTGTTATTGATCTCTTTCACAAGTACTTCTTGGATTCCTCGGAAACTTCTCTGCTTTGACAGTTCATCGAAATATCCTCGCATTCCCTCCTGCATGTTCGCGAGCATCTGCAGAAGTGCTCTTGATGTATGAAGCGCACTTTTTAAAATCTCATTATTCTTCTCTTTGTCTAAGCTGTAGGTATAGAGATGACTGTATACCGTAAGCACACTCTCTCGTTCCTTACCGTCATTTTCACTGTATAATTTCTGAAATAATTCTACAAACAGCTGGCTGTATTCCGGAAATGAAACGACATAACTATTCAACGTTTCATCATAATCCCTTCTAAGCCATCCCCAGTCTTCAAAATGCTTCAGACTGACTGATGCCATGTTGGCTCTGGTGATCAGTTCTCCTTCCTCATCGACTCTTGCCTCACTCCAGTCCAGTGCCATCTTCGCCAGTCGTTCATTCATGATCATCTGACACTCTCGTTCCGTAAGCCCGAGAAGAGAATAAGACTGACTGCTCTCCTCATAAAGCGCTACCAGAAACTGCATATAGAATTCCATATATTTACTTCCAAATATTTTATATAGATCCTTTGGAACTTTTTCGACCAGTTTCATGTTTTTTCTTATGTCTCCTTTTAATATCTTATCAAGTTTTTTATAGCTATTTTATTTCTTTCAACATTTTTTCAGCCTCAAAAAACTGAGAGAAATGTGTTATAACCGGACATCTTCCTTTCTCTGTCTGAAGCCAGCTGACTTCTTTTGTGTCCTCTTTTGGCCGATACAAGATCACTGGCATTCCTACATTCTGCGCTCCATTCACATCATGTGCAATGCTGTCTCCGATAAAAACACTTTCTTCCATTGCTACTCCAGCTTTTTCAACACAAAGATCAAAAATCTTTCGATGCGGCTTCTCCGCGCCCGCCTCTTCACTTGTCACGATTCCATCAATATACTTACCTAATCCAAGCTTTAATATCTTCCGATACTGGACATCAGAAGTCATATTAGATCCTATACCGATATAAATGCCTCGCTGCTTCAGTTCTTTCATCAACTCTTCAATCCCAGGAGATGGAATAATCTGATCGATCAATGTGTCCCAGTACAGATTATACATCTCATACGCATATGGGAAAACTGGCTTTCCAAGTGTCTCCAGCATACACTGAAATCTCACCAGGCGATTATGGTTCACCGCATAATCTCTTCCGGCTCTGTCATCTGCCTTCACTCTTGCCTCGGCAACATATTTCTCCAAGTCTTCTTTTGCTATGCCTAAGTTCTCATATACCCATTCTTTCATCACCGGCATCGTATTATTATGCGCTCCAATATAATCATAAATGGTGTCATCTATATCAAAAAATACTGCTTTTGTCATCCCAATGTCTCCTGTTTTTTTGCTACTGTCTTGATTGATGTTTTGCATCTTCTGTGCCTTGCATTCAAGAATGCCTCGGCATTCTTGCTACGAGGTGCGCGTCATGCAATTGCATGACATACTCCTACTGCGCACCTCTGCAATCCTGCCGGAGGCTATATCAGCTGGGGGATTGACTCCCACCACTGATACTAGCTTGTTTCTCACCACCTATAGAGGTGGGAGTCATCTCCCAGCTGATATACCCTGGCACATTTTGCCTCATTTCATTATAACATGTTTTCATCAAAGAAAAAGAGTTTCGCAAATGACTTTTCCTATTCATCTGCGAAACTCTTAATACTGATAATCAGCTCTTACTCTGACTTTTCTTCTTCCACCGTTTCTTGTGGCTGTATTTCTGTTGCCTGTGTTTCCGGTTCTTTCACTGTTTCTGGCTCTGCTGCTTGTGTCTCTGTCGGCTTCATCAGGATTCTTCCGGACTCCTGCTCTTCTTTCTTTTCTCCATCTGCTTCTTCCGGTTCAGGGATTCCCTTCACTTCACGGAAGATCTTCATGAATTCCTTACCTGTGATCGTCTCTTTCTCGATCAGGAAGGCTGCAATCTTATCAAGAGCATCTCTGTTCGCACTCAAGAGGCGTTTTGCTTCTTCATAGGAAGCTTTGAGCATCTTCATGATCTCTTCATCGATCTCCGCTGCTGTCGCTTCTCCACAGTTACGAACTGCACGACCGTCTAAGTATCGGCTCTGAACAGATTCAAGTCCCATCAGACCAAAGCGCTCTGACATACCATACTGTGTGATCATCGCTCTGGCGATCTTCGTTGCCTGCTCGATATCATTCGATGCACCTGTCGTAACAGTGTCAAATACAATCTCTTCTGCTGCACGTCCACCGAGTGCAACAACGATCATTGCTTCAAGCTCTTTCTTCGTATTTAAGAACTTCTCTTCCTCCGGTGTCTGCATTACATAACCGAGTGCTCCCATTGTTCTAGGAACGATTGTGATCTTCTGTACCGGTTCTGTATTCTTCTGAAGTGCTGTGACAAGCGCATGTCCAACCTCATGGTAAGATACGATTCTTCGCTCTTCTGCACTCATGATACGGTCTTTCTTCTCTTTACCTACAAGTACAACTTCCACTGCCTCAAAGAGGTCTTTCTGGCTGACAACCTGTCTGCCATGCTTAACTGCAGTGATTGCAGCCTCATTGATCATATTGGCAAGATCTGATCCAACTGCTCCTGAAGTTGCAAGCGCGATCTCTTCCAGATTGACTGTCTCATCCATCTTAACATCCTTCGCATGAACCTTAAGAATCTCGACACGACCTTTCAGATCCGGCTTATCTACTATGATACGGCGATCGAAACGTCCCGGTCTCAACAGCGCCGGATCAAGTACCTCCGGACGGTTTGTTGCTGCAAGAACAAGTAGTCCCTTATTCGTATCGAATCCATCCATCTCTGCAAGAAGCTGGTTTAATGTCTGCTCACGCTCGTCATTACCGCCACCGCCAAGTGCGCTGTCACGGCTCTTACCGATTGCATCGATCTCATCGATAAATACAATACATGGAGCCATCTGCTGTGCCTGTTTGAACAGGTCACGCACACGGGAAGCACCTACACCGACATACATCTCTACGAATGCAGATCCTGACAAGGAGAAGAACGGAACCTTCGCCTCTCCTGCAACTGCTTTCGCAAGAAGTGTCTTACCTGTTCCCGGAGGTCCTACAAGAAGTGCTCCCTTCGGAAGCTTCGCTCCGATACCTGTATATTTTCCAGGATTATGCAGGAAATCAACAACTTCCTGTAAGGACTCCTTCGCTTCATCTTCACCTGCAACATCTAAGAATGTCACACCTGTCTGCTTCTCCATATACATCTTGGCATTGCTCTTGCCGATTCCCATCATGCCGCCGCCCTTAGACATCTTCTTCATAAGGAAATTAAACATGAATACAAGAAGTACGATCGGAAGGATCACTGTGATGAAGATATCCATGATCAGTGAACTTGCCGTATCCGGAATCTGGGATTTAAACTCTACCCCTGCCTTATCTAAACGCTTTACAAGTGTGTCATCTGATACATTTCCTGTGTAATAATCCGGTTCCTTGCTCTTGGAGCTACCCTGCATCTGACTGATTTGGCCAAGCAGACTGTCCATAACATTTTCCTGATCTTCGCTTTCCTTAGAATCTGAACTATCACTCTGATCTGTAGAAGCTTTCTCATTATCCTTTACTTCTGTAAGTTTTCCCTCTGCCTTTTCCTTTCTGGCGTCATCTGTCAAAACGATATTGATCCTTGAATTGGTAAATGTAACAGACTCTACTTTTCCATTATCAACTAATTTCAGAAATTTATCATAGCTGATCTCAGAAGCGCTTCCGCCCTGCATCATAGAATATAGGCCCATAACAACAAAAGTAACCAACAAGGTAGTGAACAAAATAATTCCCCACCCCTGTCGGTTCTTGTTCGGACCTTTGTTTTTATTGTTATTCTCCATTTTTTGCCTCCAAAACTTAAATAGTGGTTATTTTCCAGCAAATCTTTTACCTTATTTGTAAAAAAACAACTACTTCCTACCATTATAAATAGTGGTTTTCCATAAATCAATAAAAAGATTATGAAAATATTGTAAAAACGTGCCGTTTCATAGTATACTAGAAAAGTAATGCCTGTTTATAACAGATTTATCTGTTAATAATAGTAATAACAGTTCGGCAAAATTTATAGTAAGGAAGATAAAACGATGAAAATTGGATTTGATAATGACAAATATCTGAAAATGCAGTCCGAACATATCCGCGAGCGTATCGGAAAATTCGGTGGAAAGCTCTATCTTGAATTCGGTGGAAAGCTTTTTGATGACTATCATGCTTCCCGTGTACTTCCGGGATTTGAACCTGACAGCAAGCTGCGTCTCTTAAAGGAGCTCAGCGACCAGGCTGAGATCGTCTTTGCAATCAGTGCAAAAGACATTGAAAAGAATAAGATTCGTGGGGATCTTGGTATCACTTATGATTCAGACGTGATCCGCCTGATCGGTACTTACCGTGAGCAGGGACTTTTCGTTGGAAGTGTAGTAATCACACAGTTCTCCGGACAGGAAAGTGCACTTCTGTTCAAGAACCGTCTTGAGAACCTTGGAATCTCTGTATACATTCATTACAACATTCCGGGATATCCGTCCAACATTCCACTGATCGTCAGTGAGAATGGTTACGGAAAGAACGATTATATCGAGACTTCACATCCGCTTGTTATTGTAACAGCTCCGGGACCTGGAAGTGGAAAGATGGCTGTCTGCCTGTCTCAGTTATATCAGGAGCACCAGCGCGGAATCGAAGCCGGATATGCGAAGTTCGAGACATTCCCTATCTGGAATCTGCCGCTGAAGCACCCGGTAAACCTCGCTTATGAGGCTGCTACAGCTGACCTTAACGATGTAAATATGATCGACCCATATCATCTTGAAGCTTATGGTGTAACAACTGTAAACTACAACCGTGACGTAGAGATCTTCCCTGTTTTAAATACCATCTTCGAGAAGATCTACGGTTCCAGCCCATACAAATCACCTACAGACATGGGGGTAAATATGGCCGGAAATTGTATCTGTGATGATGAAGCCTGCCGTGAAGCTTCCCGCCAGGAGATCATCCGACGCTACTATGCAGCACTCAATGCGCTTCTGAAAGGTGATGCTTCTGAGAAAGAAGCTGAGAAGATCGAGCTTCTTATGAATATGGAAGGAATCACTGTTTCTGACCGAAAAGTTGCTGTCAAAGCACTGGAGCGTGCTCAGCAGACAGGCGGACCTGCTGCCGCACTGGAGCTTGAAGATGGACGCATCATCACCGGAAAAACTTCCAACCTGCTCGGTGCGAGCGCTGCCCTTCTTGTAAACGTACTGAAGGAACTTGCCGGCATCGACCACAATGTCCATATCATCTCTCCGGAAGCAATTGAACCGATTCAGAAATTGAAAGTGGATTACCTGAACAGCAAGAACCCTCGTCTTCACACAGACGAGATCCTGATTGCACTTTCCGCAAGTGCTGCTGTCAATCCGATCGCTGAGCTTGCACTCTCCCAGCTTCCAAAACTGAAAGGATGCCAGGCTCATACTTCCGTAATGCTTTCAAGTGTTGATATCAAGACATTTAAAAAACTTGGTGTACAGCTCACAAGTGAAGCTGTGAACGAACGTCAGATTTTAAGCTAAAGACAAATCCTTACCAATACAGAAAGATATCACAAAAACCTCTCTGCGGTTTCAGGTATAACCACCTGCTGTCTGAGAGGTTTTTTTCTGCATTTCTCCCATTTTACAAAGCTTTTTCGCCTTCCTTCTTTACATTACTTCGTCAAAATCACTTCATCCCATCTTTTTTCTATGTTTTTATCAAAAAAGTATTGTAATTTTTTTCTGAATAGGTGTATACTTGGAAAGTATTTTTTTTGATAACAACTATTCACGGAGGAGGAAAGACACTATGGCAGTAAAATATGTATTTGTTACAGGCGGAGTTGTATCCGGTCTTGGAAAAGGAATTACAGCTGCATCTTTGGGACGACTTTTGAAAGCGCGTGGTTACACTGTAACTATGCAGAAATTCGATCCTTACATCAATATCGACCCAGGTACAATGAACCCGGTACAGCACGGAGAGGTTTTCGTTACGGATGACGGTGCAGAAACTGACCTTGACCTTGGTCATTACGAAAGATTTATCGATGAAAGCCTGACAAAGAATTCCAATGTTACAACAGGAAAGATCTACTGGTCCGTTCTTCAGAAAGAACGCCGCGGAGATTTCGGCGGAGGAACTGTTCAGGTAATCCCTCATATTACAAATGAGATCAAGAGCCGTTTTTACCGTAATCCGGCTGCAACAGATACTGAGATTGCTATCATCGAGGTCGGCGGTACAGTAGGTGATATTGAAAGCCAGCCTTTCCTTGAATCCATCCGTCAGTTTCAACATGAGCGCGGAGCAGAAAATGTTATTCTGATCCATGTTACTCTGATTCCTTATTTAAGAGCATCTCAGGAAATGAAGACAAAACCGACACAGGCAAGTGTAAAAGAACTTCAGGGAATGGGAATCCAGCCGGATATCATTGTCTGCCGTTCCGAATATCCACTGGATGATGCGATGAGAAACAAGATTTCTCTGTTCTGTAATCTCCCGGCTGACCATGTACTTCAGAACCTGGATGTAGAATATCTCTATGAGGCACCACTTGCCATGGAGAAAGAGCATCTTGCACAGGTTGTATGTGAATCTCTGCATCTTGACTGCCCGGAACCAGATCTTGCTGACTGGACTGATATGGTTGAAAACCTTCGTCATCCAACTCAGGAAGTTACTGTCGCGCTGGTTGGAAAATATATCCAGCTTCATGACGCATACATCAGTGTTGTAGAGGCATTAAAGCACGGCGGAATCTACACACACACAACAGTGAATATCAAATGGATCGATTCCGAAACTGTAACAGAAGAAAATGCTGAAGAACTCTTCTCTGACGTAAGCGGTATCCTTGTTCCAGGTGGATTTGGCCACCGCGGTGTAGAGGGAAAAATCACAGCGATCAAATACGCCCGTACACACAACGTTCCGTTCCTTGGTCTCTGCCTTGGTATGCAGCTGTCTATCGTTGAATTTGCAAGAAATGTCATCGGTTACAAAGATGCACACAGCATGGAGCTCAATCCGGATACAACACATCCGGTCATCCACATCATGTCCGATCAGATTGGTATTGAAGATATTGGTGGTACTTTAAGACTTGGTTCTTATCCATGTGTGCTGAAAGACAACTCTCTTGCTTATAAACTGTATGGAAAGAAAGAGATCGAAGAGCGTCACCGTCATCGCTATGAAGTAAACAATGACTACCGTGAAGTTCTTGAAGAAAACGGGATGTCCCTTTGCGGACTTTCACCGGACAGCCGTATTGTAGAGATGGTTGAGATTCCTTCTCATCCATGGTTTATCGCAACTCAGGCGCATCCGGAGCTGAAATCCAGACCAAACAGACCGCATCCACTGTTCAAGGGATTCGTTGAAGCTGCACTGGAGAATCAGAAAGAGAAAAATAAATAGCAAATTTTAAAAGTCACACTCTAAAGTGGACTCAAAAAAGGATTTGATCGTATCTGGCAAAACCCAGATGAATCAAATCCTTTTTCTATCTGACAGGTTCTTAAATTCCTGTCCTTCACTTATTATCAGCAGTTTTCTTTTTCTCTGCTCTCTTTTTCATGATCAGCTCTTCAATCTTACATCCTGCCCAGCCCGAGAATAGTCCGACGATCAATCCTCCGAGAACGTCGGTCGGATAATGTACCCCTACATATAATCTCGATAATGCGATCAAAGTAGCCAATACCATTGCCGCAGTTCTCCATTTCTTCGGAAACACTTCCTTGCACTTGTAGATTGCAAATGCTGATGCAAAGGATGCACATGTATGACCGGAAGGGAAAGAAAAATCCTTCTGTTTCTCAATCATAAGTTCTAATTCCTGTATCACTTCATACGGCCTTATTCTGGCAACCACATTCTTTATCGCCACATTTGTGATCAGTGTTCCTATAATAAGTGCCAACGCTGATGCAAGCCCGGCCTTCCTTGTCTTCTTAGGAATCAGTAGAACAATCGTTAGAAGAATCCAGAAGATTCCAAAATCTCCAAGATGCGTGATCCCTTTCCAGAACCAGTCCATCCAGTCATGACGGATATATTCTTGAATAAAAAGCAGAATGTTCTGATCTAATTGTAAAATAGCGTCCATTTCTTTTTGTCACCTCATTCAAATCATTTGTAGCTTCTCAAAAACAATTCCTTCACTACAGATTCATATACTACACATTTCTCACATTTCTTGATCTTCTTGAAATACTTTCTTCCATCTGTAAAGATTGGGTGAAGATAGAACCACATTTCTTTCATCTTATAAAGAACCGTCCGGTCTCCTGACATTTCTTCACAATATGCCGCATAGAGAAGATCATGGAATTTCTTTAGCTCTTCTATCGTTGCGGCACTTCCGCCTTTTAGCTTTCTTCCAAGTGCCGGATCGGCCAGCACGCCGCGCCCCATCATCACAGTATCTGTCTGTGGAAATCTTATTTTCAACTGTTCCATGTCCTCCACAGAACAGATATCCCCATTATAGCAAAGCGGATGTTCGCTATGTTCCACTGCCCATGCATATGTATCAAGCTTTGGTGTGTTCTTATAGAACTCCTTCTGCACACGCGGATGAATGATCAGCTCCTTCAGCGGATATTTATTATAGATAGGAAGGATTGTCTCAAACTCCTCCGGATCTTCCATTCCGATTCTTGTTTTGATTGAGATTTCCAGATTACATTTCTCAAAAACCGCATCCAGAAATCGATCCAGCTTCTGTGGCTCATCCAAAAATCCCGCTCCTCTTCCCTTCGTCACAACAGTTCGAGACGGACATCCAAGATTCAGGTTCACTTCTTTATATCCGTAATCTCCAAGTTTCTGAGCTGTGCACAAAAAATCTTCCACGTTATTCGTAAGGATCTGCGGCACTGCATACATTCCCTGATTATGCTCCGGCATCACATCCTTCTTCTCTCTTGTGCTGAAATGTCCTTTCTGATTCGGACTGATAAACGGAATAAAATACTTATCGAATCCGTCAAAGCACTGATGTAATGCATTTCTATAAATATGTCCTGTGATCCCCTCCAATGGGGCAAGATATAAATTCATTGATCGTTCTCCTGACTTTTTCCACTTCTTTGCATTGTTTTTAACAGTAATAACATTTTTATCATACCCCGACTTTCTTGTCAAGAATATTTACTTATGCTAAACTAATGTATATAAGAAAAAATACGAAGGAGGATTTATTTGTTTATGAATACACTAAAAAAATTCATCCACTACTATGGCCCGTACAAAACGGTCTTTTTTATTGACCTTCTCTGTGCAGCCATTATCAGTCTTGTGGATCTTGCTTATCCGCAGATTCTACGAAGTGCGACCAAGACACTTTTTACTCAGGATAAAGCAATTATCCTGCAGGCGCTTCCGTGGATCGCGATCGGACTCTTTATGATGTATGTCATCCAAAGCTTCTGCAAATATTATGTCAGCTGTCAGGGACATATCATGGGCGCTAAGATGGAGCGGGATATGCGTCAGGAACTCTTCGAACACTATGAAGAGCTGTCCTTTTCCTATTACAGTCAGAACAACTCCGGTCAGATGATGAGTAAGCTGGTCAGTGACCTGTTCGACATTTCCGAGTTTGCACACCATGGCCCGGAGAACTTATTTATCTCATTAGTTAAGATCGTCGGATCCTTTATTTTCCTTTTCTTAATTAATAAGAAGCTGGCTCTTCCGCTGATCGTACTTGTGATCTTGATGTTCCTCTTCTCTTTCCGACAGAATCAGAAGATGCAGCGCACCTTTATGGAAAACAGAAAAAAGATCGGTGATGTCAATGCGAGCCTTCAAGATACTTTATCCGGGATCCGCGTTGTCCAGTCTTTTACAAATGAAGAGATCGAAAAGGAAAAATTCCAGAAGAGCAATCACGCCTTCCTTGTCTCCAAGAAAGACAATTACAGATGCATGGGCGAATTCATGAGCTCCAATCTCTTTTTCCAGGGAATGATGTATCTGGTCACACTTGTATACGGCGGCTATCTGATTGCCAACAATGAAATGTCAACTGCTGATCTTGCGATGTATGCTCTTTATATCGGAATCTTTATCAGCCCGATCCAGATTCTCGTAGAGCTGATGGAAATGATGCAGAAAGGACTTTCCGGTTTCCGCCGTTTCCTTGATGTTATGGAGACAGAACCTGAGATTCAGGATGCACCGGATGCAGTAGAACTCAAAGATGTGAAAGGCCGTGTCTGCTACGAAGATGTCTCCTTCCATTACAGCGACGATGAAACGACTGTTCTCTCTCACGTATCGATCGAGATTCCTGCTGGGAAGTCAGTTGCATTGGTCGGTCCATCCGGCGGTGGAAAGACAACAATCTGTTCCCTGTTGCCTCGCTTCTACGACGTAACTGGCGGACGCGTCACAGTAGACGGACAGGATATCCGCTCTCTTACATTGAAGAGTCTTAGAAGCCAGATTGGTGTCGTTCAGCAGGATGTCTACCTCTTCTCCGGTTCCATCCGCGACAACATTGCCTATGGCAAGCCGGATGCGACAGAAGAAGAAATCATCGAAGCAGCAAAATGTGCAAACATCCATGACTTTATCATGGAACTGCCTGATCAGTACGATACATTCGTCGGCGAGCGCGGCGCAAGACTTTCCGGTGGTCAAAAGCAGCGTATTTCCATTGCTCGTGTCTTCTTGAAGAACCCACCAATCCTGATCCTTGATGAGGCAACGAGTGCTTTGGATAATGAGAGCGAACGATGGATCCAGCACAGTCTGGAAGAACTTTCCAAGAACAGAACAACTATCACGATTGCACATCGCCTGTCCACGATCAAAAATGCAGACGAGATCATTGTTATTACAGAAAATGGTATTGCAGAGCGCGGAACACACGAAACTCTGCTTGAGAAAAATGGTATTTATGCCGGATACTACAATATGATGTAACTGTTCAGAGCCAAGCAAAATTTCATAAAACAGGTGTAAAATGCTTGCATTTTTAAGACTGTTTTTGAAATTTTATTTGGCGGATACGCCACACCGACGAAATGCGTAGCATTTTGGAGGTTGGCTCTGAACAGTTACAATATAGCATAAAATAAGAATCTCCCGTAGAAATCAGTATTTTCATACTTGAACTTCTTCGGGAGATTCGCATTTTTGTTGTTTCAGGTAACTATTCTTACTCTTCTACTTCAATCTTACGGATTGTTTTCTTTGCAATCTCATCCTTGATTGCTTCGATGAATTCTCCAAGATCCTTAGAACCTTCATCTCCAAGATATCTGCTTCTTACAGATACTTTCTGCTCTTCCTCTTCCTTCGCTCCAACGATCAGCATATATGGAACTCTGTTCAGACGAGCCTCACGGATCTTGTATCCCATCTTCTCGGAACGTCCGTCTACTGAGCAACGGATATTTGCTTCTTTCAGCTGTGTTTCCACTTTCGCAGCGTAATCATTGTATTTATCAGAAATCGGGATCACACGAACCTGCTCCGGACACAGCCATGTCGGGAACATTCCTGCATATTTCTCGATCAGCCATGCCAGTGTTCTCTCGTAGCATCCCATAGATGTACGGTGGATGATGTACGGACGCTGTTTGTCACCATTCTCATCAATATAGTACATATCAAACTGCTCAGCAAGAAGTGCATCCCACTGAATTGTGATCATTGTGTCTTCCTTACCATATACGTTCTTCGCATTGATATCAACTTTCGGTCCGTAGAAAGCAGCCTCTCCGACATCCTCTACGAATGGAATGTTGAGTTCCTGAAGCATTGTACGGATATGACCTTCTGTCTCTTCCCATACTTCCGGTGCTCCGATGTATTTCTTAGTATCTTTCGGATCCCATTTAGAAAGGTGATATGTTACATCCTCTTCTACTCCGAGAACCTGCAGACAGTACTGTGCAAGTGCGATACAATCTTTGAACTCTTTTACCATCTGATCCGGTCTTACGACCAAATGTCCCTCAGAGATCGTAAACTGACGAACACGTGTCAGACCATGCATCTCTCCGGAATCCTCGTTACGGAACAGTGTAGATGTCTCGCCATAACGAAGTGGCAGATCACGGTAGCTGTGCTGCTCTGCTTTGTATACATAATACTGGAACGGACATGTCATCGGACGAAGAGCAAATACTTCTTTATCTTTCTCCTCATCTCCTAAAACAAACATTCCTTCTTTATAGTGATCCCAGTGTCCGGAAATCTTATAAAGATCGCTCTTTGCCATAAGTGGTGTTTTTGTACGGATATATCCACGTTTTTCCTCTTCATCCTCGATCCAGCGCTGCAGCTCCTGCATTATGATAACACCGTTTGGCATGATCAGCGGAAGTCCCTGTCCGATTACATCTACAGTTGTGAAAAGCTTCATCTCACGTCCAAGTTTGTTATGGTCACGCTTCTTTGCTTCCTCTAACTGTGTCAGATGCTCTTTCAGCTCATCCTTTGTTGCATAAGCTGTACCATAGATACGTGTCAGCATATGTTTATTCTCATCACCTCTCCAGTAAGCACCAGAAGATGATAACAGCTTGAATGCTTTGATTCCCTTTGTGCTCATCAGATGTGGGCCTGCACATAAGTCAACCCAGTCTCCCTGAGAATAGAAGGAAATCTCTTCTCCTTCCGGAAGATCCTCGATCAGCTCAACCTTATATGGCTCATTTTTCTCTTTGAAAAATGCAATCGCATCCTCTCTTGATTTTGTAAATCTTTCGATCTTTGCGCCTTTTTTGATAATCTTCTTCATTTCCTTTTCGATAGCGTCAAGGTCATCTCTTGAAAATGACTGACATTCGAAATCATAGTAAAATCCTGTATCAATAGAAGGTCCGATTGCAACCTTTGCCTCTGGGAAAAGTGTCTGAACAGCTTCTGCCATTACGTGGGATGCTGTGTGACGAAGTACAGCCAGTCCCTTCTCATCTCTTGCTGTAAGGATGTTCAGTTCACAGTCTTTATCAAGCACTGTACGAAGGTCTACAACCTCTCCGTCTACTTCTCCTGCACAGGCTGCGCGTGCAAGTCCTTCACTGATGTCAAATGCAATGTCGATCACTGACTTTGCTTCTGAATATTCTTTTTTTGATCCATCTTTTAATCTAATAATCATTTTCGCTTCCTCCTATTTTCTTCAAGTAACTATGCATGCTTTCATTCGGGGATTCTATGGAAAAAGAAAAGACTCTATCTATCCCCTGCACTCACATGCAAGGGACGGATAAAGTCTGATTATCAATTACTTTACTATCCGCGGTTCCACCCTTTTTGTTTTCAAGATCACAGCAAATGTACTGTTTTAAAACCACTTCATTCATGATTATAACGGAATCACCGGACCGGATTAGGGCCACTCAGAGGTAGTCTTCAAATGATTCCTGCTAAGATACTTCCAGCAAATGTATCTCTCTCTGTAACATTCCACATCCTACTCGTCTCGTCATCGTGTTATCGGCTAAGAACTATGTTGCTTTATAATCCTTAACTTCTTCTGACCATCATTATAGCATTCAATCGAGGATTGTCAACGCTATTTTTACAGTTTTTTCAGTTTTTTAGATGATCTTCTTTTTCTTGAAGATCAAAATACAGATCACGATAATGACAATACTAAGTGCCATTACCGCCGGATATCCATTTTCAAGTCCAGGCATATCTTTAAAGTTCATTCCAAACCATCCCGTGATCAATGTCAGTGGGAAGAAAATCGTAGAAATCACTGTTAAAAACTGCATGTTGTTATTCTGTCTATTATCAATCTGAGACTGATAAGCCTCCTTTACCTGACGGGCATATTCCAACAGATGAGAAGTACGGCTCATCAGACGGTCTGCACGGTCAGTAAGTGTTCCGAAGTATTTCAATTGATCATTCAAAAACAATCCATTCTCGTTCTCTTCAAGCTCTTTTGTCAAGTCCATCATCTCATCATAATAGCTTCTCAGATTCAGAAGTTCCCTCCGGATCGGCATCAGTCGGTTCTGGATCGTATCTGTATGATCCTGAGACACATCCTCTTCCATGCGAAGAAGTCTCCGCTCATAAGCCACAAGAATCTCCAGATCACGGCTCATGAATTCTGCAATGTAATTATAAAGGAATCGTTCTTTTGTCTCGCCCTGATGCATTCGTTTCCTCTTGATTCTGTTAATAAGTCTTTCCGAAAATGTCTCGTCATCTACGATAACAACATTATCTTCATTTACAAACATGTACATTCGGTATCTGCTTCCTAATACATCAAGAAGCTTTGGAATGCAGAAAGTTCCTACCATACATTCCTGCTGATTCTCAATCTTACAGAATCCGATCTTCGCAATCTGGATCTCACTTTCATATATGATCCCTGCTGTTGCCAATGTCTCCTCCGCATGATTGGAATCTGTGAGGAACACAGCAGGACACTTTTCTTTCTCCCATTCTTCCTGACTGATCTCTGTCAGACGTTCCCCGAATTTATAGATCATTCTATCACCTTATTTTCTGTCTGTTGTACAGCCGCCTCCAACTGATTGATTACTACTGTTCACTGCTGCTTTCGCATAGGCTTCCTGGTAAAGAAGTTCCTGTGAGTTAATTGGCTGTCCCTTACATTCTACCACAGAATAGGTTCCTTTTGCATCCTACTTTCGCGCTTTTTTGTTATCACTTAACATCAAATCAAAAAGATCCTGCAGACATTTCTTTAATCGTTCGGAATAAACCGGCGCTGCAACTTCTACACTTCCGGCAGTTCTTTTACAAATTCCAGCAACTCTTCCATCGAGCCCTGATATTCGGAGTCGATCGGAAGGTTTTTCTTATTTTCCATCGTATCTGTGATAAGAAATACAGGAACTCCAAGCGCACGGATCGCAAGATCTTCCTCCACGTCATTTCCAACCATCAGACACTCTGACGGATCAAGCTCAAACTGTTCCAGAATTTGACGGAAATATTCCGGATTTGGCTTACAATATACATGATCTTCATATGTTGTAATAATCTTAAAATCTTCCGGATCCAGTCCCGCCCAGTCGATACGATTCATTGTTGCACATCTTGGAAAGATCGGGTTCGTTGCAAGATAAACTTCAATGCCTTTCTTCTTCGCCTCTTTTATAACCATATCTGAAAGTGGTGTCGGCTGTGTCGTGCACTTGGCCTGATTGAATTCATCCTCATAAAATGCGTCCGCAATTGCCTCTGATTCTTCCACAGAAAGTGGCAGGAATTCATCGATATAACTCCAGAATGCCTCCCGGTTTGTTCTGGAACCATCATTTTTCACCATCGCCTCATAGCCTTTCCATACTGCACCAATGAATCCTTTTGGATCCATTTCCACGCCTTTCTTCAAATATACCTTTGCAAGAAGCGGCATATAAAAACGGACAAATTCGTCCTGTACCATCGGTAAAAGTGTTCCGTCTAAATCAAATAAAATATGTTTAATCGACATCTTTTTCTCCTTCTTTCAATCTTTGTGCTCTTCTCTGATTGCTGATGACTCTTATAATGTCGGTCATAGAATAAGCCCTTTTTATCATAATAGTAACATTATACTCTCATATATTTCCTTCTATCAAGCAAATTATCATTCAGAACATGCCACTTCATAAAAGTTGTTACTGTTCACAGTACCTGTGACCAGCAACGCATCTCGCCATTTAAAATCGCCTTTGGCGATGGGCGAGATGCCATTCAAGATAAAACGTGCATCCTCCGTGCCAATCAGCGTAGTGATTGACACGGGAGTGAACAGTAACTAAAAGTTTCACATTTCTTATTATCTATACTGCAGATACTCCAGGAACCGCTTCACCGCCGGAGTTGCACCTTTTCTGTTACGCATGGCAAGTCCTATATTACGATACGCCGGGATTTCCAGTTCTCGTGTAACAATTCGATACGGAATCCGTTTCAAGATCAGTTCCGGCAAAACACTGATTCCAAGCCCGCTCTCGACCATCGCCATGATCGCGTAGTCATCCCATGTTGTGAAATGTACTTTCGGCTTTAAATTACTTCTTTCAAAGATCTCAGAAACTTCTGCCTTAGCACCTTTCTCCAATAGCATAAACGGTTCCTCACAAAGCGCACTGACCGGAATCTTCTGAAGTTCTGTCAGCGGATGTCCTTCCGGAAGCACGACAAGCAGCCTGTCCTGCTCCAGGAAAATTGTATCCATCTCATCCCTTACTGGCAATCTTGTGAATCCACAGTCAATTCGCCCTTCCATGATCCATTCTTCAATATCCGTATAATCACCCAAAAGCATCTCGTAATCAATGTTTGGATAATTTTTCTGAAATTCCTTGATAATATTCGGCAGCCAATGTGTTGCTACGCTGGAAAATGTACCGATACGGATCAATCCTGACTTTAACCCTTGAAGCTCATCAACTTCCAATTGAAGTTTCTCGTATTCTCTGCAGACCCGTTCTGCATAAGGAAGTAACTTCATCCCACTGCTTGTAAGCTTTACTCCTGACTTGCTTCGTTCAAGCAGAACTACCTTCCATTCCTTTTCCAGATCATTGATCATTCGGCTGATCCCTGACTGGGAATAACTCAACTGTTCCGCTGCCTTTGTAAAACTTCCACACTCTACTGTCTTAACAAATGCCATGTATTTCTGAATACTTCCATCCATGAATTTAACACTCCTTTCGCTTTACATTTTCCCATCTGTTTTCGCTACGAAAAATCTCTTCACTTACTTTATATTTGTTTTTGTCATGTAATTCATGAGAAACATTCGCTTTTGTAATTGATAACTGTATGATACTATAAAACAGTCGATGAGACAAGGCTGGTTGTTAACTGACATCCGGAAATTATTTTAAAAGATATTCAGCAAGGAGTTATGTATTATGGGACTTTATAATAATCGAATCGTAGTAAAAGTTGGAACATCTACACTTACCAATGACGCCGGAAAGAGCGATCTTCGTACAACAGACCGTCTTGTCTGTGTACTTTCTGATATCCAGAACATGGGATATGAAGTTGTACTCGTTTCCTCCGGAGCGATCGCAGTCGGAAGAAATAAACTGAACATGACTGCTAAACCAGACAGTATGCGTATGAAACAGGCTGCTGCTGCAGTTGGACAGTGTAGTCTGATGTATCTGTATGACAAGTTCTTCGGTGACTATGACAAGACAGTTGCCCAGATCCTGCTCAATGCAGATGATATTGAAGAAGAAGAAAAAAAGGAAAATCTGATCAATACATTCAATGCGCTTCTCGAGATGGGTGTAATCCCGATTGTAAACGAAAATGACTCCGTAAGCTATAAAGAAATCGAATCCGAGGATCGTCTCTTCGGTGATAACGACATGCTCTCAGCTGTCGTTGCAGTACTCTGCCGCGCAAAGCATCTTGTCATTTTCTCCGACATTGATGGATTTTATGATCACGATCCAAGATTGTATCCAAATGCACAGCTAATCGATCAGATTGATACAATTGATGACAGCGTCTATGCTTTAGCCGGTGGCGCAGGTTCCCGACGTGGAACAGGCGGAATGCGTACAAAACTTCAGGCCGCATCCCTTGCCACTTCCCAAGGAACAAACACAATTGTTACAAACGGAAAGCGTCCGGAAGTCCTTTATGATATTATAAAAGGCGGAAAAGCCGGCACATTATTCCCGGGAAAAATCTGATTCTTTCAGTAACATATTATAATTAATAAAAACGGATTAAAATCAGAAAATGCTTTGCTTTTGTTTCTTCTGACTTTAATCCGTTTCTTTTCATCATTTCTGCAACTCGTTTGCACTATCTTTTTGCTCCATCTCCTGTTTCCAGTAGATACGAAGCTTCTTCTCATCCAATCCATTCACAAATCGCTTCTTATATACAAGAAATTCCTCCAGATCCATCAAAATATGATACAGAAGTGCTCGTCCTTCGAACTCTTCGCGCGTCTTTGGAAGTTCTTCTTGCTTCATTTGCTCCGAAATCTCTTCCAACTTCTCGATCTGCTGATCCGGAATATTCATCTCAACAACATAATCTGCCATATACATGATATAATCTGCGATCACAAGTGCCTGCTTCGGCATCTTACGGATCTTCTTGATCTCATAATGCAGGTTATGAAGTACCTGCAGCTGCGCCAGACGCATTTCAAAGTAATCTATATAGTATCCCGGATGCGAATGAAATGTATTATCCTGGTAATCATACGCTGCCTTGATAAATTCATGCATTCTCCCCTCAAAGGCGATGATCCGATCCCAGACATTGATCTCCATATCTTTATTATGAAGATACGCTGCAAGTTCACACAAAAGAATCTGTAGCTGATTCTCTGTCTCCCTCATATAACGAATCAGATCCTGTTTCTGTCCTTCATAATCATAGAACAAATTCAGTACAATCGCGATTGTGATTCCAATCATTACTAAAAACAGCTCATTGCGAATAAACTCCGGACTAAAATCTCTTGTCATAAGAAAATGTGTGCCGATAACGGCATTTACCGAAATTGTTGCAGACCATCCTAGACTATGACTGACCGCAACGATCAGAAATACATAGATTCCATACGCAAGCCAGGAACTCGTCATATGTCCAAATGTCAACGCCGCCAGAACTACCGCCAAAACAAATGTCGCCATACGATAAAAAGATAATTTCACCGTCTCCCATTTTGTTGTTACCAACGTAAGCAGTGTGATACTTCCGGCAGATGCCTCATACTCCAATCCCAGTATATGCGCTAGATAAATTGCTACACTGCTGCCCACCGCGATCTTAATTGCCTGCAGCAGGACTCTTTTTACTTGTCGTGCTTTTTCCATCGTCCTCCCTTTCCAATTTTCTAACCCATCATCTGATTTATATTTTATCATCATATTTGCGATATAATCCAGTGTTTTTTTAACACAGCTTGTATAAAATGACGAACATGAGGTGACTTTGCTACCATAGTAATCGCTCACTAACAAATCTAGATAAAACTTTGTTTATAGAAAAAGGGGTGATTACAACCTACATATGTATGTAATCACCCCTATAACAATTCAACCTATTTTTCTGTTTCTTCTGCCTTCTTCTCCCATCTTTCTACAAAAGCATCCGCATAAGAAAGATAGTATTCTCGAAGTCCCATTCGGATCTTCTGCTCATTATTCTCTGCAATACCTTCTGTGATACGGCGAAGCTGCTCTAACTTCTGCTGCTTATCTCCCATCTTCTCAATTGCATAAGCTACATAACCATCCATCGTCTTCCCCTGAAGCTGTGACAGATATGGATTCTCAAACAAACTGATGAGTCTCTCCTGATAAACCATCTCCCACTCTGCCTTCTTCTCTGGTCTCAATGCATTCTCCATGCCGGAAAGTATCTGAAAAAGCTGCTCACTTGGAGTTTTCTCAATCTCTCGCTCAAGGAAAAGCTTGCTCTGTCCATCTTCTTCGAATTCTGTCTGACTCGTTTGTTCCACATTTTTCCTTCGAAGCATCTGCTCTTTCTTTGCAACTAAGATCGTATTCTCTGCTGCCATTGCTGCAATCACATGAAATACATCATGAATCTGCTGTGCGCTCAAAACTACTGCCTGGATATGACGGTTTGGAAGACGTACCGCAAATCCCTCCTGAACAAGATTCTGTAATGCCTCACGGATCGGCATTCTTGAAACACCAAGACGCTCTGCAAGTGCTTCCTGCGCCAGCTCTTCTCCCGGTTTCATAACTCCTGAAAGAATCTCCTCTTTAATTAACTGCACAATGTAATCTTTTGTCTGTACTGATGCCATATTTTCACCCTCTGTATTTTTTCTATTTCTCTGCTTCTATCTAATCTTGTTTTAAAAGAATTAATTTTATTTCTTTTTACTTTATTAGAGAAAATTTTTCATCTTTTTTTTATAAACTCGTAACAATATTGTATCCATTTTCATTTCCTTCGTCAAGATGCTTTTTCGTATCCGTTCTAAGTTCGTTATAAGTGCGCATCCTGAGCGGAGCGTTTTTTATATATTAGGAAAGGACTTTCCTAATATATAAAAAACCGCTGCTGATTCCAGATACAACTGAAATCAACAACGGTCTTTACTCTTCAGCCGAAAATCGGACTCGAACCGACGACCCCTTCATTACGAGTGAAGTGCTCTACCAACTGAGCTATTTCGGCATACGGTCGTCAATTCTGACGACCTTTGTTATTATATCGCGTTTGGATATAAATTTCAACCACTTTTTTAATCAACTTCTATAGACTTTTATCATTCTAATAAATAATAACTAATGATTTGCCATATGAACTGTCAACTGATTATATGGGATGTCAATGCCTTCCTCATCAAAAGACATTTTAATCTCCTCAAGGATTCTCCAGCGCGTTGTCCAGTAAGCTTCTGTCTTCACCCAAGCTCTAAGTCCGATCACAACACTGCTGTCTGCAAGTTCTGATATGAACACTTTAATCTCTTCATCCTGAATAACATCTTCATCCTTCAGTAGAAGATTCTCTACGATCTCTTTTGCTTTCTTCAGATCAGATTCATAAGAAATTCCTACTTTAAGATCCAGCTGACGTTCCGGTCTTGCTGTTACATTTGTCAGACTGTTACTTGTCAGAATACTGTTTGGTACAACAATCGTCTTATTATCGATTGTTGTCATCTTTGTATAGAAGATCTGAATTACCTTTACAGTTCCTTCGATTCCCTCTGAATTCACAATAATATAATCTCCAACTGCAAATGGTCTGAGAAGAAGAATCAAGATACCTCCTGCAAAGTTCGACAGACTCCCTTGTAATGCCAGACCGATTGCCACACCGGCGGAAGCGATGATCGCTGCTACAGAAGAAGATTCCACGCCAAATTTTGTTGCGATCATAAAGATCAGAAGTGCGTATAACCCAAATTTCAACATAGAATCAACAAACTGACGAACTCCAACATCCGCATTGGATCTCTCCATTGATTTGCCTACCACTTTACGTATAACAGATATCACCTTAGATCCGATCAGGTAAAATACTATCGCGAAAATCACCTTCAACCCAAAGGCAATCAGATTCGGAATATTATCATTAAAATATTGTACAAAGCGATTCACTTCATCTGCTGTGCTTGCTGTTACTTCCTGTGCAGAATCAAGCACATCATTGACGGAACTGTTATTCGTCTGCGTTGCTGTTTGGGTCAGTGCAAAGGCTGTCCCCTTTGTCAGTAATGCTGTTCCAAGTTCTTTCACTGTTGTCAGATACATACTTTTAACCTCCTTATTTTAATGCAAGAAATGCACACAGATTTCCCCTGTTGTTCCCCATCGTCCGGTGAGAATATAGGATCTTACTATTGCAATGTGTACAAACATTTGTGATTGCCATATGCTCCGGCAGAATTCCACTTTCCAGGAAGATCAGCTCATTTGCCTTCCATAAATTCAACTGATATTTTCCATTCTCTTTCTTATAGAAAAGTTCCTCCCAGTATTTCTTTTCAAAAGCTTCCTTAAACTGCTCAATTACATCCTCACTGACCTCATAGCAATCCATACATACCGATGGTCCTACTGCTGCAAGCAGATCTTCCGGTTTGGATCCAAAATTCTCCTGCATCAGCTGAACAGTATTTTTCCCAATCTTTCCAACAGTTCCTCTCCAGCCGGAATGACTCAGCCCGATTGCCTTTTTTACCGGATCCACAAAGTAAAGTGGTACACAATCTGCATAGGAAGTCACAAGACAGATTCCCGGAACATTTGTGATCATCCCATCCACATCTGTATAATTGCGTTTCCGTATAACACCTTTTCCCTTATCTTCCTTTGTAACCACACGGACATTCGTTGTATGTGTCTGCTTTGACAGAACCATATCTTCTACAGCGACACCCATTGATGCTCCAATCCTTTTAAAATTCTCTAATACCCTTGCCGGGTCATCTCCACGATCAAAACTTAGATTCAGAGAAGAATAATAGCCCTCACTGACTCCTCCAAGTCGTGTAGAAAAAGCACTCGTTACAATGCCCGTCTTCTGAAACAACGGATATTCCAGATAAGGAGTTTCCTTTTCTACTTCATCAAAAATATGTGCCGCGTTCTTATAAACCAATCCTAAACTCATATTCTGTCCTTTCTTCTCTATCCGCAAAATGCATTCTTCACCAGCTGGATCCTTGTCCCTTCAATACCGATCACATCAAATCTGCATGGGACATCACTAATATGATGTTCCGTCAGATAATACATTGCTGCCTGAAATATCTTTCTCTGCTTTCTTGCATCTACAGCTTCCAGCGGACTCCCCTTGCCAGGACCAGTCCTGTACTTCACTTCACAGAATACCAGATTCTCCCCCTCTTTTGCAACAATATCAATCTCTCCTATGCGACAGCGATAATTGTACTGTAGTATCTGATAGCCATGCTGTTCCAGATAAAAACCTGCTGCCTGCTCATAGTTTCCACCTGTCTTGCGGTTATTCTTTTCTTTTTTCGGATCCTTCATCTACCTGATTCCCCTCTTCTAATCCGTCGAACTTTCGGATTTAAGAAGAGCTGCCATTGGCAGCTCTTTCTTTTATACAACCCTGATATCATTAAATAAACTTCTTGATAAATGTCTTTCTATGTATCGGTGTCGGTCCATATTTCTTGATTGCCTCAATATGTTCTTTGGATCCATATCCTTTATGACCTGCAAATCCATACTCTGGCATCACTTTATCATATTCTACCATCAGCCGGTCCCTTGTCACTTTTGCAAGAATACTTGCCGCTGCAATAGACACACTCTTCGCATCTCCTTTAATAATCGGAACCTGCGGAATGATCATCTCCGGAATCGTCACAGCATCATTCAAAAGAATCCCTGGTTCTACTGCCAGCTTTGAAATTGCTTCACGCATTGCCTCATAAGTTGCCTGTAGAATATTAATTTCATCGATTCTCGCCGGACTTGCCATACCTACTGCCGCTGCAACCGCTTTCTCCATAATCTCATCATACAACTCTTCTCTCTTTGCAGCAGACAGTTTTTTTGAATCATTCAGATAGAGAATCTCACAATCCTTTGGGAGAATCACTGCACCGGCTACTACCGGTCCTGCCAGAGGACCTCTTCCTGCCTCGTCAATTCCACAGATAAAACTATAATCCGCATATTTTCTCTCGAATGTTTTCATTACCTCGAGGCGTTCTCTCTCCTGAACAAGTGCCTGCTGCTTCTTCCGATATCTTGCTGTCAGATTTTTTACACCTGTTCTGGAATCCGTCTCGTATTCCTGACAAAGTGCTTCCCACTGTTGTTCTCCTGCCTGTTCAAATTCTATCTTGATCTCGCTAATACTTTTACTCATGATATATCACCCCAATCTGGCTCAATGGCCACACGCGAATCCATGCCCTTCCGATCAGATCTTTTCTATGAATCAAACCGACATCTGACGCTCTGCTGTCACTGCTGTTATTCCGATTATCTCCAAGCACAAAATACTCATCCTCACCAAGTGTCAATGGTTCCTCTGCAATCCCCGGATTCTCCATTAGTTCATTTCCGTAATGTTCATCCAGACGCATCCCATCAATGTAAACCATTCCGGATAAAATCTGTACCGTCTCTCCCGGCAGCCCGATGATCCGCTTAATGTAATAGGTATTGTCCTGATATTGATATGGAAATACTACGATGTCATATCGTTTCGGATCTCTGAATCGGTAAGTCATTTTGTCAACGATCAGCTGATCCTTATCTGACAGCGTAGTTTCCATAGAAGAACCACTGACTTCTGTTCTCTGCCCCACAAAGGTAACCACGGTCCAGGTAAGAGCAATGATCAGTACAATATACAGAAGCCATCCCGACAGTTCTTTTATAATTTCTTTCATACCGTATTAATTCTCCTCTGGAAGCTCCAGTGTAAGCCTTCCAAGGCGGCCATTACGAAAATCATCCAAAAGAATTGCCGCTGCTTTTTCCACATCTAATTCGCTTCCTCTGACCAGACAGTGTCTGCTTTCTGCAATTCTTCTTAACACTTCATAATTATCTTCTGAAGATTCTATCGTGTACTTCTCTTCAAGAACTCCCGGATATGACTGATTTAAAAATTTCACAAGCTCACTTGCCAGTTCTTCTGTCTGAAGAATCTCGTCTTTGATCGAACCGATAAACGCAAGACGCAAACCTACTGTCTGGTCTTCAAACTTCGGCCAGAGAATTCCCGGTGTATCCAAAAGTTCTACATTCTTATTCAGACGGATCCACTGTTTTCCCTTTGTCACTCCAGGCTTATTTCCTGTTTTTGCACAGGCTTTTCCTGCCAGCGCATTGATAAAGGTAGATTTTCCTACGTTCGGAATTCCTACGACCATGGCACGTACCGGACGGTTCAGGATTCCACGCTTTCTGTCACGTTCCATCTTCTCCTTACATGCTTCCTGGATCACAGACTGGATCGACTTGATTCCGCCGCCTTTCTTAGAATTCACTTTCACGACAGAATATCCCTGCTTCTTGAAATATTCCATCCACTCATCATTTCTTCTGTCTTCCGCAAGATCTGCCTTATTCAAAAGAATCAGTCTCGCCTTATTCTTTCCAAGCTCATCAATGTCCGGATTACGACTGCTGAGCGGCACTCTTGCGTCCACCAGCTCAATAATCAGATCGATCAGCTTAATATTCTCCTGCATCATTCTTCTGGCCTTTGTCATATGGCCAGGATACCACTGAAAATGCATTGCATTCCTCCTGTTATTTTTTCATTCTATTTTATCTTTTTACAAATCCGAAATGTTCCCCGGAGCTTACATTGAACCAGACCTTTCCATAGATCTCATCTGCCTTTACCACTCCGACCGTCTCAGATCTGCTGTCTTCGCCTGACTCTTCATTATCTCCAAGCACAAAGTACTCGTCTTTGCCAAGCTTTATCTCATCAGAAGCTATCCCCGCATCTTTTATCTCTGATACATGAATATGTTTCTTCTGCTCTTTCCCATTAATATAAACAGTTCCATCCTTGATCTGGATAGTCTCTCCCGGAAGACCGACAATCCTTCTAATTAAAAGATGAACTTCGCGGTTTCCGTCTGGTCGAAATGCCACCACAGTTCCTCTGGAAGGTGTCTTCATATCCACGATCAGACGATCTACAAGAACAACCTCTCCATTCTCAATTGCCGGACTCATGGCATCTCCCGCATTGCTTACACGATGCCCGAAAAATGCGATTAAAAGTACTGCCACCAGGCACACACACAGTATCTCTCCTGCGAGAATCAAAGAATTTTTTGTTATATGATAATTCTTCTTTTCAAACTTTAATTTCTTACTTCGGTTTGTGAATTTCAGATGGTTTTTCTTCTTCATCTGCGGCTTCTTCTTTTTCTTTCTTCTGTTATTCTTTCGAAAACTCAGATTCTGCCCCATAGGTTCCTTATTTTCCTTCCCAACTATAAGAAACACGCTCCGCGAGTTTCTCAAATTATCGCGGCAGTCACCAAGGTCTCGTGCAAGCACGGACTTTGGCTCGTTGCTCGCGTAAGCTATAAGAAAAGGGACAATATACAAGTTCTGTAATTGTCCCTCTCATAGTTACTATTTTACTAATTCTTTTACCTTAGCAGCTTTACCAACACGCTGTCTTAAGTAGTTCAGTTTCGCTCTTCTTACTTTACCTCTGCGAACAACTTCTACTCTCTCAACATGTGGAGAATGTACCGGCCATGTCTTCTCAACACCGATTCCGTTAGATGTCTTTCTTACTGTGAAAGTCTCTCTTGCTCCGCCACCCTGTCTTTTCAGGACTGTTCCTTCGAAAACCTGGATTCTTTCGCGGTTACCCTCTTTGATCTTGGCATATACTTTTACTGTATCACCAACATGAAATTCAGGTGCGTTCTCTTTTAACTGTTCTGCTTCGATTTTTCTAATGATTTCGTTCATTTTTGTGTGACCTCCTTAATATTTGACGTTCTTAACACTTCACTTTTGTGCCAGAGGACCATCGCGCTTCTTTTCACAACTTTTGTAGTTTACCATATTTCCGGGCTTTTTTCAAGTCCTTATTTCATTTTTTCTGCTTCTTTGCGTTCCCGTTTCACCTGGCGGATCCATTTCTTCTCTTTATCCGTCAGATTGCTCTCCTTGAGAAGATCCGGGCGCCGCTCCATTGTACGAAGGATTGACTGCTCTCTTCTCCATTTTTCAATATTCGCATGATGTCCGGACAGAAGGATCGGCGGAACTTTCTTCCCTCTCCACTCTTCCGGTCTGGAATACTGCGGATACTCCAGAAGATTATCCTGAAATGACTCAAATTCTGCTGAGACATCATTGTGAAGCACTCCCGGAACCAGTCTTGAGATCGTATCGATCATGACCATTGCCGGAAGCTCGCCTCCGGTCAGTACATAATCTCCGATGGAAACATAATCTGTCACGATTTCTTCCAGAACGCGTTCGTCGATTCCTTCATAATGACCGCAAAGCAACACAAGGTCTTCCTCCTGAGCCATCTCCTCTGCCATCTTCTGGTTAAATACATCTCCCTGTGGAGAGAGATAGACTACACGCAGTGGACGCTTCTTCGAATTTTCATCCTGCAAATCACTGTTGCGCACTTCAGAACAATCCGCTGGTTCCGTTGACGTGACTTCTTCCGACTTGATGTTCTCCTGCTTTCTCTTGTCGATCTGCTCTTTCACAGCCTCATAAGCCAGATACACCGGTTCTGCCTGCATCAACATGCCTGCACCGCCGCCATATGGATAATCATCCACACTGTTATGCTTATTAAATGCATAATCACGGATATTCACTGCATTGATTGAAAGAAGTCCATTGTTGATTGCACGGCCTGTAATACTTGTATTCACACCTTGCTCGATCATCTCCGGAAATAAAGTCAATACATGGAAATTCATTACAGTAATCCCTCCATCAGATGCACTTTCATCTTCTTCGCTTCTACATCAATATCCAGAATACACTCGTGAATTGCAGGAAGCAGCACTTCTCCGTGATTCTCAGAAGTAATGATATACACTTCGTTTGCTCCTGTCTCCATCACGTCTTTGAGTACTCCAAAGCGTTCCTCACTGTCATCTGTATAGACCTCCATACCGATCAGATCACCGATATAATACTCGTCCTCTTCCAGTTCAACAGCATTTTCTCTTGTTACAAAGAGACTTTTTCCTTTATATTTCTCAATATCATTGATATTATCAATGCCCTTGAATTTCACAATTACAAATTGCTTGAAAAAACGAACAGACTGAATCTCAAGATCCAACTTTTCCCTTCCTGTATCAAGGACAACATTTTTCAATGTCTGAAAACGCGCAGCATCATCCGTTGTCGGGAATACCTTAACTTCACCACGCAGACCATGTGTGGAAGAAATCACTCCCACCTGAAGAAATTGTTCCATTCCTGATTCCTTTCTTATGAAACTATGAGAAACACACTTCGCGAGTTTCTCAAGTTATCGCGGCAGTCGCCAAGGTCTCGTGCAAGCACGGACTTTGACTCGTTGCTCGCGTAAAAAGAAAGGGGCAGTCTCTTCTTTATGAAGGCTGTCCCTTTTTTACGCCCTGCTTTACCAAGCAATGACTCTGTTACTTTTTTCTTTCGTCCTGATACTGTTCTTAAACAATATCGACAACGACTTTCTTGTCTTCCTTTGTTGCTGCTGCCTTAACAACAGAACGGATTGCTTTTGCAATACGACCCTGCTTACCGATCACTTTACCCATGTCGCCATCTGCTACATGAAGTTCCAGTACAATAGTTCTGCCTTCCTTTTTCTCAATAACTGAGACTTCATCCGGCTGATCTACCAGTGCCTTTGCAATAACTTCAACTAATTCTTTCATGATACTCGCCCTCCGCGGAGACATCGTTATTTATCTGCAGCTGATCACTCAGCTACAGACATTACTCATACAGATTCGATTATTTCTCGATTCCTGCTGCTTTGAAGATCTTTCCAACAACTTCTGTTGGCTGAGCACCATTGTTGAGCCATTTCTTAGCTGCTTCCTCGTCTACTTTGATTGCGCTTGGCTCAAGGTTCGGATCGTATGTTCCGATTTCCTCGATGAATCTTCCGTCTCTTGGAGATCTAGAATCTGCTACTACGATTCTGTAAAAAGGAGCCTTCTTCTGTCCCATTCTCTTTAATCTGATCTTTACTGCCATTTTTTTCACCTCATAATTTTTCTTAATTTTTTGTTATTGTTTCATTTATATGTCAAAAGGGAAGCTTGAATTTGCCCCTTTTTCCACCTTTGCCACCCATCATTCCAGGAAGTTTCTTCATCATCTTTCTGGATTCGTTGAACTGTTTTACCATACGGTTCACATCTGCGATATCCACACCTGCACCCTTGGCAATTCTGTGCTTTCTGGATGGATTCAGCAGATCCGGGTTTCTTCTCTCTTCCAAAGTCATGGAGTAGATGATTGCTTCCATCTGAGCCATCTTCTTCTCATTCTCTTCGGAATCAAGATCAGGCATCTTACCTCCGAGATTACCCATTCCAGGCAGCATTCCCATGATACTGGACAAACCGCCCATCTTACGCATCTGTTCCATACTGTCAAGATAATCTTCAAAGTCAAACTGAGCTTTCTTCATCTTATCAGCCATCTTCTTGGCTTTCTCTTCATCAAGCTCAGCGCCTGCCTTCTCAATCAGGGAAAGGACATCTCCCATTCCCAGAATTCGGGATGCCATTCTGTCCGGATAAAACTGCTCCAGATCTGAAAGCTTCTCTCCCATACCGACATAAAGGATCGGCTTTCCTGTCACTGCCTTGATAGACAATGCAGCACCACCTCGTGTATCTCCGTCAAGCTTTGTGACGATCACACCGTCGATTCCAATCTTATCGTTAAAGGAACTTGCTACATTCACCGCATCCTGTCCGGTCATCGCATCGACAACCAGGATGGTCTGATGAACTTCCACAGCTTCCTTGATCTCCTGAAGCTCTGCCATCATATCTTCATCTACATGAAGACGTCCTGCAGTATCAAGGATCACAATATTGTTACCATTCTTTGCTGCATGCTCAACTGCTGCCTTCGCAATATCCGCCGGCTTATTCTTGTCTCCCATGGAGAACATCTCTACGCCCTGCTTCTCTGCGTTGATCTCCAACTGCTTAATTGCAGCCGGACGGTAAACATCACATGCTACCAGAAGTGGTTTCTTACCTTTTAACTTAAACTTTCCTGCAAGCTTTGCAGTTGTTGTTGTCTTACCTGCTCCCTGAAGACCTGCCATCATGATCACTGTGATCGCACTGCCCGGTTGAAGCTTGATCTCTGTTGTCTCAGATCCCATAAGCTTAACCAGCTCTTCATTAACGATCTTGATCACCATCTGTCCCGGATTCAGTCCGTTCATCACATCCTGACCAACAGCCCTCTCCTGAACATCCTTTATGAAGCCCTTAACAACCTTGAAGTTAACATCTGCTTCAAGAAGCGCCATCTTAACTTCCTTCAGAGCTGCCTTAACATCATCCTCTGTCAGTCTTCCCTTGCTTCGCAGGTTCTTAAATACATTCTGAAGTTTTTCACTTAAGCTGTCAAATGCCATTCTATAACTCCTCTATGATCGCATCCGCAATCTTACGGATCCGCTTCACCATCTCTTCCGGGTCATTCTTCTCGCATTCCCACTCTGCAAGTGTATCATCAATCTTACTAACCTTCTCCTTCACGGAAAGGAACTTCTCTACAAGATGAAGCTTCATCTCATATCCTTCCAGTGTCTTCTGACACCGCTTCACAAGATCATGTACACCCTGGCGGCTGATCCCCTTCATCTCAGCAATCTCACTGAGCGAAAGATCTTCCAGCGCGAACTGCTCATAAATCTCCTTTTGGTGATCTGTAAGCAATTCCCCGTAGAAATCAAACAATAATGCCTGCTCTAAAAACTTATTCATTATCTTCACCTCTGCTATCATACACGAAACGCAAGATGGTGTCAAGTGTTTTTTCTTTACAGTTTGCCATGCGATAAAAAAGTTGACGGCTCATGTTATAAGCTCGCTTATATAAGAGAGCCGGCGGCTTTTTTATCATAGGGCGAACGCCCTTAAGCGAAAGAGCTTGCTCTTGAGCTTACCACATGGCAAACGGATGTTTTATCATCTCAGCGTAGACATCTTTGTCATTCATTTAGCATCAGGCATATAATAAAGAAAAAACAAAGGCTTTTCCTTCATGAAATGGGTAAAACAATCCATTCACTACTGGTGTCCGGACACAAAGGAACACAAATTTCTCGGACAAAATGTCACTGTTGCTATTCTTGATACCGGAATTTCTCCTCATCCTGATTTTAAAGATCGTATCCTTTCTTTCCGGGATTTTTCCAGTACCACTGGTTCTTCCGAAAAAGTTCTTTTTTCTTTCTCTCATTTCTCCCCTCTCATCGACAATAGTGGACACGGAACCCATGTGGCCGGAATTCTTGCGGGAAGCGGACTTCTCTCTTCCGGAACTTATGCCGGAATCGCTCCCTTCTGCAATCTTATTATTGGGAAAGTATTGGATCAGAATGGAAACGGATCTATCAAAAATGTCATAAATGGAATTCAATGGATCCGTGATATCTACACGCAATTCCATATCCGGATCATTAACATTTCCGTAGGTACACGACCGGATCTTTCCATTCATCAAAAACTTCTTTTATTGAATGCTGTAGAATCCCTCTGGGATCTTGGGCTCGTCGTAGTTGTCTCTGCCGGCAACTACGGACCTGCTCCCGGTTCCGTCACAGTTCCCGGAAGCAGCCCGAAAGTTATCACTGTTGGTGTTCCCGACACTTTTCCTCTGATCCACACCCAAAGGCATCCTCTCAATTATTCCGGCCGCGGTCCTACAGATGATTGCATTGTCAAACCTGATGTTTTTGCCCCCGGCACAGGAATTGTAAGCTGCAATGCTTTTTACTCTCAATTTCCAAATGCTCCGCCTTATCTTTCCAAAACAGGAACATCCATGGCTGCTCCTGTTGTTTCCGGTGCAATTGCCTGTCTTCTTTCAAAATACCCGTTTCTCACCAATGCAGAAGTTAAATTAAAACTTCACGCTTCCTGTGTGCAGATTCCGGGAACTGAATCCGGCTGGGGAATTTTAGATTTTTCCCGGCTGCTCGAATAATTTTTGCCACTTCACATCTTTATCACTACAAATAATTTCTCATCTCACATTTTCTTTTTCTCCGCATACTATAACATTGTAAATCAAAAAATCTTTCGGAGGATTTAACAATGAGTGAATTAACAGCTACAAACTGCGGATGCGGTTGTGACAACGGATGTGCAAACAGCTGCGGCTGTGGCGGAAACGGAAATGGATGTGGACTGAATAACTCCTGCCTGTGGATCATCCTTCTCCTCTGCTGCTGCGGTGGCTGGGGTGGTAATGGTTGTGGTGGATGTGGTAATGGCTGCGGCAATGACAGTTGTCTGTGGATCATCCTTCTTCTTTGCTGCTGCGGCGGATGGGGCAATAATGGCTTCGGATGCGGCGGTTGCGGTAATGGCTGCAACTGTGGCGGATGCTGATATCTGTTCCTTCTTCCACTTCAGAAGGGGCATGCGGAAAAACCGCATGCCCCTTCTGGCTTATCTTTTCAAACGATTCGGTTTTCCGGTAACAACACTCTGTTCCGCTCTCTTCTCGTCTGATGTTATCTTCTTTTCTTTCAGTTCTCCAAGCTTTTTCTTTAACATACACTTCTCATCAATTTCATATACTGCATTCCCATCAATAATTAACTTTCTGGACATTTTCGTTTTCCTTTCCTCTTCTTATTATTAAGATATGCCCCTGATTACAAAAGGTCTTTAATTCAGTATACGCATGATCCGATTTTTCACACATCTATATTCATGAACAGGAATATATTTTTTCTGCATTTCATATATATGTATCAGTTCAGCTGAAAGTCAGGAGGGTTTATTTTTTTGAAAACACCGACGCCTATGACCCCCTTTGACGAAGCAACTGCTTCCGGACTTCGCATGCTGAAACTTTTCCTTCCTCTTTTCCCGCCAGCTACACAGAGCATGCTTGCCGTCTTCATTAAATTCATCGAACTGCAAAATGTTCTTCACCAGCAGGCTCCTGTCAGTTATGATGCACTTTCTGCCTGTGACTTTTCTTCTGGACGAGGAATAGAAAATCTTTTTCAAGACAACGCAGATTCTATTTTTGACCATCTGTCACCTTATCTCACATCAGAAGAAAAACAGCTCTTTTCTACTTTCAAAAACATAAAAGAGATGATGTCTATGGCAGATATGTTTACACAATTCTTTTCATCTGCTCCACCTTCTGATGAAGAGCCAGAAGACACTATAAACAATAACTCACCGAAAGGAGATCTTAACAATGGAAAACTGGATGAACCATCCTGCAATGAAAACGATCGATCCGCTCAAGCTGGAACTGATCAGGACAGCCGCGAAACAGACGAAAGGAAAATCCGGAAATGAACTTGCCCCGGTCATGCTCGCACTTATCACAAATGCAAACCGACAGGGACTTCGTTTCAATCCGGATGAAGTTTCATTAATTCTTGAAGTATTAAAAGAAGGTAAAAGCAAAGAAGAACAAAATCAAATTGACCGCATGATGGAAATGACCAAAAATATCTTTCGGAAACATTTTAAATAAAATCAGAATCACTCTCTTCGCCTTTGCAGTCTTATTTCTCTTCTTTTCTCTATACATTTCCATCTGCATCAGTTAAAATACAAAGGATGACTTGTCTGGAAACAGACATTATTTATAAATGGAGAACGATATATGCAGAATATTAAATTAACACTCCAATATGACGGTACACGTTATCTTGGTTGGAAACGCCCGGAAAAAGACCACAATGATCGCACAGTATCTTATAAAATTGAAAATGTATTAGAAAAAGTAACAGGAACTCCTGTCACTTTATTTTCCGGAGTCCGAACAGAACCGGGAGTTCATGCTCGGAATCTCACAGTCAATTTTCTTACAGAAAGCCAACTGACTCCTGCAGAATTTAAAACTGTTCTGAACCAGTATCTTCCACAGGATATTGCCGTTTTAGATGCAGTATCAACACCCGAACGCTTTCGAGCAGACTTAAATGCTCGCGAGATCACTTATGAATATGCCATGGATTTATCACCGATCTATGACCTGTTCCACAAAAATTATCGCGGTCGATTAACTGATCTGTTATCAGATCCATTATTTGATCTGTCACCTGAACAAACAGCAGAACTTCCAAATATTCTTCTTATGGAAACCGCTGCCCACTCATTACTTGGAAAGCATGATTTTAAACATTTCTCTTCGATTCGAAAAAAGAAAGGAACCGAAAAAGAAATAAAAACAATTACTTTTGTCACAGAAGAGTCTACGCTTTATATTCGTATGACAGCCAATGATTTTCTCTATCAGATGGCTCCATTTATTCTGGGAACGCTTTTGGATATCGGCATAGGGAAAAGACCCGTCGAATGTATCAATGCGATCCTGGAAGGAAAGGAAAAGCCTTCTGCATCCTGCGACACAAAAGGCTTGATCTTATACGATATTGTTTATTAATTTTTGAGTAATACGAAAAAGACTCTCAATTTCCATATTACCGAGGTGGTTTTACATTGTCTTAAGTGCAACACTTAAAATATGTTTCGCACAGCGTTGTAAATCTGCTTTGGTAATTTCTTTTCCTTCGTTCACTGCTTCTACGATATCATCCACATTCTGCTGACATCCCGGCATCTGAAGGTCATTTCCTGCTTTAATGCACTGTACACTGCTGGAATGACTATATTTTCCGGATGGTGATACCATTCCCATCTCTGTTGTATCCTGTGAAGTATACCAGTCTGTCATCACAAGACCTTCAAATCCCCACTCATCACGTGCGATGTTCTGCAGCATGTCATAGTTGTTTGCTGAATGAACTCCGTTGATCAGATTATAGGAAGTCATGATTGCATATGGTTGTGCTGTCTTTACAGCTATCTCAAATCCTTTCAGATAGATTTCTCTCAGCGCACGCTCGCTGATATGTGCATTCGTAAACATACGGTTGTCTTCCTGATTATTTCCTGCAAAATGTTTGATTGTTGTTCCCTTTCCTTTTTGAGACTGAACACCTTTCGTCTCTGTAGCAGCACAAAGACCTGTCAATACCGGATCCTCAGAATAGTATTCGAAGTTTCGTCCACAAAGCGGATTACGATGAATATTCATGCCAGGTGCAAGCCATAGATCTACATGTAACTGCTTCATTTCTTCTCCGACAAGCTCTCCCATTCTATGAATCAGATCCATATCCCAGGATTGTGCCAGTGTTGTTGCGATTGGAATGGCAGTACAAGGTGTCTCTAAACGAAGCCCTGCCGGTCCATCTGCCTGAATAAGATTCGGCACTTTTCGTGTTTCAAGTAAACTGGAAGTGGTGTCTCCTGCTGCACCCGGCACACAGGAGGATGCTGAACCAATTACATTTCCGTCGCCATTTCTTCTCTCTGTTCCAACACAAAGTTCTGCCATTTCTTCCACGGTAAGCTGCGCTGTCAGTTCATCCAGAGTCGCGTTGCCTGTTTTTACATCTTCCAGCGTCAGAACTTCATCTTTCCTCTTATCCATAAGTGTCCTGCGCATCACTTCATATTCTACAAGTTCTTTCTTAAAGTTCTCTGCCTGAAGCATAATTCTAAATGGAATCGCCGGCACACCGAAATCAAATTCAATATCGAAAATCGGAATCATATGGTGAAGCTCTCTGACTGCAATTGTATCACGCATCAGACGTTTCAGTTGGAGTGTTGTCACCTGCTCATCAAGGTCGATGACTGCCACAGCCTCCGTATTACGTGAACTGTTTCCTACGCGGATCGTGTATTCCCCTTCTTCCATAACCCAGGCCGCATCATATGCATCAAAAGATGCCATGTCTGTCGTTGCAAATGTGATCGTTACGACATCTTTTTCTCCCGGCGCAAGCAATTTAGTCTTAGCAAATCCTGCAAGTTCCTGTGTTGGTTTCTCCATGATTCCATCCGGTGCGGAATAATAAACCTGAACAACTTCTTTTCCAGGATATTTGTCACCAATGTTCGTAACCTCAACTTCAACCTGTACCTGCTTTTCATCTGCTGTTACATTGATTGTTTTCATTTCAAATTCTGTATAGCTTTTTCCATATCCAAAGCAATATAGAGGCATCACACCAAATGTATCAAAATAACGATATCCCACATAGATTCCATCACTGTAATATTCGTCGTCAAGATTTCCATCCCTGTGGCTAAATGTTGCAGAGGATGGATAATCCTCATAAGATCTTGCCCATGTATCAGTCAGTTTTCCTGATGGAATCGTCTTAGCAGTCAGCACATCAGCAACTGCATAACCTCCCATATTTCCTGTCTGTCCCACAAGCATAATTGCCTGTACACCTTCAATTGCCTTCAATGAAGTCAGATCAATGACTCCACCTACATTCAAAAGAACAATACAGTTCTTATAGTGTTCTGTCATAAAACGGATATTCTGAAGTTCTCTGTCGCTGAGATAATAATCTCCCTTCTCTGCCCTGCGGTCTTTTCCCTCCCCGGAATTTCTAGAAATTACATAAATTGCCGCATCCGCTTCTTTTACATCCACTTCTGTAATCTCCGGCTGTTCCGGTTCCTCAAAAGGGTTCTCGAAGGCATATAGCATCGATGGTTTTCCTGTTTTCTCTGTAAATTCATTTAACTTTTTCGCATACGCTTCCTGCGCATCCGCATAAAGTCTGTCATACTGATCCAGCCAGCCTTCTGTTACAAATTTAAATCCTGCACGCTCAAGCCCTTGTGCAATCGAAATGTTTTCACGTACATTTACATCACCAGATCCTGTTCCACCTTTGATCGTATGTCTTGCTCCTGTTCCAAATAATGCAATCTTCTTTGTACCAGCCTGAAGTGGAAGGACTCCGTCATTTTCCAAAATTACCATACACTCGCCTGCGAGGCGGCGCACTTCTTCCTGATGTTCTATCTCATAATTCTGTATTTCATCTGTTTTTAACGCATCTATCTGTGTCATATACAATTCCTCTTTTCTGTCGATTATTATAATTGTAATAATAGAAACGTCAAATGTCCACCCCCTAAAAAATGTTCTTTTTCCCGCTGTCTTCTCGCCTTTTATTATTTTTGTTAATATCTACTATACCAATCGATTATCTTCCGGAAATATTGATAATTTTCAATAAGTTTTTTCTCTTTTCAGGTTGCGTGTGAAAGTTTTTATGGTATAATTATTCGTATGAACATAGGTGTCAGGTTTCGCTATTTCCTGATACCTTTTTCAAATTTGACTAAAGGAAAGAGGGAGATTTTATGCAGTCAAACATTATTGTAACCGCTGTCGTTGTTATTTATCTTCTTGTTATGTTATTGATCGGTTATCTGTCATCCAAGAAGATTGAATCCAACACAGACTTCGTTGTTGCCGGAAGACGACTCGGACCGCTTTTGATGGCCGGAACTCTTGCTGCTACTGAGATTGGTGGAGGAAGTTCTCTCGGTGTTGTTCAGCAGGGTATGGAAAGTCACGGACTCAGTGCCGCATGGTACATTATCACAATGGGATTCGCTTTTGTGATTCTTACATTCCTTGCACCAAAATTCCGTGCTGCGATGGTTAAAACCGTTCCTGAATATTTCCGCCGTCGTTATGGAAAACCTTCAGGAATCATTACATCTTTGATCATGTTCGTTCCATTGATCGGACTGACAGCCGGACAGTTTATCGCATCTTCTGTTATTCTGTCTACAATGCTGAATCTGAATTATAAGACAGCCGTTCTGATCGTAGGTATCGTTGTAACAATTTATGCGATCATGGGTGGTCTTTGGAGTGTTACACTTACTGACTTTGTTCAGGTATTCCTGATCGTGATTGGAATGATCATCGCACTTCCATTTGGAATGAATCTTGCCGGTGGATGGGACAATGTTGTAGCTAATGTTCCTGCTGAAACATTTGACATGTTTAAAGGTTATAATGTAATGGATGTTATTAGTTTAACAATCATGTATGTTGCTACATTTACTGTAGGACAGGAAGCTGTATCCAGATATTACGCTGCGAGAGACGGAAAAGCAGCAAGACAGGGATCTGTCCTTGCTGCGATTGTAAACTTTATCTACGCTTTTTTTCCAACACTTATGGGAATCATCGTACTTGCACTGATCAACATGGGCAAATTCAATGCTGCGGACTTCCAGGATGTTGGTGCCCGTTATGCACTTCCGGTTCTTGCTATGGAAGCAATGCCGGCAATTATCTGCGGATTGTTATTTGCAGGTATCGTATCTGCCACAATGTCAAGTGCTGACTCAGACCTTCTTGGTGCCGGATCGATCTTTGCAAATGATATTTACAAGATTGTGATTAAGCCTAGCGCATCTGATAAAGAGATCATGGTCGTAACTCGTGTTACAATGGCAGCTGTAGGTGTTTTTGCTACTCTGATTGCATTATTTAATACTTCAAGTATTGTTACAATCCTGATGTTTGCCTTCACCCTTCGTGCCGCAGGTTCTTTCTTCCCATATGTTCTCGGACATTACTGGAAAGGAGCTTCCCAGGCAGGAACCATGGCTTCTCTGATCGCCGGAACTATTGTTGTAGTATATCTGGAGCATGTTTCCAAAGGAAATCTGTTCGGTCTGCACTTCAATCAGCCGATCGTACCTGGACTGGTTGCTGCGTTGATTGCATTCCTTATCTTCTCACTGGTTATGCCTCCAAAGAAGCAGACAACAGAGCTTGCACCTGAAGAGTAATTTTCAGGAATCATATGCCAGACATAAATCTATAAATATACTAAAACTTCTTTTTAAAAAATAGCAGATATAAGAAACAGCAAGGCTACTGCCAAAAGCATTATTATTAAAATGCTTTCCCGACAGTAACCCTGCTGTTTCTATTTTTGTTTGGATTTCTCTTTTTGTTCAGATTTCTCTTCTTATTTAAATTACTTTATGCTCCAGCCATTTTCTGCTGTGGAATCGCCAGGTGAAAATAATACTTCTGACCGTCCAGTCCGCAAACATTCCGATCCATACTCCCATCGGGCCAAATCCCATTACACGGATCAGAAATACACACAGGCAGAATCTGCATGCCCACATTGTACAGCAGGATGTGATCATAGAAAATTTTGCATCCCCTGCTGCTCTCAATCCATATGCCGGAACAAATGACATAACCCATACAAGCGGTTTTACAATCGTGATCCACATTACCATATGGAAACACATCTTCGCACTCTCCGGTTCCATACCGCCGAGAATCGTAATTGGTTTCGTCAGTGCAAAAACAATCACACAGCTCGCAGCCATAACGATCTCAGCAATCACGCAAAGCTTTTTGATGTAATAAACTGCCTCATCCTTCCGGTCAGCTCCCAGACATTGACCTACAATTGTCATCAATCCGATTCCGACTCCGATACCACCGATTCCGTTCAGATTCTCCAGAATGTTCGTCATTGCCTGCGCAGCGATTGCTGTTGTTCCAAGTGTTGATACTGTGGACTGAATCGCCAGCTTTCCTAACTGGAACATACTGTTCTCCACACCGGATGGAATTCCGATTCCAAGGATCCTGCGGATCATTCTCCAGTCTGGACGGATTTTCAGATAATCTCGTACCACAATTGGCTGACGATCCAGACGAAGCTCTGCCAATACTACAACCGCACAGAAAATACGTGAAATCAAAGTTGCCAGTGCAGCTCCCGCGACTCCCATATGGAAGCCCCAGATCATAATTGCATTTCCGACAATATTCATCACGTTTGATACCATTGAAATGAGCATCGGATCTCTCGTGTTCTCCTGTGCCCTGAAGATCGATGCCGCTGCATCATACGCCGCAATAAACGGAAATGATAATGCAGTGTAGAAGAAATAGATTTCAGATGCTCTCATAACATCTGCTTCAACTGCTCCAAAAATCAGGTGAAGTAACGGTTTCTGAAAAATAAGACAAAATGCGCTGACAGCTACTGATATAAGAGTGATGATAAATAGTACCTGTCGTGCAGACTCATTTGCCCGTTCTTTATTCCCCTGTCCAATGTACTGGGCGCAGACGATCGCACCTCCGGCTGCCAATGCGGAAAATGCCTGAATCACCAATATGTTAATGGAATCCACGAGCGATACTGCTGAGATTGCCGCGGATCCTACATTACTAACCATCATCGTATCCGCGGTACCCATGATGGAATTCAATAACTGTTCCAGTATGATTGGTACTAAAAGAGCACGGATCATCTTGTTGCTGAACATATGTTGTTGATTTATGTTCGCGTTCATTTATACTCCCCCTGATCTTGTTACTACTTAGATTGTCTTTTTACATTACGACTTAGTATACACCCGGCGAATGTAAAATTTCTATACTTTAACCTGTTTCTATTTGAGTACAATTAAATATAACTAGAAAAAAGATCTTCATGCCAGACATTTTAAGTCTGCATGAAGATCTTGTCTCTTACTCTTTATTAACTATTCTGCTTATTCCAGAATGGTTGTCTCCTCAACTTTATCTGCCTGAGCTTCTTTCTTCTCTGTAAGCTTTTTAATTCCCTGAATTGCTACGATTACTCCAAGGATAAGAAGCAGAACAGCAAAGATCAGCTGTAATGTATTTCCAAGGCTCAGACCTGTTGTCATAAACTGACCTCCCAGTTTACAGATTGTCATTCCAAGTGCTGTAAATGTTACTGCCATCATAAAGACCATTGGAATCCAGAGCATTGCTCCCTGACGTTTTGTCTTCTTAAGGAATACTGCACATGCAATCAGTGCAAGTACTGACAGAAGCTGGTTTGCTGATCCAAACAGTGGCCAGATTTCTGCATATCCAACCTTTGCAAGTAAGTATGCAAGTACCAGTGTAATAACTGTTGAGAAATATTTATTGGTTGCTACTTTCTTGTACAATGGCAGATTATCCATATCTGTGTCATCATCGATAAAGAATTCCTGGAAAGAAAGTCTTCCGACACGTGCAACGGAATCAAGTGATGTCAATGCAAATGCTGATACTGCAAGGTTGATCAGTGTAAATACAAGTGAATGCGGTAAGCCGATCACTTCAAGGAAGTTTGCAATTGCTCCTGCAAAAATCTGTGGCTGTGTTGTCAGTCCTTGTGCTGCTGCCTCGCCATCAGCGAAGGAAGCAACTGCGATCAGTGCGATTACAGCAAGCATACTTTCCATGATCATTGCTCCGTAAGATACAGGGAGCATGTTCTTCTCACTCTTAATCTGCTTAGAAGCAGTTCCTGAAGATACCAGTGAATGGAATCCTGATACAGCTCCACATGCAATTGTTACAAACAGAATTGGGAACATATAACTTCCATCTACATTGAAGCTTGTAAAAGCTTTCAGGTTACAGGATGGATTTGCTACAAATACTCCGACAATTGCTGCTGCAATCATAAAGATCAGCAAGTAACTGTTCAGGTAATCACGTGGCTGAAGCAGCATTGTTACCGGTGCGACACTGGCAATCAGAATGTAAATAAAGATCAGGATATGCCATGTCTCTCTTGTCAGATACATTGGAAAATAAAGTCCAAGTGCTACCGCTGCGACAAGCATAACAATTGCAATTGCTGTATTAACCCATTTATTCAGTTTTGCATATTTCAAAATGCAGCCAAGTGCTACGGCTTCTACAATGAAAAGCATGGATGTTGTTGCTACAGCACCATTTGCTGCTACTTTGCTTACAACTCCGGCATCATCGGCTACGAATCCGTTAAATGTTCCTGCAACTACATCCGCAAATGCAGCAACAACAAGAATACAGAATAACCAGCAGAATAACAGGAATAATTTCTTTCCAAGTTTACCGATATACTCTTCGATAATGTAACCGATTGTACGTCCTTTGTTCTTTACAGAAGCATACATAGATGCAAAATCCTGTACCGCTCCGAAGAAAACACCTCCGATCAGAATCCACAAAAGTACCGGAAGCCATCCAAAGATTGCTGCCTGGATTGGTCCGTTGATCGGGCCTGCTCCTGCGATAGATGCGAACTGATGACCAAATACGATATTCGTATCTGCCGGCACATAATCTACGCCGTCTTCCAGCTCATAAGCAGGAGTCTTTGCATTCGGGTCAATTCCCCATTTCTTCTCAAGATATCTTCCATAGAAAAGATATCCTCCACCTAATACAACGATGGCAATGACCATCATTATAACTCCGTTCATTTTCTTTCCTTCTTTCTTAACTATAATCCAGATGCTCTCGTCAATAAATAGATCGCGCTCTGTTTTTATGTTAAGAGTTTAGCACTTCATCATGCTAAATTCAAGAAGGATTTTATATAAATTTTATATTTTTTTAAGATTTTGGATAAACATATTGCACAAGAGGGTTTTTATTTGTTTTCTTATTCCACACTATTTCGCTCGAACCATCTGTACAGTCGATACGATAATCAATATCATCATCACTCCAAGCATCATATACATCGGCCAGATTGGATATCCTTCCACAAGACTGCTGACTCCAACATCAATCAGCAGGGCAGTAACCAGAACCTTAATCCCGCCCATCATTATCATGGCAATCTTATACAATCTTTCTCTGTTCTCTTCTGTAACAGCCACCGGGAAATTCCAGATTGCCGGAATTCTTTCCATCAATGAGAGGAATAACAACAGAAACGCGACAAGAACTGGTTCAAATACAAGGTTTCTTTTGCTTCCATAACTATCTGCCACTCCTGCTGCATTAAAATGTGTCGGTACTGTATCAGGAATCCTGCTCCAGATGCTGATAAGAACAATAATATAAGTAAGTAGCATGATTGCGCTAATTATAGTTGAAACTCTGCTGATTTTCTTCATAACATATTCATCCTTTTATTCCGCATCAAAATCTGTCTCAAACACGCCTTCCGGTGTTCGCATTGTCAAAATCCCCAGGTTGAAATCTTCATCCTGAATCGTGATATGATACTCAAAAATCACATCATCTTCGAACTTGGATAACAATACATAACTCCCATTCTCTTTTCCGTCAATCTGGTCACAGATGTCGTTGTATACATCTTCTCCGGAGATTGCTCTCGGATAACCGCTTGCTTTAATTTTTGCTTCGATTGCTTCGTATAATTCTTTCATCTTAATTTACCTCACCTTTTTATGTTGTTTCAACATCACTGTTTCAATATTTTTTCATAACCTGCCTCTGCCACAAATTGTTCCCTGTTTTATTTTGACCAGGTCGGTTCTTCATCTCCTGTATAATTAAACCGTCCGTCATTTTTCTCTTCTAGTGCTTTAATCATATGATATGTATACTCATTATACGGTGTCGGAATTCCAAGTTCCTTTCCCATACGGATCAGTGCACCTGAAAACATATCAATCTCTGTGTGTCTTCCTGCATCCAAATCCTGCAAAGTAGAATAACGCGCAGATGGCGGTACTGCACTTCCACGCCCGGAAGACGCCTCAGTCTTACTCAGATCGATTCCTTTCGCCTGCGCAATTGCTTCCAGTTCTCCTTTCAGTCCATCACTGATTGCCTTCATATGCACACTGTCACGGTAACATCCAACTCCCGCGCCGAGAATTGCCTGTGGCAGATTGTTACAGACATTCAGCCGAAACTTGCTCCACATCTCTTCTCTTGCATACTCTGTCGCCCGGAAATGGATTCCGGTATCCTTGAACAGTTCTTCAATTGCCCTGATGCGATCACTATCGTAAGGTGCAGTAAGTTCGCCAAAAATAATTCCGATTGTTGTCTCAGGATCAAAATGATAGCCATCTTCTTCTTTATGTGAAGCGACCTTGATCACTGCCGGAAGAAGATGCTCCACCCCTACTTTTTCTGCAATAATCTCTTCACTGTCTACCCCGTTCATCAGACTCATAATTACAGTATTCTCCGTGGTTGCTTTCTGAATACTTTCCAATGCCGCCGAAAGTGAGCCATACTTCAATGCAACAATCAGTAAATCGACAGCGTCTGTTTCTCCGGGGTTCCATACTTTGGGATGGTATATTTTTCCGTTAATTGTGCATCCATTCTGTTTCAGTCTCTCTGCTCGTTCTCCTTCTGCGATCACTCCAAGCTCTATGTCATTTCTGCTCGATAATCCCCAGATTACATAAGAGCCTACTGCTCCGGCACCGAGGACTGCCACTTTCTTAATTTTCATTCATTTCTCCATTTCTTATCCGATCAGGACTTTTTGCCTTCAAAAGCGAAACCATAATGATGTATTCTTTCCTGCTCTTTGCACTATACAAAGATGCTGTTCGCAGTACTTTGCGAACAGCAATCACTCGTAAGTATTATACACTATCTTTCCCAAAAGAAACAGTACTATCTTACTCTTCCATCAGATCCGCCATCTGATACTTTGTCAGATCAACCTTTCCATCTACTACTTCCACACCGTCTTCTCTCAAAAGCTCTGCCTGTACATCTGCTCCGCCAAATGCAAATGCTCCGGCAAGCTCGCCTTTCGCATTCACAACACGGAAACATGGAATGTGATCTGGATCTGGATTCTTATGAAGCGCATTTCCAACTGCTCTTGACATCTTTTCATTTCCTGCCATCTTCGCAACCTGTCTATAAGTTGCCACATGCCCTTTTGGAATCCGTTTTACAGCTTCATAAATTCTTTTTGTAGGACTGTCTGTCACAAGATCATAGCTCTCACCGATCATCCGTTCAATATCCTTGTCCGGAACAGATCCATCCAGAATAATTGTATTCCAATGCTCTTTATTCTGATGATATCCCGGAATTACCGCTGGATACGCTGCACGCCAGAAATCTCTCCATCTCGGATCCGTCTTTACATTCAAATGAATCAATTCGTCTTTTTCATAGATCCACAAAAATATCTTTTTCCCCGGCTTTACACGGATCACCTGCCATCGTTGGTCTTTAAAAGGCCTGTCTTCATAGCTGTCCGGGAAAGTTAATCCATAGGCAACAGCTTCTTCTCTTGTTTTCATCTCATCTTACCTCTCATATTTTCATTTACGTAATTATTTTTCAAACCGGAAGGACAGATAATAGACATAATCATTCTTCTCCCTAAAATTTCCCTGCTCCATTTCTTTTACCGGAATTGCTTCCAATCCATCTTCTCCGTAAATCAATGCCATCAGACCCTGTTCTGTATCCCGCTGAATCGGAACTTCACCTTCCACTTGTGTCGCACTTCTTCCATAATATTCTCTGTTTTCTACATTTTCCAGAATCGGAAAATCTGTAGAACATTTGGAATAATCGTCTGCTATGATCAATTTCACTCGAAACAATTCAAAATCCGGTATCACAGCAATCACACCTCTTTTAGCCGATTCGATCCCATCATAGTCCAAATCTGCCACTTTACTTTTATTAATCAATTCTCCCGCCTGATACTCTGACAAATAAATTGTCAATGTCTTATACTCTTCTTTTGCATAAAAATTAAAAAGATATGCCCCATCTGCTCCCGACAATAATTCTGCGGTTTTCATTTCTGCACTTGTCCGGTCAACTGCTGTAATATAATTCTTCGGCTGCATCATCTTATGAACGAAAACAGTTCCTAAAAACAGAACCATGATTACTGCAAATGTCGTTACCACTGCTAAAATGCTCTTTAAATTTTTCTGTTTCTTTTTACTGTCTTTCGTAACTTGTATAATGTTGTCTTCTGACTTTTTTTCTACATTTTCTGCGTCAATATCCTCCCCTGCAAGAAATTCATTTATGCTGATTCCCAATATCTCACATAGTTCCATATAAACCGACACATCAGGTAAGCAAATGCCTCGTTCCCATTTTGATACTGATTTGTCACTCATATTTAATTTTTCTGCAAGCTGTTTCTGCGTCATTCCCAGGGCTTTCCGTTTCCCTGCAATATATTTTCCGATTTTAACAAGATCCATACGCTTCACCTACTTTCTGTTTATACTAAGCATAAAGGATATTTCCCAAAATGAACACCCCTTTGGAGTAGAATTTGACACCTATTCTTTTTTCTTGCATATTTTAAACGAGAATCTTATATCACTCTGGAGGATTTATGAAAAAGAAATTGATTTCCGTAATACTCGCTTCTGCTCTGACTGTTGGACTGTTATCAGCCTGCGGTTCTGATTCTTCCAAAGATAATGATGCAAATTCCAAAATCGACACAACAGAAACCGGCTCCAACACAACCAAATCAGATACCAGTTCTGCTCCTGTCTCTGTGACATTGAACGAGGTAGCCCATTCTATCTTCTATGCCCCTATGTATGTTGCCATTGAAAATGGATATTTTGAAGATGAGAGAATTGAACTCACTCTCGTAACTGGTTTTGGAGCCGACAAGACAATGACTGCTGTCATCTCCGGTGAAGCTGATATTGGATTCATGGGATCAGAAGCATCCATCTACACATATAACGAAGGTGCTAACGATTCTGTTGTCAACTTTGCCCAACTGACTCAGCGCGCCGGTAATTTTCTTGTTGCCAGAGAAGAGATGAAAGATTTTAAGTGGACTGATTTAAAGGGGAAAGATGTTCTTGGTGGTAGAAAAGGTGGTATGCCGGAAATGGTATTTGAATATATTTTAAAGAAAAATGGAATTGATCCACAAACAGACCTCAACATCAACCAGGGAATTGATTTTGGTTCCACTGCTGCCGCCTTTTCAGAGGGAAGTGGAGACTTTACTGTTGAATTCGAGCCAAGTGCAACCGCTTTGGAAATGGAAGGAAAAGGATATGTTGTAGCCTCACTTGGTACTGACAGCGGCTATGTTCCTTACACTGCCTACAGCGCAAAGAAGAGCTATCTCGACAAACATCCTGAGATTATCCAATCCTTTACAAATGCTCTTCAAAAAGGTATGGACTTTGTTCAGATTCACACTCCACAGGAGATTGCTTCCGTGATTGCCCCACAATTTCCTGAAACAGATCTTAAAACCATCACAGCGATTGTAAACCGTTATTATACACAGGACACCTGGAAAGCAGATCTTATATTTGAAAAAGAGAGTTTCGAGCTGCTTCAGGATATTCTGGAAAGTGCCGGAGAACTGGATTCACGCGCTCCTTATGAAAAACTTGTCACAACTGAATTTGCCAAAAAAGCTATGGAATAAATCATTTCTTGCAGAAGAAAACGCATTCCACTATAATAAAAAGGAAGCCAGACTTCTGGCTTCCTTTTTTCAAAAACGCAATAACAAAACAAATTACTTTTTTCGAAAGGACATTGTATTACTATGATTGATAAAAAACTGATTCCTTACGGGGGACTTAAGAAAGAACCATTTTCAGGTACGCATCACGGAATGCGCTATTTCTTTCGCGGGGATGACGGAAAAAGCAGCACAACCTTCACCGTATTCATTTATCCAGAACCATGGTGCTTTGAAGATACACCGGAAGAAGAGAAAGAACAAAAGACATTTCCGCTCTCCGATGAAGGGATGGACGAAGCCATTGCCTGGCTTTTCGAACGCTTTGAAACTGAGAAATCCAAATGGTTGAATGCGAGCCGCGATGCAATGCACATTGTGAATAATCAGACTTTCTGATTATAATCCCCAAATATCTTTTTCATATGAACATTCATAATATAATAATACATCGCGATCAGGAGGCCTCCTGCCAGCACCCATGCAGCCGGGCTGGCCAGGCAAACACCAAGATAACTTCTCTCTCTTGCTGCAATCCGCGCTACCACACCTCTTCCGATCAGCTCAGCAACACCGGCCATCATTGGCAGCAGTCCGTATCCGAGTCCCTGGATTCCATTTCTGTAGATATTCACAATTGCAAGCGGAATAAAGAAAAATCCGATACATTTCAGATAGATATCCACAGAACTCATGATAATATCCACATCCTCTGAGACAAACAGATAGGTCATGTATTTTCCTACTGTCATGATAAATGTTGCTGCTACCAGAGAGTAACCGATACCAAGAATCGTACACGCCTTGAAACCTTGACGGATTCTTGGTACATTTCCGGCTCCGATATTCTGGGCTCCGTAAGTTGCCATTGTTGTTCCCATCGCTACATATGCCTGTGTCACAACCTGCTCAATCTTACTTGCCGCAGTAAATGCCGCCACAAGCGTAGATCCCAAAATATTCAGGGCAGACTGAACCATCATAGTTCCAATTGCCGTGATAGAATATTGCAATGCCATCGGAAGTCCGATCTTTAACTGGATCGCATAAATCTGTCCGCCAACATGCCAGTCTTCCTTTTTCAGATGAAGAAGCGGAATCTTCCACATAATATAAATAAGACAGAGTACACCTGATATGCCCTGTGCTACTACCGTCGCGATTGCCGCACCCGGTGCGCCCATCTGAAACACAATGATTAAAAACAGATCCAACACGATATTCAGCAACGCACTGATAATCAGAAAGTATAATGGAATCTTACTGTTCCCCAGTGCTCTTAAAATACTGGATAACAAGTTATAAAGCATCTGCGCCAGGATTCCTCCGCTGACGATCATAATATACTTATATGCATCTGCAAAGATATCTGACGGAGTATTCATCAGATGCAAAAGTGGTTTCATAAATAACATAAAGGTAACCGTAAGAAACAGTCCGATCAACAACGAAAGGATTCCTGCCCCTGCAACGGTGCGCCGCATCCCCTGCATATCTCCCGCACCAAACTTCTGTGCTGTGAGAACAGTAAATCCAGCTGTCATTCCAACCACAAATCCATAGATTAGAAACATAATTGTTCCTGTACTTCCAACCGCGGCAAGTGCTTTCGTTCCAACGAACTTACCTACGATCACAGCATCCGCCATATTATAAAACTGCTGGAAAACATTTCCAAGAAAGATGGGAAATGTAAAACTTAAGATCATCTTCATTGGGCTTCCAACAGTCATATCATTCTGTACTGATTTCATGATGTCCTCCTTTTTTCGAAAAAACGTGCTTATTATATACTAGTTTTTCCCTGATGTAAATATCCTGAAAAGGAGTTTTTACATTTCTTTCAAAACGTAATGGTTCACTCAAAAATCATCTATATGGGAAGATACTATTCCAGGAACAGCACTTCTTCCTCCACCAGCTCCAGCGCATCCGGCATTCCTTTTTCCCGGATCTTCTCCTGATTCTCTCTCTGCACAAACCAGGAGATCACAGACGGATCTGCCGTTTCATTTGCAGGTTTCAGATAATAATTATCTTCGAAAGGGAGTGCTGCCTTACTCTCTAATAGAAATGGAATCTGATTCTTTCCACCTTCTCCCCAGATCGGAACAAAATCATGCGCACGATAACCGATATAGTTGATATTTCCTGGGATATTTCTTTGCTCTGTACGCAACGTAATCCCCCAGTCTATCAGTTCTGCGGTATGCTCATCCACATAAACTGCTCTTGTGAAATTCTTGCATCCAGTCAGCCGTGCCGCTTCTTTTCTCTGCGGATTCTGGAACAATTCTTTCGTCTTCCCTGCTGCCACAATCTGCCCCTGGTCGATGATCAGCAGTTCTTCACTGAACCGGTACACTTCATCTCTGCTGTGAGAAACCATGATCACAGTACCCTCATAATCTTCGAAAAGCTCCAGTAATTCCTGCTGTAGACGGTCCTTCAGATACATATCAAGTGCTGAAAATGGTTCATCTAAAAGAATCACATCTGGTTTATAAGCCATGATTCTCGCAAGGGCTACCCTCTGCTGCTGGCCTCCGGAAAGCTCTGCCGGGAATCGTTTTTCCAGTCCTGTCAGCTGAAATTTCTCAATCATCTCACGCACACGCTTTGCATTCTCCTGCTTTTTCCCTTTTAATCCGGCGGCGATATTCTTTTCCACCGTCATTGTAGGGAAAAGTGCATAATTCTGAAACAGATAGCCAATGTTACGCTTCTGCGGTTTTAAATTCACTTTATTTTCGCTGTCGTAAACTGTCTTTCCTTCAATTTTAATCAATCCGCTCGCCGGCGGCTCGATTCCTGAAATGCTCTTTAATGTCATGCTCTTTCCGCATCCGGATGCGCCGAGGATTCCGATTCGTTTAGAATCACTTTTAAAATCTATGTTCAGCTCAAATGTATTCAGTTTTCTCTGAATCTTTACTTCTATCGCCATCTCTTACCACCTCTTGACATTCTTCATTTTCTTGCCCGAGATCAGATTCATCAGGAAGATCACCAGGAATGCAATCACCATGACAATCGCAACCCACACGCCCGCTGTCATATAGTCTCCGTCCTGAATGACCATTGCGATCTTCTGCGAGATTGTTCCTGTCTTTCCCGGGATATTTCCGGCAAGCATGGAAGTAGCTCCATATTCTCCGAGTGCTCTGGCAAATGTAAGAATCGTTCCGGATGCGATTCCAGGTCCTGCGGTCGGGATCACTACTTTCCAGAAGATTTCTGTATCTGACATGCCGAGTGTCCTTCCTGCATAGATCAGATTCACATCGATCTGTTCCATAGCTGCACGGGCATTTCTGTACATCAGCGGAAATGAAATTACTGTGGCAGCAATGATACATCCAAGCCATGTCTGCACAACTTTAATTCCAAAATTTTCAAATAAAAAGATTCCAAACGGTCTTCTCCTGCTGAAGATCAATAACAGAAAGAAGCCGGCCACTGTCGGCGGAAGTACCATTGGCAAGGTCAGTATTCCATCTATAATAGCCTTTTTCCCCGGAGTTGTCTTCACAACCTTGCGTGCCGCATAGATTCCCAGAAAAAAGGAAAATATCGTAGCTACGATTCCTGTTTTTATTGAAATAAATAATGGGCTCCAGTCCAGATTCTTCAGGATTTCCATCATTTCATCCATTCTATCATTCACTCTCCTTTACAACTATAAGAAAAAGACTGTCCGAAACTTTTCATTTCTGGCAGCCTCTGCTGTTACTGTTCACACGATGTGCGACCAGCAACGCATCCTCCGTGTCAATCAGCAAAGTGATTGACACGGGAGTGAACAGTAACCCTCTGCTTCTATAGTAACACATCCGTTACTATCACACTATCTTTATTCTACATTTGTATCGAAGTAATAAGACTCAAATACTTTCTTTGCATTGTCTGACAGAACAAACTTGATGAAATCATCTGCTGCTGCGTTCTGTGCATCATCAGCCTCATCATTTACTACACGTGCGATCGGATAGATTACATTTCCTGTCAGATCATACCCTACTGTCTGAAGAATATCGAGTTCGTCCTCGAATCCATATGTATCAGAGTAGTAAGTTGTTCCAACTTCACAAGATCCTTCCACTACTGCGGAAAGAACCTTGCTTACGTTGTCCTGCTCGCTGATTTCAAGTCCGCCAAGTGCTTCTGATACTTCTTCTGTTGTGATTGCTGAAGGATCATCCACCTTCGGAAGAACACCCATATTCATAAGTGCAGTTCTTGTATACTTACCTACCGGTACGCTTCCACCGGCAAGTGCAAAGCTTTCTGCTTCGCTTAAGTTATCAAGTCCTGTTACCTTTGTTCCGCTGTCTTTTCTTGTCACAACTACTACCTGGTTGTTTACAACATTCGCTCTTGTTCCGTCTACTACAAGACCGTCGGACTCAAGCTGGTCCATCTGCTTCTGTGCTGCTGAGAAGAAGATATCACACTCATATCCTTCTTCAATCTGTGTCAGAAGTGTACCTGAACTGTCTGCATTGTATGTGATCTTTACGTTCGGATGCTCTTCGTTATACTGTGCTGCGAGCTCATCCATTACATTCTTTAAGCTGGCTGCAATAAATACCTGGATCTCTGTTTCTTCTTCATCACTGCCTTTGTTGTCAGTTGCTTCTGTTTTTGCTGTGTCGTCTGTCTTTTCGTCGGCTTTGGATCCACATCCAGCCATAGAAAACACCATTACGGCTGCCATCATTGCTGCTAAAATTCTCTTTTTCATCCTATCTCCTCCTGACAGGCGCCTTGTTCATAAGATTGTTCCTGTCTTTTCTTTCTAAATGATGTTATCATTATAACCGATTTGTTTTATTTAAACAATCGCTTTTCTAAAAAAAAGTTGTGATTTACACAACTTTTTTTCATTGACTGAATTATGATTCAAAGATATCCTTATATCTCTTCTCTGCATATTTCACCACATCTTTTTCCAGCAGTTCATATTTTCTGAGTATGTCTTTCCCTGCTTCGCTTACACTGGCCACACCGCCATGCTTGCCTCCCGGACTTCGCTCTACGACGGTATATCCGAGTTCTTTCTCTGCACTTCTGATCAGGCTCCAGCCCTTGCTGTAAGACATTCCTGTCTTTGCACAGGCGTCTCTTACCGAACCAAGTGTATCGATCTGACGCAGAAGGAATACAATTCCCGGACCGAAGAAGTTCTCATTCTTCTCCAACTGAAGCTTCACTCTCGGACGGATTCTTCTCTCCTTTTCCTTCTCTTTGAAAATCTCACGGAAAGGTTCTCCCTGTCCGGAGTAAATCGCTACACCATTGTCTTCCACCGGAACGAAAATGCGTTCTACATTCAGCACATCCATGGCGCCTTTAAGTCCACCTTCACCTTCATAAGAAGCAAACTGATCGATCATACTGCGATCCATCAGGATCGGATGTCCTTTTCGTTCTTCCCAGACCGGTACATAGACTTTCTCATGATCGTTTTCATTTTCTTTCGCTTTTTGCATCAACACACGTACGGTATCTTCTGTGAAAAGAGAAACTCCTGCCGGACAGAAGAAGAATTTCTCACAGCGCGGTTTCAGGTAGTTCATTCCTCGAACTGCTGACGTGATCATCTCTTCCTTCTCATAATCTTCACTGCGAAGGAATACCGCACCAAGCTTCGCCAGTTTCTTCTCCACCTGCTCCGCCTGGTATCCTGTGATCAGCACGATCTCATCCACGCCTGCTCTCTTGAAATTTAAAATCATCTGACGCAGAACCTGGATTCCATCCACCGACTTCATCTTATCATAACTCTTATATCCACCAGATTTTCCTGCTGCCGCAATCACTGCTCCTACCCGCATTTGCATTCTCCTTTCAGCTCACCGTGCTATTTTTATTACTGTTCACACTATATGCAACCAGCAATTCTATCATTATGCCGTTCCGAGATCTTCTTTGCGATCAATATCCTGAAGTTCTCCCGCCTGTACCGGCACAATTTTCAGCGAATCTAAGTTTTCTTTCAATATCTTCTTTCCACCGATATCTCCATCTAACTCCAAAAGTTTATCAAAGAATCTCTTATCCCACAAGACCGGATTGCCATTTCTTGTTCCTTCGCCTGCACAGACAATCTTTCCCGGATTATGAAATGCTGTATTTATGATTCTCTGAATCGTGGATTTTTTTAATCTTGGCTGATCGCAGACACTGAACAGGACTCCTCGAAGCGGTGTTCCATTTTCTTCCGCATCCTCGATTGCCTTTGTAAGACCGAGCTTTACAGATAGAGAGATTCCCCTCTCCGGTTCTTTATTGCATACGACTGTGTATCCGGCCTTCTTGGCAACCTGTGTGATCTCTTCTTTTCCGGTCACCACATAAGACTTAAATCCCTGAAATGCTTCAAATCGGCTGATTGCACTTTCATACATTGCTTCGCCTTCTACAACAGCTTTCAGTTTATCTGAACCGAATCGTACACTCTGACCTGCTGCCAATAAAATCAATGCATACTTTCCTCTGCTCTTTTCATAACTGCAGACTGCATCGAGTACACCGCCACCGATTGCTCTTGCCTTGTCTGAAATCGTCCGACAGTGCTCCAGCTTAGCACGTGCATCAATATCTCCGATCTTCAGCCCCTTTGTCACCTGAACACCTGTCTGAAGCATTCCGCGAACGATGCCGTCCATCAGCGCATAAACCGGCTCTCCGCCTGTAATTGCAACGATCTGTCCTTTGCGTACCATATCTCCAATCACTGCTTTTGGTTCGATTACTCCGTCTGCAGATGCTTTGATCAGACGCTCAATAGAATATCCCCCAACATTTCCCGGAACTCCGGTATTCGGGATCGCACTTCCGTCCCAGATCACATTGCCCAGTGTATGCCCTCTCTTTGTCTCAACCACACAATTACACTCTTCTCCTGCAGTAAATCCAGGTCCGACTCCGATCACAAACGGTGCATCTGTGATCTTCGTTCCGAGATTTCTCTTTGCAAGGATGGCATCTACGATCACATCCGGCTGAAACCACTCTACACATTCTGCCTTTGGATCAACAATCACAGGGATATCTCCCTGTTCCATAATCTCCTCTGCTTCTTCCTGATTCTTTGCCAGGCGTGCTGTCATATCTTCTACAACTGCCTCGCCTTCATAAACTGCTCTGGAAAATGCAACCAGTCTGCGGACCGTCAATGGCACAGCAATATCTGTCATCATGATCTGATGCCCTGCGCCATATAATCTGGATGCGATTCCTGTTGCCAGGTCTCCCGCACCTTTAATCAATATCTTCATCTCAATACTTCCCATCTATTTTCCTGAGAATCTTTTATGATTCTCCGTTATTTTCTAATTTATTTACGTTCAAGAATAATCTCTGCGCTTTTTTTACAATATTTATTACAGCATATAAGATGTCACAAATATATTCTTGATTCCATTCTCATACAAGCACTTTGCAATCTTACACGCTCTGTCTCGCCGCTCCTTTGTGTCTGCCTTATTCAGTACAACAATATACTCTGCCTGCTTTGGACAGCCTTTTCGCCCGCCCTGTTCATGACAGGCAAGCTTTATCAGGTCCTCTTCTGTCACCTGATCTTCCGGCTGTTTTCCAAGAAGCTCTGCCGCCTTTTCACTTCGAAAGCAGATTTCTTCCAGCTTTTGATCTAAGGCATCCATTCCGTAGACAGAGAATACATATGTTGTCTGTGGCAGGATCACAGGTTCTTGTTCTCCCGGTACTTTTAACGGCAGCATCCTTGCTCCGTCCGCTTCAACAAGTACTGGCACATTCCAGCTTTCTATCTCTGCCAGAATCAACTCCGGAACGCAGCTCATTTTCCCTTTTTTCGCTCTTGCCCCAATCCAGGCCTGTCCATATTGTTCAAGGCATTCCTTCACTCGTTCAAGCAGCTCGTTCCCTTTACTAATCCACTCTTCCTCTTCAGCCACACAACTCCATGGAGTCGTCTCTTCTCTCATATGAGTTGTTGTAAGAACAATTGCCTTTTTCCCCATCAGCGCATACTCTTCTGCAAGCCTTCTCAATGTAGAGGTCTTTCCTCCCGCACCGACAGCAGTTATCATCGGACATTCTGTATCGTCAGGCTTTACTACCGATAAGAAAGAGTCTGCTTCACAAAGTCTGTCATCTCTGAAATAGCTTATCATTTTACAGATCCCTTCTTTCTATATTTCTGCGTCTTTTGAAAAGAAGATAGCCCACAGGCAGATGCCTGTGAGCTATCTATCTCACGTATGATCACTCTGGTCTCACTCAATTTCCACCGGAGCAATCTCACATAAACCTTCTGCTATTATCTTAACAGATATGTGTAGTCCTTGCAAACAGTCTCCATTACTTTCTGAAGTGCTTCCGGAATCTTTGTCTCTTCTCCAAGTGTCCAGTCGAGGATCTCTCCACAGAAACGAACCTTGCAGTGTACTGCATCTTTATCCAGTACTGTAAATCCCTGATTCTTGCTGTCTGCCATGTCGTTCTCATCCATGAATAACGTGAATTTATCCAGGTACGGAGCACTGTCGTATGGACAGAAGCTCTTACAGTTACCACACTCATTGCACATGTAATCCACATGGATGATCTGATGTTTCTCCAGTCCCGGAACCTTGATTGCTACATTTGCTCTGTTCGGGCAAACTTCCTTACAGTTTTCACAGATTCCTGCACAGTTAAGACATCTCTTAGCCTCTGTGCTGTCTTCGCGTACGTCTTCGAGGTTACCCTTTCTCTCGTATACAACAGCTTCATCTGTCTCTGCATCGAAATCTCTTACAAGAGTCTCTCCGATCACTGCCTGAGCAGCTTTGAGACCATCACGGATACCTTCTACTACTGTAGCCGGTCCGCCAAGTCCGTCACCAACAACGTAAACGTTCTCTACGTTTGTCTCTAATGTCTCTTCATTTACAAGAGCACGTCCTCTGTCATTTACGTTGATTCCATTTGCCTCGTATAGAGCAGTCGGAACTTTTTCACCAACAGCTGCAATCACTGTATCAGCCGGGATCTCTTTGAGTTCTCCTGTCTTAACAACGCCTCTTCTTCCAGAAGCATCCATATCGCCAAGAACCATAACTTCGCAGATCAGTTTTCCATTCTCAAGTTTAACAGGAGAAAGGAGTTCCATGAATTCTACGCCGTCCTCTACTGCCATTACCAGCTCTTCTTCGTCTGCCGGCATATAGCGTTTTGTTCTTCTGTATACAAGATATACATGTTCAACGCCTGTTGTACGTTTTGCTGCTCTTGCTGTATCCATTGCTGTGTTACCACCACCGATAACTACAACGTTCTTACCGATATCAAGTTTTCCGTCATTTGCCTTGAAGTCAGCCAGGAACTCGAGTGCATTCTTAGCTTCACCCTGCTCAAGTCTTAATACTCCAGGCTCAGAAGCTCCTACTGCAAGGATCACTGTTGTAAATCCTTCTGCTTTCAGTGCTGCTGTATCTTTTACTTCTGTGTTCAGACGAACTTCAACGCCCATCTTCTCAAGAAGTGCTGCATCTTTATCAATAGATGTTCCAGGAATTCTGAATTCTGGGATCACGTGGCGAACAACACCGCCGAGAGCGTCGTTCTTCTCAAATACTGTAACTGCCATTCCGGCTCTGCGCAGGAAGTAAGCAGCTGCCATACCAGCCGGTCCTCCACCGATCACTGCTGCCTTACCTTCTTTTGTGATTGCAGGTGCTGTCAGCTTGTCCATCAGTGCTTCGTATCCGTTCTGAGCTGCCTCAAGCTTCATCTCACGGATATGTACCGGTGATTCATAGAAGTTACGTGTACATTTGCCCATACAAGCATGTGCACAGATTGTTCCTGTAATGAATGGAAGTGGATTCTTCTCTGTGATAACATCCATAGCTTCTTCATATTTACCAGCTTCTACAAGCTGCAGATATGTTGTGATATCCTGGTGGATCGGGCATCCTTCTTTACAAGGAGCGATGAAGCAGTCGATCAGCGGAACCTGTTTGTTGATCTTTCTGGACGGAAGCGGTTTTACAGCCTTTACATGATATGGGCTTGTCTTTGCTTCCTCAACCAGTTTCTCTGTCTTGGCAGCGTCGATACCTGTGAATACAACGCCTTCTTTCTCAAGAAGTCCTGCAATCTGGCAAAGTCTGTCATATCCGCCTGGTTTCAGGATTGTTGTAGCCATTGTTACCGGCCAGATTCCTGCATCGATGATTCCTTCGATATTATGGAAATCAGCACCGCCTGAATAGGAGATTCTCAGTTTTCCAGCAAAATCTCTTGCCAGCATATTTGCTACGGAGATGGAAAGTGGATACAGAGATTTTCCTGACATATACATCTCTTCACTTGGAAGTTCGTTCTGTTTTACATCAACCGGGAATGTGTTAGTGATCTTCACACCAAACTCCAGGTTTCTTTCCTGACAGACAGTGATCAGTCTGTTCAGCATCGGAACAGCATCCTCGTACTGCAGGTCGTCTTTGAAGTGGAAGTCACCGAATGCGATATAATCGTATCCCATGTCATCCATTGTCTTTCTTGCATACTCGTATCCAAGAAGTGTCGGGTTACATTTGATAAATGTATGGAATCCCTTTTCTGTGATCAGATACATTGCGATCTTCTCAATTTCTTCCGGAGGGCATCCGTGAAGTGTAGAGATTGTAACAGAATTACAGATATCACCGGAAATGCTTTCGATATCTTCTGCTGTCACTTTCTTGAACAGATCAACATGCTCAAGAAGATAAGCCTTGCAGTGCTTGAAAATCTCTGAATCCTGTGCATGCTGCATTGTGTTCAGGAATGTGTCAACCTTCTCTGATTTGATTCCAGCAAGATCATATCCAACACTGATGTTGAACTGGAATCCGTCCATGCTTCCAAGTCCGAATTCTTTTGAGATCACTTTCAGAAGGAACCATGCTTTGATGTACTCCTCCATTGCCTGTGGAACAAACAGCTCTGTAGACCACTCACAGTTGTAGCACTCGTCATCAGCCTTGATACATGGTCTGTTGATGCATGCTGCAAGCTCGTCTCCGTCCATTACCTGAACTGTCTTCAGCTCGAAGAAACGGCTTCCTGTGTAGTAAGCTGCGATAATATTCTGTGTCAGCTGAGTGTTTGGACCTGCTGCCGGTCCGATTGGTGTCTCAAGATCGCGCCCGAAGATTGTGCGGTTGAACTTGCTGTCCGCATGATATGGATGACGCTCTCCAAATACTGTTCCATTCTCTTTGTACTCTGTCATTGTCCAGTTTAAAAGCTGTTCAAATGACATAGGTCTCATAATTTCACTCATACTTTTTACCTCTCTTTTTTCTTTTATCACGGAAAACCTGCCATCGGCAGGTTCTTCCGTAATGATTAAATCTTTGAAATCTCTGACAGATCATTCCCCAAGAACCTGTCTTTTCTCAAAAATCTGTTTCCTTTTATTTTGTCTCCGGCTTTGGATCTTTCGGAAGAACCAGATTCAAAATAACTGCAAAAATTGTCGCCAGTACAACCGGTGATGATGCAAATGTGTTATTGATGATGGACTGGAAGTTCTCAAGTCCCATTGTCATTCCTAATCCATTGTAAATTGTTGATGTCATCTGATTTAAGCATCCGTTACTTAAGGATACACCCATACCGATTGCAATAGATAATCCTGCAACTGTTGTATTTCTTGTAGACATACCTTCACTTACAAGAAGCTTGATACCTGTCATTGCGATACCTGCGAATACAGATGCTACTGCTCCACCAAGTACACACTGAGGAATTGTTCTCAGAAGTGCTGAGAATTTCGGAATCAATCCTGCAATCAGAAGGATAAATGCTGAAAGTGAAAATACCTTTCTTGCTACAACTTTTGTAGAACCAACAATACCTACGTTCTGGCTGTAAGTTGCTGTCGGAGGACATCCGAAACATGCACTTACGATATTACTGATACCATAACCGATGATACCACCGTTGAGCTCCTGGTCAGTAGGAAGACGATCCATACCACCACTTGTTGTAGCGGAGAAATCTCCCATTGCCTGAATGGAATTGACAAGGAACAAAATCGCCAGCGGGATAATCGCTGAGATATCGAATTTTACACCGAAAGCGAACGGTTGTGGAAGCTGGAACCAACCTGCGTTTGAAAGTGCTGAAAAATCAACCATTCCAAAGCACAATGCAAGTACATATCCACAGACCAGACCGATCAGGATAGATGCAAGTTTGAAAAGTCCTTTTCCGTAATGGTTCAGACCGATTACGATTGCCAGTGTTACAAGGGATACAAGCCAGTTCTGCCAGGAACCATAAACAAGTGCTGCTGTCTGACCTCTCTGCTCTACGATCACTTCATATGTGTTCGCGGAGTTTCCTGCCATGTAGTTAATGGCTGTCTTATAAAGAGACAGACCGATCGCAAAGATAACAGTTCCGATTACCAGTGGTGGGAACACCTTTCTGATCTGCTTAATAGTAAGTCCAACGATAATTGCTACAATACCACCTACGATCATCGCGCCAAAAATCGTGTTAACGTCCTGAGCCTGTGCTGCAATTGCTGTCATTGTCGGAACATAAGCAAAACTTACACCGATGATGACCGGAAGCCCGGATCCAAGATGGATCTTATTTCCATACAGCTGAAGGAATGTTGATAATGCTGCAAATACAAGTGACATCTGGATCAAGAGACCCATGTTTACATTTCCGCCTGCATTATTCGCTGCATTCGCAACCAGAATTGCCGGTGTAACACATCCTACAACTGCTGCAAGTACATGCTGGGCAGCAAGCGGAAGCATCTGACCAAATGTCGGGTTACCATCCCACTTAAACAGTTCTTCGTTTCCTCTGCGAGGTGCTTCTGATTTCTTTTCTTTCATTATTTTATTGTCCTTTCCGGTTAGTTTTGACGAAATGTGCGATCAAAGATACTGTCCACATCTGTTATATATGTTAACATTAATGAACAGTATCCGTCAATCTAAGCCTAACGACTGTTGATACGTTTTCCAAGTTCGGCTGCTGCCTGTCTGCAGTCTGCCATAACTTTCGCTTCGTCAATCTCTGTCAGTCTTCTGTCTTTCATCAATACTTTACCGTTTGCAACAGTTGTCACAACATCGTGTCCAGTTACTCCGAATACAAGGTGACCATTGATGTTATTCTCATTCATTGGTGTCAGCGGATTGTAATTAACAATGATCACATCTGCTGCTGCGCCTTCTTCAAGAACTCCGAGCTTCTGGTCGAAATAACGTCCTGCAATCTTTGCATTGTTCTCAAACAGCATTGTCGGAACTTCTCCCCATGCTGCGTTTGGATCGCAAAGATGATGTTTATGAAGAATATTTGCCACTTTGAAGGATTCCATCATATCATGTGTATATCCATCTGTTCCAAGTCCTGTAAGGATTCCTCTGTGTACAAGTTCCATTGTCGGAGGGCATCCGCAGGCATTTCCCATATTGGATTCCGGATTATGAACAACCATTGTGTTTGTATCTTTGATCAGATCCATCTCATGTGGGTTGATGTAGATACAATGTCCAAGCAGTGTCTTCTCTCCAAGAATATTGAAGTCCATCAGGCGGTCAACAATTCTCTTTCCATAATGTTTCAGGCAGTGATGCAGATCTTCAATTCCTTCTGCAACATGAATATGATAACCAACTTCATCCGGTTTGTTTGCTGCTGCAAGTTCCATTGTCTCATCTGAGATTGTGAACTGTGCATGCATACCCATCATTCCGGCGATCATTCCGCTGTCATCCTTCAGTGCATGACGAATAAATTCTGCATTCTCCATTACAGACTCTCTGGCCTTGTCTTTTCCATCTCTGTCGGAAACTTCATAACAGAGACAGGAACGAATTCCTGTTTCCTTCGCTGCTCTCTCAATTTCAAATAAGGAACCTTTGATAGCTCCAAAGCTTGCATGATGGTCAAATACTGTTGTTACACCGTTCTTAATAGAATCAATATAAGTAGCCATAGCACTTAAATAAGTATCATTCAGTGTCAGGTTTCTATCCAGTGTCCACCACATTCCTTCAAGAATGCTGAGCAATCCTGTTGGATTGTATCCATTAATAGCAAGTCCTCTTGCAAAAGAACTATAGATATGTTCATGAGTATTAATGAATGCCGGCATAATCACTCCGCCTTTTGCATCAATAAACTCTGCATCTGGATAAGCCTTCTTCAACTCATCTGTTGGTCCAACCTTACAGATTACTTTACCATCAATTGCTACTGCGCCCTCTTCCATATAAGGACATTCAGGGTTTCTTGTCACAACTCTACCATTACCTAAGATCAACATAATTGTAACCTCTCCTTTTTATGAATTTCTACACTTTGATGTTAAAATGCTATCCGCCTGTTATGTGCATTTCGTACATCAACGTCTCTGATACACATAGAATAACATCTAAATTGTCTAAATGCAACAAGAAATCTAAAAAAGTTTTTTGTTACCTAAAAAATTTTTAGGAAAGGTATTGACTATCGTGATTTTTATGATATTATGGGATTATGAAGACAGAAAGCATGTAGAAAGGCAGGTGGACATATGCGCCATACCTTAGATTTTCTTAAGCAGCTTGCACACGGACTTGCAATACAATTTGGAAGTTCCTGTGAGATTGCAATTCATGATTTGAAGACAAAAGATCTGGAGAGATCGATCGTGTACATCGAGAACGGACATGTATCGAACCGACAGACCGGAGATGGTCCTTCAGGAATTGTTCTTGAGACGCTTCAGTCGGATCCGTCAACGATTCATGATAAGCTTTCCTATCTTACTAAAACAGAAGATGGACGGATCTTGAAATCGAGTACCTTCTATATAAGAGACGATGACGGATCGGTCTCATACATCTTCTCATTAAACTATGACATCACAGCTTTTACAGCTGCGAGTACAGCAATTCAGTCTTTGATCGCTACGAAAGACAATCTTCCGGATCTTACAGGTGATTCGCCACGACGGATCACACATAATGTAAATGAACTTCTGGATCTGTTGATTGAGCAGGCCGTTGCAAAGGTCGGAAAGCCAGTTGCAATGATGAACAAAGACGACAAAGTTGCTGTTGTCCAGTATCTGGATCATGCCGGTGCTTTCCTTATTACAAAGTCCGGCGATAAAGTTTCTTCGTATTTGGGGATATCGAAATTCACACTTTACAGTTACATGGGCAAATGACACGTATTAATTTAAGGAGGTCACTATAATGGAAACTATCAAATGGGCAGTAAACGAAATGCCAAAAACAGATGACTCTCAGCTTCAGGTAATGTCACTTGAGAATGTAGCGAAAGCTCGCGCATTCCATGAGAGCTTCCCGCAGTACAGTGTTACACCACTTGTAAAACTGGATCACATGGCTACATACCTTGGACTGAAAGAGGTCTATGTAAAAGATGAGTCTTATCGTTTCGGACTGAACGCATTTAAAGTACTCGGCGGATCCTTCGCAATGGCTCGCTACATTGCAAAGCAGACTGGAAAGGATGTTTCAGAACTTCCTTACAACGTTCTTACATCTGACGAACTGCGTAATGAATTCGGACAGGCTACTTTCTTCACTGCAACAGATGGTAACCACGGACGTGGTGTTGCATGGGCAGCGAACAAGCTTGGACAGAAATCTGTAGTACTTATGCCGAAGGGATCCACTCAGACAAGACTGAACAACATCCTGAAAGAAGGAGCGAAAGCTACGATCGAAGAGGAAAACTACGACGAATGTGTTCGTATGGCTAACGCTATGGCAGAGAAGACAGAGAACGGCGTAATGGTTCAGGATACAGCCTGGGACGGATATGAAGAGATTCCGGCATGGATCATGCAGGGATACGGAACAATGGCTAACGAGGCTGATGATCAGCTTCATGAAGCTGGATGTGAGCGTCCGACACATGTATTTATTCAGGCTGGTGTTGGTTCACTTGCCGGAGCAGTTCAGGGATTCTTCGCTAACCGCTATCCGGAAAATCCACCGAAAGTTGTTGTTGTTGAAGCTGCGCCTGCTGCATGTCTTTACAAAGGAGCATGTGCTAAGGACGGAGCTATCCGCATCGTAGACGGAGACATGGTTACAATCATGGCTGGTCTTGCTTGTGGAGAGCCGAACACAATTTCATGGGATATCCTGAAAAACCACGTTGATACATTTATCGCAACACCTGACTGGGTTGCTGCCAAAGGTATGCGTATGCTTGCTGCACCTTTCAAAGGTGATCAGCCTGTTACTTCCGGAGAATCCGGAGCCGCACCGTTTGGAACACTTGCGTGCATCATGACAATGGATGAGTACAAACCGCTCAGAGAGCACCTCGGATTGGATGAGAACTCAAAAGTACTTCTCTTCTCTACTGAGGGAGACACTGATCCGGATAGATACAAATCAATTGTCTGGGACGGAAATGAGAGATAATCATTTCTCGCAATACAATAAGAAGAAACTGTAACACCAAAACAAGATTTTATTTCAAAAGGAGAAGAACAATGGATCTTAACAAAATCAAAGAGTATGCAAAAGGCTATGAGAAAGACATGACTGCTTTCCTTCGTGCTATCGTAAAAAATCCGGGAGAAAGCTGTGATGAGAAAGCTCACGTAGAGACAATCGCTGCTGAGATGAAGAAAGTTGGATTTGACGAAGTTGTCATCGACCCACAGGGAAATGTTATGGGATTCATGGGAACTGGCGACAAGATCATCGCATTTGACGCACATATTGATACAGTAGGTATCGGTAACATCGATAACTGGAAATTCGATCCATACGATGGATACGAGACAGAGACAGAGATCGGTGGACGTGGAGTATCTGACCAGTGTGGCGGTATCGTATCTGGTGTATACGGAGCAAAGATCATGAAAGATCTCGGACTCATTCCAGAAGGATACAAAGTAATGGTTGTTGGTACAGTTCAGGAAGAAGACTGTGACGGACTTTGCTGGCAGTACATCATCAACGAAGACAAGATTCGTCCAGAGTTCGTAGTTTCTACAGAGCCTACAGACGGTGGTATCTACCGTGGACAGAGAGGACGTATGGAAATCCGTATCGATGTCAAGGGAGTTTCCTGTCACGGTTCTGCTCCAGAGCGTGGAGACAACGCGATCTACAAGATGGCTGACATTCTTCAGGATGTTCGTGCTCTTAACGAGAACGATGACGCTGACGAGACAGAGATCAAAGGTCTTGTTAAAATGCTTAACCCGAAATTCAACCCTGACTACGAAGAGGCTCGTTTCCTTGGACGTGGAACAGTTACAACATCTCAGATCTTCTACACATCACCAAGCCGTTGTGCAGTAGCAGATTCCTGTGCTGTATCTCTTGACCGTCGTATGACATTCGGAGAGACATGGGAGAGCTGCTTAGATGAGATCCGTAACCTGCCAAGCGTTAAGAAATACGGTGATGACGTTGTTGTTTCTATGTACAACTATGATCGTCCGTCCTACACAGGATGTGTATACGAGATTGAGTGCTACTTCCCAACATGGGCTATTCCGAAGGATCACAAAGTAACTAAGGCTCTTGAGAAAGCTTACACAGGACTTTACGGAGATCAGAGAATCGGTGCTGCTGACACACTTGAGATGCGTCAGGCTCGTCCTCTGACAGATAAGTGGACATTCTCTACAAACGGTGTTTCTATCATGGGTAGAAACGGAATCCCATGTATCGGATTCGGACCTGGAGCAGAGGCTCAGGCTCACGCACCAAACGAGATGACATGGAAACAGGATCTCGTAACATGTGCTGCAGTATACGCTGCACTTCCACTGTCTTACGCTGAGTAATTCAGTATTTGCTAACGCATTTGCGTGTGATCACGCAACCAATTCATTGAACCTATGGCGTTCTGACCGGATAATTTCCGGCCGGAACTGCCTTGGCTAATAAACCTAAAAACAAATAAATTCATTTTAATCAGGAGGATTTTAAAGATGGACGCAAAATTACAGGGATATATTGACAAACTGAACGCACTCAACTTCAAAGAGATGTACAATGGTGACTTCTTCCTTACCTGGGAGAAAACAGACGACGAGATCGAGGCTGTATTTACAGTAGCTGATGCTCTTCGTTACATGAGAGAGAACAACATTTCCACAAAGGTATTCGAGAGCGGACTTGGAATTTCTCTGTTCCGTGACAATTCCACACGTACACGTTTCTCTTTCGCTTCTGCTTGTAACCTTCTTGGTCTTGAGGTTCAGGATCTTGACGAAGGAAAATCTCAGGTTGCTCATGGTGAGACAGTTCGTGAGACAGCTAACATGATCTCCTTCATGGCTGATGTTATCGGTATCCGTGATGATATGTACATCGGAAAAGGTAACAAATACATGCACGAAGTTGTTGACGCTGTAACAGAAGGAAACAAGGACGGAATTCTTGAGCAGAAACCTACACTTGTAAACCTTCAGTGTGACATTGACCACCCAACACAGGCTATGGCTGATATGCTTCACATCATCCATGAGTTCGGCGGAGTTGAGAACCTGAAAGGCAAAAAACTTGCTATGACATGGGCTTACTCACCATCTTACGGAAAACCACTTTCTGTTCCACAGGGAATTATCGGTCTGATGACACGTTTCGGAATGGACGTTGTTCTTGCTCATCCAGAAGGATACGAAGTATTCGAGGATGTTGAGAAAGTTGCTGAAGAGAACGCTAAGAAATCAGGCGGATCCTTCAAGAAGACTAACAACATGGCTGAAGCATTCAAAGATGCTGATATCGTATATCCAAAGAGCTGGGCTCCATTTGCAGCTATGGAAAAACGTACAGAGCTTTATGGAAACGGAGATACAGAAGGTATCAAAGCTCTTGAGAAAGAACTTCTTGCTCAGAATGCAGAGCACAAAGACTGGGCTTGTACAGAAGAGCTCATGGCTACAACAAAAGACGGAAAAGCTCTTTACATGCACTGTCTGCCAGCTGACATCACAGGCGTAAGCTGTGAAGAAGGTGAAGTTGACGCTTCCGTATTCGATCGTTACAGAGATCCACTTTACAAAGAAGCCAGCTTCAAACCATACATCATCGCAGCTATGATCTTCCTTGCTAAATTCGAGAACCCACAGGAAATCCTGAAGAAGCTCGAAGAGAGAGGAATGTCCAGAATTTTTGAGTAAATTTAAATTTCTCAGACAAAAATAGTTTCACAGTTACCTTAATTAGTAACTTATTGTACAGGCCTGAATCTTTCAGACCTGTACAATACCTTTACAGTAAATACGGAGGATCCTAAAATGGAAAAGAAAAAACGTATTGTCATTGCCCTCGGCGGAAATGCCCTTGGCAATACTCTTCCTGAGCAGATGGCTGCTGTTAAGATTACAGCACGCGCGATCGTAGACCTGATTCAGGAAGGCTGCGAAGTAGTCGTAGCACACGGCAATGGTCCTCAGGTTGGTATGATCAACAACGCTATGATCGCATTAACACATGAGGATGAGAAACAGCCAAACACACCACTTTCTGTATGTGTTGCAATGAGCCAGGCTTACATCGGATATGACCTGCAGAATGCCCTGAGAGAAGAATTGTTCAACAGAGGAATCCATGATATTCCGGTTGCTACAATGATCACTCAGGTTCGTGTAGATGCTGATGATCCGGCTTTCGAGACACCATCCAAGCCAATCGGTAAATTCCTTTCTAAGGAAGAAGCTGATGTTATGGCTGAGAAATATGATTATATCATGAAAGAAGATGCAGGACGCGGATACCGCCGTGTTGTAGCATCTCCAAAACCGCAGGAGATCGTTGAGATCGGTACAATCCGTACAATGGTTGACTCCGGTGACCTTGTAATTGCCTGTGGCGGCGGTGGAATCCCGGTTATGCGCCAGGGCAACCACCTCAAAGGTGCAAGTGCAGTTATTGATAAAGACTTTGCAAGTGCTCTCCTTGCCAAAGAGCTCGATGCAGACTTCCTCATCATCTTAACTGCTGTAGAAAAAGTTGCACTGAACTACGGAAAGCCGGATGAAAAATGGCTTGATGATGTGACAGTTGAGGAAGCAAAACAGTATGTAGAAGAAGGACATTTCGCTCCTGGTTCTATGCTTCCTAAGGTACAGGCAGCTCTTGACTTTGCTGAGTCCAAACCTGGAAGACAGTCACTGATCACACTGCTTGAGAAAGCAAAAGATGGAATTCTTGGTGAGACTGGAACAAGAATCCACCTGTAAAACAGAAAAATCAGATTATTGAATAAGTCAATTACTTAAAACTCCTAAAATAGAAAATGGAAAAACCTCAGGGAACGGTGCTGCAACACCCGAACCTGAGGTTTTTTCATTCATTGTTCCAAACTTTTCTAAAGTCCAAACTCCTTTAATAATTTTTTTTGATACTCCCTATCTGCAGCTGCTTTGAGAATCTCATCCGTTCTGTTTAGTTCGGACAATTTTAAAATCAGCTGATTAATCCTGTTTTCTCCAAGAGCTTCCCCTTCTTCTCTTTTTTCATCTAATTCATCTTTCATTAATTCTAATAACGCATTACACATATCTCGTTTTCCCTCCTTTAGCCGATTCTCGTTTGCTTTTACTATAATCTCCATAACAGCCTGATACAGCTGATTCTCCTTGTTCTTTTTATAATCCTCTAAAAGCTGCCTGGTAACAGACATGTCTTTCAAGGTATCTGTCAAACTATATAACCAGAGATTTTTCTCCGGTGACAGCCGATTTGTTACAAGAATCTGAATCGGTAAGATATCTCCAATTACATAATAAATCCCTTCTTCCGGATTATCAATAGTGTAGTGACGTACTTCTTTCAAATGTCGAATCAGTTCTCTTGGATATTGTTTTGACACTAAGGTAATTGTCAGCTCTTGGATTGGAATTTCATTTACCTTTCCTGTATCTGCCTTATAAAAATTCGTATATCCATATACCTTATAGAAATCGTCCACGGAAAGTGAATCGGATGGTGATTTATATTCGATAATATTATACTTGCGGAATATTTTCCCGATATTTTTATGAATCGGCTCCGCATTCTTCTTTTTAATGATCAACACATCAATTGCCATTGGCTTTGAACTTAATAGATACTCCCGTTCAAATTTTAATTTTTCTTTTTCCTCTCTGAATTCAATCTGTAAGTCTGCATAAAATGCTGGATGCCACTGAAGCAGCCTTCCATCTGCCGGCTGCTGTTTTTCCGGCAATTGCTTTCTCTTTTGTTTCATCTAAGAGACCTCCTTATGTGATTTTTCACAGAAGTTCTCTCTATCAGAAAACCTCTGCTTTAAATAATGGATTTTAAAAGCATGAATTTTCTGATTTGACAGGTGCGTTCTACCTGTAATGAAACTTTTATATGAATTTAGATGTTTTAGAAAATATGCTTTGAAATAGAATAACATATTTATGTACAATATTCAATGTTTTTTGATAATAACTTACAGCAGTGATTTTTGTAGAAAAACAGGGTCATGCCATAATAAGCAAGAGCTCAATGCTTTCATCCGCATTGAGCTCTGCTATTTTATATGATTTTATTTCCTCTGACGTATTTTGCTTTCACTTCTCTCTCATCTGCGAGATAGATCATTCTTTCCAAACGATCTTTCGCACTCATCTGACGAGAAGATTCAAGTCTGCTGTCATCTAATACAACTGCATCGAACTCGTATCCCTCTTCAAAACTTCCGACTTTTCCAAAGAAGGATCCGCCACCCTTAGTTGCCATATAGAATGCTTCCTCTGACTTCAATGCCGGATATTTCTGATCCACCAGTCTCCAGCGGAGCTTTGACACTTGGATTGCATGTGCCATTGCCTTAAAAAGATTCTCTGTCGATCCACCTGCGACATCACTTCCTAGTCCTACAGAAAGCCCTTCTTCCAGATAACGTTTTACCGGTGCAATTCCGGAAGAAAGATTCTCATTTGATTCCGGACAATGTGCTACATACACACCGTTCTCTTTCATTCTCTGGATCTCTTCTTCTGTACTGTATACACAATGCGCCATAACTGTCGGTGCATCTGCTCCAAACAGACCAAAATGGTCGTATGCATCTCCATAAAACTCCGCATATGGACAAAGCTCTTTTACCCATTCAATCTCTGACAGATTTTCTGACAAATGTGACTGCACCGGAATCTGATAACGCATCTGAACCATCTTCAGCATATCCAGAAGCTCATCTGTACAACTTGGAATAAAACGCGGTGTCAGGATCGGCAGCGTATTCTTATACTTTTTGTGCTGCACATCTTTCATCCATTCAACTGTCTCTTCTGCAGACTCTTGTGTACCTTCACGAAGTTCATCCGGTGAATTTCTGTCCATATTTACTTTTCCGACCATCGTAACCAGACCGCTTCTTTCCAAATGATCCATCAGAACAAGTGTAGGCCTTCTATGAATTGTTCCAAACACACATGCTCTTGTTGTTGAACTATGTTTCAAGTTCTCAGCAAACTTCACATAAGCTTTATTTGCATACAACACATCCTTGTATTTTACTTCCTCCGGAAATGTATTTGTCTCCAGCCACTCCAGGAGTTCCAGATCCATCCCTGTACCGCGGAATGTATACTGCGGTGCATGTATATGCAGATCTGTCATTCCCGGAATGATCAGACAATCTCCATAATCCTCAATTGCTTCCCCTCCAAGTCGAAACGGAAGTGTCTGATAGATTCCCTCTACTTTTCCATCTTTACATACAAGATAACCGTGTTCGCATATCTCAAATGTGTCTTTTGTCTTTGTATAGATAATATTTCCTTTTAAAATCTTGATATCATCCATATGATTTCTCTCCAATTATATTTTTAACTTTTTATTTCACTCTTTCAAGCATGACTTCAACAACGCCGCCACAGACCATACCTTCATCTTCTGCTGCCTCTGCTGTCATATCTACCTTGCATACCTGGAATCTTTCCTGCTCTGTACGGATCATAAGAAGTGCTTTCTGAATGATCTCACTCTCCACACATCCGCCTCCGATCGTATCGATGATTCTTCCATCTCCACATACGAGCATCTTTGTTCCAACACCACGAGGCGCGGAACCTTTTCTAGAAATAATCGTCGCAAGCACTTTTCCACACTCATCTTCTTTCAGAATCTCTTCAAGAAGTTCACCGGAATATCCTCCACTCTTTGCACGGCTATTTTTAATCTGAATGATTTCTGCCATGATAGACACTGCGATTTCTTCCGGTGTCTCAGCAGCGATTTTCAGACCGATCGGCGTATGAACTGCTTCCAGCACCTCTCTCTCAAAGCCTTCTGCCTCCAGTTGATCTTTCACGATTGCAGTTCTTCTCTTGCTTCCCATCATTCCGACATAGGCTCCCGGCTTGCCAAGGATTGTTCTAAGACAGTCTGTATCGTATCTGTGTCCTCTTGTAACGATCACAAACCATGTATCTGTATCTCCTTTGATTTTTGCAAGACCATCTTCAAATGGTTCGCAATAAACCTGATCAGCCTCTGCTCTTCTCGCATCATCAGCAAATTTCGGACGGTCTTCTACCACCATCACATGGAATCCGAGCATCTTTCCCATGCGGATGATCGGCATGGATACATGTCCCGCTCCGCAGATCACAAGCTTCGCCGGACGGCTGATACGCTCCTGGAAAATACGTTCATCGCTTTCATTTGTAAAAACGCTGTCTGTATTTTCAGGTTCACCCTTCAATAAAATCTTTGTTCCTGCATTGACACCATCAATCTGCGTCCGTGCCCAAAGCTCTTCTTTTGCATCTGTAAGTTCTGCCTGCAACTGAAGGTAAAATGAATTCATGTTCTGTTCTCCTGTTCTCCTGTTCTCATATTACTTATATAATTGCTCATAAACATCGTCAATTGTACACTGACCTTCACATGTCTGAATCGCAATACAGATTTTCTTGATTATTTCCGTATCTTCCTCAAATATATCAGAGATTTCTTCTGCTGAAAGTCCTTTTTTTACTTTTTTCATAACCTGCTCAATTAATTTCTTTTTTGTCCCAGCTTCTATTCCCTCTTTTATAGCATCATTATACATTTCTTCAAGTGCTTCACACATGTTGACATTCGCCTTCCTTTCATCTGTCTCACCCGGTATTGACTTCATATTTAAAAATACTTTGATTACCTGACTGGTCTCATAATCTACATTCTGAAAGTATCTTTTCTGTTTATTGATGTATTCTTTTAGTTCATTCTTTTCATGTCTATATTTTAGCATGGTTAATATCACTTGTAAATCTTCCGAAAAATATTTGATTTCCTGCTCATTCATGCGTTCTGCATCAACCAGATTGATTTTATAATTTGGTAAATATTTCTCTAAAACGACCTTTTCCTCTTCGTTTCCTTCCAGTCGAAACATATCATAGAGATCCTGTGGACCATCCCATGGATCTGATCCATAATAAAAAACAAGTGAAATAATTGGTATCAGCCTGTCGTTGTTTCCACAGATTTCGAATCTGTTCTTCATAATCCATTCCGTCATAGAGCATTACTTTCTGTGGCATGGCATAATGAATTTTATCCTGTGATTCATTTGCAAGAAGAACAAATGTAGCATTATTTTTCCATCGCATCACAATATCTCGATACTTTTTCATATTTCGTGTTTTCCCTGCCCGATTTTTTATACTAACCGATGCCACTGGACTTATCTCTTCCAACTCTTCCGGCCGTATCACTTGCTTTCCTTTATAAAGAACCCCGTTAAATAAATCAGCAAACCGCTTCTTTTCATTGAGCCAGATGTTAACATTTACATCTGCTTTTCCCATAGACAGTACCTCCTTGTATTTCTTTGTTTTTATAGTTTCGTAATTCATCAAAATGGAATCTCTTGCTGATATAGCCTTGAATTTTTGCTGAAAAGAGAAATTTGCGAATTCAATAAAATAGCACATAAACACCTGACCCATTGCAGGTGTTTATGTGACGTTATAAATACAGTTGACAAAATACTATTGGTCTCAAAAAATTAAAAGCACTTTTTTATTATTATTTTCCAAATCCACAATTTGGATAAGTACATACATCACAGTTCAGGCAAAGTCCGCCTTCTCCAAGCACTGTGAAATCTTCTACACTTAATCTCTCACCTGCTGCAATTCTTGGAAGCACCAGATCAAAGATTGTTCTTCTTGCATACATTACACATCCCGGAAGACCTGCGACCGGAATCTCTCCTTTATAAGCCAGCATGAACATCGCTCCCGGAAGTACCGGTGCGCCGTAAGTGATCACCTCATCCGTTGCATTTCTGATAGACAACGGTGTTCTGTCATCCGGATCAACGCTCATTCCGCCTGTACAGACAACGAACTCGGCATCTTTTCCAATCCAGTCATTGATCGCATCTGTAACCATCTGTGAATCATCATCACAAAGTACGTTTCCAAGCACTTCCATGCCCGCTTCTTCTAATTTCGCTTTTACGACCGGAGTAAATTTATCTGTGATTCTTCCATGATAAACTTCACTTCCTGTTGTCACGATTCCGACTTTCATCTGATGAAACGGAAGAATTGTGAAGATCGGCTCTTCCCCACAGAGCTCTCTCACATGATTCATCTTCTCTTCCTCGATCACAAGCGGAACAACACGCATTCCAACAATCTTATCTCCCTTTTTCACCGGGAAGTTTCCATGTCTGGATGCAAGCACGATCTGGCCAAGTGCATTTACTTCATTTAATTTCTCGCGATTGATCTTCAGAAGGCCATCGCACTGTGCAGTCAGTTCGATCTTTCCTTCCTTCGCCTCGGATGCATTCATATACTCTCCCTGGCAGACCTGGCGCAGTACTTCTGCCGCATCATTCTCATGAAGCATGCCTTCCTGCTTCTCCCATACATAGAGGTGTTCTTTTCCTACAGAAAGCAGTACCGGTACATCTTCTTCTGTCACTACGTGTCCTTTGCGGAAGACCGCGTCTTTCACAACTCCCGGAATAATCTGGGTAATGTCGTGGCAAAGCACACTGCCGACCGCATCCTCTGTTCTGATTAGTTTCATCTTATCCTCTCCTTTTCTTTCCCCAAGTTTATGCAGGATGCTGATTTTCCACATTCTGCAATGATTTTTCTTATCTTGTTCTCCTTCTCTCTGGTTTTCACCACAGATTAGACTCTGCAAGCCTCAAGATCTCTCATCCATACTGCCACGCAGGCATCACTTGGCATTCTCCAGTCCCCTCTAGGAGAAAGTGCCACAGTACCAACCTTCGGTCCATCCGGCAGACAAGAACGCTTGAACTGCTGAGAGAAAAATCTTCTACAGAATGTTTCCAGCCATTTAAAAATGGTCTCTTTGTCATATTCACCATCAAATGTCATACATGCAATACGGAAGATCTTGCTCGGCTCATATCCAAAACGAAGCATGAAATACAGGAAGAAATCATGCAGTTCGTAAGGTCCTACAAGATCTTCTGTCTTCTGCGCGATATCTCCGTCCTTCGGCGGTAGAAGCTCAGGACTTACCGGTGTATCAAGTACATCGTAAAGTACATTCTTAAGAGCTTCGTCTGTTGTATCATCCGCAGCATATTTTACAAGATGGCGAACCAGTGTCTTCGGTACAGAAGCATTCACTCCGTACATGGACATATGGTCTCCATTATAGGTCGCCCATCCAAGTGCAAGTTCTGACAGATCACCTGTTCCAATGACCATTCCCCAAGTCTTGTTTGCGATATCCATCAGTACCTGTGTACGCTCTCTTGCCTGACAGTTTTCATAAGTTACACTGTGATCTTCCGGATCATGTCCGATGTCACGGAAATGAACATTCACGGCATCTGCGATCGGAACCTCGATCAAAGTTGCTCCGACTTTCTTCGACATCTCACAGGCATTCTGATAAGTTCTGTCTGTTGTGCCAAAACAAGGCATCGTCACAGCGATGATATCCTTCTTATCTCTTCCAAGCATGTCAAATGCGCGTGCCGTTACAAGCAATGCAAGTGTAGAATCCAGACCTCCGGAAATACCGACAACAGCAGTTCGTGCATTCGTATGAGCCAGACGTTTCTTCAGCCCCATTGCCTGGATCGTCAGGATCTCCTCACAGCGCTGTGCGCGGGTCTGTTCATCAGATGGAACAAACGGCTTCTTCGGAAATGTTCTTGTCAAGAATGTCTTTGTCTCTTCAATTGTAAACGGAACACGTACCAGAGTCTCTTCATCCAAAGGCTGGAATGTTGTATTCTTTCTTCTCTCGCCTGTGATTCTCTGAAGATCGATCTCTGAGTAAATGATTTCATTTACATATCTACTGCTTTCTTTCAGGATTGTACCATTTTCAGCAATAATATTGTGTCCGCCAAAAACAAGATCTGTCGTAGATTCACCTTCTCCGGCATTTGCATAAATGTATCCAGAAATCAATCTTGCAGACTGTCCGGAGATCAGTGCACGACGATAAGTGTCTTTTCCGATCGTCTCATCACTTGCGGAACAGTTGACGATCACTGTTGCACCTTCGAGTGCCGCCTGAATACTCGGTGGAATCGGTGACCAGACATCCTCGCAGATCTCCGCTGCAACCACAAGTTCTTCCATTCCTTTTGCCTGAAACAGAATCTGCGGACCAAACGGAATCTTCTTTCCTTCAAATGTAATCTCTCTCACTGTCTGTGGTCCCGGAGTAAACTGACGCATCTCATAAAACTCACCATAGTTTGGCAGAAATGTCTTCGTTGTAAATCCAAGGATCTCGCCCTGATTCATCGCCGCAGCTACATTGTAGAGCTTTCCGTTCACTTCGAGTGGCGCTCCGACAAATACAAGCATATCTTTATCGCTTGTATTCTCTGCAATCTCAAGCAATGCTTTTCTGGACGCTTTCAGAAGGACACTGTGGTCAAACAGATCACTACATGTATATCCTGTCACACAAAGTTCCGGAAACACAAGAATCTTTGCGCCATTCTTCTGCGCCTCTTCCATAACATTGATGATATTCTGTGTATTGAATTCCACATCTGCAACACGGATATCCGGTGTCGCTGCCGCAACCTTCACAAATCCATTTTTCATCTCATCTTCACCCCATCTTCTATATTTATATGATGTCAGGGCAAAAGCCCCGGCAATACTTATCGAGCCTGTTTTAACAATTCTTTCAATTCATCTACTGAATACTTATATGCTGTATTACAGAAATGACACTTCACTTCAATCTCTTTGCCTTCATCGATCATTTCCTGAATATCTTTCTTTCCGATACTGATGATTGCCTTCTCGATTCTCTTCTTAGAGCAGTTGCAATAGAACTGTGCCGGCATTGTATCTGTAATCTCAAGATCAAGACCTTCCAGTACCTGCTCAAGCATCTGCTCCGGTGTATGTCCGTTATCCAGCATGGATGTTACAGACTGGATCTTCTGAATGTTTGCTTCCAGCTTATTAAGCACTTCATCCTCGATAAAAGGCATTACCTGAACGATAAATCCACCGGCACATTTCACTGTATTATCTTTGTTCATCAGAACTCCAAGTCCGACAGAAGATGGTACCTGTTCAGACGTTGCAAAATAATAAGTAAGATCCTCTGCGATCTCTCCTGTCTGCAGAATTGTCTGCCCTGAATATGGCTCCTTGAGTCCCATATCTTTGATGATCGTCATGACACCCTGTCCAAGTGCTCCACCGACATCAAGCTTTCCGTTCTTCGCCGGAAGCATCACATCCGGATTGAATACGTATCCTTTTACATTTCCCTTGCTGTCCGCTGTCACAGTCAGACCTTCGATCTGACCGGAACACTGAATCTGAATCGTCAGCATATCTGTATCATTCTTCATCATGCTTCCCATCATCACTCCGCCTGTAAGGAGTCGTCCCAGCGCTGCTGTAACTACCGGACTTGTTCCGTGATGCTCTCTTGCCTCCTCAACCAGGTTTGTTGTCACTGCTGCAAATGCACGGATCTGTGCATTTCCTGCTGTTGCTCTTACAATATAATCATTCATGTCTTATTCTCCTCGTCTTTCTTATCTATTCAAGAATTGTATCCAATTTATTTCCCAGATTCTCTCGCAACGATATAGATTCTCTCGCTCTTCTCTGTCGGTTCCTCGTGTGTAACTGCGTCATATGCTGCCTCAAAAACAAGCCCTGAACATTCTACCAGTTCTTTCATCTCTTCTAAAGTATACCCTCTCTGGTAATGTGTCTCCTGATATCTCCGATACAAATCTTCACTTCCGTCTTCCTGAATGAACAGAGTCAGATCATACTCATTGACCCTTTCTTCTTCATAATAGAAGTTATCCCAGATAAAACTACATTCACCTCTGTCTTCCGCGATCACCGTATCTCCCATAACTTCTTTATATTTATATACAGTATTAAAATCAAACAAAAAGACACCCTTTGGATCTAGATAATTATTCACCAGACGGAATACTTCTTCTAGTTCCTCCGGTTCTGTAATATAGTTGACCGAATCACAGACACTGACAATCGCCCTTACTGTTCCATATAATTCGAACTCACGCATATCCTGGAGCAGATAAAGAATATCCTTTCCTGACTCCATTCTTTTCTCCATCGCAAGTTCGAGCATATCTTCTGAATTATCCACACCGATCATGTCATATCCATAATCCGCAAGCTTCTCTGTCATTGTTCCTGTGCCACAGCCCAGATCCAAAAGAATGCCATCCTCTATTCCACGGTCTTCTAAAAGACTGTGAATGTATTCGCCCCACTCTTCGTAAGGTACATTATCCATGAAAATGTCGTAGACCGCCGCAAACCCTGTATAAGCTTCCAACTGTTGACCTCCGTTCTTTCCTATTACTACATAATCCATTCTATTCTACCACATTTTTTTCTTCTTGACATCATACATTTCTATATTCGTGTGTGTTTCTCCATTTCTTGTTATCATGAGTAAAACTCTTTTTTATATCAAGAATTCTGAAATTTCTTCTCATTTTCAGTTCTATTAGGTCCTAAAATCTACCATTTTTTATGAAATTTTTATATTTGTAACATATTTCCATAACATTTTTGCGTTTTATTCTTCCTTTTAGCACTTTAATATGCTATAATCATAAAGCTGTGTTAATAAAAAATTTTTTATATTAACAAAAGGCGCCGCTATCTGTTGTGGGGACAGCAGGATAGCATAGAAAACAAAAGAAAGGACATTGAAAAAATGGACAACAACAAGAAAGAATTCAAGCCGTATATTCCAGCAGACAAAGTCGTTCCTGAGTTTACGGTGACAGCACTCTTGATTGGTATCCTTCTGGCAATCGTATTTGGAGCTGCTAACGCATACCTCGGACTTCTCGTTGGTATGACAGTTTCCGCTTCCATCCCGGCAGCCGTAATTTCTATGGGAATCATTCGTGTGATTCTCCGTAAGGATTCTATTCTCGAGAACAACATGGTACAGACAATCGGTTCTGCCGGAGAGTCTGTTGCAGCAGGAGCTATCTTCACACTTCCTGCATTATTCCTTTGGGCTGAAGAAGGAAAGATTGCTTTCCCAAGCATCCTTTCCATCGCTCTGATTGCCCTGTTTGGTGGAATACTCGGAGTATGCTTCATGGTACCGCTTCGTCAGGCTCTTATCGTTGAAGAGCACGGAACACTTCCTTTCCCGGAAGGAACTGCTTGTGCAGAAGTTCTTCTGGCTGGAGAAGAAGGTGGATCTAAGGCTGGTACAGTATTCGCAGGACTTGGTATCGCAGCCGTTTACAAATTCCTTGCAGACGGAATGCAGCTCTTCCCAAGTGAGATTGGACATGCATTCAAGAACTACAGCGGAGCACAGATTGGTATGCAGGTTCTTCCGGCACTTGGTGGTGTAGGATATATCTGTGGACCGAAGATCTCCAGCTACATGTTCGCCGGTGGTACACTCAGCTGGTTCGTACTTATGCCAATGATCGCACTGTTCGGTGGAGATGCTACAATCTTCCCTGCATCAGTTACAGTCAATGAATTGCTCACTATGCCAGGTGGTGGTCCGTCCGCTCTGTGGAGTAACTACATCAAATACATCGGAGCAGGAGCTGTTGCAACTGGTGGTATCATCAGTCTGATTAAGAGCCTTCCTCTGATCGTAAGAACATTTAAGCAGACCATTGGAAGTATGAAAAAGAATGCAGGATCTGGAAAACAGCTTCGTACAGAGCAGGATCTTCCATTCCCATTACTGATCGGAGTTATCCTTGTGATCGCTGTTCTGATCTGGATCCTTCCAATCTTCCCGGTTAACCTGGTTGGTGCCCTGATCATCGTTGTATTCGGATTCTTCTTTGCAACTGTATCTTCTCGTATGGTTGGACTGATCGGATCTTCTAACAACCCGGTATCAGGTATGACAATCGCTACTCTTCTCTTTGCTACAGTAATCCTGAAAGTAACAGGTACTACAGGACTTACAGGTATGGTTGGAGCCATCTCTATCGGTGGTATCATCTGTATCGTTGCAGCAATCGCAGGAGATGCTTCTCAGGACTTAAAGACAGGATTCATCGTAGGTGCTACACCTTCCAAACAGCAGGTTGGTGAGATCATCGGTGTTGTTGCTTCTTCAGCAGCAATCGGATTCGTTCTTTACCTTCTGAATGAGGCTTGGGGATACGGAACAGAAAAGATTCCGGCAGCTCAGGCTACAATGATGAAGATGCTCGTTGAAGGTATCATGAATGAGGAACTTCCATGGGCTATGATCCTGATCGGTGTATTTATTGCAATCGTTGTTGAGATCCTCAAGATGCCGGTTATGCCATTCGCAGTTGGTATGTACCTTCCATTCTCTCTGAGTGCTGGTATCATGGCTGGTGGTATTGTACGTATCTTCGTTGAGAAGAAAAAAGGTACAGAGGCAGAGAAAAAAGCACGTACAGACAGAGGTCTTCTCTTTACATCCGGTATGATCGCCGGAGAAGGTATCATCGGTATCCTTCTTGCTGTATTTGCAGTAGTTAAGATTGATTCTAAGATCATTCTGCCATTCCACTTACCACAGGTTGGCAGTCTGGTGCTTTACATTGCATTACTCGTACTTCTGTACGTTGTATGTATGAAAGCTGATAAGGAAAAATAATTCAATGAAAAAGAAAGACAGTAAAAACTATCTTGACTTTATCCCGGAGAAGAATCCGGAAATTGAATATGAAACAGGTGAGGACGGTATTATTACCGTCCTTATCGAATGGAAGGGATTTTATCACAAGTTGGCTCAGCGCTTCTTCCATCGTCCCCGTGTAAGTGAAATCAAGTTAGACAAGCTTGGAACTTTTGTGTGGAACTCCATCGATGATAAAAAGGATGTACATGCAATTTCCAAAGAGCTTGAAGCAGAGTTTCCTTCTATGGAACAGCCGCTGACAAGACTGATCAAATACCTTGAGATCCTTCATGATAATCACCTGATCTACTGGAAAGGAGAGAAACGGAAATGATGCATACGATTCTGAAATATCTTCCTTATGTACTGCTCTTTGCAGTTGCTACAATGATTGTCTACGGATGGGGATTGTGGCGTACGATGAGACAGGGAAGCGATCTTGCTAATATGCTCAGTTCCAAAGGAATCTCCAAAGTCAAAAAGACATTGAAGAAAAATGGTCCTATGACCCGCACAGCTCTTGAGCCATATGTGAAAGATCTGACGGCGAAACAGCCATTTATGCAGGAACAAATCAATGTGACTAATCCAAGACAATTTCTTGATTCAATTCTTCCCTATATGGTAAAGCAAAAAATGATCACTGAGGAAAAAGTGAATGGGAAAATTGTATATCAGATCCGCAAGGATTGAAAACAAAAAGGATATCTGCCAGAAATAATGATTACTCTGACAGATATCCTTTTTGTCTTTTCATCTTTTTCCACTTTTTTCTTTCTTTTTACACCAATTTACACAGATTTATCGCATTTTTCCTTGACACGCCCCGCTGCGTGGGATACAATAATCTATGGTAAAAACAACACAACTACATCATTTCGGTAGGTGAGGTTACCACAGGGATTGGGATATTTGACATGCTTAAGCATTCGATAGGACCCGGAGATTGCTGCCGCGAGATTGTGGAGACACGATTAGTTGGTCAGCAGGCTGTGTCGAGAAGGCACAACCTAATGCAATTGATATGCCCTGTGATACTAAAGCTTGAACGATGCATTTTATAAGAAGTCAATACGACTCCGTCATTGTTCAGGCAATGATGGAGTTTTTTGTTTCTCATAAAATACGAACAAGGGAGGTGAGGTTATGGACTCTGGTGCCAGTAGTTACCACATATGTGGCTCAATAGACAAAAATAAAATAATGCGAGGTAATTATCATGGACAAAGATATTTTTATAAAGCTTCTGGCGCAGCGCGAATTCAAAGCTGTCAGAAGTATTCTCGATGTAATGAACGAAGTGGACATAGCCTCTCTTCTCTCAACTTTAAGTGATAAAGAACTGGCTCTTGCTTTTCGTCTTATTCCAAAAGATAAAGCTGCTGAAGTATTTTCCAATATGGACACTTCCATGCAGACTTATCTGGTAACAATGTTTACTGAGAAAGAGCTGAAAGAGCTCTTAGACGACCTCTATATGGACGATACGGTCGATATGCTGGAAGAACTCCCGGCAAATCTTGTAAAGCGAATTCTGGCTACCGTCAGCGCGTCAGACCGTAGCATGATCAACCAGCTGCTGAACTATCCGGAAGACAGTGCCGGAAGTATCATGACAACGGAATATGTAGACCTGCGTGAGGAAATGACTGTCGGACAGGCGATGGCACATATCAAGAAGACCGGAATCCATAAAGAGACCATTTACACCTGCTATATCACAGAACGAAGAAAACTGGTCGGTATCGTAAGTGCAAAAGATTTGATGACAACAGATGACAATGTTCCGATCAAAGACCTGATGGAGACAGAGATCATCTCCGTGTATACACACGCTGACCAGGAACAGGTTGCACAGCTGTTCACAAAGTATGACCTGCTTGCGCTCCCTGTTATTGACCAGGACGGTCGCATGGTTGGTATTGTTACATTCGACGATGCTATGGATGTTATGGTAGATGAGGCCACAGAGGATATCACAAAGATGGCTGCCATCAACCCTAGTGAGAAGACATATTTTGAAACATCCGTTCTTCAGCATGCAAAGAACCGTATCCCATGGCTTTTGATCTTGATGTTCACTTCCATCATCACAGGAACGATCATTACAAGATATGAAAATGCATTCGCAGCCATCCCTCTTCTTGTATCCTTCATCCCAATGCTGATGGATACCGGTGGAAACTGTGGTTCCCAGAGCGCAACACTGATCATCCGTGGAATCGCACTGGATGAGATCCGTTTTACAGATCTTTTCAAAGTCATGTTCAAAGAATTCCGTATCTCTTTGATCGTCGGTGCTTTTCTTGCTGTTGCCAACGGCGTACGTATCTTTATACAGTATCACAATCCAGGACTTGCAGTTGTGATTGCCTGCTCCCTGATGGGAACCGTAATCATGGCAAAGCTGGTTGGATGTATCCTCCCACTTCTTGCCAAGAAAGTAAATCTCGACCCTGCGATCATGGCATCTCCACTGATCACAACACTGGTGGATACCTTCTCAATCCTGATTTACTTTAATATTGCAACAGTATTATTCCGTTTGTAATAGCAAATCACAAATGGATACAAAATCAAAAAACATATAAATAAAAAAGTATCAGAAACTTTTAAATTTGCTTCTGATACTTTTTTATTAATTATCTTTCCATCATGCTGATCGACTCAATTCCAACGCTTCCGCCTCGGACAACTTCAATGCTCTTAAATTCTTCCTTCATCAACTTCACAACTGCATCATTCTTTGTCGCAGTCTGTACAAACTCAACCAGAAGACTATCTTTTCCGTAATCGATTACTTTCGCCTTAAATGTCTCTGCGATCTGAAAGATCTCAACCTTATCTTCCGGTGTACATTTTAAGACTTTTACATAAAGAATCTCTTTCATTCTTACAAATACGTCTGTAAAATCAATTACTTTAATTACTTCAATCATACGGTTAAGCTGCTTCTTGATCTGCTCAAATGTCTCATCATCGCTGACTGTTGCAATTGTCATTCTGGAAACGGTCGGGTCTTCTGTTGTTCCAACTGTCAGACTGTCCAGGTTATAACATTTCCCGGAAAATAAACCGGAAATCTTCGAAAGTACACCAACCTGGTTTTCTACATAGAGAGAAATCCATCTCTTTTTCATATTATTATCCATATCTCTTCCTCGCTAACCTATATTTTCTGTTCTAATCGATTAACAATCCATGATCAAATCTTCAAGTGTTCCGCCCGGCTGAACCATCGGATATACAAGTTCTTCCGGATTGATAACGAACTCGATCAGTGTCGGTGTCTTTGTATTCTTCTTCGCCTCTTCAAACGCAGCTGCGATATCTTCTTTCTTCATAACACGGATTCCTTTAGCTCCGTAGCTCTCTGCAAGCTTCACAAAATCCGGTGTGTACTCCGGCATCTCCTGCCCGTTTGTTCTGCGGAAAAGTGCTCCTGATTTCAGGTTCGTCATACTGTAACGTTTTCCATAGAACAGCTTCTGCCACTGACGTACCATACCAAGATATTCATTGTTAAATACACAGAGAATCAATGGAAGTTCTTCCAATACTGCTGTGGCAAATTCCTGAATGTTCATCTGCATACCACCGTCTCCGGAGATTGCAATAACGTCCTTATCCGGATTACCAAGCTTCGCTCCGATTGCAGCCGGGAAACCATATCCCATTGTTCCAAGTCCACCGGAAGTGATCAGCTGCTTATTCTTGGTGATCTCGATATACTGTGTTGTAAACATCTGATGCTGACCTACATCTGTTGCAATGATCGCGTTGTCAAACTGACGATTGATCTCTTCTATAATATCCTGTGGTCCCATATCCACGCGGTTCTTCATTGTCAGAGGATGTTCTTCCTTCCACTCTGCGATCTGCTTTCTCCACTTCTTCGTCTCGCAGTGCTCTACATATTCATTCATCTTTGTTACTGCCTCAAGCGCATCCGCAACAATCGGCACATCAACATGAATATTTCTTGAAATAGACGCTGTATCGATATCAATATGAACGATCTGTGCATTCGGTGCAAATTCATGCAGCTTACCTGTAATACGGTCATTAAAGCGTGTTCCGATCGAGAATAAAAGATCACATTCGCTGACCGCCATATTCGAAGCATATGCTCCGTGCATTCCAAGATTTCCTATATAAAGCGGGTGATCTGTCGGAACTGCTCCACGCCCCATGATCGTTGTAACAACCGGAACTTCCGTCTTCTCTACAACTTCTGTAAATATCTCATTCGCACGTGCAATATTCACACCACCTCCCGCAAGGAATAACGGCTTCTTTGCCTTTTTCAGCATCTTAAGCGCACGCTTCATCTGTCCCATATGCACGTTCGTATTCGGCTTATATCCGCGGATATTGACTGTATCCGGATAATCCGCACTTCCAAGCTCTGCCATCACATCCTTCGGAAGGTCGATCAATACCGGTCCAGGTCTTCCCGTTCTTGCAATATAAAAGGCTTCTTTAATGATTCTTCCAAGATCCTCTCTGTTTCGTACAATAACACCGTATTTCGTAATACTGCGTGTAATTCCTACAATATCAACCTCCTGGAATGCATCATTTCCGATCAGTGGTCTTGCTACCTGACCAGTAAAACATACAAGAGGTACACTGTCATAATTCGCTGTTGCAAGCCCTGTAACAAGGTTTGTAGCTCCCGGTCCGCTTGTAACAAGACAGACACCTACCTTCCCCGTTGTTCTGGCATAAGCATCCGCCTCATGAACCAGTGCCTGCTCATGTCTTGGCAGAATGATCCGAATATCATCCTGCTTGTACAATTCGTCACTGATATCAATCGTACATGCTCCCGGATAACCGAAAATGGTATCCACGCCTTCTTCCTTCAGCGCTCTTACAAGTAATTTGTTTCCTGAAATCTGTTTCAATCTATATACCTCCCTTTTCAAAAAAGAAAGCCCCAAGCATGACCTTCATGCCCAGGGCGAATATCCAGTATTTACCGTTCACAGTACCTGTATCAACAACCAGATCTATCCATGTCATCATCTGAATTCAGAGATAAGCCTCTGTACATCCACAAGCTGTGTACGACTCCCTGTCTTCGTATTTGCGTAAAGCGTAAATTAATTATAAGTGTTAAAAAATATCTTGTCAACGTCGAGTTCTTGATCTTATTTAATCTATCGCATATGATTTTTCACAACTCCGACTACTGTATACAGAACCATCATTACAAGATTGGCAAGAACAACACTGGCTCCCGCCGGGGTTGCCGCAACATATGAAAGAGTTACTCCTGCAATCAGACACACCACAGAGATTACTGCTGCGTTTATTATGACACTTTTAAATGTCCTGCACACTCTCATTGATGTCAATGCCGGGAAAATGATCAGGCTCGAGATCAATAATGCTCCCATCATACGCATTCCAAGCACGATCGTCACTGCTGTAAGTACAGCGATCAACGTATTGTAAACTCCTGCTTTTACACCTGTTGCACGGGCAAATGTCTCATCAAATGTAATTGCAAATATCTTGTGATAAAAAACAATAAACAGGATGAGTACAAAAACGGAAAGTACAAGACTTAACTTCACATCCTCCGCACTCATCGCAAGAATGCTTCCAAACATATAATTATATACATCCGTATTCATTCCTGTTGTCAATGAGATCACCATCACGCCAACTGCTAGTGACGTTGTAGAAATCAGTGCAATTGCCGCATCTCCTTTGATCTTTGCATTCCCGCTGATTCGAAGAAGCAGAATCGCTGCTACAATAACAACCGGGATTGCGATTGTAAGTGGAGCTGCGTTCATTGCGGCCGCGATCGCCATAGCGCCGAACCCTACATGAGAAAGTCCGTCACCGATCATCGAATAGCGTTTCAACACAAGACTGACTCCCAATAATGCAGAGCACAATGCGACCAATGATCCTACAAGAAATGCTCTTGTCATAAAAGGATAAGACAACATCTCAATCACTGTATTAAACATGTGTCTCACCTCCTAAGAATGTCTTGCCGGCACGACTCTTCTCGTATCCATCTGCTTTTCCAAAGTACAGCACTGTTTCCTGTAAATGAAGGATATGACTTGCATATTCTACAGCACTCTCGATATCATGCGAAACCATAACAACTGCAATCCCGGATTCCCTATTGATTCGACTGATCAATTGATAGAATTCTGCTGTCACAATTGGATCCAATCCTGTGACCGGTTCGTCAAGAAGCAAGAGTTTCTTGGTCGCACACAATGCTCTTGCAAGCAGAACACGCTGTCTTTGTCCACCGGACAGATCTCGGAAACATTGTTTTGCGAGATCACGGATTCCAAGCATGTCCATCTTCTCCCACGCCTGCTTCTTATCTTCTGCTGTATAAAACGGTTTCATCCCTCTGCTGTTCAACCGACCGGAAAGAACCACCTCATAAACACTGGCCGGAAAATCTTTCTTCACATCTGTCTGCTGTGGAAGATATCCGATCTCTGTCTGTTTTAATCCATCATCAAAAACAATCTTGCCTTTATCCACATTCTTCAGTCCCAAAAGACTCTTTACAAGTGTACTTTTTCCGGAACCATTTTCTCCGACAATACAGAGGTAGTCTCCCTGATTAATCTCAAAATCCAAGTCATGTACGACCATCTGTCCTTCATATCCAATGGATACATTTTCACATTTAATCAACGCCATCAGTTCAACACCTCCCTTAATGTTTCAACATTTTTCTCCATAAGACTCAGATATGTCTCTCCATCTGCAAACTGCTCTGCTGTCAGATTATGACAGCTATAAAATTCTTTCACATCAGCGTTTGTTGCTTCTGCAATAGCTTTCGCAATATTTTCGTTGCTAAGTTCCATTTTTAATACTGTTTTAATATTCTCATCCTGTACTTTATTGATTAAAAATGCCATTGTAGCTGCGCTTGGCTCTGTGTCCGAAGCACATCCTGAAAATGCTGCATAATAATCCAGACCATACGCTTCTGCAAAATAACGGAACGGAAATCTGTCTCCGAAAATCATCAGCTTTCGTTTTGAATGATCCACCACATCCTGAAATTCCTGATCCAATTCTTTCAATTGTGCTACATAAGCTTCTGCATTTTCTTCATAATCAGGTGCATTTTCCGAATCAATCTCGCAGAGCTCTTCTTTGATCTGCTCGACGATCTTCACCGCATTTAACGGAGATGTCCACACATGTTCATCAATTTCATGTACAGAATGTGTTTCTTCCTGTCCATGCTCTTCATGATCTGCTTCGTCCTCTTCATGCTCCACTTCGTGCTCTTCATGCTCCGCATCATCCTCGTCATGCTCATGACCACGCTCTTCTTTCATTCCTTCCACATGTTCCTCTTCCACTGTGTCAACACAATCCACCAGCTTCAGAGTCTTTCTCCCGTTGTCCGGCATTGATTCAAGAATGTCTTCTACCCAGGCATCATTCTCGCCACCCACATAGATAAACAGATCACTATTCTGGATCGCAATAATATCCTGTGGCGTCGGCTCATAAGAATGTGTCTCCTCACCCGGTTTTAAAAGCATCTTAAGTTCCACATTCTCTCCCGCGATCTGACGCACAAAATCATACTGCGGAAAGATTGTCGCTACAACACTAATCTTTTCATTTTCTACTTTATTCTGTTCTTTTCCCCCGTTTTGCTCTGTCTGCTGCCCGGACATTCCACACCCGGTCAGCATCATTCCAAGAATAAGACTTCCTGCAAGCAGAAAGTCTCTTACTCTTCTCTTCTTCATCTTCAAATTCATCTTCTCACTTTTACGCTTTTACACTTTCACAGCATCTGTTTTAGCAGCGCTCATATTTTGTAAAAGCAAATTCCAGATCAAAACAAGTCTGTTCTTCTCCTTCTTCCGTCATCTTCCAATCTTCCATATGATCCAGATTCGGGAAATAAGTGTCTGCCTGGAATTCACGGTCTATCTTTGTTACATATACAGTATCACAATATGGAAGCATCATCTTGTAAATGCTCTCGCCACCGATCACATAAATCTTCTCACTCGGATACTTCTTCAATTCTTCTAAAAGTTCTTCCTCTGAGTGAACGATCACTGCATCTTTCACCTGATAATTTTTATTCTTCGTAAGAACAATATTCACTCTATTCTTCAAAGGAAGTCCGTTTGGGAAACTTTCCAGTGTCTTTCGTCCCATAACTACAACATTTCCTGTTGTTTTCTGGCGAAAGAACTTCATATCTGATGGAATGCTCACCAGCAGTCTGTTCTGGTAACCGATTCCCCAATTATTATCTGCTGCTACGATTGCCTGCATACTTCTTCTCCTTTACACAGCGATTGGTATATTCTTAATCTGCGGATGTGTCTCATATCCTTCCAGTTTCACATCATCCGGTGTGAAATCATAGAAGTCTTTCACTTCCGGGTTCAGCCAGAACTTCGGTGCCGGAAGCGGTTCTCTTGAGATCAGTTCCTCAATCATCGGAACATGTCGGTCATAAATATGTGCATCTGCGATCACATGAACAAACTCTCCGACCTTCATGTCACATACCTGCGCCAACATATGAAGCAATACCGCATACTGACACACATTCCAGTTATTTGCCGCAAGGACATCCTGAGAACGCTGGTTAAGAATTCCATTTAGTGTAAGCTTGTCACTGTCTTTTTCCTTTGTCACATTAAATGTCATACTATATGCACATGGATACAGATTCATCTCATGAAGATCCTGATGCACGTAAATATTTGTCATAATACGACGGCTATACGGATTATTCTTCAAATCATAAATCACGCGGTCTACCTGATCCATCATGCCTTCTTTATACTGATGCTTCACCTGCATCTGATAACCATAGGCTTTTCCGATCGAACCATCCTCATCAGCCCAACTGTCCCAGATATGACTGTTCAGATCATTAATATTATTCGACTTCTTCTGCCAGATCCAGAGCATCTCATCCACACAGCTCTTGATCCCGGTTCTTCTAAGAGTCAGTGCCGGAAATTCCTTAGACAAGTCATAGCGGTTGACCACTCCAAATTTCTTAATGGTATATGCCGGTGTTCCGTCCTCCCATCTTGGGCGAACCTTCTCACCCTCTGTGCTTGTTCCATTCTCTATAATGTCTCTGCACATATCAATAAATACTTTATCTGCGTAACTCAACTATTTTTCTCCTTCTTCTGATTAATACTCGCGGATAATGCTGCTCACTTCCAGAATGCTAGGCAGTGCCAGAAGCTCCTCTAACGCCCGCTTCATGTATTTCTCTTTCACACTCTCAGTTACAATAACAAGCTCCGCCTGATGTAGCTGTGTATGTTCCTGAACAACTCTTGTGATACTAACCTTATGATTACCAAATACCTCTGCTACTGCTGCAAGAACACCTGGTTCATTTGTCACCTGCATACGGATAAAGAACTTATTCTTCACATCCCCGATGTCTTTTACCGGAAGGTTCTTATAACATGTACAGCTGATTCTTCCATTGCAGCCATATGCCATATTTCTCGCAACATCGATCACATCTCCCATAACTGCACTGGCTGTCGGGAACTCTCCTGCACCACGACCATAGAACATTGCATCATCTGCTGCATCTCCATGAACAAATACAGCATTGAAAGAATCTCTTACAGATGCAAGTGGGTGATCCTTATGGATCATCATTGGGTAAACACCTACTTCAATTCCACTCTCTGTGTTATGTGCTACACCAAGCAGTTTGATCACACTGTCAAATTCTTTCGCATACTCGATATCTTTCGCTGTGATCTTTGTGATTCCTTCTGTAAATACGTTAGGAAATACTACTCTGGAATGGAACGCGATCGAAGCCATGATCGCTACCTTACGTCCCGCATCAAGACCTTCTACATCTGATGTCGGGTCAGCCTCAGCAAATCCAAGCTCCTGAGCCTTCTCAAGTGCATCTGAGAAATCCATTCCTTCTTCTGTCATCTTTGTCAAAATGTAGTTTGTAGTACCATTCACGATACCGACAACTTCAGAGATGTCATTTACAGCCAGGCACTGCTTCATCGGACGAATGATCGGAATTGCTCCGGCAACTGCTGCCTCAAACAGGAAATCAACATGATGCTCCTCTGCTGTTGCAAGAAGTACATGTCCTTCCTCTGCAATCAGGTCCTTATTCGCAGAAACTACATTCTTACCGGCTCTGAGTCCCTCAAGGATCATCGTCTTCGCCGGCTCCATACCGCCCATAACTTCAATTACGATCTGAATCTCATCATCTTCAACAATATCGTTCCAATTATCTGTCAAAAGAGAAGCGTCTACACCCTCTCTCTTCTTATTTATATTGCGAACAAGAATCTTCTTCACTTCCATCTGAGCACCGATTGTCTTCTCCATCACATCAGCACGCTTCTGAATCAGTTTATAGACACCGGATCCTACTGTTCCAAGTCCGAGAATTGCTACCTTTACTGTTTTCATTATGGACACCTCTTTCATCTTTTATCCCTGTGTAATTTGTTCTTTTATTATAGAACAAAGATTTACAACATCCTTCTTTTCACATCTGTTGTTTTAAGTCACAGTAACCACAGTATAGCATGATTTTCTTTCACTAGGAAGTCTTAGACTTAATTTTTTCATTTTCTCTATTTTTTTTATTATTTTCTGTTGACATTTTAATGATCTTGTAGTAACATATCTATTGTTCGTCGGAACAATAAGTTATGCGACAGTGGCTCAGTTGGTAGAGTACAACCTTGCCAAGGTTGGGGTCGCGGGTTCGAACCCCGTCTGTCGCTCTCAATATCTTAATTTCATATTGATTGTTCATTGGGAACAATCCTATGCGACAGTGGCTCAGTTGGTAGAGTACAACCTTGCCAAGGTTGGGGTCGCGGGTTCGAACCCCGTCTGTCGCTCTGAAGCACTTAGATCTTTAAAGATTTAAGTGCTTTTTTCATATCTAAAACGTTCCCCTCTTGCCATTTTATTTTTTATCAACTATACTAAGTAACAGATTATGTTTTAGAAACCAGGAGGAATTATGAAATGAAATTTATATATCCAGCCGTATTCCGTAAGAAGGAAGATGGAGGCTATGACGCACATTTCCCGGATCTCGAATGCTGCGAGGCATCCGGAGAAACTTTGGACGACGCGATCAACAATGCAAACGAAGCTGCAAGAACATGGATCACTGTTGAATTAGAAGAAGAGGATCCAATCTTCCCACATGTATCTGATCTGGAAGATATTGAACTTGCTGAAGATGAGATTGTAAGGAATATTTCCGTAAATATCCGATTCTACGAAGGATGGGACGAATAAAAAGCTTTAAAAAAGGATTGACAGTTGTCTAAATGACAGCTATCAATCCTTTCTTTGCATTTTTGAGTATTTAATTTCCACACTCTATACTGATCTCATTGAACTTGCTCAAGATATCTTCTACCTGAAGTTCTTCTTTTTCTTTTCCTTTGAGATCCATCACAACTCCACCCTGATGCATCATCAGCAGGCGGTTTCCGTATTCCACTGCATAGCGAAGATTATGTGTGACCATGATCGTTGTAAGCTTTTTCTCTTCTACGATCTTTCCTGTCAATTTCATAATCAGCTCTGCTGTTTTCGGATCCAGCGCCGCTGTATGCTCATCAAGGATCAGGAAATCAATCGGCGTCATCGTAGACATCAGAAGGGCGATTGCCTGACGCTGTCCGCCGGAAAGAGATCCTACTTTCACATCCATTTTATTTTCTAATCCAAGTCCGAGCTGACTCAAGATCTCACGATAGTACTCTTTACGCGCCTTATTGATTCCGGAACTGAGGCCAAAGAATTTTCCTTTATTATCCGCAAGGGACATATTTTCAAGAATCGTCATTGTCGGGCAGGTTCCCATTGCCGGATTCTGATAGACACGGCCAATCTTCTGGTTTCTCTTAAATTCTTTCTTCGTTGTGATATCTTCACCGTTCATCAGGATCTGTCCACCGTCTACCGGAATACTTCCACAGAGGATGTTCAGCATAGAAGTCTTACCCGAACCATTACTTCCGACTACGGAGACGAATTCTCCTTTGTCTACGGTCAAATTGAATTTGTCGAACAGGCACATCTCATTGATAGTCCCCGGATTGTAGTATTTTTCAATATTTCTAAACTCGAGCATTCTTCTTCACCTTCTTTCTGCGTTCTCCACCGATCACCAGGATCACAAGGAATAATACCGCTGTGATCAGTTTCATGTCCTGTGGTTCAAAGAACTTCAACGCTGCTGCGACACAGGCTTTATAGATCACAGATCCGATCAGCACTGCTGTTGTTGCTTTCATAAAGGATACATTTTTAAATAAGCTTGTTCCTATAATAACACTTGCCAAACCGATTACGATTGCACCTGTTCCGCTTGAAATTTCAAACACGCGCTGCTCCTGACAGAAAATACTTCCTGAAAGAGCGACAAGTCCGTTTGCAATTGCAAGTCCTAAGATTTTCACATTTCCCTGATCTTTTGCAAGAGATGTGACCAATACATCATTATCTCCTACCGCACGAAGCAGGAAACCTAATTTTGTCTTCATGTAAAGGTCTAATAATACTTTGCTGATCACTGCTATGACTAACACGATCACAAGTACCTTATAATTAGAAAGGCTATCATGGAAGATTCCATTTACAGATGCATTATCAAAGATACTGTCATCTCCAAAGATTGGGACATTTGCTGTTCCTGCCAGTCTTAAGTTGATCGTCCACAGTGCTGTCATCATGATAATTCCGGATAAGAGATCTCTTACCTTGAATTTTACATGAATCAGACCTGTGCAGACTCCGGCAAGCACACCGATCAGGAATGATGCCGGCAGTGTCAGGATTGGATGAACGCCTCTTGTGATCATCGTCGCTGTCAGTGCGGCTCCAAGTGGAAAGCTTCCATCTACTGTCAGATCCGGGAAATCCAGGATCTTATAAGTGATGTATACCCCAAGCGCCAGGATTCCGTAGATCAGTCCCTGTTCTAAAATCGTAATATAAATCCCCATAATGTGTTAACCTCTCTGTTTCAATACTATTTTGTAATCTCTGTAAAGCTCTCTACCGCTTCATCTGCAAGATCCTGTGGAACTGTAACCCCAAGGTTTTCAGCAACTTTTTCATTTACATAGAAACCTGGTTCTGTGATTGTCTCAAAGTTCATATCAGATGCTTTCTTCTCACCTTTCAGAATCTCTGCTGCCATCTTACCTGTCTGTTTTCCAAGTGCTACATAGTCAAGTCCTTCGGCTGCCAGACATCCGATTTTCACCTGCTCGATCTCACTTCCGAATACCGGAATGTTCTGTTGGTTTGCTTTATCAAGGATGGTTGCAAGGGAAGCAACTACTGTGTTATCTGTAAGATTTGTCAGGCAGTCAACCTCTGTCAGAAGTTCATCTGTTGCAAGAGAGATATCAGCTGTCTGTGCGATTCCTTTGTCAACGATCGTGAATCCATAGTCTCCGGCAAGCTCTTTATATTTTGCAAGAGCGGATACAGAGTTTGCTTCGCTTGTTGTGTAAAGGATTCCGATATTCTTTGCATCCGGAAGCATCTCACGGATCATCTCAAGCTGCGCTTTGATCGGAAGTTCATCACTTGTTCCTGTTACATTTCCTGCAGGTGTTCCATCCTCTTTCGCAAGCTTTGCTGCAACCGGGTCTGTAACTGCTGTGTATACAACCGGAATGTCGGAGTTCATTGCTGAATTGTAAGCTGCCTGCGCACTTGGTGTTGCGATTGCACATACAAGATCCACTTTGTCTGAAACAAATCCATCACTGATCTGTTTTGCTGTTCCCTGATCTGCAGCTGCATTCTTTACTTCTACTGTCAGGTTCTTACCTTCCTCGATTCCTTCTTCTTTCAGTCCTTCTAAAAATCCCTCACGACAGTTATCAAGAGAACCATGCTCTGCGAACTGAGAAATACCGATTGTGTAACTCTTCTCTCCTTCATTGGAAGATGTCTTTCCTGCATCAAATGATCCGCATGCTGCAAGGCTCATTGTCATTACTGCTCCTAAAATAACTGCTAATACTCTCTTTTTCATAATTGTTGTCTCCTTTTTTCTTTTTTGATATTTCTGCAAAAGCAAAGGAGCCGATTTGGGATTCTTGTCAATAAACTGTGGATTTCTTTTTATAAATCAACTTTCCTGATATACAAAAAACCGCCTCAAGCTTATTGCTTGAGACGGTAATAAAATTCATTATTATCGCGGTACCACTCAAATTGACGTTCGTCCACTTTCTCACGTACTAACATACGCTCCTGATTGATAACGGGTTCGGTTCCCGGCGGTTCCTACTCTTTTCATTTCAGGCCGCCCTCGAAAGTCCATTCAGAATCAGAATCCATACAGCAATCCCACCACCTGCTGCTCTCTGTGATCTCTTCTAAAACCTACTTCTCTTTCTCATCGGTTTTTGCTTTTGATGTGTCTTATTTTAGTTGTCCTCTTTCTATTTGTCAAGAGAATTTTTATTATATTTCAAATTTCTTGCAATATTGTCTGAAAAATCAAATCAAAACACACCTAAAAACAGCAGGAAAAGCTGTGCTTATAGCTTTTCCTGCTGAAATATCACCATCTATTCTTCGGTTGTTTCTTCCTGTGCCTCCACAGCAAGGCTAAGCTCTTCCAGCTGCTTCTCGGAAGCCGGTGTCGGTGCTTCTGTCATCAGACAGGATGCATCTTTGATCTTCGGGAATGCGATTACGTCACGGATGCTGTCCTGTTTTGCCATAAGCATAACAAGACGGTCAAGACCGTAAGCAAGTCCTGCGTGCGGCGGAACTCCGTATTTAAACGCATCTAGAAGGAATCCGAACTGGCTGTAAGCCTGCTCTTTTGTAAAGCCAAGTGCCTTGAACATCATTTCCTGGATATCATCCTGGAAGATTCTGACACTACCGCCACCAATCTCATTTCCGTTCAAAACGATATCGTATGCTTTCGCACGAACTCTTCCCGGATCAGACTCGATATACTGGATATCTTCTTCCATCGGCATTGTAAATGGGTGGTGCATTGCAACGAAACGATTCTGCTCCTCGCTCCACTCAAGCAGCGGGAACTCTGTGATCCATACAAAACGATACTCATTCTTATCAAGAAGCTCAAGCTGTTTTGCAAGCTCAACACGGAGTGCTCCAAGAGAATCCCATACCACTTTGTTCTTGTCAGCTGCAAAGAGAAGCAGATCTCCCGGCTCTCCATCCATAGCTTTTACAAGTGCATCCATCTGCTCGTCTGTCATGAATTTTGCGAAAGAAGACTTCACTGTTCCATCTTCCTGAAGCGCAACATAAGCCAGTCCCTTAGCGCCGTAATCTTTAACAAACGCTGTCAGCTTGTCGATCTTCTTTCTCGGCATGCTGCCCTGTCCTTTGGCATTGATACCACGAACACTTCCACCATTCTCAAGCGCGCCTGTAAATACTGCAAATCCACAGTCTTTCACTACATCAGATACATCTTTCAGTTCCATTCCAAAACGAAGATCCGGCTTATCAGAGCCATAACGGTTCATTGCTTCCTGCCATGTCATTCTCTGGATTGGAAGCTGTACATCTACATCAAGAACCTCTTTGAAAAGTTTCTTAAGATACTTTTCATTTACTTCGATCACATCATCTACGTCAACGAAAGAAAGCTCCATATCGATCTGTGTGAATTCCGGCTGTCTGTCCGCACGAAGATCCTCATCACGGAAACATCTTGCGATCTGGATGTAACGGTCTACACCTGAACACATCAGAAGCTGTTTGTAAAGCTGCGGAGACTGTGGAAGTCCGTAGAAAGATCCCGGGTGCACGCGGCTTGGTACAAGGTAATCTCTTGCACCTTCCGGAGTTGTCTTTCCAAGCATTGGTGTCTCCACCTCAAGGAATCCCTCGTCTGAGAAGAACTGACGTGTCAGTGTCATAACCTGACTCTTCATACGAAGATTTCTCTGCAGATCCGGTCTTCTAAGGTCAAGATAACGGTATTTCAGACGGATATCTTCCTTTGTCTTTGAGTTTTCTTCAATCGGGAACGGAGGTGTCTGTGACTCGGAAAGAACACGAAGTTCACTCGGAATCACCTCAATCTCACCTGTCGCGATCTTATCATTCACTGCACCGGAACGTTTCTCAACTTTTCCAACAACAGCAACTACATACTCTGCACGTAAAGATGCTGCTTTCTCAATGATCGCTGCATCTGTAGTTCCTTCTTCACATACAACCTGTATAATTCCAGAACGATCTCTTACGTCTGTAAATACAAGTCCTCCTTTATTTCTGTTCTTCTGTACCCATCCCATGATAGTTACAGTTTCCCCAACATTGGCTGCTGAGAGTTCACCACAACGGTGTGTTCTCTTAAGCCCCTGCATTGATTCAGCCATGGTTATTTACTTCCTTTCCTTTTTTTCTATAAGTTATCAACAGAATCTCTGTAGCACTCTGTAATATCTGTGTATCCCTGTTCTGCAAGCTGCTCCTTCTGGAACTTCTTGTTCTTCTTCATGTTCATGATCATTACCTGACGGCCTGCTGCACGCTCCTTCTTCGCAAGATCAAGAACCTTGAGCATACCTTCCTTCGGCATATTCTTCTCGATCAAAAATGCCTTCTTCTCTTTGCTTGTCGGAACTTTGTATCCACGCTCCATCAGAAGCATGACAATACGTTCAAATCCGATAGAGAATCCAACTGCCGGTGTATCCTGTCCTGTGAACTTACCGATCATCTTGTCGTAGCGTCCGCCACCACCTACAGATCCACCGAACTCATCCATAGAAATCTCAAAAATAGTTCCTGTATAATAAGACATTCCACGTACCAGTGTCGGATCAAACAGCATACGGAAATCAGCTTCCTTCGCACTTTCTACGCTTGTGATGATCATTTCAAGAGAGTCTGCCGCATCTTCCGGAAGGAATCCCTGAAGTTTTTCCTTGCATGCACGAACACCTTCTACATCTCCTGTAATCTCCTTGAACAACTGAAGATATTTCTCAACAGATTCCTCTGCATATCCATTTTCCTTCATCTCTGCCGCAACACCATCAAGACCGATCTTGTCCATCTTATCCAGTGTAATAAATACGCTGTCATAATCCTTCTCTTCAAATCCGCTGTAAGCTGCCATTGCCTTCAGGAAACGGCGGTCATTGATACGGATTGTAAAGTTATTGAAATCCAGTTTTCCAAGCAGAGATGTTGTTGCAAGGATCAGCTCGATCTCTGCAAGGTTAGATGGCTCGCCGAGAATATCGATATCACACTGCATAAACTGACGGTAACGTCCTCTCTGCGGACGGTCGGCACGCCATACACTTCCCATCTGAAGTGCTTTAAACGGTGCCGGAAGTTCATTTGAATGATTTGCATAATATCTAGACAGTGGAAGTGTCAGGTCATAGCGGAGTCCTCCGTCTACAAGATCAGCTTCTTCCTTCGCCTCTGCAAGTCTCAGCTTCTCTCCACGCTTTAAGATCTTGAAGATCAGCTTCTCATTATCTCCACCCTGCTTACTGCACAGGTTCTCGATATGCTCTACACATGGAGTCTCAATAGATGAGAATCCAAAGCTTCTATATGTCTCTTTGATCAGACCGATCACATAATCTCTGATCTCCATCTCTGCAGGAAGAATATCTTTCATTCCTGTTACCGGTTTTTTCTTTAATGCCATAGCACTTCTCCTTTTCGTTCTATCATTTCACTACTGTAATCTCTTGATTTCGTAATGTTCTTCATAAAAAATGCACCTTAATCACGAGTCTTATATAATAAGTCAACTCCTTCTTTAAGGGTTTCCGTTATCGTCTGTTGATGCTTCTCAGAATAGTCCCTAAGTTTCTGGTGTTCCTCAGCAGACATTCGGATTGTCACAATTTTATCTTTGATCACGTCTGACTTCGGACGTCCCATCTTAGCCATAGGTAATCTCCTTTCTCTCACCTATTCTATTATACTTTCGTAATACGAAATGTCAACTATTTTTGATTCTGTTTATTTTTGTTCTAATTGAAATGCCTTTTTCGAGATGATATACTTTATTTGGATTAAAAAATCTGAATCTATGTTAATTTATTGCGTATTTAAAAACAGCTAAATTTTATGAAAGGAAACAAAAGACATGAATAATGACAGAAATACAAACTGTACAGATGTCGCGATTAAAAATGACAAAAAATCCATGCAAAAGCATTTAATTTATAGTCTTATATGCATTGCAATTGCATTAATCTCTTTTTTTGCAATCTCAAAATGGGCAACTTCCGCTGATACATACAGTAGGATTATTATTACTTTGAATGAATTGCAGAAAAAGGCTTTAGAGCTTACAGGTACTGCAACAGCACTTGCAACCGGAGCAGCTGCAATACCAGGAGATGCAACAACCCCTATTGCGAATAAGCTTGCTGATGTTGCAGGCTATATGGTGATCGTTTATGCTGTGATCATTATTGAGAAATATTTACTGACCATCACAGGATACATTGCCTTTAAAATCTTATTTCCTATCGGATGTATTCTGATGGCAACCGGTAATTTTATGAAAGCCGGATGGAAGGAATTCATTTACAGAATCGGGATCAAAAGTATCATTCTTGGAATCCTTCTCTGGGGACTGGTTCCTACCAGTGTCTGGATGACGAATAAGGTGAACGAAACTTATGCAAAATCCTACGATATGGATTTTACATTAGAAGATACTGAAAAATTATTGGATAAAGATAATGACTCTGCCTCTGCTGCCAACAGTAACAAAACAAATGATATTGAAAACAATAATACACCTTCTTCTATCACCGACTTTATCAACAACTTAAAAGACAAGGTAAGTGATGCTGTCGATACCGTCGGCACAGCTGCCTCAGAAAAAATCGATGCTATTGAGAAGGGCTTGAACAAGATCTTAGAGGGCGTGGCTGTAATGATTGTGACAACCTGCGCAATCCCAGTTCTTGTAATGCTGACTTTTGTATGGACCTTAAAGAGCATAACGGGATTAAAACTTCCAAACATTACACAACAGTCAATACCGAAGGTTTCTGAGATGAAGCGGAAAAAGAAAGCTGAGATCGATGGTTAGGAGGGGGCTTGAAATTTTTCCTGTTCAGCAAGTAGAATGCAACGAAAGGACGGCCCACCTCCCGGTGGAACCGTCCTTTCGTTACTTTTTTCAACTATATTTTCACTTTTAATCCTTCTCAAAAAGTGCTTTTTTTCGTTCTATCATTTCATCAATACGGTCAATATACTCTGTAATATTCTTCACATTTTCTACACGGATCAGATTTGTTTCTTTGCCACTGCTTGTCTTGATCTTCTCCGGCAAAACAAGCTTTGTCGTAGAGCCGGCACCGCAGGCAATAATTGTCTGGCGTTCTTCCATGATCAAGATGTTATATACCCCAGCCTTGTCCTGCTCTGCATATCCAACATTCTCGAAGTTTCCGGCAATGTTCTTCTGGCGATACAGGTAATATGGCACAAGTCCCATGCGTTCTGCTGACGCTGCTGCCGCCTCGACCATCTGTGTGATCTCAGTCCCCGGATCCATCGTTCTTCCTTCCTGACCGAACTTCGCAGCACGTTTGATCGCGAGTGCGTGTACTGTCAGGCTGTCCGGGTGAAGCTTCTCGATCTTCTCAAGTGTATCCTGCATATCTGCCGCATCTTCTCCCGGAAGTCCGGCGATCAGATCCATATTGATATTATCGAATCCAAGCTCACGTGCGAGGTTGAAGATTTGTTCTACATCTTCTACCGTATGTTTTCTTCCGACAAGATCCAGTGTCTTCTGCTGCATTGTCTGTGGGTTGACAGAGATGCGGGTTACAGGATATTTGCGAATCACTTCGAGCTTTTCTCGTGTGATACTGTCCGGTCTTCCGGCTTCAACTGTAAACTCAAGCACATGCTCCAGGTCAAAATTCTCCCGGATCGTTCCAAGCAAACGGTCAAGCTGGTCTGCCTCGAGCGTTGTTGGTGTTCCGCCGCCGATATATACGGTATCCAGCGTCTTTCCCTGCATCAGCTTTGCCGTAGCTTTCAATTCTTTGATCATCGCATCAAGGTAACAATCGACCTGATCTTTCCACTCAGCGATTGGTGAAGAGCTGAATGAGCAGTAGGAGCAGATGCTTGGACAGAATGGAATTCCTGCATACAGGCTATAGCCATTTTTACAGTCCAACTGATCAAGAAGTGCCTTTTCACGGCATGCAATCTCATACGCAATCTGTGCTTTTTTATCGCCAACACAATATTGTTCTTTTAGAAATTCAAAGATTTCTTCTTTTGTCATTCCCTGCTCGATTTTCTGCATTACAAGTTTTGTCGGACGGACTCCGGTCAGCATGCCCCAGGCAAGTTCCTGTCCTGTCTGCTTTGAGAGAAACTGATAGACTTTCTTCGTTACATTGCGTTTCTCTTCCTGCACATCTTCTGTCTGCACGCATTCTTCCGGTGCAAGGGAAAAGCAAGTCCCTTCCGGCAAATGTATCTTCACCAGTGGTTCTTGCTTCTCATCTACTGTCTGCACGATATCCTCTTTCGGATAAAATGCTTTCGTGACATGATATACATTATAAGTAAATTTGTTCTTCTTACTTTCTATCTTTATCATATGAATGGATTATGCTCCTTCTCAAACTGAACTGATGTCTCTTCCATATGTCCCGGGTAGATCTTTGTGTCATCCGGAAGTGTCATGATCTTCTCCTGTACAGAGCGGACCAGCTGGCTGCTGCTTCCTGTCGGGAGGTCTGTTCTTCCGATGGAAGCACAGAACAGTGTATCTCCGCTGAACAGTCTGTGTTCTTTTGGAAGGTAATAGCAGCATCCTCCTACTGTATGTCCCGGTGTATGAAGTACATCAACTTCAATCCCTGCGCATTCGATCACCTGGCCGTCTTTCACCGGCTTTGCTCCGTGGAATGCGTATTTCGGTCCGTACATAGAAGATACATTCAGGCGGTCATCTTCGATTACAGGAAGTTCGTCTTCGCCTGCGTAAACCGGCACAGGAAAGGCTTTGAGGAAATCATCAATTCCCATGATATGATCGAAATGTCCATGCGTCAGAAACAATGCTTTCATTTCTAGTCCATTGTTCTTGATATAATTGACATATTCCTGCGGACATTCTGCCATATCTACGGCAAAACATTCCTTTGTCTCTTCATTAGTTACAATGTAGCAATTCGTTCCAATAGACCCAAGTACAATACTTTCAACCTTCATTCTTTTCCCTCCATCGACTTTTCCTTGATCAGCCTGTTGTTCTCTCAATATCAATTACATTTTCAATCTGTCTGAGCTTTCCGATCACACGATTCAATTCTTCTCTTCCGTGTACGACAAATCCCATCTCCATTGTCGCTGTACCCTTCTTGCTCGTTCGGGTATTCATGGACTTCACATCAATCTTCTCTTCGGTAAATACCTTTGATACATCCAGCAGAAGACCTCTTCTGTCATCTGCAAATATCTTCAGTTCTGCAAGATACTGACCGCCTTCATCCTGATCATTTTCTTCCCACTCTGCTGTGATCAGACGGGATCTTTCCACATCAGACAGATTGATAATGTTGATACAATCTGTTCTGTGGATCGACATTCCGCGTCCTCTTGTCACAAAACCGACGATTTCATCTCCCGGTACCGGGTTACAGCACTTTGAGAAACGTACTGCCATATCATTGATTCCTTTCACTACGATTCCACTCTTTGATTTGGCAATGTGTACTCTCTGTTTATTTGCTTCTGAAATCTTCTCTAAAATATTTTCGTCTGTGATCTCTTTCTTATGCTCTTTCTCATACTCTTCGAGCAGACGGTTTACAACCTGCCCTTCTTTCAGTCCGCCGTGTCCAATTGCTGCAAGTACTGCATCCCAATCACGGAATCCGTACTTTTTCTGAACGATCTGCTGATATTTCGGTTTAAGCACATCCGGCAGGTTAATCCCCTTGCTCTTACAGTAAGCGCTGATCAGATCTTTTCCGCGGATAATATTATCTTCTTTAAATTCTTTTTTAAACCAGGAATTGATCTTACTCTTTGCCTGTGTACTCTTGACGATATTCAGCCAGTCACGGCTCGGTCCCTTGGAGTTCTGAGATGTAAGGATCTCAATCCGGTCTCCGTTCTGGATCTTATAATCGATGTTTACAAGCTTACCGTTCACTCTGGCGCCGACCATCTTATTGCCGACTGCACTGTGGATCGCATAGGCAAAGTCAACCGGTGTGGAGCCATTCGGAAGGTTCTTCACATCCCCGTTCGGTGTAAAGCAGTATACATCTTCCTGGAACAGATCCAGGTCACCTTTCAGCAGGCTTAAAAACTCACGGTTATCAGACATGTCTCTCTGCCATTCCAGGATCTGACGCAGCCAGTTCAGCTTCTCTTCCTGCGTGTTCAATCCTTTCGTGTTGCTTCCGCCTGTCTCTTTATATTTCCAGTGTGCTGCGATACCGTATTCAGCTGTCTTATGCATCTCTTCTGTACGGATCTGGATCTCGAACGGCTGTCCGGACGGTCCGATCAGCGTTGTGTGCAGGGACTGGTACATATTTGCCTTTGGCATAGCAATATAATCTTTAAAGCGCCCCGGAATCGGCGTATACATCTCATGGATCACACCGAGTGCTGCGTAACAGTCCTTCACTGAATCTACGATAATGCGGACAGCGAACAGGTCATACACCTGATCCAGTGTCTTGTTCTGATTCACCATCTTCTTATAAATACTGAAGAAATGTTTTACACGTCCGTATACTTTCGCTTCAATATCAGCATTCTTCATATGCTTTGATACTTCTGCAACGATCTGCTGCACAAATTCTTCACGCTCTGTCTTGCGTGCATTCAGATCATGCACCAGCTGATTATAAACTTCCGGCTGGTAATATTTCAGAGAAAGATCATCAAGTTCTGTCTTGATCTTGGAAATACCGAGACGCTGGGCGATTGGAGCGTAGATATCCATCGTCTCTCTTGATTTCTCTTTCTGCTTCGCCGGTGTCATAAACTCCATCGTACGCATATTATGCAGACGGTCTGCAAGTTTTACAATGATGACACGGATATCCTTCGCCATTGCAAGGAACATCTTTCTCAAATTCTCTGCCTGGGCCTCCAGCTTGTCCTTGGAATAGTTCAACTGTCCCAGCTTGGTAACGCCGTCTACAAGAAGTGCCACCTCTTCGCCGAACTCTGTTGAGATCTCGTCGAGTGTCATTGTCGTATCTTCTACCACGTCATGAAGCATTCCTGCCACGATCGTCTCTTTATCCATCTCGAGATCTGCAAGTATGATTGCCACCCAGAGTGGATGGATGATATAAGGTTCTCCGGATTTACGAAACTGGTCCTTATGCGCTTCTTTGCCTATCTGATAGGCCTTCTCAATCATCGTAATATCCGCAGAAGGATGATACTTACGCACACGAGCTATTAAGGCCTGATATAACTCCTCCGGATCCTGATAATCCTCTGGTGCTTTTACTGCATGTCCGTCCACCATCTCCAGATTTTTATTCAGATCTTCATATTCCCGAGTGCCTGCCATATCGTCTTCCCCCTTCATTCATCCTTAGTTCTGAACAATTAATATGATTTAGTATATCACTATTTTTTCCTTTTTCAAATAAGAACTTCCCATTCTTCTGCATTTTAAGCAATTTGTACGGTTTTTTCGATATTATCTACTGATAATTGACAATTGTAAGCTGAATTGTTCTTCGTCCCATGTACTCATTGATGGATGGATAGTATGTAAAAGACATAATCTGCTTCTTTTCCATCTGCTGCAGACAGTCTTCCACTTCTCCGAAATAAACTGCTTCCATCTGATTTCCCTGCTGGTCCTCCAGTCTGCATTTCAGCACATTCCGGTTCTTTCCGAAGATCCTTGGCTGGATTACACGCAGTTTACTTTCTGCAAATAACGGTTTCCCGTTACCTTTTCCAAAAGGCTCCAATATCTTAAGTTCATGGATCAGCTCTTCATTAATATATGGAAATGGAAGCCGCATGTCGATCGACACCTTCATCTGAAGATCGTCTTCTGTCAGATCTGCAAGTTCATTGATCCGTTTCCGAAAAACTTCGACATTTTCCTCTTCTAAGGAAAGTCCTGCTGCCAGCTTATGTCCTCCAAACTTCGTAAATAATTCCCTGCAGCGGCTCATTTCTGCAAACATATCATATGCTTCGATCGACCGTCCGGAGCCTTTTACTCCTGTCTCTCCCCTTGTCAGTACAAAGGTCGGACGATAATAACGTTCCTTGATCCTTCCCGCAATAATTCCGGCGATACTTTCATGACACTTTGGAAGATACACGACCAGCACCTGGTCGTCCTTCCAGGAACTTGATTCAATCTGCCGGACAGCTTCTTCTACACCTTCTTCGGTCATTTCTTTCCGACTGTCATTTAATTCTTTCAGATCTGCTGCCAGTGTCACTGCCTCTCTCCGGTTTGATGCATTAAGGAGTTCCAGTGCACGCTTGGCTGTATCCAGTCTTCCACCGGCATTGATGCACGGTCCGAGCACAAAGCCGATATGATAAGTATTCAGGTTCGCTGTATCTACCCCGGTACATTGCATCAAGGCGTGAAGCCCTTCATTCTTCGTTGTCTTCAGAAGCTCAAGTCCTTTTTTCACAAAGACTCGATTCTCTCCAACCAGATCCATCACATCCCCGATCGTGGCGATCGCAACATTTTCCATCAGGTTATCCTGCAGATGTTCTACCTCCTGCTCTGACTTTCCAGACACTCTGTACAAAACCTCAACCAGCTTATACGCTACAGCTGCGCCGCACAGCCCTTTAAATGGATACTCACAGTCTGCTCTGTGCGGATCGACCACTGCATCCGCCGGTGGCAGGAGATACTTTTTCTCTCCATTTTCTTCCAGATACGGAACCTCATGGTGGTCTGTCACAACGATCGTCATCCCCTGTTCTTTTCCATAAGCGATCTCGTTCATTGCCGCAATTCCATTATCACAGGTGATGATCGTGTCTACGTCATCCTCCAGTGCACGGTCGATCAGCATCTGATTCAATCCATATCCGTCTTTGATCCTGTCTGGAATATCCGTATCCACATCTGCCCCAAGTCCTGCAAGCCCCTGTTGCAGAATGTACGTTGCATTGACACCGTCAATATCATAATCACCAATCACACGGATTTTCTTTCCTTCTTCTATTTTCTCCTTAAGAATATCCACTGCACGATCCATATCTTTCATCAGTAAGCCGTCATACAGATCCTCCACTGTTCCATTCAGATAAAAATCAATTGCTTCATCTCCGATCACATCACGGTTTCTCATCAGTCGTGCAATGATCGGGGAAATCTGATATTTCTCTGCTATTCCATTAAAATCCGCCTTTTTCATCGTGACGAACCATTTTTCCATCCAAATATCCTCCCAATCTGTCACTATCATATCTTCTTATTATAACAAAAATCTGCCGTATCGAAAATCATTTTTCATTTCCGATACGACAGATTTTATTTCTTAGCGCTTTTTGCTCTTTTTGTTCTTGAAAGAAGTCTTCTTTCCTTTTTTCTTCTTGGAGCTGTCGTCTGCAGCGGTATTTGCTGCTGCGTTACTCTCTGTGGAAGTAGTTCCTTCTTTCTTGTCTGCTGCTTTTGCAGAAGCTGTCTTTGTGCCAGAAGCTATTCTTGCAGCCTTCGCTTCCTCGCCAAGTCTTGTCTTCATTACATACCACAGAGCACCTGTGATACATACGGATGTATATCCACCGCAGATGATACCTACCATCAGTGGTGCAGCGAATTCCTTAATGGAGCTTACACCCAGGATATACAATGCAACAACCATGACAAATGTTGTAAAGTTTGTGTAGATTGTTCTTGTCAGTGTCTGAGTGATGCAGCGGTTTACAAGATCCTGCATATCTTCTGTGCGGCTCTTTGCTGCCAGCGCCTCACGGATACGGTCAAAGATAACAATCGTACCGTTGATAGAATATCCGACAATCGTCAGCATACATGCGATAAATGTATTTCCGACAGATACTCTTGCGATCACATAGAATCCAAGAACTACAAGTACGTCATGCATCAGTGCAATAACAGCACTTGTTGCGAAACGAATATCTTTGAAACGGAACCAGATGTAAAGCAGCATACAGATTGTAGCAATGATCACAGCTATAACCGCATCTCTTCTCATCTCGGAACTTACTGTTGAACTGATATTTTCTGTTGCGATATCAGATGCCTCTACACCGTAGTTTTCATTTAAATATGAAGCAAGTGCTTCACGTTTCTCAAGATCAAGTGTCTGTGTCTTGAAGACTACCTGGTTGCTCTCTTTTACTGTCTGAACCTGAATATTCTTATCTCCTGTGATCTCTTCCAGACTTGGGATCATCTGGCTGTCGATCTCTTCGAGTGTATATTCTTTATCAAATGTTACATTTGTTGAAGTACCGCCTACGAAATCAAGGCTGTAGTTCATCGCACCGATTCCTCTTGCATGGTTCACACCCATCATGACCGGTCCGGCCAGACAAAGGATAATGGAAACAATGAAGAAGATCTTTTTCTTTCCAAGGAAATCAACCGGTTTACGTTCTTTCAGATGTCTTCCGTATACTTTCTCGCTACGGATACCTGCTCCATAGAATGCAAAGATGATCAGTCTTGTGATCACGAGTGCTGTAAACATGGATACAACGATACCAAGTGCAAGTGTCTGGGCGAATCCCTTTACAGTACCGCTTCCGCGAAGCCACAGCACACCGGCTGCGATCAGTGTTGTGATATTTCCGTCAACGATTGCGGACATTGCTTTCTGGAATCCTGATTTCAGAGAAGCATGTACGCTCTTTCCTTCTGTCAGTTCTTCTTTCACACGGGCGAAGATGATAACGTTCGCATCTACTGCCATACCGATACCGAGGATGATACCTGCGATACCCGGAAGTGTTAGTGTAATGTCAAATGCATTCAGAAGGATTAAGATCAGTTCTGTATAAAGGATCAGTGCAAGGCTGGATGCAAGTCCCGGAAGGAGATATACCCAGCACATGAATACACATACAATTGCCAGACCGATTGCTCCGGCAATCAAACTGCCTTTCAGTGCGTCCTGTCCAAGCTGTGCTCCTACTACTTCTGAACTCAGCTCTTCAAGTTCCAGATTCAGTCCACCGATACGGATCGTGGAAGCAATATTATCAGCCTCTTCGTAATCCATGTTTCCTGAGATCTGAGCCTTTCCATTCTCGATCACTGCTTTTACACTCGGTACACTGATCAGAGCACCATCATAGTAAATAGCAATTGTATCATGATTGTTGTTATAAGCTTCCTCTGTTGCTGTCTTGAACTTCTCAGCACCTTCATCTGTCAGCTCAAGGTCAACCCCGTACTTTTTATTTCCTGTTGTTGAGTCATTGATTGCTCCGGCTGAAGCTGTCTTTACTTCTGTACCTGTCAGTACAATGGAGTCTGTATCTTTCAGTTCGTCGATCGACTTATTCAGTGTATATCCGGAAGCTGTCAGGGAATAGTTTTCATTTCCCTCACTGTCTTTATGCTTGATAAAGTACAGTGATCCCGGCTGTCCAAGTTCTTCCAGGATCTTGTTCGCGTCGTTCACACCCGGAATCTCGATACTGATACGGTTGTCTCCAACCTGATAAGCCTGTGCCTCTGTGCTGTACTGCTCCACACGTTTCTGAAGCTTGTACACGGTGTCATCCATGTCTGCCTGAGATGGCTTGTCACCTTTTACCTGATATGTAATGCTGACTCCACCTTCCAGGTCAAGACCAAGATTGATGTTCTTTGCAGCTCCCATTCCCTTTAAATCAAGTCCAAGCACACAGGTCATACCGAAGAGTGCTGTAACTGCGATTACGAGAATGAGGCTGAGAATACTCTTACCTTTCTTCATCTCTTTCTTTCCTTTCTTGACTGCTGCTCTCTAACTTTATTGTTCTTCATCCGCCAGGGCAGCCTTTATCATGATCGCACATTCCACACGTTTTCTCTCCATCTCACAGCTCACTTCGTAAGTATCATGGATCGTATTGTGGAACTTGTAAGAATTCGCCATACAGCCACCACTGCAGTAAAATCTGGCAAAGCAGGTTTTACAGCTTTCCTTGGAATATACGCTGCATCCTCGGAATTCTTCCGCAATCTCCGGTTTTGTAATTCCCTCATCAACATTTCCCATGAGGAATTCTTCCTGTCCTACAAACTGATGACATGGGTAGAAATCACCCCAAGGTGTCACTGCCAGATACTCTGTACCTGAGCCACAGCCGGACAGACGCTTGGACACACACGGTCCTCCTTCAAGATCAATCATGAAGTGGAAGAAATTGAATCCTCTTCCGCTCTTCTCACGCTCGATCAGGAATTTTGCGAGTTTATCATATTCTTCAAAGATCTGTGGAAGATCTTCTTTCTGGATTGCATATGGTTCTGTGTCATCACCTACTACAGGCTCGATTGACATCTGCTTGAATCCAAGATCTGCGAAATGTTCTACATCCTTGGAAAAATCCAGATTATTTCTTGTAAATGTACCTCTAATGTAGTACTTCTCCTGATTACGGCTCTCTGCCAGCTTCTGGAACTTCGGAACAATCAGATCATAGCTTCCTTTTCCGTTACGGAACGGGCGCATCTGGTCATTCACTTCTTTTCTTCCGTCAAGACTGATGACAACGTTGTCCATCTCTTTGTTCACGAACTCCTGAACTTCATCGTTCAAAAGAACTCCGTTTGTTGTCAGTGTGAAACGGAAATGCTTGTCATGAAGTTTCTCCTGCTCTCTTCCGTAAGCAACCAGGTCTTTGACAACCTGCCAGTTCATCAGCGGCTCACCACCGAAGAAGTCAACCTCAAGGTTTCTTCTTGTTCCTGAATTCGCGATCAGGAAATCAAGTGCTTTCTTACCAACCTCGTAAGACATCAAAGCCCTGCGGCCGTGGTATTCTCCCTCTTCCGCAAAGCAGTACTTACAGGCAAGGTTACAGTCATGTGCAATATGAAGACATAAAGCCTTAACAACTGTCTTACGCTGCTTTACAACGTCGATAAAGCTCTCATAAATGTCTTTTGTAAACAGACGTCCCTGTTCCGTCAGTTCTGTTACTGCCTCTAAAATATCCAGCAGATCTTTCTCAGAATATTTCTCTCCAAGCTCTTTTTTCAATGCTTCTGCTGTTTCCGGAGATTTCAATGTCTCCACTGTATGATCTTCATTCATGCGATTAAGCACTTCGATGACATCATACGCTTCCTGATCCACAACATGTACAGCTCCGCTGTTCACGTCGAGGACGATATTATATCCATTGTTCTGGTACTGATGTATCACGTGGATACCTCGCTTTCTATATGTATTTGTAAATCTATTTGTAACTGTTCAAAGCCCGGCATTTTCACAATGCAACTCTAAAGCAGATACGTCTAAAACATGCTTAAGGCAGCGATTTGCACCGCTGCCTCACCTGTAATCCTGTTGCTGTTTTCGCATAATTGCAGGCAGTATCACCGCTCAAAGCAACTCTGCAGCAACATTATCTTCACTTTCAGGTTTTCTTATTTTGCGTTTTCGCAAGTCTGGTTTCCTACTGTACAGGATGTCTTACATGCAGACTGGCAAGATGTCTGGCACTCTCCGCATCCACCTTTTTTAACTGTGTTGTTCAGTGTCTGTGTATTCAGTGTTTTAATGTGTTTCATTTTTACTCCTCCTAACTTCGCACATATTGCTTTCGCTATTATAGCACACACAGCCAGGTTTTTAAAGTATTTTTTCACACATCTGTCTGGTTTTTCTTCATGCGACCATCCCACCAAGCATTCCGCCTCCGGTACAAAGTACAAATGTCAGAAACAAATCGCCTGTCCCTGACGAAACCTCACGGTACATTCCAAATGAGATGAGCAGTAATAGAACAAAATAAACCACACCGGTTCCAAACCCCCAGAGGAACTTCTTTTGGCCTTCCAGTTTTCCCATCACAAAACCACCGGAAAAAGTTCCTATTACATAAATGAGAATAATTCCCAGATTTACATTTTCTTCACTCAATCCTGCTTTATAAAGGAGAAGTGCAAGAATTAACAGAAACATTCCTGTGACCAGATAGGCGCAAAGTAATGCCTTCACTAAATTTTCTGCGTATATTATCCCTTTTTTCCCATGATTTTCTCTCATTTTCTTTTCCTTTCGATGCATGTCCGGTTTCCACTGATACTATTCTATGCATCCTCCTGGAAAAATATGACACTTTTAACTTAACTGCCTCCCAAGCAGATCTGCTGCGCCTGCCGCAAACTTCTTTTCCATTTCTCCAAAATGCTTTTTCTCATTTTTCTGCAGAAAGATCACTCCGCCTGCAATATCACCTTCACTGAGAATCACACTGATTATTTCCTCGCTGTATTCACTCCTGTCTTTTGTAATTGCTACAAACTCAGCGTCACCGCTCTTTTTCAACACGGTCTTTCTTTCTTGAAACACTTCTGTCAGCTCTGCACTCAACAGCATTTCCTGAAGTTCTTTCTTCCCGTTTCCTGCTGCCGCGATCACCTGATCCGTGTCAGTGATACAGACTGTACAGCCAAGTGTCTTTGAAAGACTATCTGCATAAATCCCTGCCAGTGATCCTAGTTCACCGATCGGAGAATATTTCTTTAAAATCACCTTTCCTTCTCTGTCTGTAAAAATTTCCAGTGGATCACCTTCGCGGATCCGCAATGTCCTTCTTATTTCTTTCGGAATTACGATTCTTCCAAGATCATCTATCCTCCGGACTATCCCTGTGGCTTTCATGGCACATTTCCTCCATAATTATATTTTAATTAGTATGTGGTAAAATATAGGAAATTATGTTCTTTTTATGATAAAATGTAACTGTTCAGAGCCAAGCAAAATTTCATAAAACAGGTGTAAAATGCTTGCATTTTTAAGACTGTTTTTGAAATTTTATTTGGCGGATACGCCACACCGACGAAATGCGTAGCATTTTGGAGGTTGGCTCTGAACAGTTACGATAAAATAATTAATACTGATTATAAAACAAGGAGATTTTAAATGAAAATTGTATTTTTAGATGCCAAAACAATCGGAGAGGATATCGATCTTTCCGCATATGATGAACTCGGCGAAGTTGTAAAGTACAGCTTTTCTTCACCGGAAGAAGTTCCGGCGCGTGTCACGGATGCCGATGTGATTATATTAAATAAAGTTCCGATCAATGAGCAGACGATTGGAACTGCAAAGAATCTGAAACTTGTCTGTGTCACAGCCACAGGCACGAACAACCTGGATAAGGAATATCTTGATTCAAAAGGAATTGCCTGGAGAAATGTTGCCGGCTACTCTACAGAGACTGTCGCACAGCACACATTTGCAATGCTTCTCTTCCTATTAGAAAAGCTTCGTTATTATGATGATTATGTGAAAGAAGAGCGCTATGTAAATGATGTCTCTTTCACTCATTTTGCAGAACATTTCACAGAAATCCATGGAAAAACCTGGGGGATCATCGGACTTGGGGCAATCGGCAGACGTGTCGCTGAGATTGCTCGGGCATTTGGAGCGAAAGTCATTTACTACTCCGCCTCCGGTGCTCCGGCGCAGGAAGGTTATGAACAGGTTGACTTTGAGACATTGCTTACGCAGTCTGATATTATTTCCGTCCACGCTCCACTCAACGAGCATACAGAAGGACTGATCAACGGCAAAGCGTTTGAAAAAATGAAATCTTCCTGTATTTTCCTGAATCTCGGAAGAGGGCCGATCGTCGACGAGCAGGCATTATATGATGCACTGGTCAGAAATCAGATTGCCGCAGCAGGATTAGATGTCCTTTGTGAGGAACCAATGTCCGCATCTAATCCATTGCTCAAGATCAAAGACAGTAAACGCCTGCTGATCACACCGCACATTGCCTGGGCAAGCGTGGAAGCGAGAACTCATCTGATGGAAATTATCCATGGACAAGTCAAGGACTTTTTTGCTTAAGAGCAACATTTTGTTTATCCCTACAATTTTTCTGCAATTTGCAATCAATATTTTTCTGTAAAGTTTAAAGAAAATAATTGTAAACTCCGGGTAAAGTGTTTTATAATAGCCATGTACGTAATTTTTGCAAGACGTAACATGTCAACTTAATAACTTAAGAAAAAGGAAAAAAGAAAATGGGAATTACAATGGTTTTGTCCTTGCTCAGCGGAGTTGCCCTCTTCCTGTACGGAATGGCACTCATGGGAGACAGTCTTAAGAAGGTTGCCGGTAACAAACTGGAACTTATCTTATACAAGCTCACAAACTCCCCAATCAAAGGATTGCTGCTGGGTACAGTCGTAACAGCGATCATTCAGTCGTCATCAGCTACTACTGTTATGGTCGTAGGATTCGTAAACTCCGGTATGATGAAAGTTGCTCAGGCAATCGGAATCATTATGGGTGCCAACATCGGAACAAGTATCACAGGCTGGATTTTATGTCTTTCTTACATTGATGGCTCCAATGGTATCGCGCAGCTTCTGTCCACCGCGACAATCTCTGCGATCGTTGCGATCATCGGTATCATCTTCCGTACATTTGTAAAGAAGAAACCTTATTCCGATATCGGTGACATCATGCTTGGTTTTGCGATCCTGATGTTCGGAATGCAGACAATGAGTGGTGCAGTTTCACCTCTGAAAGAGAACCCACATTTTGTCAGCCTTCTGACAATGTTTAAGAATCCATTCATGGGTATCCTTGTTGGTATCGCATTTACTGCAGTGCTTCAGAGTGCATCTGCATCTGTCGGTATCCTTCAGGCATTATCAATCACAGGCTCTATTACATTTGCTGCCGCACTGCCTATTACAATGGGTATCGGTGTCGGAGCTGCCTGTCCTGTACTGCTTTCTTCTATCGGTACAAACAAGAACGGAAAACGTACAGCACTTATTTACCTGCTGAATGACTTATTCGGAATGATCTTTTGGTCTATCGTATTTTACTCAGTAAATGCCGCTGTCCACTTTACATTTATGGACAGGGTCATGAGTCCTGTCAGCATTGCTTTATTGAACTCGGTATTCCGTATCGCTACGATCCTGATTCTTGCTCCATTTATCAGCAAGATTGAAAAGCTTGTCTTCTTCCTGATCAAGGATACAGACGAAGACAACGAAGAGCAGGCTGATTTTGATCTGCTTGAGGAACGTTTTCTGGATTACCCACCGCTGGCGATCAGTCAGAGTCAGATGGCTGTTAACGGTATGGCGAAGAATGCCCGCAAGAATCTCATGCGCGCTTTCGAACTTCTGACAGACTTTAGCGACAGCAAGTTCAATAAGATTCAGGAAAAGGAAAACATGATCGACAAGTACGAGGATAAACTTGGTACTTATCTGATGCAGTTAAGTATGCATGATATGACACCTGATCAGGCGAAGCAGACCTCCAAGTTCCTTCATACGATCAGTGACTTCGAGCGACTTGGTGACCACGCAGTCAACATTTCCAGAGTTGCCCAGGAACTTCATGAAAAGTCCCGTACATTCTCTGAATCTGCTACTTATGAACTGAATGTGCTTGAGAAGGCATTGGTTGAGATTGTTGATCTTACAGTAAATTCTTTTGTAGATGAAGATCTTGAGACTGCTGCAAAGGTTGAACCTCTGCGCGAACTGATTGGTATTCTCTGTAATGATCTGAAACTTCGTCACATTAAGAGACTTAGAAATGGTCAGTGTGATCTGAATACCGGATTTGCTTTTAATGACCTGCTTACAAACTACGAACGTATCGCAGCGCACTGTTCTAACATTGCTGTAGCGATTCTCGAGCTTGATTCTTCTAACTTTGATATTCATGAATATACAAAGAGTGTCCGCAAGCTGAAGGATGAAACTTATCTTACAGCCTTTGAGGAATATGAGAAGAAATATGATATCAACGGATATCAGCCGGAAGCTGAAGCAGATAAGAAATTCTCTGCAAAAGCGAAGGATAGCGAGAAGAATAAGGACAACGAGAAATCTTCCGGAAAGAAGAAAGACAAAGACAAGAAAAAAGATAAAAAGAAATAAATTCCTTTCTATTTTAGAACAAAGAATGTGCTCGGCACATTCTTGCGCCTGCGGCGGTCGTTGCGACGCCTACCTTGTACGCCGCAGTGCGCATCCTAAGCGGAGCGTTTTTTAATATGTTAGGAAAGAACTTTCCTAACATATTAAAAAAAGGAACAGCTCACAAAGAGCTGTTCCTTTTTTGTATGTATTCTCCTTACGTGCAATACCGAAATGTCTTATCCGTAAGAATTCTTGCAAAGATCAACCCTAACGGAAGAGCTGCAACAATCAATATTGCCGCCGCAAACCAGGAAGCTGATGTAGAAAGATTCATTGTTCCCAGATTATAAAATCCACGGTACAGATACAATCCAGGAACCATGATTACAATCGACGGAACCGTGACAGAGATTCTCGGATATCCGACCTGATTTTTAATCATAGTTGCCAGAAGTCCGGCTGTTAATGCTCCGACAAATGCTGCTGCCGCCGGAGGCAATGCCGTCAGATCAACCAGTTCCAATCGCAGTGTATTGGCAATAGCACCGATTCCGGCTGCCACTGCTGCAAGGCGCGTAGGGCTGTTGAACATAATCGAGAATCCAAACACACCACAAAAGCTTGCAAGCAGACGGAAAATAATCCATTCTGCCTGCGTCAGATCAAGTTTCAGGAAATCCACAGGTTGTAAATTTAAGACTAGTGCCATGATCCATGCAGACATTGTAGCTACCAAAACAATAATCAGTGCATACATGAGTCGTTCCATTCCGGAACGCATATCCAATTTTGCAAGGTCAATTCCACTTGTGATAAAAGGGAAACCTGGAATAATAAATAGCATTGCACAAATATATCCCGCCTCATGCTGAATTGAAATTGCCCATAAAAGCTCTGCTGCTTTCAAAAGTCCCGCATAAACCAGACAGGCTGCTGAAACAGATGAGGCTATGCACAAAAACAATGTAAAATGATGTTTACTCAATTTACACCTGATAAAATTTCCAATCCCTGCACCGACAAATGCACAGAACATTTCAATCAATCCACCGCCAAGCAGAAATGTAAATCCACCGCATGCCAATGCTGCTGCCATTCCCAATGCAATTGGAGAATAGAGTCCATGAATCTCTTCAATCTGATCCAGCAGCTTATGCAGTTGTTCACCAGACATATCCTGTCCGCCCTGTTCGAACTCACGGATAAAGTGTTCCAGTCTGTTTAACTTAGATGTATTCACACCTGTATTCGTCAGACACAAAGACTGCGTGAATCCATCGTCACCATCAAAACAGGTATACTCAATCGACATCAGGCCGATATCTGCTGTACAGGTAATCCCCATCTCTTCTGCCAGAGCATTCATAGAACTCCTCACTCTCCAAGCTCCGGTTCCACAGGAGAGAAGCATAATCCCAACTCTTCCGACAATCGAAGCTTTCTCCGTCAGACTTGCCTGTGTTACCGGTATTTCTTCTCCACCTTTATCTGTGTATTCATGCCAGAGAATATCCATATGATTTTTTCTTATTTTCTGAGTCTGCATCTCATTCACTTCCTCTTTATTCCAGATCAAGGCTTTCCACTCCGGCCTTTTCCATCATCTTCTCTCTGCACGAAAGCACAATCCCGTCAATTTCATCCAGATGATGAAGCATTCGTTTCTCGAATCCATGAATCGGAAGCAAAACTCCTATCTCATCAAATCCTTTCTGACGCTTCTCACCGGTATCCTGCCCATAATAAACTTCCACTCTCGGAGCCTGTTTCTGAATTTTCTGGAAAGTATCCCAGACAACTGCATAGGCCTGTGCTTCTGTCAGCCCAAGCTTTCTGGTATCCGGTAATGCATACAACGCCATTACACCACGCTTCTTATTCTCTTTTTTCTCCCGAATCTGCATTCCTTCTGTATAAGAACGAACTATGTCATATCCGTCAGCCAGATACAGTTTCGATCTCGGTGCACACTGATGTTGCCTGTACGTCTCATGGAACTTTTCATATTCATGAGCTGTTACTTCCCTTTTCCTGCTCTCCAAAAGCTTTCCGTTCACATCCGTCAGAAGAACCGGATTCTCTCCTGATTTTCCATGGAACTTCTTAGGTATCAAATACGCGTCTCGAAGCAGGTCAAACATACTTCCTCCACACAATTCAAGCAGCAATGCACTGACATCTCCATTTTTATAAGATTGGAGCAGAACCTCTGCAAAATGTCTGTCGCCATCGTCATTTATCTCCTGATAATTTTCCAAATGCTCATAAAATACTTCATTTAGCCGATCACAGGCCTCTTGTGACTCAAGAACCTTAGATATAACTCCTTCCACAGCTTCTTCACGTGGTAATACTGTCTGCATACTCACACTTCCTTTGTTATTTCTTGTTTTTCACCTGTTAAAACAGAATAAAATCCTACTTATTAATATAGAAAGCGCCGGTTCTAAAGTCAAACCGGCGCATACTGTTTTATTCACATATCTGATATATATTTTCTACATAGGAATAGATTGAATCCATAATATCTTCTTAAACAATACCTTATTTCAGAACTAACATTTTTTTGAACATCTCTGCCGCAATACTTGGCGGAAATGTATGATTCTCAACCAGACAGATTTCTCTTTCCGGAATATTCTCCTTTAGTGGAATCTGACAGACCTTTCCTTCCTCGATCACTGGTCTTACGAACAGTTCCGGAAGGAATCCAATGCCCAGTCCATTCATAATAAGCGGCAACACCTGATCGATCGTCTCAACTTCCGTATCCGGAGATAGAACCAGATCATTCTCCAGGAAAAATTTGGAATAGAACTCATAGGTTGTGCTTCCCTGCCCAAGAGAAATCAACGGATTCTCAATTAAGTCTTTCAGCCTCATTGGTTTTTCTTTCCCCTGAAAAGAATGATCTCCCACTGCAATTTCCTTAAAAGACATTAAAGAAGTACTTTTCAACGGCTTCTTTGCCTGAAGCGGCGTAGTCACAACTGCAAAGTCCGCCAGTCCGTTCTTGACGGACTCAACCGCCTCCGGCGTGGAATGATTCAGAAGTCTCAGCCGAACACCCGGATATTGCTTATGAAAGCGCCCCAGTATAGGAAGAAGTAAAAGATGAAGTGCAATCTCACTCGCACTGATTGTGATACTTCCGCTCTCCATGCTTCGCTCCATTGCAAGCTCCGCTTCAGCCGCATGAAGATGCTGATATGCAACAGAAACATGCTGATACAGCTTCTCTCCTTCCGCTGTAAGCGTAACTCCTCGATTAGATCTGACAAACAATTTACACCCAAGCTGATTCTCCAGATTATTCATAAAATGAGTAATATTCGGCTGGTTGCTCATCAATACTTTCGCCGCTTTAGAAAAGCTCTTATACATTGCTACATAATAAAAAATCCGGTAATAATCATAAGTAATTTCCATAAGTCCCCCCTAAACTGACACTAATCTGTTACTCTCCACCTGCAGAGGTGGGAGTCAAACCACATCTGATAAATCATATAAAAAATGTATATCTGTCATAACAAATATGTATTTTTATTTCTTTGTTATTTATTATATACTGAATGACGAAAAAATCAAACACATTCATTTACGAGGGGCGATATCATGATCAAGCAAAATATTAAATTTCTCACAACCGGACAATTTCTCACTTTTTCACACACTTGTAAAAATCTTTCTTCGGATGTGCGCATCCAGGATCTTGAGAACCACAATCGCGTAGATATCAACGGAAAAGATCTTTCTGAACTCGCCACGATCCAGCTTGGTCTTCCGTTTCTCCTCGTTATTCATGGAGAAGATGAAAAAATAGCCAGAAGAATGTTGAAGAAGTATTGTGCATAAAAATTGAGTTGCCGTTTACACTCTGTATAAGCAGCAACTCAACTCTTATTACTCTCCCCAGACTTCTTCTGCAATTTCTTTCACAAGCTTTAACTTTGCCCATTGTTCCTCTTCTGTCAGTTTGTTTCCGATTTCACAGGAAGCGAACCCACACTGTGGACTGAGATAAAGCCTGTCTAATGGGATATATTTTGCAGCTTCATGAATTCTCCTGATCACAACTTCTTTCTCCTCGAGCTGAGGTGTCTTCGTTGTAATTAACCCTAATACCACTTTTTTATCCGGAGACACCTTTGCAAGCGGAGCAAATCCACCTGATCTTGCATCATCATACTCAAGGAATAATGCATCCACATTTTCTTTTGCAAAGACATAATCTGCTACAGAATCATATGGTCCGCTTGTAAAAAATGTTGAATGATAATTTCCTCTGCAGATGTGGGAAGTGATTACCATATCCTCCGGTTTTCCTTCCAGTGCAAGGTTATTCACTTCAAGAAGCTCTTTTTTCACATCTTCAATATCCGTTCCAAGAAGTTTGTATCTCTGCTTTGCCGCATCTCCGACAATTGCTCCCCAGGTACAGTCGTCAAGCTGAAGATTTCTGCATCCTGCTTCATAGAACTGACGGATCACTTCCTGATAAGCTGTTCCAATGTCGTGGATCAGTTCTTTGTTTGTCTCATAATATTTTCTCGTATTTTTATAGTTGACCGGAATAATCATCTGCTGGAACATCTGCGCCGGCGCCGGAATTGTATATTTTGCAACTGTGTTCTCATCCTCAAACTGTTTCAGGAATTTGAAATGTTCTACAAACGGATGCACCTTTGCCTTTATCTTTCCTGTCAAATAAGTATCTTCCAGTGAGGCCAGCTCTCCATCAAACTGTACCCCGCTGCCGGTCTGTTCATGACCGACACCTTCAAATCCCCACATAAAATCCAGATGCCAGTAAGTTCTTCTGAACTCTCCGTCTGTGATCACATGAAATCCAAGCTCTTTCTGCTTTGCTACAACTTCTGTAACCGCTTTATCAATGATCTGATTCTTTTCTGCTTCGCTGATCTTTCCTTCCTGATAATCTGCATTCGCTTTTTTAACCTCTTCCGGTCTCAAAAAACTTCCCACAAAATCGTATCTGCATGGTGTCTGATATTTACTCATAAATTAATTCTCCTTTTATTTTTGTAAGTGATGTTTTATCGTTACTGTTCACTCCTGTGTCAATCACTTCGCTGATTGACACGGAGGATGCATGTTTTGGCTTGAATGCATCTCGCCCCATCGCCAAAGGCGATTTAAAATTGCGAGATGCGTTGCTGGTCGCACATCGTGTGAACAGTAACGTTTTATCTGCAATCATCTTATCATCCCATGCTTATTTTGAAAAATATATAAATTTATGCATTTGTCATAGTTTGAAACTATGGTGAACTATATTCCTTTAACCCTTGATCAAATCACAAGAATCTCATCCTGCACCGGTCCATACACTTTCGTTTCTCTCTCCGAAGTAATATGAACATCATATTCCAGTCTTACACCATACTTATCTGTATACAGTCCCGGTTCTATGGAAAACATCGTCCCCGGAAGCAAACAGCGGTCATCATGTGTCTCATAATCATCCAAATTTGCTCCGATTCCATGACATCTGTGACCGATATTATGTCCTGTCCGGTGCATCAGATACTGGGCACATCCAAGCTGTTCGAACCGTTCTTTCAGCCTTCGATCCACTTCATATCCTCTGACTGTTTCTCCTGCATCTAATCTTGCCTGAATAAACTGTCTTGCCTCTTTACGCGCATCATATACTATCTGAAACCATTTCTTGTACTCCGGTTCAATCTTCTCTCCGACATTCATGCACCAGGATACATCATAATATACCGCATCTTCCTCAGGGAGACGGCCGGCGATATCTATGATCAGACGGCTGCCTTCACAAATCTGCTTCGAACCATTTTCCTTCGGTTCATATCCCGGATCACAAGCATGCTCATCAATACCGAAAAATGGCGGAGAATCCATATAAATGTTTTCCTGTCTGATCAACTCCTGCATCTTCTGAAGCATTGCATACTCATCAATATAAGTTCCCGAATCTATCTTCTCTCGGATCCAAGAAAACGTATCAGTAAGGATCTTATGTATGATAACTCCTGCCTGTCGGTGTGTCTCTATCTGATGTTCCGTTAGTACTGCACCGAAGTGCTGCATCAGATCTGCACTTGTAACCGGCTCGATTCCGTAAGTTCTAAGATACTCGATCAGGCCAGCATCCATAGAGCTGATTGTCGGGACATTTCCACCCGGAGAGTACTGGCAAGCAATCTTCATACCCAGCTTCAATAATTCTGACAGCACTTTCTTCTGTCCTTCGATCCCTTGATATAATATTTTCTTCCCCGGTAGATGATCAAGGAGAAGCGGCTCAATTGCTGAGAGCACCTTGACTGGTTCACCCTGCGTCGGAATCAGATAGAACAGCCTTCTTGTGCAGAAACGATTTCCAAGTTCAAGAAACTCTTTTGTAATATAATCATGTCCCTGAAAATCTGTAAATAACCATCCGTCTAGTTTTGCTTCCTGCAATAATTTCTGTATCTTTGCAATATCCAACTTAATAATTCTCCTTTTGATTGTCCGGCTTATGTGCTATGACATTGACATCCTGTACTCATTGATTCCTTATGCTCCAAGGATTCTCTTGTAAGCTTTCTTCACCGGAACATACAGAATCGCAATTCCTACTACTGTGAATCCGGCATTGATGATCGTAGCCGGGATAGATGTGATCTCTGCCGCCAACGCTGCGCTCCAGGAACTGCCGAGAACGACCAGTTCAACTGTTGACCAAATAAAGTCTACGATAATGTTCGTAATGCCGTAGATAGCCGCACAGAGGACTGCATAACCATATTCCTTCTTCGCATCTCCCTGAGCTTTTTTCTTCAGAGACTGAAAGATCATGCCCACGAGCAGACATTTGATAATTGTGCTGACGAATACATTCGGGATTGCCTGAATATAACCGTTCAATACATCAAAGACGAGAAGTCCGAGAACTCCTGCCACAGTTGAAAGCTTAGGTCCAAGCATTAATACTGCAAGCATTACGAAAATGTGTCCGAAATGCAGAAATGGTGTTCCGACAGCCGCCGGAAGCGGAATACGGAAAGACTGGATTCCCAGATAAATAATAGCTGCAAAAAATGCAGTCATTACGATTTTCTTTGTGCTGATACTTTCGTTTTTCATATTTTGTAAATCTCCTGTTTGTTATCTCTTATGTTGAGTAATTACCTGACGGATAATGTCAGACTTGTAAGTGAATTTTCCCAACATACCGCCTTATTATATCAGCGCCCTGGTCTGTTAGATATATCCAGTTTTAAAATATTTATACAAGCCAGTTTTATAGTTATATAATAAAACAAGTAAAAGCAACACAGAAAAAAACGCCCCCCGGGGAAATCCCCGGAGAACGTTTTCTTTCAACTTATATTCTTAATGTCATCCATATATGGATTACAAAAGTATTACAGAAGTCCTCCGATAGAAAGGAACAGTGGAGCGAATACAAGTGATACAACTGTCATAAGTTTGATCAGGATGTTGATGGACGGACCTGATGTATCCTTGAACGGATCTCCTACAGTATCTCCAACAACGGCTGCCTTATGAGCCTCACTACCTTTTCCGCCGTGGTTTCCTTCTTCGATATACTTCTTAGCGTTATCCCATGCACCACCTGCATTTGACATGAAGATCGCCATAAGAACTCCTGTTACGAGGGATCCTGAAAGAAGTCCGCCAAGAGCGTCAACTCCAAGAAGAACACCTACTACTACAGGAACGATAACTGCCATCAGACCTGGAAGAAGCATCTCGTGAAGTGCTGCTGTTGTAGAAATAGCAACGCATGACTTGTAGTCAGGTTTCTCTTCACCTTTCATGATGCCTGGTTTCTCACGGAACTGACGTCTAACTTCCTCGATCATTGAATATGCAGCCTTAGATACAGACTCCATAGTGAATGCTGAGAAGAGGAATGTAAGCATACCACCGATAAAGATACCGATGATTACTTTGTAGTCAAGAAGGTTGATGGATTTCAGACCTACTGTCTCTGCATAAGATACGAACAGCGCAAGAGCTGTAAGTGCTGCAGAACCGATAGCAAATCCTTTACCCATAGCTGCTGTTGTATTACCTACAGAGTCAAGCTTGTCTGTAATGTCACGAACGGACTCATCAAGACCGGACATCTCTGCGATACCACCAGCGTTGTCTGCGATCGGACCATATGCATCAACTGCAACAGTGATTCCTGTTGTAGAAAGCATACCAACTGCTGCAAGAGCAATTCCATACAGACCAAATACATTATAAGAAACAAAAATACCAACACAGATCAGAAGCAGCGGGATAGCTGTTGATTTCATACCAACTGCAAGACCACTGATGATTGTTGTAGCTGCACCTGTCTCAGACTGCTCTCCGATTCCTTTAACCGGTTTGTAATCTGCTGATGTGTAGTACTCTGTGATGTTACCAATGATAACACCAACAATCAGACCAGCGATAACTGCGATTGCTGCGTTCATGTTTCCAAAAAGCACCCAGCTAAGTGCTAAAGAAGCAATGATTACGATTGCTGAAGAAGCATAGCTTCCTTTTGTAAGAGCTTTCTGAGGATTTGTGTTCTCTCCGCCTCTTACGAAGAATGTTCCAAGGATAGAAGCGATCAGACCACATCCTGCGATTGCAAGTGGGAATAATACTCCTGAAACTTCGCTTACTGCAACACCAAGTGTCAATGCTGAGATCAGAGATCCACAGTAAGACTCGAAAAGGTCAGCTCCCATACCTGCTACGTCACCTACGTTATCTCCAACGTTGTCAGCGATAACAGCCGGGTTACGCGGATCATCTTCCGGGATACCTGCTTCTACTTTACCTACAAGGTCAGCTCCAACGTCTGCTGCCTTTGTATAGATACCACCACCAACACGTGCAAACAATGCGATGGAAGAAGCACCAAGGCTGAATCCGAATAATACATCTACATTCTTAGTTACGATGTACACAAGGCTGACACCAAGTGCACCAAGTCCAGCAACACACATACCCATAACGGCACCACCTGAAAATGCGATGGAAAGAGCTTTGTTCATTCCGCTCTCTTTAGCTGCGTTAGCTGTTCTGACATTTGCCTTAGTAGCAACTGTCATTCCGCAGTAACCTGCGATTGTTGAGAACAGAGCACCTACTACGAAGCAAACTGCTGTTACCCAGTTACCTACTCCTAATCCGATCAGTACGAAAAGTACTACTACGAATACAATAAGGATCTTGTACTCTGCTGTCAGGAAAGCACGTGCACCATCTGCGATTGCACCGGCAATTTCCTTCATTCTTTCTGTTCCGGCATCCTGTCTGCTAACCTTTGCTGCAAGATACGCTGCAAAAAGAAGAGCAATGACAGCTGCAACTGGAACCAGATACATATAATTGTTCATTCTTAATTTTCCCTCCTGAATTTCAATATCATATGTTTGTATTACACTATATCACATTTTTTTAGGTTTTTAAAGGAAAATTTTATATTTATTTAACTCTCTTTACATAAAATAGTATTTTTTTCACATTTTTCTTTTCAAATTATATGATAGTCTAAAAAATTTTTAGGTCATTTTTACCATCCTGTGTTGTTTTTTACGCTGTTACTTCTTATTAAATATAGTAGTATATAAGATTTCAATCTCATTTATAAAAAAAATTATTCAAGAAATCGTTCAATAATCATAAAAAATAATCTCCGGAAAAACAGTCTTTACTGCTTTTGGGAGATTATTTTTTTATCAAGTATTATTCTACATCTTTCAATGCTTCGAGATCTTCTTCTCCTGTACGTACTTTTACTACTTTCTGCACGTTGTATACAAAGATCTTACCATCACCGACATGTCCTGTATACAGTGTCTTGGATGCTGTTTCGATGACTTTCTCAACCGGAATATTTCCAACGATAACTTCTACTTTTACCTTTGGAAGAACAGTTACGTCCATCTCAACTCCACGATATTTCTCGCCGGCACCTTTCTGGATACCACATCCCATAACCTGAGTCACTGTCATTCCTGTTACACCAAGATTGTTCAATGCTGCTTTCAGGCGCTCGTACTTGGAAAGCTTTGCAATAATAACTACTTTGTGCATTCCTGTATCTGCATCTACCGGTCCCGCTACCGGTACAGATGCTGCTCTCTGAATCGGAGATGCTGCGTCATAATCTGCTACACCAAGATCTGTGTTTTCATTTTCATTCATTGCACCTTCTGTAATATCCATGATGCTGAATCCTGCATATGCTGATGCAAGACCATGCTCCTTGGAATCCAGACCAACAATCTCTTCTTCCTCTGAAACACGAAGTCCAATTGTCCTATCGATTACTTTGAAGATAATTGTCATTGTTACAACTGTCCAAGCAAGAACTGTTACTACACCAAGAAGCTGTGTTCCGAGAAGTCCGAATCCACCGCCGTAGAACAGACCTTTCAGTGTGCTTTCCGGCGCATTTGTTGTTGCAAAAAGACCAACTGCGATTGTTCCCCAGATACCATTACAACAATGAACTGCTACGGCACCAACCGGGTCATCTACATGCACTACATTATCACAGAACCAAACGCCAAATACTACAAGAACTCCTGCAACTGCTCCAATGATCAGTGCTCCTAATCCATCTGTCACATCACAAGGTGCTGTGATTGCTACCAGGCCTGCGAGGGATGCATTCAGACACATAGACACATCTGGTTTTCCATAACGAAGCCATGTGAAGATCATACATACAACGGTTGCTGTTGCCGGTGCGATTGTTGTTGTCATAAAGATAGATGCAAGCTGTGGGCCTGTTGTTGCCGCCGCACCGTTGAATCCATACCATCCAAACCAGAGGATGAAACATCCAAGAGCACCTATTACGAGGTTATGTCCTGGAAATGCGTGGACTTTTGTTACTTTTCCATTCTTATCTCTTGAGAATTTACCAATTCTGGCTCCTTCCATTGCAGCTCCGATAAATGCTGTTGCTCCACCTACCATGTGGATTGCACAAGATCCTGCAAAATCATGGAAGCCAAGCTGTGAAAGCCATCCGCCTCCCCAGATCCAGTGTGCTTCAATCGGATACACAACTGCGGAGATCATTGCGGAATAAATACAATAGGAAAGAAACTTTGTTCTTTCTGCCATAGCTCCTGATACGATTGTTGCTGCTGTCGCACAAAAAACCAGGTTGAATACAAAATTAGACCAGTCAAAGTTTGCATAATCTGTAAAGATTCCAAGTGTTGGAATTCCTACCAGTCCGCCAAGTGCATCTTCTCCAAGCAATAATCCAAAACCAAGGAAAATAAACACGATTGTTCCGATACAAAAATCCATCAGATTCTTCATGATAATGTTACCGGCATTCTTTGCTCTGGTGAATCCTGTCTCTACCATAGCGAATCCTGCCTGCATAAAGAATACAAATGCAGCTCCGATCAGGAACCAGATGCCGAACACTTCTGTTCCGACTGTGCTTGAAATCTGAGTAATAATTTCTTGTGTCATACTACTTCCTCCTCATACCTGAAAACTAAAAAGGCGCATCCCACAGCTTCCCTGAATCCCCCCCCTGAACCGGTTCTTGCTGTGAGACACACCTTTGTGTCATTGAGACCTGCCGCTATTTGCGGCAAATCTATAGGTCCCATATTTTATTAAAAGAAAAAGGCACTCTGAGATCTGTTTCTCAAAGCGCCTTTGCTTTTATGTCACGTAGTTTACTCCCCTAGCCCAATGTTGTCAACCTATATTTTTACTTTTCGTAAATTTTCTGATTTTTTATACTTTTCATGCATTTCTTTCATATATTTTTACAAAACAGAGTGCACTCTTGCAATATAAACCACCATCTGCTAAAATTTATCTTATGAATCAAGAGCAATCCGCTCTTTTCAATAATTGTAACTATTTCAAGCATATTAAATTATAAGGAGGACTCTAAAATGAGCAAAATTGATGAAATCAGAAGCGCTATGGTCGCTGCAATGAAGGCAGGAGACAAAGAACGAAAAGCCGCACTTTCCTTTCTGCTCTCCTCTCTGAAGAATAAAGCTATCGACAAACGTGCCGACCTGACAGAAGAGGAAGAAGGACAGGTAATCTTAAAAGAAATCAAACAGTTAAAAGAAACAATTGATATGACACCTGAAGATCGTACAGATCTGATTGAAGAGGCTCAGAAGCGTCTTGCTGTTCTTGAAGAATATGCACCAAAGATGATGAGCGAAGATGAAATCAAAGCAGTGATCACATCCGTTCTTGCAGATCTTGGTATCGATGCTCCTACAGCAAAGGATAAAGGTAAGATCATGAAAGAACTCATGCCGAAGGTAAAAGGCAAAGCTGACGGTAAAGAAGTCAATCAGATTCTTGCCGGCATGATGAAATAAATACAGATTCCAGAATAAAGACGTAGCAAAGAGGGTGTCGCACTAAACGACACCCTCTTACTTTTTGTTAATTATTTCATTTTTTCTGCTTATTTTGTCATCTGTTTTCCCACTTATGATAAATCGCCTCAAGTGCATCTACCGCACCATCGATCCCAAGAAGACTTGTATTCAGCAGGATTGCATTCGCATCAATGCTTCCCCACTTACGGTCTGTTCTACCTTCATAATACAGGCGTCTCTCTCTGTCAATCTTCTTAATCTTATCTACAGCCTCTTTCTCGGAAAGCTTATAGATATCCATGATTCGATTGATTCTATCATCCTTATAAGCATAGATAAATGTATTCACAACATTTGAATAATCCCCAAGAACATAATCTGCGCAGCGTCCCACGAAGATTCCAGGTCCGCGTTCCGCAAGCTTGCGGATGATTGCCGACTGTGCGTCAAAAAGTTGATCACTTAATGGTTTCTCCACTTCCGGACTGAGCATAAATGTAGTATAATCACCCATTCCAATATAATAGCTTGATAACACATTTCCAAGTCTCGTCTCATCTACTCTTCCAGCATCTTCGTTCGAAATTCCAAGATCTCTTGCTGCCATTCGAATCAGATTATGATCGTAAAGAGGAATGTTCAGTCTCTCTGCCAGTCTGTTTCCTACTTCATGACCGCCACTTCCGAACTGTCTTCCAATTGTAATAATTGTGTGATCCATCATAAGCAAGTCCTCCTTTTTCTGATAATTCTATTCTATCACTCTTTGAATTAAGAAAAAAGACTTTCTTCCTGTTTTCCGCTAACAATTTTGTAATACTGTTTCGAAGTCACCATATAGACAATGATATAGAATAATGCAAATACTAAATAGGAGCACACTGTCACCAGAATCAGGAATTTTCTGTCAGAAAAAGCAAGCAGATGCACCATTTTTTCTATCATTGGAAATGCAAATGCCGTATGAATTCCGGCAGCCACAAGAGGCAGGAAGAATACTGTCATTACCTGAGAATTGATCGTCTGACGCACTTCTTTCTGTGTCATCCCCACTTTCATCAGAATCTGGAATCTGTCCTGATCCTCATAGCCTTCTGTAATCTGTTTATAATAAATGATCAGCACCATTCCAAGAATGAATACGACTCCAAGAAGGATTCCAAGGAAGAACAGACCGCCGTACAAAGCCTGGTAATCAGCCCTTGATGCGGCTCTGCTGTCTGTAGAAGCTCCAAAAAATAGGGTATCTGATTCCTCTGATTCCTGTTCAGCCAATGCATTGATTTTCTTGTCAATCTCGTTTTGAATCTGGATCTGCTCTTCATCTCCACAGGACAGATCAAAATTGTAGTACCATTTCTCATAAGAACCATTGACACCGTAAACGGAAACATTTCCTTCTTCCAAAGCTTTTATATCTTCCAGTCCGGAAACCACCAGATAGAAGCTGCTGTTCATATTTGCCATATTATTTCCATTTGAAATCATTTTATCCAAATGTCCTTTAATCCTCCATGTCCCGGAATTCTCCACCGTGATCTGATCATAGGGGAAATCGGAATCTTTCGCATACAGATACGCTTCCCCGGGAGCAAGCTCCAGATTCGTCCCCATGATCCGATTATACGCTTCCAACGGCAGAGCATAGAACATTTTTAAATGATCAAATGTATTCACTTCATTGACTCCCGGAGCATTCTCCGGATTAAAATAGATTTCATTTTTTGAAACAATTCCACTGACTGTAAGCATCCGGTAATTCTCCGGATTCTCCGCGGTCTGGTTATGTTCTTTCAAAACCTTCTGTACAAGCTCTATAATCTGTCCATTCTGATTCTCTTTCATTTCTTCCGTCTGCTCCGGTTTCGTGTACATCTCAATCTGGACAGATTTCGGATATCGAAGATTCAAGCCATGTTCCATACTCAGATACAGGCTGGTTGTAGAAGATACCATAACCAGAACCATTGTGGACAGAATACAAATAGACGCTAATCCTGCCCCATTTCGTTTCATACGGTAAATCATGGATGAAAGTGAAATAAAATGATTTGTTTTATAATAATATCCTTTCTTTTTCTGCATTATTTTACAAAATGTGACCGAGCCGGCAATAAATAACAGATACGTTGCAAGGATTACCAGCACGACGGCAACCATAAACCAGATCATCGCTACAAGCGGATCTTTGATTGTCAGGGATAAATAATAAGCCACACCAAGCAGAAGCAACCCGAGTACTGCAAAGATCCAGTTTGCCTTCGGAGGTTTCTCTCCTGTCTTTTCACTTTTTAAAAGTTCTACAGGTTTTAACCGATAGACGGACACGATCATCCGAAGCATGATTAATGCAAAAATGACCAGGAATAACAGTGCCGTAGCCACAAGTGCCGGAACACTGATTTTCATAGAAAGTCCGGCATTACTTCCAAGTATCTTCGCTGCCAGAAGTTCCCCCAATTTAGAAAACAGGATTCCTCCCACGATTCCTCCTGCAATCGTCAGAACACTGATGATCAGATTCTCAAGAACCATGATTTTTACAAGGTCAATTTTTCCCATTCCAAGGATGTGATACAACCCAAACTCTCTCTGTCGTCTGCGGATCAGAAATGAATTTGTGTAATACAGAAGGATCAGAGAAAAGATTGAGATCACACCAGAACCAAATCCAAGGATCATCTGCATAGTATCCCCACCTTTGATCTTGGCAAACTGCGGACTCACTGCAAGATAATCGATCAGATAGAACATCATAACCATACAGATACAAGTGATCAGATAAGGAAGATACAGCTTCTTATTTTTCTTAATTCCATTAACGGAAAGTTTCAGATAAAGTCCACTTTTCATTGTCTCTCACCACCTGTCGCAAGCATTGTCAGTGTCGCTGAGATATTCTGATAGAACTGTTCATCTGTCTGTTCGCCTTTATATACCTGGTGGAAAACTTCTCCGTCTTTAATAAATAACACTCTCCCGGCCTTGCTCGCTGCTTTGACAGAATGTGTTACCATAAGGATCGTCTGTCCCGACTGATTGATCCGCTCAAATACCCCGAGCAATTCATCCGTTGATTTCGAATCGAGTGCCCCGGTCGGCTCATCCGCCAGGATCAGTCTCGGATCTGTGATCAGCGCTCTCGCCACTGCTGCACGCTGCTTCTGTCCTCCTGACACCTCATAGGGATACTTCTCCAGAAGTCCTGCAATTCCAAGTTCTTTCACGATTGGCATCATCCTGACATTCATTTTCCTGTAATCAACTCCCTGCAGTACCAATGGCAGTAAGATATTGTCCTTTAGATTAAATGTATCCAAAAGATTGAAATCCTGAAATACAAACCCAAGATGATCTCTCCTGAACTTGGACAGATCCTTCTCACGGATTGCAGATAACGGTTTTCCATCTAGATAAACTTCCCCTTCGGTTGGTTTATCCAATGCTGCCAGCATGTTCAGTAATGTCGTCTTCCCCGAACCACTCTCTCCCATGATTGCTACATATTCGCCCTCTTCTACTGAGAATGTTACCTTAGAGAGTGCCTGTACCTGATTACCGCCAAAACGCGGACGGTATATTTTTTTCAAATTTTCTACTTCCAAAACTGTCATTTCTTACGACCTCCTCTTCTTTCAACATCCTCAGTATAACAATACAGCCAGAATGCCGACATTGATTTCTGTGACATTCCAGCTGTCTGATGTGACAATTTTGTCACTTGCTTCTCTCTGTGTGATTTAGCGTTTTACTCTGATCTCAACGGATACTCTGCCAAACCAATCGTAAAACTGCTGCCTTCCCCTAACTTTGACTCAACTGTAATCTGATGCCCCAGTTTCTTTGCCGCCATCTGACTCAGATACAGACCAATTCCCGTTGATTTCCGTTCCATTCTTCCATTATATCCCGTATATCCTTTTTCAAAGATTCTCGGCAGATCTTCCGGTGCAATTCCCATTCCGGTATCTGTAACCGTCAGTTTCTTTTCTTCACTGACAGTGATCGTCACTGTTCCTTTCAGCGTATACTTCACTGCATTGGATAACAACTGTTCAATAATAAACGAAAGCCATTTCTCATCTGTCAGAACAATCTGATCTGTCCCTTCATAGATCAGACGGATTCTCCTTCGAATAAACTGTCCTGCATATTTACGGATCGATTTTCTTACAATTTCATCCAAAGGATACCATGCGATTACCAGATCCTTCGTGCCACTGTCAAGACGCACATACCCAAGTGCCATCTCCACATACTGCTCCACCCGGAACAGTTCAGCTTTCAGATTCTGATTCGTCTCGGTATCTTCCTGCTGGAGTAATACATTCATCACAGCAATCGGTGCCTTGATCTGATGCACCCAGGTTGCATAATAGTCCTCCATGTCCTGACCGGACTTCTCCCATCTGGCATGTTCTTTTCTTTGCTGTTGTTCTTCTTTTCTGATCAGCTCCTGATATCCTAACTCAATTCCATCTTGTGCCACCGGAAGTGAATCCTCATAAGGTCCTTCTCCTTGCAGCAAATGTTCCAGCTTCTGCCCGGTTTTCTTATACCGCAAATATCCACAGAGAAGAAAAAGTAATCCAAATGCCAGACACAACACTGTCGGATAAACCGCTGCCTTCAGATTAATCTCTTCCAACACAAAAATCAGAAAAAAGATTCCCGCACACAGCAAACTCCACAGAAGCACAAATCGGATTCTTTTCAAATATTGTAAAAACATTTTTACTCCTTCTCGATGATATATCCACCGCCGACTTTCGTCTTGATAAAGCCTTCCATTCCCGCTTTTTCCAGCTTTTTCCGAAGTCTTCCGACATTGACTGTCAATGTATTTTCTTCGATATAATTGTCTGTCTCCCACAGCTTTGTCATCAGCGTGTCTCTGCTGACCACGCGTCCTTTATTCTCCATCAATGTCTGTAAGATGCGAAATTCATTCTTTGTCAACTCAATTTTTTCTCCATTATAAGTCATTGTTGTATCATAGAGGTTCAGGATTGCTCCTCTATGTTCCAGCATCGGTACTTTTCCTGATAGATCATATGTTCTCCTTAGCAGAGCCTGAATCTTCGCTGTCAGTACACTTAAGTCAAACGGTTTTGCCACAAAGTCATCTCCGCCCATATTCATCGCCATGATAATATTCATATTATCCGCTGCCGAAGAGATAAAGATCACCGGCACGCTCGATATCTTACGGATCTCGCTGCACCAGTGGTATCCATTATAAAAAGGAAGCGTGATATCCAAAAGCACCAGATGTGGACCGTACTCTGCAAATGTCTCAAGAACCTTTGCAAAATCTTCCACATAACGTGCTTCATTTCCCCACGCTTCCATCTCTTTTTTAATTGCCCCTGCCATCACAAGGTCATCTTCTATGATTAGAATCTTATACATTCTGCGGATTCCCCTTTCGCTCTTATCCACTACTATATATCATAGTATACAGTATTTCAAGAGCACACGGTCATACCGTATCCGGCGAGATAACCCGCTGGATATGAATTGCAAGAAATCCAATTTCTTCTTTTGCGACCGGTTGTTTCAGCTGTCTGGACATATAGTCACACACTCTCTTCGCCGCCTCTCCGGTCCTTGGGTAATTCTGAAAAATGAAATCATTAAAGTCTGCATTCGTCCCTTCCCCCTTACGGGTTCTCAGAATCATATAATACATATGACTCATCAGACGTGTACATCCAAGTGAGCCGCTCTCCAGCTTCTGATCGAATTCCTGTTCAATCATGGCAATCCCTTCATTTACAATTCTGGTCGCATCCAGAGTCTGGGATACTGCCTCATCAGAAAGGCCTGCATGGATATGTAGCGTAATGAATCCGACTTCATCCTCTGAGATTTCATATCCTGTCAGCTGCTGTATAATTTCCCGCCCTTTCAGGGCCACTTGATACTCCTCTCCAAACAACACACGGATATCCGGTGTAAATGGATTCGGAAGCTGGCGGTTCTCCTTCGCTCTCTTCGCTGCAAGCGCAATATGATCTGCCAACGGAAGCAACATCTCATGATTGATCTTCTGAAACACGTTCTCTGCTTCTTCAATGATCTTTCCTGTTGCCTCAATAAACTCCGGGCGGATTCCATTGACCGTTTTCAGAACAGACTCCTGCTTCCTTCTTGTGACAAGAGAATATACTTTGGCTCCGGGAAGTTTCTCGATCTGTTCTGTAGGTTTCTTTCCAAATCCCACACCGTTTCCGAGAAGGATCATCTCCTTCCCTGTCTCAACATGATATACAAGAATCCCATTATTATTCAGAACTTTAATGACTCGATACATCCCCCCGGAGCCTCTCTTTCTTTCTCTTAATTCAAGCTTACGATTTCTGCTGTCTTCTCAAGCTTCTCTACTTTTCCGCTCTTAGACATTCTGATCTCTTCACCTTCCTGAAGACTTGTAAATACAACCATACATTCATCGGATTTTGCATGCTCTTGGATATATTTTATATCAAAACCTATCAGTTTGTCACCCTTTTTTACTCGGTCTCCGTCATTTACAAAAGTTTCGAATCCTTTTCCATCCAGATTTACAGTATCCACGCCAATGTGAAGCAGATATTCGGTTCCGTCATCACTAGTCAGACCAACTGCATGTTTTGATGGGAAGATAAAAGATACCGTTGCATCTTCCGGCGCATAAGCCATTCCCTCTTCCGGGCGAACCAGATAACCGTCTCCCATCATTTTCCCTGCAAATGCTTCGTCACACGCTTCTTCGATCGGTGCTGCCACTCCTGTGAATGGAGAGCAAAGCTCTTTCTTTACAGTTCCGGCTGCAACAGTTTTGTTCTCATCTTTCTTCGCTTCATCTTTTGTTTCTGCATATTTATTCGTTTCTTCTGCGCTGTTTTTGTTTTCTTCCGGAAGATATTCCACATTCGGAGCTTTCTCCAGATAATCTTCCAGATTGGATTTAATCACAGAAACAGCCGGTCCGTAGATTACCTGGATTCCCTGTCCTTTTCTTACGATTCCGGATGGGGATGTCATTCTTAAGACATCTTCATTTACCAGTTCCGGCTTTACTACCGTACAACGAAGTCTTGTCGCACAGCAGTCTACATCAGAAATGTTTTTCTTTCCCCCAAGTCCTCTTGTGATCAGTGCGCTCTTCTGATCTTCCGGTGTCATTTCATTTTCAGAAGCTGCATCATTTCCATCTACTTTTGCTTTATAATCAGCTTTTGTATACAGCTTCGTTTCCGCATCATCATCTTCTCTTCCCGGTGTCTTCAGATTCAGCTTCAGAATCAAAGTACGGAAGATGATATAATATAAGAAGAAATAAATAATTCCAACCGGGATGATTCTGATCCAGCTTGTCTTAGCATTTCCCTGAAGGATACCGAAAAGGAACAGATCAATAAATCCACCGGAAAATGTAAGTCCTACTGCAATATTTAACATATGCGCGATCATATAAGCAGATCCTGCAAGGATCACCTGTACCGCAAAAAGGATCGGTGCTACAAACAGGAATGAGAACTCCAGTGGCTCTGTGATTCCGGTCATCATACATGCAAGTGCTGCAGAAAGCAGAAGTCCGCCTGCCTGTTTCTTCTTCTCCGGTTTTGCACACTGATACATTGCAAGTGCCGCACCCGGAAGACCAAAGATCATGAAGATAAATTCACCGGAAAAATATCTTGTCGCATCCGCACTGAAATGTACTGTGGACGGATCTGCAAGCTGCGCAAAGAAGATGTTCTGACCGCCCTGTACCAGCTGTCCCGCAACTTCCATTGTTCCTCCAACCGCGGTCTGCCAAAATGGAAGATAGAATACATGGTGAAGTCCAAATGGAATCAACGCTCTCTTAATAATACCAAAGATCAATGTTCCAATATAACCTGTTCCTGTTACAAGTCCGCCAAGTGCATAGATTCCATTCTGAACGGTTGGCCATACAAAATAGAGTACGATTCCGACAGCCACATAAGTCAATGTTGAAATAATCGGAACAAATCTTGATCCACTGAAGAATGACAGTGCATTCGGAAGCTGAATTTTGTAAAACTTATTATGAAGTGCTGCTACTCCAAGTCCAACGATAATACCGCCAAATACACCCATCTGTAATGTCTGGATTCCGCAGACACTTGTCACAGTTCCTTCCAGAACTCCGGCTCCAAGCGTTCCGTCTGCAAGAAGATCTCCACGGATCAGAAGCATGGCATTCATTGTTGCATTCATTACAAAGAAAGAGATCATTGCCGCAAGTGCCGCAACTTCCTTCTCTTTCTTCGCCATACCGATTGCTACACCGACAGCAAAAATGATCGGCAGGTTATCAAAAATAATACTTCCCGCTTTGCTCATAATTGTGAGCAGGGAATTCAAAATTGTCCCCTCGCCTAAAATTGCCTGAAGATGATATGTCTCAATCATCGTTGCATTTGTAAATGAACTTCCTACTCCAAGCAGAAGTCCTGCTACCGGAAGAATTGCGATTGGAAGCATAAAACTTCTTCCGATTCTCTGCAATACTCCAAAAATCTTGTCTTTCATCTGTAATCCTCCTAGTATCATTTCTTATAGAGTTAGCGCAACAAAAAAAGCATAAACTAATCCTCAATAACGAAATCCACCTTATCTGGTGAACTTATTAAGGATAGTTTATGCCTGCTTTACCAGTAACACTCTATCGTGCGCTTTTCTCTTTTAACCACGTATAGTATAACCATACTCACTTCCAACAGTCAATCTGTAATATTCAACAATATTTATCCTGTTTTTTTGTTGAATATGTTACTTAGTGATTATTTTAGTAAATTAAAGTTTTTCTTTTGATTCAAATTAACTTCTCTTCATTTTACGCTTCTGGCTTTTGCTTATTTGCTTTTGTAATATCCAGACGTACATTCACACCAAATGGATTGATTGCAACTCCCTTTGCATCCGGGATCAGTATCTCCGGAATCTTATCCGCCGGGATTGCTGCTGTCTTCATCTTCTTGCCCTGTGCAAATCTGGTAAATTCTATCATATCTGTAAAGATCGGCTGATACAGACTTCCGTCCGGCTGTCTCAGAAGTGGAACCTGATTATCTTCCTGAACTCCTACGATAAAGGTTCCTTTCTTATAATGCGCCATCATCTCTTCCTGAAGTTCCTTCACATTCTCCGGCATCTCCGGTCCGATATTGCGGTGCATCTCCTGCATCAGATACATTGCTGTCAGATGAAGCTCCGGATTCTCGATCAGTTTCTTTCCGTCAGGCAGTTCTTCCTTATTCTTACGAACTACAAGCTGTTCCAGCTGAACCCTGATCTCCTCCTCTGTACCAACATTCACTGCCAGTGCATTCACGCCCATTGTATACAGGTTTGTAAAAAATCCAAGTCTGACATTCTTTTCAATCTTGGCAATGCCTACATGATAACGATCTTCTGCAAGCGTCTTTGCCTTTTCCTTTGCAGACTCTTCCTGATAATAAACCAGAACCTCGTCATCAAATGTCTCTTCATCACAGAGGACAAACGGCATCTTCGTCACACCTGACATGATCACATAAATCTCTTCGAGATTTCGCAGATTCACCAATGCCTGCTTCATCTCTGTACTGACAATTACTTTATTCTCATCCATCTCTTTGTTTTCCTTTCTGGTTGCTTTTCTTTACATTACAGTAGTGCAATGAAATGAGGTATAAATATGATACACCCTATGATCACAGCCATGATTGCCGTAAAAAGCACTGCACCAGCTGCCGTATCCTTCGCGATCTTAGCAAGTGGCTTTCTCTCTTCTGTCACAAGATCGACAACAGCTTCCACTGCCGTATTCACAAGTTCCAGTGAGATCACCATTCCAAAAAGGAGAAGACAGATACACCATTCCATCGGTGTTAAACCTACAAAGGTTCCAACTGCTGTTACAAGAATCACTGCAAGGCAATGAATCTTCATATTCCTCTCTTTTGAAATCCCTGTCCAGATTCCTTCAAAGGCATAGCCAAAGCTTTTGAATAAAGGCTGTTTTCGATTCTTCATTCGTAGTCTCCTTTCGGATTCGTATCATAGATCAAGCAACAAATCTAATATCTATGATACCACATCTGGCTCCTTATCAAAAGAGGTATTTTCCTATTATTATCAAAAGAAGACTCGGATTTCGAATCCCAGATCCTTTTCACTTATTTACAAGCTTCAACCATGCTCTTTACATATTCTGCAACATACGGCACGCAGTCTTTTCCGTATTTCTCACACAACTTAACGATTGCACTTCCAACGATCGCACCGTCTGCGCTCTGACACATCTTCGCCGCCTGCTCTGGAGTGGAGATTCCGAATCCGACCGCACATGGAATATCATTTTCCTCTTTTACAAGCTTCACCATTGCTCCGATATCCGTCGTGATCGCGGATCTTGTTCCTGTTACACCAAGTGAGGAAACACAATATACGAATCCCGATGCTTCTTTTGCAATCATCCGGATTCGGTCATGAGAAGTCGGTGCAATCAATGAGATCAGATCGATTCCGTACTTTTTGCACACGATGTCAAATTCTTCTTTCTCTTCAAATGGAACATCCGGAAGAATCAGACCATCCATTCCGACATTTTTCGCTTTCTCAAGAAATCTTTCTGTTCCGTAAGAGAACACAACATTTGCATATGTCATAAAAACAAGTGGAATCTGTGTATTCTGACGGATTTCTTTTACCATATCGAAGATCTTATCTGTCGTCACGCCTCCTGTCAGCGCACGCAGATTTGCGCCCTGAATGACCGGTCCTTCTGCTGTCGGATCGGAAAATGGGATTCCAAGCTCGATCAACGCCGCCCCTGCTTTCTCCATCTCATAGACAATCTGTTTCGTCGTCTCAAGATCCGGGTCACCACATGTGACAAATGGTATAAATGCTTTCTTCCCTTTAAATGCTTCCTGTATTCTACTCATGAAGATCCTCCCCTCTGTAACGTGCAATTGCTGCGCAGTCCTTATCTCCGCGTCCTGAAATATTAATTACAATAATCTGGTCTTTTCCCATTGTCGGCGCAAGCTTTCTTGCATATGCAACTGCATGTGCACTCTCGATTGCCGGAATGATTCCTTCTAATTTAGAAAGGTACTCAAATGCATCGACTGCCTCATCATCTGTGACCGCTACATATTCTGCTCTTCCCTTATCATAAAGGTCTGCATGCTCCGGTCCGATTCCCGGATAATCCAGTCCGGCTGAGATTGAGTAAACCGGTGCGATCTGTCCGTACTCATCCTGACAGAAATAAGATTTCATTCCGTGGAAGATTCCAAGCTTACCGATCGCGATCGTTGCAGCTGTCTCTGCTGTATTCACGCCGCGTCCTGCCGCCTCGCATCCGATCAGGCGCACGCCTTCATCTTCAATGAAATTATAAAATGCACCGATCGCATTGGATCCACCGCCGACACAGGCAAGCACTGCATCCGGGAGTTTTCCTTCTTTTTCAAGGATCTGCTCCTTGATCTCTTTAGATATAACTGCCTGAAAATCACGCACGATCTGCGGAAATGGATGCGGTCCCATACAGGATCCGAGTACATAATGTGTGTCATCAATTCTTCTTGTCCACTCACGCATCGTCTCCGAAACAGCATCTTTTAAAGTACCAGTTCCACTTGTAACCGCGTGTACCTGTGCTCCGAGAAGACGCATTCTGTATACATTCAGTGCCTGACGCTCTGTATCTTCTTTTCCCATGAAAACTTCACATTCCATTCCCATCAGAGCCGCTGCTGTCGCTGTTGCAACCCCATGCTGTCCTGCACCGGTCTCAGCGATCACTCTTGTCTTTCCCATCTTCTTTGCAAGAAGAACCTGACCTAACACGTTGTTGATCTTATGGGCACCTGTGTGATTGAGATCTTCTCGTTTCAGATAAATTTTCGCCCCGCCAAGATCTTCTGTCATACGTGCTGCATAGTATAAAAGAGACGGTCTGCCTGCATATTCATTTAATAATGTATTCAGTTCGTCATTAAATTCTTTGTCATTTTTATAGTAGTTGTACGCCTTTTCCAATTCGATCACTGCATTCATCAGTGTCTCCGGAATGTACTGTCCACCATGGATTCCGTATCTTCCTTTTGTCATGGTTGTCTCTCCTTCTTTCTTGTTTCTATTGTTTTGGTAAATTTATTCATTCACCTGTATACTCTTTTATTTTCTAAAAAATGTTTACTGCTTTCAAAATTTCTCACAGTTTTCACAGCTTTAAGAATTTTCTCACGATCTTTCTTTCCATCTGTCTCCACTGCACTGCTCAGGTCAATTCCCCAAGGGTGTATTCGCTGTATTGCCTCCGGTATGTTCTCCGGATTCAGTCCTCCTGCGAGGAAATACGGCCGCTTTGTCCAGCCTTCCAAAAGACTCCAATCAAATGTCTTGCCGGTTCCGCCTTTTCCGTGATCGAGAAGAATCAGATCTGCACTGCTCGCTGCCGCCGCATCAAGATCTTTTTTCTCCTGAATCGAAAATGCTTTCATCACCGGATGGTCTGTCAGGCTTTTCAACTTCTTTATATATGCCTCATCTTCCTGCCCGTGAAGCTGAGCAATCTGAATGGTTCCTTCATTTAATAATTGTGCGACCTCACCGCAGTCTTTATTGACAAATACTCCGACCGGGCAAATCTGCGATTCAATATTTTGAACCAGTTCACGAACTTTCGAAATGGATACATTTCTCCGGCTCTTTGGCACATCGATGATAAATCCGCAATAATCCGGTTTTGCTTCATTTATATAGGTAATATCTTCCGGGCGGCTTAATCCGCAGATCTTAATCTTAGGCATGTTCATTTTTTCTTGTCTCATACTATATCTTCCGCTAATTCATATCTAGCTGCCTTCCTGTCTGCTGCTTCAACTCCATCAGTGCTGCTTTCCGATCAGATTTTCTCATCAGAAGTTCTCCGATCAGTACCGCATCGGTTCCATTTTCATAAAGTGCTTTCATATCTTCCACTCCGCGGATACCGCTCTCAGATACGAAAACTGTTTCCGAACTGACCATTTCTCTTAACCGAATGCTATTCTTGATATCCACTGTGAAATCTTTCAGATTCCGGTTATTTACACCGATAATCTTTGCACCGATCTTCTGTGCTCTTAAGATTTCTTCTTCGTTATGTGTTTCTACCAAAGCAGATAGTCCGAGTTCGTCTGCCAGCTGATGATACGCTTTTAACCTGCCATCTTCTAATACCGAACAGATCAGAAGTACTGCCGAGGCTCCCATTGCTTTCGCCTGATAGATCATGTATTCATCACAGGTGAAATCTTTTCTGAGTACCGGAATGGATACATTTTGCACGATTTCTTTCAGATACGCATCACTGCCCCGGAACCAAAACGGTTCTGTCAGACAGGAGATTGCTGCCGCGCCGCCTGCTTCATATTCTCTGGCGATCTCAACATATGGAAAATCCGGTGTGATTAATCCTTTGGAAGGAGAAGCTTTCTTTGCCTCGCAGATAAAGGATAATCCGTCTGCCCGAAGTGCCTGTTCGAATGCAGGGATTTGATCTTTAATTCCTTTTTCTTCCGCCTGTCTTCGAACCTCTTCTAATGGAACTATTTTCTTTTCTTCTTCGATCCGCTCTTTCGTGCGCTCGGTAATTTTCTCGAGTATATTCATACTATTTGTTCCTCTTTTTCTTTCAAGTTGCTTCTTCCATTCTCCCCTGCATAGCCGTGGATCAGACTTTTTATTTATTACTTTCTTCTTTAAACTGCTCCAGCTTCTTCAGTGCAAGTCCTTCGTCAATGATCTGTTCTGCTTTTCTTACACCTGCTTCGATTGAATCTGCTTTTCCTGCAAGATAGATTGCTGCTCCTGCATTCAGGCAAACTGCATTTCTCTTTGCTCCCTGCTCTTTTCCTGAAATGATATCCAATGTGATCTGTGCGTTTTCCTGAGGTGTTCCTCCTGTCAGTGCACCTTTTTCGCATCTCTCATAACCAAACTGCTCCGGTGTGATCTCATAGCTTGTAAATGTTCCGTCTTTAATCTCACAGACTGTAGTCGGTGCACACATGGAAATCTCATCTAACTTATCCTGTCCGTAAACGACCATTCCGCGAACGACTCCTAGATTCGCCATGACTCTTGCAAGTGGCTCTACCAGACTTTCATCATAAACTCCCATCAGTTCCATGTTCGCTCCTGCCGGATTAGACAGTGGCCCAAGAATATTGAATACGGTACGGATACCAAGTTCTTTACGGATCGGTCCGACATATTTCATTGCAATATGATAATTCTGTGCAAATAAGAAACAGATTTGAATGTCTTTGAGAAGCTGTGTGCTGCGCTCCGGTGCGACATCGATCTTCACTCCAAGTGCTTCAAGTACATCTGCCGCACCGGACTTAGAAGATGCTGCACGGTTACCATGCTTTGCGACCGGGATTCCTGCTGCCGCAATCACAAGGGAGGATGTTGTTGAAATGTTAAATGAATTTGCTCCGTCTCCCCCTGTTCCTACGATTTCCAGCACATCCATGTCATGCAAAAGCTTGATGCAGTGTGCACGCATTCCCGCTGCTGATGCTGTGATCTCATCGATTGTCTCACCTTTCATGGAAAGTGCTGTCAGATATGCTGACTTCTGAACATCCGATGCCTTTCCTTCCATAATCTCATTCATTACTTCTTCTGCTTCTGTATAGGTGAGATTTTCTTTCTTTGATAATTTTATAATTGCTTCTTTGATCATTTCTTAATTCTCCTTCAACGATTTCGCATAGTTAATAAAGTTCTCTATCATCTGAAGTCCCTGCGGTGTCATCACGGATTCCGGATGAAACTGTAACCCAAAGATCGGATATTCTCTGTGTTCCATCGCCATAATCTCGTTATCTTCGCTTCGCGCTGTCACAACCAGTTCTTCCGGCAGTGTCTCTTCTTTTACTGCAAGCGAATGATATCTTGCCACCTGGATTGGAAATGTCAGATTCTGAAACAGGACACTGTCTGTCTTTACATCTTTCAGCTTTGAAGTCTTCCCGTGCATCAGCTGTCCGGCGTGTCCTACCGTTGCTCCGAATGCTTCCGCCATTGCCTGATGTCCGAGACATACCCCGAGCATTGGAATCTTTCCTTTCAGCTTCTGAATTGCTTCGATACAGATTCCGGCATCAGAAGGTTTTCCCGGCCCCGGTGAGATTACCAGCGCCTCGGGCGCAAGTTCCAGAATCTTTTCCGGTGTGATTTGATCATTTCGAACGACCTTTACTTTTGAATCAATCTGATCTTTTTGTATGCCGCTTATTTCTGATTCTACTCCTGCGATAAACTGATACAGGTTATATGTAAAGCTGTCATAATTGTCAAGTAATAGTATCATTCCAATCCTCCTTTCGCAGTTTCCACAGCCTGAAGTACTGCTCCTGCCTTATTTAAACACTCCTGGAATTCATTTTCCGGGATACTGTCTGCTACGATTCCGGCTCCTGACTGTACACGAATGTATCCATTTTTCTTATAAGCAAGACGGATGGAAATGCATGTATCTACATTTCCTGCAAAATCGAGATAGCCGACTGCCCCTCCGTAGATGCCTCTTTTCTCCTGTTCAAGTTCTGCGATAATCTCACATGCGCGGATCTTCGGTGCTCCGGAAAGCGTTCCTGCCGAAAGAATCGCATCTACTACGTCCAGTGCATCTTTATCTTTCCGAATCTTGCCTGTTACTGTGGAACCAATATGCATTACATGGGAATATCTCTGGATTTCCATATATTTATCAACTTTAACTGTTCCCGGCTGGCTGATCTTGCCGACATCATTTCGCCCAAGATCTACAAGCATGTTGTGCTCTGCAAGCTCTTTCTCGTCTGCAAGTAGCTCTTTCTCCAATTCCTGATCTTCCTCTTCGGTCACTCCTCGCTTCCTTGTACCGGCAAGAGGAAAAGTGCACACCTGTCCGTTTTCTAACTTCGCCAGCGTTTCCGGTGAAGCCCCTGCCACCTCAATATCATCACTTGAAAAGTAGAACATATACGGAGATGGATTCGAGGTTCGAAGCACCCGGTAGGTATCAAAAAGACTTCCTTTTGCCTTCGCTGTCAGCGGATTGGATAAAACGACCTGGAAAATATCACCTTCATAAATGTATTCCTTAGCTTTCTCAACCATCTTGCAATAATCTTCTTTATCCACTCCCGGATGGAACTCTTCTTCTAAAACAAGTGGTCGGAAATCTGCCTGCGCCCCGCTTCGGATCAATCGTTCCATCTCTTCTAATTCCTGCTTCGCGTTCGTATAATTTTCTTCCAGATCACCTTCCAGCTTCACGCCTGTAATCAGGATCAGCTTCTGTCTGTAATTGTCAAATACGATGACACGGTCAAATAACATCAAGTCCGCATCCCGGAAATCTCTTACTGCCGTTTTTGCTGCTGTCTTTCCTGTAGTCTCATTCTTCTCTTCCAGGACTGGCTTTAATGTCGGTTCTGCATATTTGATGTAGTCATAAGAAAAATATCCGACAAGCCCTCCGGTAAATGGAGGAAGTCCCGGAACAACCGGACTTTTATATGCTTCGAGAATTTCTCTTAGAACCTTTCCCGGATGGTCGGTTAAAACTTCCCGTCTGGTCTTATCCTCATCTTCATGCCCTTCGCTGATGATCACACGCCCATCGGTACAAGTGATCTCCATCATTGGTGCATATCCAAGGAAGGAATATCTTCCCCACTGCTGTCTGTCCTCCGCACTTTCTAGCAGATAGCAATGCTTGCTTGCCGCCCGCAGCGTCCGCATCACACTAATCGGCGTAAATGCATCTGCATACAGTTCTTTGCTGATCGGAACTCGCTTGTATCTGCCTTGTTCAGCGTAGGATCTGATTTGTTCTAATGTCTTGTCCATGTATATTCCTCCTTGAAGTTATGCTGCAAAATGAATTTCTTGTAACTGTTCAGAGCCAACCTCCAAAATGCTACGCATTTCGTCGGTGTGGCGTATCCGCCAAATAAAATTTCAAAAACAGTCTTAAAAATGCAAGCATTTTACACCTGTTTTATGAAATTTTGCTTGGCTCTGAACAGTTACAATTTCTTATGGAATTTCTCTTTTATCTCGATAGGAAATATATGTTTATGGTAGAAAAAAAGTCCCTGACAGAATATTCCTATTCTGTCAAGGACGGTAAATCTAAATCTTTTCCGCGGTGCCACCTTGATTCACGGGTACACTCCCATGCGCTCTGTAAGATATTAACATATCTCCGGCAACTGACGTATACCTCACGTCACAGAATACTCGGATTCTCAAATCCTTTGACTGTGCCCTCAGCGGTCCATTTGGCAACCTGCATCTCGATCCGGCTCTCAGCTTCCCGGACTCTCTGTGCGCGCATAATTACTTTGATCTCCGCTTCATCGGTTTAAAGCGTTATTCCATTTGCTAGGAGTTTATCACTTTAAAGCGATAGTGTCAATGCACTATTTTAATCTTTTTCGCGAAATTGTTGAAAATTTTCTCAATTTTCTTGTCTTTATTTTCTTTTTCTCTTCCATGCAAATCCGCCAACTCCTGCTCCGAGTGAGGAGAATGCAAGTCCTAATAAGCCAAGAACATTTGCCGGATCACCTGTCTTTGCGGCTTTTGATCCACTTGTTCCTTTGGAAGCTGATCCATCCGTAGTTGTTCCTGCCTTCTTTGTAACAGTCGGAGTTGCACTTCCATTCTGACTTCCCGCCTGGTTTCCATTCTTTACAAGTGCTTTGATTGCTGCATTTAACGCATCTGTTGCTTTATCAACTTTTTCCTGGCTTTCTTTTGCATTTAATGCGCTCTTAGCGTCTGTCAGTGCACTCTGCAATGCCTTCCAGCTGTCAACTGTGTAATCAGCTTCTTTCAGAGCTGCCGCATCACTGATTACTTTCTCAAGGGAAGAAGTATCAACTGCTGCCGGCTCTTCTATCTTAACAAGTGCTTCAACAGCTGCGTTGAGGTGGCTTACTGCCTCGTCTACAGTTGCCTGAGTTTTTGGATTTTTCAATTCATCTTTTGCTTCCTGAAGTTCCATCTGCATAGATGCCCAGCTTTCCGCTGTGTAATCAGCTTCTTTCAGGGCTTCTGCTTTTGCAATAGCTGCCTCAAGCTCTGTTGTTGTGATTGTTTTATCCTCAGATGCTTTTACAATGTTCTCCTCTGTCGCCTGGAATTTGTATGTCACGTCGTTATATCCAAGTGCTGTCAGTGTAATGGTCCAATATCCTGTTCCATCCGTTCCTTCCGGAAGTGTACAACGAAGAGAATCTGTCAGTCCAAGCTGGATTCCCATTGCTTTGTGCATCCAGTTATCTGCTGCAAATTTTGTTCCATAAGTAGCTTCTGCATTTGTATATGTGCTGTCATCTCCATAGTAAGTCCATGTAACAGTCTGGAGATTTGATCCAAGATCACCATAATTTCCTGTCAGATCAACTCTTAAGAATTCTCCATAAGATCCACTTGCTTCTTTTACTGTCAGCCCTGCTTTCTCTGCTGTTGGTGCTGTCTTGAGTGCCTGATCTTTGATTCCGGACTCTGATCCATTATTCACTCTTGCAGAGAAACTGAAAGATCCATTCTCATTCTTTGTTGCTGTTTTCAGACCGTTTGTATTCTCTGTTACATTAGCAACCAGTCCTGTATAGCTTACCAGATTCTTTTCTGAATATCCTCCTGCAAGTTCACTTCCGTTTTCGATCACACGATAGCTTGCTTTCAGTGCATCCAGATCAGATGTTTTTACTTTCACCGGCACATATTTCAGTCCGAGTACATCATACTCTGTCATCTTTGTTGTTGCACCGGATTCCTCTGTGATCTCTCCTCTGTTAAATGTAATCTTGCTTCCGTCTGTCAGAACTGCAGTAGTTCCATCTGTCCAGTACTCTACTGCATACTCTTTTCCATTTTCCGCCTTGATTACTGCGTTGCACTGGAAAGAACCTCTGTGAAGTCCATGATTTACTGTAGCTCTTGTTACAGTATCGAATGCACCCTTGTCAGACTCTCCTTTTGAATCCTTTGCATCTGAAGAAGATGTATCTCCTGCTGCCTGCACATTTTCAGCAGCCCAGTACTCTGCCCAGCTAAGTCCTACATATGCGTAAGTATACTCACTCTCCTGGGCTACAGTATAAGTAAATTCACAATCCTTTGCATAGCCTGTTGCTTTCACTGTGATCTTAAATTCCTGTCCATTTTCTGCATTCTTAAACGGAGCTGCAGTTGTATCAATTGTTCCATCTTCTTTAATGATCTTCACTGCACGTTTTCCTGTTGCTGCATACTCTGTTCCGTCAACTGTTACGGATTTGATCTTCTTTACATAAGAAGTTACATCATCTGCTGCATATCCTTCTGCCGCTACAAGTGCTGCACTTTCACTATTAAATACAACCGGTACAGCTTCTGTTGTTAATTCAAAATCTGTCTTAAGATCTGCATATTTTCCAGATTTATCAGATACTTTCAGAGTATATTTTCCTATCTCAGCGCCCTTTGTCTTATAGGTAAGTATTCCTTCTTTTACTTGAACATCCTCAAGACCTTTAACTGTATATTCTGCCTGATAATCACCAGGAAGGCCTTCTACAGTTACATTTACTTTTCCACTTTTAACATCTGCATTCTCTGCTGCGACAGTTCCATTGAATTTAATTGGCACATACTGATCTGCATCAATCTCATAGATTCCATTATCTGTGTAATATGTGATTTTATTGATCGTCTGGCCCATCATCTTTTCATAATCTTTTGAGTTCAGTGTATTTCCATGAGATGTTGTCACAAATCCGGTACTCCATGCCAGTTCTGTCTTTTTCCAGATATTTTCAAGATGACGAAGTCCGTAGTTGTCTCCTTCTTTTGTGCTGATCACAACTCCATATACTGTATTAACTGTTTTTGGGAGTCCATTTACATCTAATTCATAATCTCCATACTTTGTGTCTGTTGTGAAATCAATTGATGCATCACTCAACTTCTGTGCAGTTGCACCTTTCACTTCACTAAAGCTGAGTGAACCATCTGCATTTACTGTTGCTTCCTTATAATAGGAAGGAGTCTCACTTAAAATATAGTAAGAATAGCTTGCGCTCTCGAATAACGCAGCTTTTCCATTATATTCTGTTGTTGTCTCTTTTCCTTTCATATTCACTGTAATAGAAAGCTTGCTGTCATCTGTGATCTGTGTATAGTTTTTCAGTACTGATGCATCACTAATCTTAACCGGATATGTAATACCTGTAATATCTGTTCCATCATTGTTTACATGATAAGATCCAGCTGCAAGTGTTGATCTTGTTTTCGCTTTTGTAGCGGAGGATACACTGTCTGCTCCTGCTACCTGATCAGCTGCATAAAATTCAGAATATGGAATATTCATCAACACATACGTTTCTTTCGCAACTTCTGCCTTTTTCAATGCCTTCACTGCTGCATTCAGCTCGTCTGCTGCTGTGTCTACCGCGCTCTGAGATTCTTTTGCTGTCAGGGCAGCTTTGGCTGCTGTTAGCTTCGTCTGCATTGCACTCCAACTGTCTGCTGTGTAATCAGCGTCTTTCAGTGCTTCAGCGGCTGTGATTGCAGCTTCCAGTTTTGTTGTGTCAACTGTTACTGCTTCGTTTGCTGACTTGATTGCAGCAAGTGCAGCTTCTTTCACTGCCTTTGATGTACGTGTTGCACCACTAACAGAATCCCAACCATTAATTGTATCTTCTGTTGCAGCCTTTCCCACAAGCATTTTCTGGATTCCTTTCGATTTTGAAACAGCTTTTGCAAAATAGGAATCACTCTCCGCGTTATATCCTTCCCCTGGAGTCACAGTGATGGCTGAAAACTTGCCATCCTCCACCTTCAGGCTGACTTCAACGTCATACTCATTCCATTCGTCTTCATTTTCGTCATCCTCTGCAGTTCTTGCCACGTGGGCTGTCTTTGTATAAGTTCCATCCTTCGCAGTCTGACTTCCTGTTGCCGCAAAGATGGTTGACGGGCAAAGTCCTACTACCATAGACATTGCCACTGCCATGGACATTGCCTTTACTTTCATTTCTTTGTTTTTCATAGAAACCTCCTTTTTAACTAAAATAATTACATACAGATCCTGCCTGTCGCAGTTCTGCTTTCCTGCTTCCGCATGGAATATATTATCAAGTTAGCTTTTACTAACCTATAACCCCAAAAAATTTTTACATCTATACTGTCCTTACAGCTTCTTTCTTCACAACCGGTAAAATCTTTCCTGCGACAATTCCAATCACGAACCCTGTCACTGTTCCTGCCACAAGAAGAACCGGCAGATAATAAATCAGTTTCAGATTCTCCACCACTGCCATCGCAACAAGAATCTGTCCTATATTATGAAAGACGCCGCCAGTGATACTTACTCCTACAATAGAAATTCCATCCATCTTCTTTACAAGTACCATGGCAAGAAGGCTGACAACCGCCCCTGCCAGACTGTAAATAATCGACATTCCATTTCCAAAAAGAAATCCTGTCAGAAGCACACGCAGTACAGATACCGCCAGTACCTCCGGAATTTCCAGAAAATAGAGACCTGTTACAGTGACCAGATTAGCCACTCCAAGCTTCATCCCCGGCACTCCAAAATTAATTGGGATCAGGCTTTCCACATAACTAAAAATCATTGCCAGCGCAACAAGCATTGCCATATTCGCAAGTTTTTTATTTCTATTCATACATTCTCCTTTACAGTCGAACAATTGATTTATTTAGAAATTGTATCCGGTAGATGTTCCTTTTCATTTTGAGAATCATCAGAATTCTCAACCTCTTCTATTTCCACAACCAGCTTGTGAGGCAGACAGACAATTGTCTGTGACCGGTTATTGATCTTCCCCTGCTCTTCGCAATATCCATCCGGACAGTCAGCCTCTTCCATATAAGCTTTTCCATCCTCAATCCGGACACGGTTGTAAAAATCCCCTTCCTGCACTTCGATCACCTGATCTTCATCCAAAGAATATCTTCCGTAAACTTCTCCGTCCACCTTGATCACAACTTGTTTTTCCTGATTTTCTTTTTGTCCGCTTTCCTTTGCCTGTACATACTGCATCAGATTCATCACAAGAAACAGTACACATGCCGCAAAGAGGATTCCGCCTCCTAAAAACAGATCTTTTTTCTTCATCTATTACACTCCTGCCCAGATCATAATTACAAGTAACAGAATTGCCCGAAGAATCGTAAACCAAAATTCATTTCCCTTCAGACCTTTGATTCCTGTATGGATATGCTTCTTTGGACAAGTATCAATACATTTCTGGCATTGGAAACAATCTCCCTCGACTTTGAGTGATCCGTCTTCCGGGAGTCCGATCCCGGATGGACATTTCTTCGTGCATCCGCTGCAGCCTTTGATGCAATTTTCTCTGTCGCGGTGCAATGCAAAGAACGGAAGCACCGGAAGTAATGAGAATACTGCTCCCATCGGACACAGATTCCGACAGAAAAATCTTTCTTCCAGACACATCCCCACAATAATAAGAAGTAGTAATATCACTCCCGGCAAATATCCCTGCAAGTGAAGATTTCCTGCATGCAGCATAGAAAAAACATCCCACGGGCTTGTCCCTTTTGCCTTTCCGTATACTCCCGCAAAACAAAGTACTGCGATTACGGTCAACACCAGATATTTCAAATAGCTTAACTTCTCTGTGATCTTTTCTGAAAGTAGCACCGGCTTTTTCTTTCTCTTCTTAAAGCACCAGAGATAAAATGCATGAATTCCATCTCCCAGACTTCCGAATGCACACGCGAATCCACAGAAGAATCTTCCGAAAAGAATCGTATACGCACAAAGAACTATAAGCACCGTTACAAAAGAGGTCAGCCAGATTTCCTCGCCTGCTCCTATCTGTGTGAAAATGTATTTTACACCGGCAAATGCCGCTGTATACACAGATGGCAGAAACAGAAAATAGAGAATCTGAATCAAGGCACGAAGCCAAGTATGCAATTTTTTAATTTCTTTTGCTTTTAAATTATGTATATTCAACTTCTTCAAACTACTTTACCGCCTGTTCCAATGCCTGTTCTGTTGCATCTTTAATTCCTGTCGAACTGAATGTTGCGCCACTGATCGTATCAACTTCTGCACTCTGCGCCTCTATGATCTTCGGAATGATATCTTCTGCCATTGCAAGATATGCGCCGTCTTCCTTCTCTGCAGATGTCACTTCTACCGCTTCGATCTTTCCATCTTTTACAGTAACTTCTACCGCAACCGTTCCACCAAATCCATCCGCTTCTCCGATATAGGTTCCATCCTTGTATCCTGTTTCACTCCCCGAATCACTCCCAGACTCTGAAGCACTGAAGACAGCTGATGTCTGTGCCTCTAACTGTGCATTCAGCTTTGTGATTTCCTCATCCTTCGCACGGACATTCAACACTTCGTTATATCCGAAAAGGACACCGACGATTGCCAACAGACTAAACAGTCTTACGATAAACTCTTTCATCCTACTGTGCCTCCGTCTCTTCTGGTCTCAAAGCCATTTCCAGTGCCTTTTTGCATCCGTCAATAATCGCATTCGAAGAACAGGTTGCTCTGGACACCGTATCGATTTCTTCTGGCATTCCTTTGGTAATAATCTGAGAAACGACACCTTTTTTACTGGACGTTCCATTTGCCGCTTTTTTGATGTAACTGTCGTTCTCGCTGCCTCCATCTCCAGCAATTTCCGTAATGGATACAATTTTGTCATTGCGGATGGTCACCTTCATGCTAAGCTGATACTCTGCAAAGTCTTCATCCTCATCCGGTTTACACGATACACTCACCTCATAAGTTCCATCAATGTATTTTGTTTTCACTTCCTCCTCTTGATCTGACTTCTTTTTCTCAAGCTGTGCAATTGCAAGGTTCAGATTCTCCATCGCTTTGTCTACCGTCTCCTGTTTCACCGAAGTCTGTCCTGCTGTTTCGAGCATTTCTTTTGCGTCCTGAAGACGAACCGCCAGTACAGACCAACTGGCTTCTGTATATTCTTCTTGCACCAGTGCTTCTGCTGTCTTGATTGCCTCTTCCAGCTGCGTTGTATCTGCCTTCTCCTCGATGGTTTCCCCATTTGTTACTTTTTCTGCCTGCTTTAATGCATTTTGGATTGCCCCGAGAATTCCTTTTGAACTGTAGGTTGCACCTGACACAGTATCGACTTCCGTCCTCTGCGTCTTAAGTACATTTTTCACAACTCCCATTGCGCGCTGGAAGAATGCCTCATCGTCCGAAGTCTCTGTGATCAGAATTGCTTTGATTGATTTTTCCTGAATCACAACCGCCACCGAGACATTTCCGCTGTAGCCTTCTGCTGTTCCGTAATAAATTCCTTCTTTATACGGGAAGTTTCCTGTTGCGGCGGATGTGTCCTGATTCTGGTTTCCACTATTTCCTGCATTCCCAGCTTCTCCGGAAGTCGTTGTCCCACTTGTACTTACTGCCGCCTGACTCAGCGCATTCCGAACTGCCTGGATGATTCCGACCGAACTATAAGTTGCCCCCGACACAGTATCTACATTGGTACTCTGATTCTGTATGATCGTATTGATCAGAGCAGATGCCTTAGAAATGTATTCGCTTCCGTCCTGATTCTCCATAATCTGAATTGAAGTGATCTTTCCGCCACTAATCTCAACTTTTACTTTCAGTGTTCCGCCAAATCCGGTTCCTGTTCCGTAATAGGTTCCATCCTTATATGCTGATGGGTCTTCCACTGCTTGGACAGAAGTGGAACTTCCAGCTGCCGCGCCGCTACCAGACTGTGACTGACCTGTTGTTCCGCTGTCTTTCTCTCCGGTCAGTGCATTCTTCACCGCACTGATGATTCCCCGGGAACTATAGGTTGCACCGGATACCGTATCGACATCCAGTGTCTGACCTTCTATGATCTTGTCAATCACTGCCTGTGCACGTTTAAAAAATGCCGCATCATCCGAAGAACTCAGAATATCGATTGCAACAATCTGTTTATCTTTAATTTGGACGGCAACTGTGATATCTCCCGCATAACCTGTTCCGATTCCTTTATAAACACCATCTGTCAGATCAAAAGAACCTTTTGCCACTTGTGCCTGCTCTTCTGACTTTGTAGTCTCTTCTTTTACAAAATCCGTTTGCTCCTGCGCTGCATAAACCGGTGGCTGATATCCACCCAGGGAGCCTGCTACACAGGATGCCACAACTGCTACCGAAAGTACCGGTGCAAATGGTTTCAGCTTCTTTCCTGTCTCTTTTAAATCCATTTTTGTCCTCTCATCTCTGATTTTGTCTTATACTTTCTATCGGATAATCTCAACCGTTCTCTCCGTTGAAAAATCATTTTCCAATCCTTCTGTTACATATAGCGTCCCGTTATCACTCATAAGGATTGCATCAAAATCATCCTTATGTTTTCTCCAGAAATCTGCCGCTTTCTCTTCTCCCATAATAAAAAGTGAAGTAGACAGTCCATCTGCCAGTGTTCCATCCTTACTTACAATTGTTACAGAGACAAGTCCACTTTCTGCCGGGTATCCAGTCTTTGGGTCAATGATATGATGATACGTCACACCATCTTGTTCAAAATATCTTTCGTATCCCCCCGAAGTAATAACTGCCTTGTCCTGAACACTCAGAATCCCCAGATAGTCTTCTGTATCATCCGGGCTCTGCACTGCAATCTTCCATTTCGTTCCATCTGTCTTTGTTCCAAGTGCCTGCACATTTCCGCCAAGATTCACTAATCCGCTTGAGATTCCATTTTCTTTGTAAATGTCCATAATTCTGGATGATGTATATCCTTTTGCAATTCCTCCGAGATCAATTTTCATTCCTTCTGCGCCAAAAGAGATCTTTTTCGTTGCTTTGTCATAAGAAATGTTTCCCGCATCAGTAAGTGGAAGAAGTTGATCCAATGCCTCCTGTGAAGGAACCCGGAAATTCTGTGTCGGGAATCCCCATGCTTCCATCACCGGATAAATCGCAATGTCAAACGTACCATCTGTCTCCTGATAAAGTTCTAACGCACGTTCCACCAGATAGCCTGCATCTTCGGAAAGCTTTGCATTTCCATCTGCATTTAGTTTTGCAATCTCGCTGTCTGCATCTCCTGTCGATAAAAGTGCGTCCAGACGCTCAATCTCTACTTCCGCTGCATCAACGGCTACTTCTGCATTTTCTCCATATGCAGTCACTGTCATATAGGTATCCATAGCAAAAATATCCCTGGATGCTTCTTGTATATCATCCGACTGGTTCTGTGAACTTTCTGACGCTGTTTCGGATTTCTCTGCTGTCTTCTGTCCGCAGCCGACCAACAAAGCCGACACACAGAGACAGACTGCAAGTAAACAATTTATATATTTTAATTTCATGTAACCACTCCTAGTTATTTTCTACTAACTTGTGTTAGTTTAACTAACTTCGTAAGTATACAAGATGTCTTTTATCCAGTCAATTAGATTTTTATTATTTGAGAAGTTTTCTCATTTACAGTTTTTCTAAGCAAAAAAGAAAAAGAGAGACGAAAATCTCATCTCTCTTCTGCTTCCACTTTATATTGCTTTTATCTTTTTCCAGACTTTTGTCTGTAATCGCTGAAATATTTTATCCTGTGACCCATACAGTACTTCATATCCGTTTGGAATTACAGAACTCGCCAACAGCATTCCCGGTTTTCTTCTTTTTGCCATTTTTCACCTTACTTTCTTGAGAAAATATGTTTCACAAAAACATAAATCATTATCACCACTGCCATCAGATATCCAAACGCACCAAGTGCCGGGATTCCCATAAACTTCGGTGTCATATCCGTTGTACAGATAATACTTGAACTAATCAGAAGTGCCATGACCCACAGACCCATAACAATATTTCTTACCAAGCGTCTCAAAAGAAATGCCAGATCCTTTGACACACGCAGATCAAGGTTCACCTTTGTCTGGCCTTTCATGAATTCATCCATTAAGTCCGTTGTCATGGATGGAATGTCAATCATCTTCCGCACAGATTTCAAAAGGCTTCTTCCTGTGCTCTTCAATTCCTTCTTAAAGTTAAAATTGTGAAGAAAATCCGCAGCTAGTCTTGCTTTGGCAATCTCCACCATATTGATATCCGGTGCGATATTGGCAAGTACACCTTCCATATGCGTAAGTCCTCTGGCAAGCATCGTCAGTCCATGTGGCATCATGATCTTATTTTCTTTCATAACTTCCATTAAGTCCGTCATGACCTCTGCCACATTAATCTTGCCCATATCGGTACTTCCGTATTTCAAAAGCAATCCTTCAATGTCTTCGTAAAGTTTTCTCTGCTCCGGTCGTTCTTTGAATTCGCCCAATCCGAGAACCGCCTTCAGGATCAGACCAACATCATTGAGTGCAACGCCTTCGATTGCAAGCGTGATCATCTCACGGTCATGCTCTGTCAGTCGTCCCATCATTCCCATGTCGATCCAGACAATCTTTCCATCACGGATCTTAACATTTCCGGAATGCGGATCAGCGTGGAAGAACCCGTCATCCATTACCTGCTTGATATAGTTATCTACAAGTTTGCTTCCGATTTCTTTCAGGTCATATCCATCTTCGAGCAGCTTATCCTTCTCATCAATCCCGCAACCATCAATATATTCCATCACCAGCACGTGAACGGTCGTATATTGCTGATACAGAACCGGTGTCTGAACGAAATTGACATCCTTGTTTCTTCTGGCAAATTCTTCGATGTTCGCTGCTTCTGTCAGGAAATTCATCTCATCTCTTGTCACTGACCAGAGTTCATCAAGCACAAGATCAAAATCAGCCATTCCTTTCAGACTGATCGGCGGCATCAGTTTGATCGCTTTACGGATAAACTCAATGTCCCGTGCCATCATTTCATAAATGCCTTTTCTCTGGATTTTAACGACGACCTCTTCTCCTGTCTTCAGAACTGCTCTATGTACTTGCGCAATTGATGCAGAACCAATTGGTGTCTCTTCAATCGAAGAAAATACTTTCTTCCAAGAACGTCCGTAAGACTCGTCGATTACTGCTACTGCCTCCTCGAAAGGCATCGGCCTTGCATCTGTACATAACTCCATCAATTCGTCACAATAGGCTTTCGGAAGAACATCGGAATGAAGTGCCATAATCTGTCCGATTTTTACAAATGTCGGACCGAGATCCTCCATGATCAAACGAAGTTTCTTCGGACTTAGTCCATGTGTGATATTGTGCTTGCGAAGCACCGAAACAATCTCTCTAAATCTTGAACCATTCGTTCCCTTTTCTTTCTCACTCATTCCTCAACAACTTCTACTTCTTCTGCTGTATCGTCTGCGTCCACTTCTTCTGCCTCCGAATCTACAGTTGACTCTTTCTCCTTGATCTGAGCCTTCAGTGCTTCTAACTGCTCCGGTGTCATCTTATCAAGAAGTTCACTCAATTCCTCCGGTGTAGTAACTTTTACCTTCACATTCACATTGTTCTTTACAGTCTGTTTCAGATTGTGCTTGAGTTCTTCATTCAGAACCTTTCCCTGCTCCACTGTAAGCTCACCCTTTTTTACCATATCATCAAGAACATCCTTTGACTTCTCAGCAGTTATAGCAACTGCTCCGATTCCAGCCAGTATTACCTTCTTTAAGTTGTCTGTTAATTTCTCCATAATGCCTGTCTCCTTCCGTAAGTGATCTGTTTCCAGATTCAAAACTATAATTAGATTTTACAACTTTCTCGTCATCTCGTCTAGTATTCGAATCCATTTTCTGTGCTTGTTTCACAATAATTTAATAAAGACTTTATAATTTTCAAGACTTTTTCACAAAGAAATGCTTAAAATGTTACATTTTCAACCTTTTGTAACTTTTCTTTTTTATTTGTGCTTGTTAAAATAAAGACATAGTACATCGGGAATACCTCTAAAGCTTCCCGAAAATCTATTTTTAAAAAAGGAGATCGAAAATCATGGCAAACAGAATTATGTTAAATGAAACATCTTATCACGGCGCAGGCGCAATCAAAGAGATTGCTACAGAAGCAAAAGCAAGAGCCTTTAAGAAAGCTTTTGTATGTTCTGACCCTGATCTGATCAAATTCGGAGTTACAAAGAAAGTAACAGATATTCTTGATGAAAATGGACTTGCTTACGAAATTTATTCTGATATTAAAGCAAACCCAACAATCGAAAATGTACAGCACGGAGTAGAAGCATTCAAGAAAGCTGATGCAGATTACATCGTTGCAATCGGTGGTGGTTCTTCTATGGATACTTCTAAAGCAATCGGTATCATCATCGCAAACCCAGAGTTTGAAGATGTAAGAAGCCTCGAGGGTGTTGCACCGACAACAAAACCTTGTGTACCGATCATCGCAGTTCCAACAACAGCCGGAACAGCTGCTGAGGTTACAATCAACTACGTTATCACAGATGTTGAAAGAAAGAGAAAATTCGTTTGTGTTGACCCACATGACATGCCGGTTATCGCAGTTGTTGACCCGGATATGATGTCCTCTATGCCAAAGGGACTTACAGCTTCCACAGGTATGGATGCCCTGACACATGCAATTGAAGGATATACAACAAAAGCTGCCTGGGAAATGACAGATATGTTCCATATCAAAGCAATCGAGATCATCGGAAAATCTTTAAGAAGCGCTGTTGCAAATGAAAAAGAAGGCCGTGAAGGAATGGCTCTTGGACAGTATATCGCAGGAATGGGATTCTCTAATGTAGGTCTTGGAATCGCTCATTCTATGGCTCATACACTCGGTGCTGTATACGATACTCCACATGGTGTTGCATGTGCTATGATGCTTCCAATCGTTATGGAATACAATGCAGATTGTACAGGTGAGAAATACCGTGAAATTGCAAGAGCAATGGGCGTTAAAGGTGTTGACGACATGTCTGTAGAAGAATACAGAAAAGCTGCTGTTGACGCTGTTCAGAAACTTTCTGTTGACGTTGGAATCCCGACAAAGCTGGAAGCTCTGAAAGAAGAAGATCTGCAGTTCCTCGCTGAGTCTGCTCATGCTGATGCTTGTGCACCTGGTAACCCGAAAGATGCAAGCGTAGAGGATCTGAAGGCGCTCTTTAGAAAGCTTATGTAAATTGATTTCTGGTACACGGGCGAAAATGCTGAAATGTGATAAGGTGTAACTCCTTCGAAGGGTGACGCATCGAATCTGGCTCAGGGTTACGTGTACTGATAATTCTAGGAAAAACTTAAGATTACTAAATACAAAGAAAGGTTTGGAAAACTCGCTGCCGCTCAGACAGCTTCCAAACCTTTCTTTAACGTAATCTTAAGTTTTTCAAGTATTATCAAGCACACTCCACATTCACCATCTTCGATGCATCACCTTTCTGCGGTGATTCACTTTATCCTCTCATTTCCGGATTTTCTGTGGGCTGAAATAGATTTACGGAACGTGCAACGATTTAGAAGGATTCGTATAAATTTTCTGTGGACAGAAATGAATCTTTCTGAATATGAACTACAGTAATCCTCTTTCTTTAAATACCTGACATAATTCTGCGGGCATGGATTCGGAGAGGAATCTAGCCAGGGTTTCAGGGGTGGCTTTGTGGTTTCCGAGAACCCACTGGACCGTCATGTAGATGGAGCCCTGGCAGTACATTTCTAACTGGAAGCGAATCTTGTCAGACATCTTTTTCCCTGTATTTCCTTCAATCCGATCGGTGTAGAATTTTGTGATCAGCTCGAAATCATGATCACGCAAACAGTTCTGGTCGTCATTTTTAAATGCCGCACGAAAGAAAAGTGTTTCTTTCTGAATGTATTGGAATTTATTTACAAGGCTTTCATAGACTGTTTGTCCCTCTCCCATATGCTCAAAGGATTCAATCAGTATCTTATCAAAATACCAGTTGATCAGATCGTATTTATCCTGAAAATTCCGGTAAAAGGTCTGACGAGTCACTCCGCATTCTTCTGTGATCTCTTTCACAGTGATCTTCTCAACCGGTGCTTTTTTCATGCATTCTTTCATCGCCTCTGCCAGCCGATATTTTACTTTTTCTCCTGACTTGCTTATTTCTGCCATAATTTTTTCCTCTCCACTCCAAGCAATTCAAGTAATTCATTATGCGGATATTCTTCGTCTTCCTGATAAATATCCACATAGTTCATCGCCGCACCTCCGTCTACGAATGCCGGAAACAGAAATCCACATTGTGGTTCGCCCGGTTCGTATTCCCCACTCAACGGGCAGATCACACACAAAATGTATTCATACATTCTTTCGGATTCTCCCTGACGTATATGATCCAATCCCTTCGCCGGAATGTCATATCTGTCATGAAAAACATAGATCGCATAATCCTCATCTGCCTGATAATGTTCTCCGACAATCTCATAAAAGGTCTCCATCAGAGCATCATTTTTCAGACCGCAGGCACGCATCCCCATTAGAAGTTTCCACATACTGTCCGGATTTCTCCGATCATCACAAAACTTATATTCCTTCAAGTTTTTATTCGTCTTTGCAAACGGTACTTTCTTCGCAAGGGCCAGATTTTTCTCCTGTTCTGCAGGATTTAAGTTTAGAAAACTGGTGTTAAATGTTCCATCTATAAATCCGTCTATATCCATATAGCTTCCGGCGATCCGAGTGATCGATGTCCGTTTTACTGTCATCCGTCTGGTCAGCGCTAGCATATCTTCTCGATTAATCATAGTTTTCCCCTCCGTACTGTTCACTTCGAATCTCTGCTTATGTAGACAATTTCTTTAAAAAGTCTTCTGTCGTATCCTCTCTGTCAATCCTCGAAGCATTAATGGTTCTACTCCACTACTTTTTTCTTCCTCTTTTTCCTCTGCCTGCATGATCACATCACGTACCTTCTGCATTCTCTCGTCAAGAGCTGAACTGATCTGTGCACAATCCATCATCTCTTCTGCAAGATACTTACTCTGTTCTTCCGGAATACTCTTCTTATAACGAAGCTTATGCTCCAGACTCGCCCAGAAATCCATCGCAATCGTGCGAAGCTGAACTTCAACTGTGATCATCTTTTTCCCTTCTTTCAGGAAAATCGGAGTTTTTACAATCAGGTGAAGACTTCTGTAACCACTCGGCTTTGGATTCGCAATATAGTCTTTTTTCTGAATCAGAATTACATCATCCTGGTCAAGAAAGCATTTTGCAAGCTTGTAAATATCATCCTGAAATGCACAGATCACGCGCACACCGGCAATATCCTGAATATTTTCTTCGATTGCATCAATCGTCAATGGAATATTTTTACGACGAATCTTCTTCAACAGACTCTCCATTGATTTCACACGAGTCTTAATGCTCTCGATCGGGTTGCGGTCATACTCCAGGGAATACTGTTCGCTCAGCACCTTGAATTTCGTCTCAACTTCCATGATCGCACACTGATAATAAGCCATCATTGTGTTGACCGGCTTTAAATTCTCCTGTACAAAGTCAATAAATTCATCTGAAAGAAGACTGTTTCTTACAAAGTCCTCTCTTCTTTTCTCGATTCGTTCTTCTAATTCTCGTCTACCCATTTGTTTCTTTCATCTCTCTTTTCTTGCTTTTATAAGATTGATCTAATCAGATACTTCCATTCTGCCAGATATTCTCTAAGCATATTGTTTGGCAGATACAATGGATTCGAGCCTGCAGCAATCGCTTCCGCTGATTTCAGCCCCTGTCCTTTTGTGATCTGCATCGCCCGAAACATATGGAAATCATTTGTGATAATTCCAACACTTGCTCCGTCTCTGATATATTTCTTACTGTTTTTTATATTCTGCTCTGTTGTCTTTGATTCGTCTTCCAGAATCAGACGGTCTTTCTCAATTCCGGCTGCTTCCATATAATCAGCCATCGCCTGTGCTTCCGTACACGGCTCGTTATACCCCTGTCCACCTGACACAATACAGATTGTCTCCGGATTCTTCTCCAGATAATCGATTGCTGTGTTCAGTCGATGCTTCAGCACCTTACTCGGTCCATCTGCTCTCACCTGTGCACCAAGCACTATGATGTAGTCCAGATTTCCATCTGCCTTCGCATGCATCTGACTAATAATGCATCCTTCGATAATTACAAAGGAAACTACAAACACGAGCAGTATTCCTCTTAATATCCACAACATCCACATCGGAATTCTTGCCCATCCATCCAGAAATGTAATCGCTGCGCATCCTCCAAGCAATGCAGCCAGTACAAACCAGATCAGGAAGAATCCTGTCCCTGATCCATTTCCACTCATCCAGAACCCATAACAGGCAAATAGCACTGCAAATAAAATACATATTATAGTTACTGTCATTTTCCACTTTGTTCTCACTTTCCACTCTCTCCAAGAATCAGTCGAAGCAGTGTCTTATCAAGCATGATTGTCCGGTTCCATGGGTTCAAAATGATACCTTCAATCTCATTCACCTGTACAGCGGACTGAAATAATGGTTCGATTGCTGTCAAAAAGGTAGACATCACACGATCAGAACCTTTCAGTTCTTCTTCAAAACTTGTAAATGCACTCCACCACTTCTTTCCATCAGCTGTCTTCACTGCCTGTATCTTCAGTTCTTCTGCAACAGAAGGCTCTACCGCAAGAATCAATTGTCCTTCTTCTTTCATTCGTCTGCGGATCACTGTCAACGTATGTGCTAAAAGTTCCTGAGACGCTTCCTGCTGGAGCGCAGAAATTGCTTCCTCAATCTTCTCGTTTCCTTTCAGTCCTTCGTCTTTTGTATCGTTATTCTGTATCTTCATCCTCGCTGCTCCTTGTAAGTTTTTCTAGTTTTAATAAATCATCTCATTATTTCATATCTGATATCATCTAAGTATATCATAAAAAAAGAGAATAATGTGATATTTTAAATTTGTTTCACACTATTCTCTCTTTTTTAATTTTCCTCAATATGACTTTGGATTCTTCCCATTTATCTAAGACACAAGCTCCTGCATCAGCTCATGCACACTCATCATCTGATTGATCCGTCCGACATTGCTTCCGCAGAATACAAGTCCATTTTCCACATCACCTTTTACGGCATCAATCAGTGCCTTCGTGATACAATACGGAACTTTTACCGGATTACATTTCGCTAAGCAATTATAACATTTCTTAATAGGCTCTTTTTCTTTCTCAACACGCTCGATCAATGCGTTGCGGATGGCTCTTCCCGGCATTCCGACAGGACTTTGGATAATCTGAACATCCTCTTCTTTTGCATTGATATAGGCCTGCTTATACGCCTCTGACGCATCACATTCTTCTGTTGCCACGAACCTGCTCGCAATCTGGACTCCATCTGCTCCAAGTGCCAATGCGTGATCAATATCTGCCCTGTCGAAGATTCCCCCAGCTACAATTACTGGAATCTTCTTCTCGTATCGCTTTTCATACTCTTCCTTACAGGCAATGATCTGACGGATCTCCTCATCATAATCCATCGTATCAATCTCATCTAACTGCTCTCTTGAGAATCCAAGATGACCTCCGGCTTTCGGTCCCTCAACAACAAGGAAATCTGCTGTTCTATCATACTTATGCGCCCACATTTTCAAGATCAGATGTGCTGCTCTCTTAGAAGAAACAATCGGTGCAATCTTCGTTCTGCAAGTCTCACTGACCAACTCCGGCAGATTCATCGGAAGACCTGCACCGCTGATGATCACATCTGCGCCTGCTGCCACAGCCTCTTTCACATGCTCTGCATAATGTTTCAGCGCAACCATGATATTTACACCGACAAGACCATTTCCCTGCGCGATTTCTTTCGCTCTCTTGATATGCTTGTGGATTGCTCTGTTGTTACATGCAGCCTGATCCTTCTCAAATCCTTCCTCATCATAACCGATCTGTGCTGTCGAAATAATTCCTACTCCGCCTTCTTTCGCTACTGCTCCTGCGAGAGAGCTTCTGCTGACTCCAACGCCCATACCACCCTGGATGATCGGGAGCTTCGCAGTCAGATCACCTATTTTCAATTGATTGTTTATACTCATTTTCAATTCTCCTGTATTTTATTTTGAATTTCAAACTATTTTAAGTATAAACTATTTTGTTGAAATGTCAAGGAGTATTGATTCTACGGATTAATCCGCGGATTAAAACCCCCCGTTTTGATAGGCTCTTGCGATAACATATGATGGTTCATAAAATGCACTGCAATTATAATTATCTATCGTATCGCAGATTTCATTATTATATACGCGGATAATTCCATCTACATAATCTTCTTCCGGAACTAATGTATCAGAAATAAGACGCTGATATACTTTTCCCATTTCTAATGCTGTAGGTATTTTTTCTACCAATTCTTTATCAACTACTGTAATATCGAAATCACCTTCTACCAAACTATATTCCTCGATCCAATCATCCTCAACCTGCAAAGGATTCTCACAATGAAGCACATTTGCTACACTGATCAAATGCACTAGTGACTCCCTTCCAATTGCATTTACCACATATTTATTTCTCTGATGAATTCTTCGGGCAACACGTTCAATCATATAACAGATGAAATATAAATCATTTGTCTGTATTTCTTCATCTGGGAAGTACTTATTTGTCATAATGTTATGCTCCCTTCATAATGCAATGTTTGTAATGCTTCTTCCGTACAAAAAACTATCTGATGGGTAGGATATTTGAATTTAACCAAAGCCCAAAACGCTTCTTTCGAAATTTTATCTGCTGTATAATCCTCCACATAATCCCAAATCTGATCATCTGCCATAGGACCTTCTACAATATCATATGTGTGCATCTTTCCTCTTCGACAATTTACAACAAAATCAAGCCATTCTTCTGTCATTTCAGAAAAACAGAGAATCTTAAGTTCTGGATTTTTAAGATAACTATAATTATTTACGACAGATGCGCCTTTTTTTGTTAATGCCCAGCGTTTCGCTTGTTTTTCTATATTTGTACAATAAAAACCATATCCAAAATCCTTATAGTAACCATTAATAAGTATTTTGGGATTAGATACTTCTACATTACTCCCATGATAAATAATCGTGTTTTTCATTATGCTACCACCTCATTTTCCGCGGAATTATCGGCTCCGTTTTCGATTTCAAAATTCAATATATAAATTATAACAGAAATCTTACGCTAAAGGGATTTTTTCCAAAAAAACGCAAAAACATCGGTTGCTAAATCTGTATCGGAGCAACCGATGTTTTACTCTGTTTCCCATTCATTTCTTATATTTTTAATTAAGTCTAAAACAGCAACTCCCCCTGATTGAAACAGTTTCATTAATTCATTTTCAGCAAAATCCCCCTCTGGAATCGGTCCTTCCCTATCAAAGCCCTTCAATTCCATTCTCTCCCATACTCGTAACCTGGTTCCTTCCTGCAGTAATATTACCAATTCCTTTCTAGAATGGCATCTGAATTACAGGAATGCTCCATACTATATTCTTTATAATTGAACCATTCTGTTCAAGACCTGGACTCATAAATATAAAACTGTTTTTTCAGGATATGAAGAAAATGTCAGCCAGAAACTTCTCATCTCTATATTCTTCCAGTCTTTTTTATGAAACCATATGGAACATATTTCATATGGATACGTAACTACTTTCTCTTCTCCGGGTTCTAATTTTTCTACCATAGAACTGTAATGTTCTGAATTGCCCATCAAAAGTTCCTGAGAAATTGCTGTTCCAACGCCTGTTGTTTCTAACGACAGATAAGTGATTGGCACTTCTTTTTCTTCCTCCGTTGTGTTCTTCAGACATACATTCACTTCTATAATTTTTGTATCATAATTCACTTTACTCGTATCTATCCCACTATTCTCATAAATTGCTGCCTGTTCTTCTGTGGACAGCCATTTTACTACATTCGCTGAGATTTTAACTCCATCCAGAAATTCAAGGGATTCTCCCTTTTCTGCTGTCTCAACTTTTCTTGCCGGATATTTTTGATTTATATTTCGATATCCGGCTATAAATCCACCAAATAATACAATTGCCGTCATAATGATGATGATCTTTTTTCTCATACACTCACCTATACTGTCATATGCTCTTTTATTTGTCCCATATCCATTCTAAAAATTTCATCTGAAACTTTTTCTAAAGTCTCCGTTGTATGACAGGATATAAGAATTAATGCTCCTCGTTCCTTTTCTTCACCGACAATCTGCCATAATATTTCTTCGCTCTTTTCATCTAATGCATTCGAAGGTTCATCTAAGATAATCAGTTCTGGTTTTTCCATGATTGCAGCTGCAATCCCTAGTTTCTGTTTCATTCCAAGAGAATATTTCCGATATTTTTTGTACATTACATCCTGCAGCCCAACTCTCTTTAAAACATCTTTCACTTCTGCCCCACTGATTTGTCCTTTAATTGACGCAAGCATCATTAGATTTTGAAATCCACTGTAAGAATCTAAAAAGCCTGGCTTTTCAATAAACACGCCCACACTTGGTGGAAAGGAAAACTCTTTTCCAAGAATTTTTCCATCAATCTTCACTTCCCCCACAGTTGGAAGTACTAATCCACAGATTACTCGCATAAGCATAGATTTTCCACAACCGTTTTTCCCTTGCAGTCCATAAACCTTCCCTTTTTCCATAGAAAGTGTAATTCCGCTGAGGACCTCATCTGCTCCAATTTTTTTACTGATATCTGTAAGTTCAAGATACATATTTCCCCTTCTTTCTTTAAAACAGATCTTTTCTTTTTAAAATTTGATATCCAATTACAGCCATAAAGAAAATAATTCCTACACTAACTGCTCCTTGTGTCAGAAATCCAACATCATCCATAGCAAACATCATCTGACGCATACACATAAAATAATTTCCTATTAAAAACGGATGGATCTGATATACACTGGAAATTAAAATAACAATAGAAACCAAAATTCCAGTTACTGTATTGATTGCTAACGATACAATATACTGAATATAAGTAAGTGCCAGCAATGCCACAAAAAATACAAGAACCATTGAAAAAATACGGAAATTATTTTTGTTGATTTCCAGTCCCAGATAATCCTTTAGTAACTCTAAATTTATCCCTTCTACAGCACTCTTCGTACAAAAAGAAAAAACAAGAAATGCTATTGCTGTCACTGCCAGATATCCCATACATTCCAGCCAAATTTTCAAATGACTTTCCATCCACCACTGTTTTCTGTTTTTCAGTCGTAAGAGCATTTGCTGTTCGTATTTTTTTGAGAGCTGTCCTGTCAGTTTTCCGATCAGTAAAACAAAATAAATCAAATACAAGGACCAGTACGGTGGAATATTAAAAGTCTCTTTTCCTTCCGATTGTGTATAAGGAACTGTCCCCTGAAAAAAGCAGATTACATAATCCCAAAAGTGAAGTTTCCACTCCTGTCCATTCACAGTATTATATTGTTGGATCAGATTACGAAAACCTACACACTGCACGAGAACCAGCAAAAATACAAAGCCATACTTTTTCCAGCTTTCTTTAAAAAATATTTTCAAGTCAACTTTCCACATGGCCTCATCTCCTATCTCCAGATATCTCTCCGCTCAATCATCTTTTCCCCTATCAGTTTCTCAATGAAGGAAACGACAATTCCAATCAGAATAATTCCTAACCACTTACCAGACGTATTCCATGATGTCTGCCAGACTGCGAACAGGCTAAAATAGATCTTTCCATAGTGAAGTGCCTCTATTCCGATTGGAACCAAAAGAACAATCCAAATAAAAAACAGAGTCTTTGGATACCACAAAAAAATATCTACCATTACAAAAAGTAAGATCAGTTTTAAAACATACATCAACCAGATAACAACAGCTACAGATAAAAAATTGGACTTTACAACGTTTCCTGTCTGACCAAAATAAACACTTTCCATAGTATCCCAATTGATCAGATTTCTGCTAAAGATCCAGCCAGTAAATGTAGCCATTAGGATAATTATAAAAGAAATCCCCGCAGCATATACCAGACTCTCCTTCAGTTGTTGCTGAAACATTCTTTTTCTCGATTGATACCGTAAGATATATTGAATGTTCAGACTGTCCTGTTTGCATCTGATTACGAAAAAAAGTACAAACGGAAATATGGTCAATCCACTATAAAGTGCTCCCTGCTGTGCAATAACATAGTCTATCGTACTGGCCGAAAGATTATAAAACTGATACATCTTCTCCTGCTCGGACACTGTCCAAAAAGAACAAACTATCATCCAGATCAGTTCAGCTGTCAGAAGCCATCTATGTTTTATCAAAGAATCTCTCACATGATAAAATGTCTGTTTTGATTTAGAATACATCTTCCTTCGCCCCTTTTTTCATAAATACAAAGAACGTTACTGGAATTCCAATCCCCATTGAAACCACTGGAATCCACCATGCGACGATTCCATGTCCCGGCTGAACCCAATATACACTGGAATAGTCAATATGATTTGTAATGGTACAGATAACATGCAGAATCAGCTGTACAAAAAACGGAAAGATCAATACAACAATTTTATAATCTGACAAAAAACTTACAGATAAACAAACACAAGCCCAAATTCCTGCCATCAGAAATTGAACTACCAGAAAAAACGTTGTATATATCATAGGATGCGTAAAGGAAATCTTATAAAACAGCATCAACGGTGTAAGTATATTATCTCCCATTGTTGAAAGCGGTGCTAAGTTTGGCAGAAGAACCAGACTGCACATTAAATTGAAAATCAATGGAACAAGAACTGCAATTCCCCCGCTCAGAAAAGCAGCAGCATATTTTGCTTTGAGATAATCTTCTCTCTTTGTTCTCATATAAATATTTTTTATTACTCCTTCTTTGCAGTCCTCAAAATAAGAAGTTCCAAATGGAAGGCTTGCAAGGATAGGTAGAATTAAGAAGAATATAAACCCTTCCAAATTCGACGGACTTCCAGCCATCCATGTTTCCACAGCACTATGTGGCGACAGAATTGGGAATTCGTTATAGAAATTCGTCAGATTAGCTCGATATGCGGGGATTATTTCCCGGATTACATGTGCAATTCCAAGCACAGTTCCTATCAGCATGGATAATACCATCCCCTTTCCGCTCATTGCCCGTTTCATCTCTGTCTTAAAAATCTGTTTCATGCTTTTCCCTCTTTCTTAAATTATATTTTCAAAGGGAAGAGAAAGGGGATGCTATTTTGTTGGAAAGACCACCTTTACGTCATCAATTCAGTACAATATAGCGCCGGATATCGTAATCTGGATTATCAATGACAGCTCCGGTCGGATTAATTTCCAAATACATTGCTTCTGAGTCTAACAATGCATCATTTACAACAAAAATCATCGGCATTACTTTTTCTTCCTCTGGTGCAAAAGTTTCAGCATAATAATTATGATTCAATATTCGCGGTTTTTCCTCCCCCAAATAAGTTACTTCGCCTATATAGTCACTGTACTTTGATGGTGCCGAAAGAAACCTCAGGCGTATATATCCCCAGATAAGATCGTTTTCTATCGTCTTACTACTTTGATTTTTTACAGAAAGATTGACTACAACGTAAGAAAAATCATTTGTAATATTTCCTTGTTCATCTAACACTGCTCCCGGATAATCTGCAAGATTTTTCCCTTCCGGAAGTGCATACCCCGGATACTCCTTTCCTTTTGTCCATGATAAAACTGTGAAACTATAATATGTACTTTTTATCGTGTTTCCTGTTGAAACTATATTTTTTTCATCGACTCCGAGTTTGTTTGCAAATTCTTTAGATACTTCATCTGGCTCCTCTTCTTGGGCTACCACATCAAGACTTTTTTTAAATTCATTTTCTTTTTCTATATTCTCTTTACTTATGCTACCTGTTCCGCTTTGTAAGAAATTAACAGATAGTAACACGAGTATAATGACAAGAGAAACACCCGCACAAGTTATTATTTTCTTCTTCACAAATATCTCCTTCCGTCATTCCTTCCCGACATAAACGACTCCCGTATGACACATTCTTTCACTTATTTCATAACAACCTCCTGTATCATTCAAATTTAAATACAAATTTTCAAGATCTTTTTCATTGACGATCCATGCCATATTGACTTGAACACTCTCACCAGGCTTTAACGATGGAATATAATTCTTTCCTTTACCATAGTCATCTTGTACACTGCAATAGGTCATTTCAGCTGTTTTTGCAACACCGTCGCTTATATAATAATCATAATCCGTACCAGCTTCTGTACCAGGCATGTAAATAGTATATGTTCCATCATCCTGCTTCGAAAGAGCAATCAGTGTGCCCATGTAGATCATATGATTAAGTTCTTCCTCCGATGTATTTGTGTATGTGACCGTCGTAAACAGTAATTTCTGATTCATGTTTTCTTCTCTCACAACTGAATCCAGATTGTTTACACCATCCCCCTTTTTCATATAGGATAAATGATTCTGTACTAATTTTCCATTTGCATCAACTGCCGTCTTCCAGGCATCCGGAATTTTATCATTGTCTAAAATCTGTAAATCATCTGCGACCTTTATTTTATCTACACGAACTGTCACCTTATCTGTATTTATGTAATTTCCATTATTATCTTCAGCATGAGATTCTAATTTAAAAGTTTCTCCAATTTGATGAACCGGTAACTGGCCATTTACTAAAGATTTCTTATCTGCATAAACTGTCGGATCAATAATATCACTCCAGGCAGTCATGTCAGCAGTTTTGATCATTTCGTCCTCTTCCGTAATCACAATATTTTCCGCAAACTTATATGCTTCTTCTTTTGAAATCGTATTTCCAATATAGAGTGTCAAAACACGATATTCTTCCGGACACAGAAGATAAATTCTTTGATCAAATGAGTTTTCTCCCTCTGTTGTATTGTATTTGAGATAAATTCCATCATAGGATCCAAAAACATGGTTTTCACTTTCTATAACATTTCTATCCAACAATGATTTATCCATACTCTTCTCATCCATCAAAGCCGTACGAATGGCTATCCCGTCTGTATCAGGTGCATCTTTATAGACTAAACCTAACTGGTTTTCTTCGTCCGTCCATTCCATCCCCTTCGGAATATAGTTTGATGTAACAGAGATTTTGTGAATCTCTTCCGGAAGTTTTACGTCTTCAGAATTCTCATCTGATTTTATGGTGGTTAAAGTACCGTAGTTTCCCTGTTTTTCAAGGTACATATGATAAAACTTTGTTCCTGCATAAGCAACGGTTGATGTTGCAATAATGCACACAGCTGCCGCAGCCGCTACCCTGCTTATGCTTCGGTTAAACTTGCTTTTTCTCTGTATTGGCGTAATGTTTGATGAATTTACTTGTTTTTCTACTTCTTCTTGAATCATATCATGAACAAAGTCCGGAATATCAGGAAAGTCGTTTTTTAATTCATCTAATCTCATACAAAAATCTCCTCCAATTGAATCTTCTTTTTCAGCGTTTTCCGTGCCCTTACAAGTCTCTTTTGTACAGCACCTTCGGATATCTCAAGAATCTGAGCAATCTCTCTTATATTGAACTCCTCCATATAATAAAGAATCACTGGAATCCGCAGTTCTTCTTTCAGTTCGTTCACAGCTCTATATAATTCACTGTAATCCCGATTTTCTTTGGGTTGCTTCCTATTTTCTGCATATTCTTCGTTCAAAGGTTCATTGACATTGATACGCCTTGCAATGTTATAACATTCATTGAACAATATCCGCATCAACCAGGTCTTTGCATAGCGATCTTTTTTTAGTGTATCTATTTTAGAAAATGCTTTCACAATCGATTCTTGTATTGCATCAGCACAATCCTGGTCATCTGACAAAATTGTTTTTGCTGTTGCATACAATTGTCGCTCTGATGAAAGAATCAATTCTCCAAGTGCCTCCTTCGTCAATTTGTTACCCCCTTTTTGCCAGCCAGCTTTTATTTACATAGATTAGACGGATTTAAAATGAAAATATCCCCTTAATTAAAAAAAATTATTGTTTTTTGCAATTTTCTTTATATTATCTCATAGATTGTACCTCTTTCGTGTAAAAGAAGTTTCTTGAATAACGTTTTCCCGATATAAAGTTAACAAAGAATGTGCCTCGGCACATTCTTGCGCCTGCGGCGGTCGCTTGCGACACCTACCTTGTACGCCGCAGTGCGCATCCTAAGCGGAGCGTTTTTAATATATTAGGAAAGGACTTTCCTAATATATTAAAAAATCTCCCCTCACACTGAATGGGATCTAATTGATTCCATCAGATATGAGGGGAGATTCTATTTTTTATAATTCACTTGTCAGTGTACTTCCAAAGAAGCTTCTATGTATAATCTACTAACAACTATAATTAAGCGTTCTTCTTGGCAATTGCTGCCTGTGCTGCTGCAAGACGAGCGATCGGTACACGGAATGGTGAGCAGGATACATAATCAAGTCCGATGCTGTCGCAGAACTCTACGGAGCTTGGATCTCCACCGTGCTCTCCACAGATACCTACATGCAGGCTTGGATTAACCGGTTTTCCGAGTTCGATAGCCATCTTCATGAGCTTGCCAACACCAACCTGATCCAGTTTTGCAAATGGATCGTTCTCGAAGATCTTAGCATCATAGTAAGCATCGAGGAACTTACCAGCGTCATCACGGGAGAATCCGTATGTCATCTGTGTAAGGTCGTTTGTTCCGAAGCAGAAGAAGTCAGCTTCTTTTGCGATATCATCAGCTGTAAGAGCAGCTCTTGGGATCTCGATCATTGTACCAACCTCGTACTCAAGGTTGCTTCCAGCTGCTGCGATCTCAGCGTCAGCTGTCTCTACAACGAATTTCTTAACGTATTTGAGCTCTTTGATATCTCCAACGAGTGGGATCATGATCTCAGGTTTTACATTCCAATCCGGATGAGCTTTCTTTACATTGATTGCTGCACGGATAACAGCGCTTGTCTGCATCTTAGCAATCTCTGGATATGTAACTGCAAGACGGCATCCACGGTGTCCCATCATTGGGTTGAACTCGTGCAGGCTGTCGATGATAGCTTTGATCTGGTCAACTGTTTTGCCCTGAGCGTCAGCCAGTTTCTTGATGTCCTCTTCCTCTGTAGGAACGAACTCATGAAGCGGTGGGTCAAGGAAACGGATTGTAACCGGGTTACCTTCAAGAGCTTCGTAAAGTTTCTCGAAGTCTCCCTGCTGCTCTGGAAGAATCTTAGCAAGAGCTGCTTCTCTTTCTTCAACTGTCTCTGAGCAGATCATCTCACGGAATGCGTCGATTCTGTTGCCTTCGAAGAACATATGCTCTGTACGGCAAAGTCCGATACCTTCTGCACCAAGCTCACGAGCTTTCTTAGCGTCAGCCGGTGTATCAGCGTTTGTACGAACCTTCATAGTTCTATACTTGTCAGCCCATCCCATGATTCTTCCGAACTCACCAGCGATTGTAGCGTCTACAGTCGGGATGATTCCGTCATAGATAGCACCTGTGGATCCATCAAGTGAGATTGCATCTCCCTCGTGGAATTCTTTTCCACCAAGTGTAAATTTCTTATTAGCTTCGTCCATTGTGATGTCACCACAACCAGATACGCAGCATGTTCCCATTCCACGAGCAACTACAGCTGCGTGAGATGTCATACCACCACGAACTGTCAGGATACCCTGAGCAGACTTCATACCTGTGATATCTTCTGGTGATGTCTCAAGACGAACAAGGATAACTTTCTCTCCTCTTGCAGTCCATTCTACAGCGTCATCAGCTGTGAATACGATCTTACCACAAGCAGCTCCTGGTGATGCTCCAAGTGCTTTTGCCATTGGTGTAGCAGCTTTCAGAGCTTTCGCATCGAACTGTGGGTGAAGCAGGGAATCAAGGTTACGAGGGTCGATCATTGCAACAGCCTCTTCCTCTGTTCTCATTCCTTCATCTACAAGGTCGCAGGCAATCTTAAGAGCTGCCTGAGCTGTTCTCTTACCATTACGTGTCTGAAGCATGTACAGTTTACCGTGCTCTACAGTGAATTCCATGTCCTGCATATCTCTGTAGTGAGTCTCCAGAGTCTTGCATACATCTTTGAACTGTGCGAATGCTTCTGGGAACTTCTGCTCCATTTCGGAAATGTGCATTGGTGTACGAACACCGGCAACAACGTCCTCGCCCTGAGCGTTTGTCAGGAACTCTCCGAACAGACCGTTCTCTCCTGTAGCTGGGTCACGTGTAAATGCAACACCTGTACCACAGTCATCTCCCATGTTACCGAATGCCATCATCTGTACGTTGACAGCTGTTCCCCATGAATAAGGAATGTCATTGTCACGGCGGTATACGTTAGCTCTTGGGTTATCCCATGAACGGAATACAGCCTTAACAGCTTCCATAAGCTGTACCTTAGGATCTGTCGGGAAGTCTTCTCCGATCTTCTCTTTGTACTCAGCCTTGAACTGCTCAGCAAGTTTCTTAAGATCATCAGCGTCAAGATCTACATCCTGTTTAACACCTTTCTCTTCTTTCATCTTGTCGATCAGTTCTTCGAAGTATTTCTTACCAACTTCCATAACTACATCAGAGAACATCTGGATGAATCTTCTGTAGCAGTCCCAAGCCCAACGTGGGTTGCCTGAAGCTTTTGCCAGTGTCTCAACAACCTCTTCGTTAAGTCCAAGGTTAAGAATTGTATCCATCATACCAGGCATAGAAGCTCTAGCTCCTGAACGTACGGAAACGAGAAGCGGGTTCTCTTTATCTCCGAATTTCTTACCTGTAATTCCTTCCATCTTATCGATAGCTTCCATGATCTGAGCCATAATCTCATCGTTGATCTGTCTGCCATCCTCATAGTACTGTGTACAAGCCTCTGTTGTTACTGTGAATCCCTGTGGTACAGGAAGACCCAGATTTGTCATCTCTGCCAGGTTTGCGCCTTTTCCACCGAGAAGGTTTCTCATATCTGCGTTACCTTCAGTGAACATATAAACCCATTTTGCCATGATCAATGACCTCCTAAAATAATTTTTACAAATAAAATAATTTTATTTCGCATATAATATTTTAATAGTTTTACACTTATGAGTCAAGTCTTTTGTTCGTAATTATATACAATTTTTACAAATGCTTTTTGTATACTTTTCATATTGGTTAACCTATCTTTCACAAATTGTAAACACATCGTCCATCAGGCTGTCATTTTGCATATTTGCATTAATCTCCATACAATGTGCAACATGCACAAAAAAATAGTTGTCCATGCTTTATAAGAACTTGGAAACAACTATTTTTTTGTGATTAATATACAATTTACACATATCATTGCTATGGTGTTTCCGCCACCAACATCATGCAATTTTCCTCAAAATCAACAAGTACATAATCTTTATCTCATTTCTTCAACAAATGCCTTATATCCCTTATAAGCTTCATACACATCTGCCTTGCTTGTCACTTCCCACGGCGCATGCATACTCAACACTGCGACACCGCTGTCGATGACTTCCATGCCATAATTTGCCATAATGTAAGCAATTGTTCCACCACCGCCGGCATCTACTTTTCCAAGTTCTGCGAACTGGTATGCAACACTCTGCGCATCCATTGCATTTCTGATCTTTGCAAGATATTCTGCATTCGCGTCATTAGAACCGCTCTTTCCGCGAGCACCTGTAAACTTGTTGAATACAAGTCCTTTTCCAAAGAATGCAGAACTGCGTTTTTCGAATACTTCAGCATACATCGGATCATAAGCTGCGCTCACATCAGAAGAAAGCATTCTGGAATTCATCAGCGCTCTTCTGACTTTCAGGTCAGACTCCCCTTCTGTCAGTGCCACAAGTTCTGCAACTGTATTTTCAAAGAAACGAGAATGCATTCCGGTCGCGCCAACACTTCCGATTTCCTCTTTATCTACAAGAATACAGCATGCTGTGTGCTCTACTTCTTCCACATCGAGCATTGCAAAGAGGGATGTGAATGCACACACACGATCATCTTGTCCGTAAGCAAGCACCATACTGCGATCCAATCCACAGTCACGAGCCTTTCCTGCCGGAACAATTTCAAGCTCTGCTGAGAGAAAATCTTCTTCTTCCATGTCATAATATTGTTTCAAAAGATTGATTACATTTGCTTTTACAGCCTCTTTTTCTTTCTCTTCTAATGTCTCATCCTGCTCAATCGGACGGCTTCCGATCAGAAGGTCAAGTTTTTCCCCTTCCACAACCGTTGCAGCCTTTTTCTCCATCTGTTTCGATGCGAGATGGATCAACAGATCTGTGATAACAAAGACCGGATCATCTTCTTTCTCACCGATGCTCACCTGAACAGTTGTGCCATCTTTCTTTGCGATCACTCCATGAAGTGCAAGTGGAAGTGTCACCCACTGATATTTCTTGATTCCACCATAATAATGTGTATCAAGATAAGCAAACTCTTCATTCTCATACAATGGATTCTGTTTTACGTCAATGCGTGGAGAATCAATATGAGCTCCAAGAATATTCATACCTTCTGTCAACGGTTTTGTACCCATATGAAACAGCGCAATTGTTTTGTTCATACATACTGCATACAGTTTATCTCCGGCTTTCACTTCTCCACCGTTTTTAATGACATCTCTGATATCCTTATATCCCTCTGCTTTTGCCTTTTCAACTGCCAATGTAACACACTCGCGCTCTGTCTTTCCGGCATCGAGACAGCTCTTGTATTCTGTATTCACCTGTTCTAATCTGTCCAACTCTTCCCTACTGTAAGTTGTCCATGCATTTTTTCTGTCCATGTCATTCTCCTCCTGTTCTATCGTTACTGTTCACACGATGTGCGACCAGCAACGTTCTATCTTCCATGCTATTTCAAAAAATCTATAAAGAAACAGCCCAAGCTGAATCCACAAACTTACCTGTGAACTACAGTCCGGGCTCTTCTCATTTATCTTACCACTCGAATTTCTTCTCGAAGTATGCTTTCAGATCTTCAATCTTAACTCTTTCCTGTTCCATTGTATCACGGTCACGTACTGTAACAGCTCCGTCTTCCTCAGAATCGAAGTCATATGTTACACAGAACGGAGTACCGATCTCGTCCTGACGACGGTAACGTTTTCCGATATTTCCACGATCATCGAACTCACAGTTGTAGTACTTGGATAACTCTGCAAATACTTTCTCTGCGCCTTCGTTCAGTTTCTTGGAAAGTGGGAGCACACCGATCTTAACCGGAGCAAGTGCCGGATGGAAATGAAGTACAGTTCTCATATCCGGTTTCTCTTCTGTTCCGATATTCTCCTCATCATATGCACTGCAAAGGAATGCAAGTACAACACGGTCAGCACCAAGTGATGGCTCGATAACGTATGGAATGTATTTCTCCTTTGTCTCATCATCAAAGTATGTCATATCCTGTCCGGATACATTCTGATGCTGAGTCAGGTCATAATCCGTACGGTCAGCGATTCCCCACAGCTCACCCCATCCGAATGGGAAAAGGAACTCAACGTCTGTAGTAGCCTTACTGTAGAAGGAAAGCTCTTCCTGATCATGGTCACGGTAACGTACTTCCTCATCTTTCAGTCCAAGAGATGACAGCCAGTTCAGGCAGAAGCTCTTCCAGTAATCAAACCACTCAAGGTCTGTGTCCGGTTTGCAGAAGAACTCAAGCTCCATCTGCTCGAACTCTCTTGTACGGAATGTAAAGTTACCCGGTGTGATCTCGTTACGGAAAGACTTACCGATCTGTCCGATACCGAATGGAAGTTTCTTTCTGGATGTACGCTGTACATTCTTGAAGTTTACAAAGATACCCTGTGCTGTCTCAGGACGAAGGTATACTGTGTTCTTCGCATCCTCTGTAACACCCTGGAATGTCTTGAACATCAGGTTGAACTGACGGATATCTGTAAAATCATGCTTTCCACAAGTCGGACATGGAATGTTATTATCCTCGATAAATGCTGCCATCTGCTCCTGTGTCCATCCGTCTACAGAACTCTCAAGCTCGATTCCATTCTCTGCTGCATAATCTTCAATAATCTTATCTGCCCGGAAACGCTCATGACACTGTTTACAGTCCATCAGCGGATCACTGAATCCTCCAAGATGTCCGGAAGCAACCCATGTCTGTGGGTTCATAAGGATTGCACAGTCAACGCCAACATTGTATGGATTCTCCTGAATGAACTTCTTCCACCATGCTCTCTTCACATTATTCTTAAGTTCAACACCAAGATTACCATAATCCCATGTGTTGGCAAGTCCGCCGTAGATCTCAGAACCCGGATATACGAATCCTCTTGACTTTGCAAGTGCTACGATCTTGTCCATTGTCTTTTCAACCATTGTATGTTCCTCACATTCTTCTTTATCATTTACTTTATTTACATAACTTATGCACTCTGATTGATCTTTTCACAGAAGTTATTCACATCTTCCTTTAAAGATATTCCCCTTTGTACATCAATGTTTCCTATTATAACGACTAATGCCTTATTTTTCAAGTTGTTTTAGGTACTTCTCTTTATGTTTCCGCTTATATTCATACATAACTTCATCTGCTCTTTGCAGAATCTCATCTGTAGAAACAATATCATGTCTTTCAGGGAGTCCTCTTCCGTCATTTTTTCTCTTTTCTTTCCTTTCAATAGTATTCATAACAGCGTTTCCAAGATCTCCAAAGACTTAAATTCCTTATCTACATACATCTTCATTAAGCGTCCCATCACGCGTCCAAGCTTCTCCAGCACTTCCGGCTTCACGTTAAATGTATATAATCTCTCGATTGTACTGGATTCAATATACTGCATCGTATACAGCGTAGAACTGTCAAGAAACATTCCGTCTCTCACTTGTCCGTCACATTCATTACACACAAGTCCGCCCTTCGCCGCACTGAACACTGCCGGCCTCGTCCGGTCGCCACACTGTACACACTGGAACACCTGCGGTCCCTGTCCGTTGATTGTCAGCACTTTCAACTCGAAAATGTAACGGATCAACTGATTCGGAAGATGTGGATTTGTCAGCGCACGCATCGTCTGATAAAGCAATTTTAAAAGTTCTCGCTCATCATTCCGTTCCCTTGCATAGTAATTCGCAACTTCAAGAAAATAAAAGCCATAATATGCACCTACCACATCTGCTCTCAATTCTGAAAAATAATTGGATACATTTACAGACTGAATTGTGTAGGAAGAACGACCTTCATACATCGTAAATTCACCGAAAGTAAATGGGTTCACCGCCCCCACCAATGGACTGTTCGGTCTTCTTGATCCCTTTGCAAAGGCTGAGATCTTCCCCTGTTCTTTTGTAATTATAACAACTCTGCGGTCGTACTCGCCCACCGGTGCGACAGAAAGCACCATTCCTGTCAAAACGATCTGATTCACGATGAAAGTCACCTTCTTTTCCTGCAATTTTACAATATTCTCATGTGCACATCCAGCAACTGCTTGATTTGCACAACCCATTATAACTGTAATACACAGGGCACTCACATGTCATCTCATAAACTTCATGATCTGTATAATCATATTCTCCTGTAACAGAGTAATAATTCTCTCCACTCCCGGCAACCTGCGCACTGATATAATCTTTATCCTCCGCCTCACTGACTGAAAACTCTTCGATTTTCCAGTCTGATCTCTGTATGGACTTTCCCCTTTGAAAAAATGTTGTAAATGTCATCTTCTTGCTTTTTTATTCCATTATACCTGTGAGTCGGAGTCATAGCAAGATAGTGAATAGAAAAATTATCATGCCGCTATCTTGAATGTAAAGAAAAGCGACAGCCACCAACCTCTCGGTCAGCACCTGCCGCTTCCATCATTCTCTGTTTTATTCTTTATCCTCGAAGGCTTCTTTCATCTTATCCATGAATCCTTTTTTCTTACCTTTTTTCTCTGATTTCGCAGCATTGGATGCAAGATCATCATGCTGATGAAGTGAATTTCCACTAAGCTCATCGAATTTTCTCAGAGCCTCTTTCGCCTCTGCACTTAATCTTTCCGGTGTTTGGATCACTAATGTTACATAATGATCTCCTCTTACCTGAGCATTTCTAAGAGATGGAACTCCCTTTCCTTTCAGACGTACTTTTGTATCTGTCTTTGTTCCCGGTTTTACTGTGTAGAGAACGTCTCCGTCTACGGTTGGAATCTTCACATCACCACCGAGTGTAGCCACTGCGAAAGAAATCGCAACGGTTGAGAAGATATGCATATCCTGTCTCTGGAAGATTGGGTGTCTGGATACGTTAACCTCAACGAGGAGATCTCCTCTCGGTCCGCCATTAACTCCCGGTTCTCCTTTTTCACGGATGCGTACGCTCTGTCCGTTATCGATACCTGCCGGAATCGTAACTTTGATCTTCTTTCTGCTGGATGTATATCCTGTACCTGCACATTTCGGACATTTCTCTTTCACGATCTTACCGGAACCACCACAGTTAGGACACGTCTGTACATTCTGTACGGTTCCAAAGAAGGACTGGGATGTATATACGACCTGACCTTTACCGCCGCACTTTGGACATGTCTCCGGTGATGTTCCAGGCTTTGCACCTGTGCCGTGACAGTCTTCGCAAGGATCTTTCAGCACAAGATCCAGTTCTTTCTCGCATCCGAAGACAGCTTCCTCGAATGTGATGCGAATGCTCTTTCTGATATTAGCCCCTTTCATAGGACCGTTGCTTGCGCCACCTCTTCTGGAACCACCGAACATATCTCCGAAGATATCTCCGAAAATGTCGCTGAAATCTGCTCCATTGAAGTTAAATCCGCCGCCGAATCCACCTGCTCCGCCGCCGGCACCGCCATCAAATGCAGCGTGGCCGAACTGATCGTACTGACGACGTTTGTCAGCGTCACTCAGAACGGCATAGGCTTCGGAAGCCTCTTTGAACTTTATTTCTGCTTCTTTATCCCCTGGATTCATATCTGGATGGTACTTCTTCGCAAGCTGGCGGTATGCTTTCTTGATTGTAGCATCATCTGCATCTTTGCTTACGCCGAGCACCTCATAATAATCTCTCTTTGCCTCTGCCATAACACAAATACTAACCTTTCTGTATCTCTTTCTTAACCTCAAGAAATTCTACGAAGCTACAAAGCTCCGTAGAATTTCTCTTCATGCTTCATTTATCTGATGCCCTGCTGCCTGTTTCTCTTCTGTCTTACCGGCATCTTTTCTATATTTTAGACTTCTTTGTAGTCTCCGTCTACAACATCATCACCCTGGAAACCATCCGGAGCCGGACCAGCTTCTGGTGTAGGACCAGCCTGTGCACCTGCTGCAGCACCTGCCTGCTCATACATCTTTGTGAACAGTTTCTGTGCGCTCTCCATCAGTTTTTCTTTCGCAGCTTTGATCTCTGCTACCTGCTCTTCTGTTGTGTTCTCCGGAGCAGATTTTGCAAGGATATCTTTCAGTGCCTGAACGTCAGCCTCTACAGCTGCCTTCTCTGTAGCATCGACTTTGTCGCCAACCTCTTTGATTGCCTTCTCTGTCTGGAATACCATAGCGTCTGCTTCGTTTCTTGTATCGATTGCTTCTTTACGTTTCTTATCCTGAGCCTCGAATTCAGCTGCTTCTTTTACAGCTTTATCGATATCGTCATCAGACATATTAGAACCTGCTGTGATTGTAATATGCTGCTCTTTACCTGTTCCAAGATCCTTAGCAGATACATTTACGATACCATTTGCATCGATATCGAATGTAACTTCGATCTGCGGGATTCCACGTGAAGCCGGCGGGATTCCATCAAGTCTAAACTGTCCGAGGGACTTGTTGTCTCTTGCGAACTGTCTCTCACCCTGTACAACGTTGATGTCTACAGCTGTCTGGTTATCTGCTGCTGTTGAAAAGATCTGGCTCTTCTTTGTCGGGATTGTTGTATTTCTCTCGATCAGTCTTGTAGCTACACCACCCATTGTCTCGATAGACAGTGACAGTGGAGTTACATCAAGAAGAAGGATATCTCCTGCGCCTGCATCTCCTGCAAGTTTACCACCCTGTACGGAAGCACCAAGTGCTACACACTCATCTGGGTTAAGAGATTTGCTAGGCTCTTTGCCTGTCAGTCTCTTAACTTCTTCCTGAACAGCCGGGATACGTGTTGATCCACCAACGAGAAGTACCTGTCCAAGCTCGGAAGCTGTGATTCCTGCATCGGAAAGTGCACGTCTTACCGGTTCCTGAGTCTTTTCTACGAGATCTCTTGTCAGCTCATCGAATTTAGCTCTTGTAAGGTTCATATCGAAATGCTTCGGTCCTTCAGCTGTTGCTGTGATGAACGGAAGGTTGATATTTGTTGTTGTTGCGCTTGAAAGCTCTTTCTTAGCTTTCTCTGCTGCTTCTCTTAATCTCTGAAGAGCCATCTTATCTGTAGAAAGATCTACGCCCTCTTTTGCCTTGAAGTCTGCAAGCATGTAATCTGTGATCTTCTGGTCAAAGTCATCTCCACCAAGTCTGTTGTTACCAGCTGTTGAAAGTACCTCGATAACTCCATCACCGATCTCGATAACGGATACGTCGAATGTACCACCACCCAGGTCGTAAACCATGATCTTCTGCTCTTTCTCGTTGTCAAGACCATAAGCAAGTGCAGCTGCTGTAGGCTCGTTGATGATACGTTTTACATCAAGTCCTGCGATCTTACCTGCATCTTTTGTAGCCTGACGCTGAGCATCGTTGAAGTAAGCCGGAACTGTGATAACAGCTTCTGTTACTTTCTCACCAAGGTATCCTTCTGCATCTGCTTTCAGTTTCTGAAGGATCATTGCAGAAATCTCCTGTGGAGAATATTTCTTATCGTCAATATCTACTTTATAATCTGTTCCCATCTCTCTTTTGATTGATGAGATTGTTCTTGCTGCGTTTGTTACAGCCTGACGTTTTGCAGGCTCACCTACGAGACGCTCTCCTGTCTTTGTAAATGCTACAACAGACGGTGTTGTTCTTGCGCCTTCTGTATTCGCGATAACTGTTGGCTGTCCACCTTCCATAACGGCAACACAGCTGTTTGTTGTACCAAGGTCAATACCAATAATTTTTCCCATGATAAATTTCCTCCTCTATCTAATCTCTGAATCTTGTTAAAAATCAAATTAGTTTGCTACTTTTACCATGCTGTGTCTCACAACACTTTCACGGTACATGTAACCTTTCTGGAATTCTTCTGCGATGATGTTCTCACCGAGCTCATCATCTTCCACATGCATTACTGCGTTGTGGAAATCCGGATTGAATTCCTGACCAACTGCCTCAATTGGTTTTACTCCAACGGATTCCAGTGTAGTCATAAGCTGTTTGTAGATCTTCTCCATTCCTTCTACGAACGGAGCATTCTTCTCCTCCTCCGGTACGGAACCAAGTCCACGCTCGAAGTTATCCACAACCGGAAGAATCTTTTCTATGATATCTTTCGCTCCGATCTCGTACATCTGGGATTTCTCCTTCTCAGATCTCTTGCGGAAGTTATCAAACTCTGCCATCTGACGAGTAACGCGGTCTGTGAGTTCCTCGATCTTCTCGTCTTTCTTGTCCTTCTTCTCTTTCTTTCCGAAGAACTTTTTCTTACCTTCTGATGCTGCTTCTGAATCTCCTTCAGTCTCAGTTGCTTCCTCTGTCGCTTCTTTCGCTTCAGTCTCAACTTCCTGGGCATCTTCTGTTTCTACTGTCTCTTCAGCTTCTGCCTGCTCTTTCGCAGCCTTTGCTTTCGCCTCTTCAACAGCTTCTTTTACCATATCTTCTTTGCTCATGTTCTCTGTCACCAGCTTTCTACCTTCCTATTCTTTTGGTTCTTTATTATAAATCGCATCCAACTCACATTGTAAAGTCTTCAGCGTCTTCATGACATGTTCATAATCCATTCTCTTCGGACCGATGATTCCAATCGTTCCTTTCATGCCTTCTCCCAGTTCATAAGTGGCGGTAACAACACTGCAGTCTTTCATCGTCTTAACCGGAGTTTCATCTCCGATGTAAACCTGTATGCCGTTGTTCTCCTCACTTGCCAACGTCTCTGTCACCAGATCAGCTAACTGCTGTTTCTCTTCGAATGCACTGATGATCTCCTGTGCACTCTGCTTATCACTAAGCTCCGGATATTTAAAAATATTCGTTGCGCCGCTTGTGTAGATCTCCATATCATTATCGACATGAATAATCTCTGCCACTGCGTCAAGCACATGACCAACAACCTCACTGTGGATACCGGCCTGTTCTTTTAATCTTGCGATCAGACCTAATGTGATCTGATCAATAGATAATCCATTCAGTGTCGTATTCAGAAGCATGTTCAGCTTCAACAGATTCTCATTACTTAAGGTTTCTCCAACTTCGATGATCTTATTCTTGATCACATTACCACCAAGTACGATAACTGCTACAATCTGTTCTTCATCCACCTGTGACAGCTGAATAAACTTCAATGTGTTCCTGCTGTTGACCGGTGCGGAAACCATCGTCGCATAATTGGTGTTAGAAGCAAGAACCTTTGCTGCCTGTTGGAGTACTTTCTCGACCTTATCTGTCTTCTCGAGAAGTGCATCCTCTCGTCTGCTGATCTCCTGCTCCTTGTTCTCCATCAGAAGATCTACATAAAAGCGATATCCCTTATCTGATGGAATTCTTCCTGCTGATGTATGCGGCTGGAAGATGTAACCAAGGTCTTCCAAATCTGCCATCTCATTCCTTATCGTTGCGGAACTTAATTTCAAATCTGTGTATTTTGAAAGGGTTCGTGATCCGACCGGTTCGCCAGTCTCCAGATAATTCTGTATGATGGCTTTCAATATCGTAAGTTTTCTTTCACTTAATTCAGCTTCTACAGACATCTCTGTGTTCCCCTTTCTTCTCATCTTTGTTTGTTATTAGCACTCTTTGTTTTTGAGTGCTAACACCTTACAGATACTAAGATAGCACCTCGATTTCTGTTTGTCAACACTGATTGTTATTTTTATAAGTTTTTTATTTTCTTCTTATTTTATTAATAGGATGCTTTTTGGGGGAGGGAATGTGATTTTATAGAAATGTTGTTGACTTGGATTGTAATTTTGTGAATTCCAGGCAAGCTTATAGCCAAATCATAAGTTGACTTGAATTATGATACATAAAATCCAGGTCAAAGACAAGTTTATTTAACTTACACTAATTGACCTGGATTTTAAAACCTGCTATCTATACTATCCCCTGATCTGTCCGTTTCCGAAGATAATATACTTTGTTGTTGTCAATGCTTCGAGTCCCATCGGGCCTCTTGCATGAAGCTTCTGTGTGCTGATTCCGATCTCAGCACCGAATCCGAATTCGAATCCATCTGTAAATCTTGTTGATGCATTTACATAAACTGCTGCCGCATCGATCTCATCCTGGAATCTCAATGCATTATCATAATCTTTTGTAATAATGGATTCTGAATGTCCTGTATTATATGTATTGATATGTGTGATTGCCTCATCAATGGAATCAACAATCTTCACGGAAATGATTGCATCCAGGTACTCTGTTCCCCAGTCTTCTTCTGTTGCCGGGATGATCTCAGAACTGATTGCCTGCGCTCTCTCATCTCCACGAATCTCTACTCCATGTTCTTTCAGTTTTGTTACGATCTTAGGCAAAGCTACCTCTGCAATCTTGGAATGAATCACAAGTGATTCACATGCATTACACACACCAAGGCGCTGTGTCTTCGCATTTTCAATAATATCTGTTGCCATCTTAATGTCTGCTGTCTCATCAACATATACATGACAATTTCCGGTCCCTGTCTCAATTACCGGAACAGTGCTGTTCGCAACTACATTTGCAATAAGTGCTGCTCCACCTCTCGGAACCAGAACATCGATCCAACCATGCATCTTCATCATCTCATTTACAACTTCTCTGCTTGTATCTTCTACGAGAAGAATGAGATCCTGGGATAACTTTGCTTTGCGAAGACCTGTCTTGATTGCACGCGTGATTGCCTTGTTAGAATGGATTGCATCACTTCCGCCGCGGAGAATTACCGCATTTCCTGTCTTGAAGCAAAGGCCAAATGCATCTGCTGTCACATTCGGTCTGGATTCGTAGATGATTCCGACAACGCCAAGCGGTACGCGTTTCTTTCCGATACGAAGTCCGTTCGGTCTTGTCTTCATGCCAAGTACTTCTCCGATTGGATCATCCAGTGCAGCAATTTCACGCAGACCTTCTGCCATATCTTCAATTCGCTGTTCCGTCAGTGCCAATCTGTCGATCAACGACTGTTTCACGCCCTTATCTTTCGCAGCTTCGATATCCTTTGCATTCTCCTGTAAAATCAATTCTCTCTCTTCCACAAGTTCATTTGCCACTACGAGAAGTCCTCTGTTCTTTGCTTTTGTTCCAAGCTTTGCCGCTCCGCGGGATGCATTCTTTGCAAGTCTTCCAAGCATTTGCATGTATGTCTCCATTTCTGTTACTCCTTTCATCCGCATGTCTCTGTCAGTTTGTTTCTAGAAATCTGTTTCTATCTGTTTCTGTTATGTCATTTCTTAACTATGTCGAGAGTATACCACATACCTTTTCTTTTTTCTATATTATATAATGATGTGAGTGTCAAAAATAAATTTTGCCACTCACTGATGTAACCGGCTTGCTCCATTGCTATGCAATTCTCGCAATCATATAATATCTTTCATCCAGATATCTCTTAAGAATCCACCATATTTCTCCTTCGTAAGCATCTTCTTATATCCTTGTTTCATGACATTCGTTCTGCTAAAAACATTTTCCGGATGTACGGTACAGAGCAGATACTGATATCCCAGCTGTCTTAAATCTTCTTCCGCATGCTGCATCATTTCATATTGTAAATGATGCCCGCGAAACTCCGGCAGTACCGCCGCTGTATCCATCATTGCACAAAGTTTCAGCTGCTCTTCTTCCATACTAAGATCATATCCAAGATTATCAGGATGCAGTCCCGGCAAAATTACGAAGAACATGGCTCCTACATTTTCATCTTCATCAACAGCAAGATACAAAAGTCCTCGTTCTTCTCTCATCCAGAAATCAAATTCCTCATACGGTTCTGCGACAAACCATTCCGGAACATTCATCCTCTGGTCTACCTTATTTACAATTTCATACGCTTCTTTCAAGCGTTCTCTTCCGACGCGAATTATATTTATCATAAATAAACCTTCCTTGTACTCACTTTTTTCCATCTACTTTTAAAATTATTGTAACTGTTCTTGTAGTCCTGCAAAAAACAATTCATAAGGATCATCCTCACCTATAAGTACCGGCGAATTCTCTCCGCCACCATTCGTACTGCGCTTCATTGCGGCATAAAATTCATCTCCTGCCTGCACAATATCCATCGGATAAAGTTCATAACCCGCCTCACGACATACAGAGCAGAATGCTCCAAGAGAATCTTCTGCATCCCTTGTCTTTATGAACTGTTCTCTTAGTTTATCATCATGTCTTGCTTTGCGCTGTAATTCATCTAAAGCTTCTACTGCATTCATGTTTTCCTTCTCCTTCTGCTCTACTATTTCTATATCTTAGCATAGCCAGTATCACCTGTAAATCCTCTGAAAATTCTTCAACATTTGTGAGTCGCTCTGCATCCACAAAATTAATCTTATAATTTTGGAAGGTATTTTTCTAGATCTTCTGGCAATGTCAACATGAAAAATGAGAGCCAGAACAGCTCCCACATATAGTAACTATTCCAGCTCTCATTTTTTATACTTTCAAACAGAATCCGAAGTCTAACGCTCACAAATTCCTCTGTAAATCTTCTCTGCTGTCATCGGCAGTTCTCTAATGATCACTCCTGTTGCATTTTGGATCGCATTGCTGATTGCCGGTGATGGTGTATTGATTACGATTTCTCCGATAGACTTCGCTCCGAACGGTCCTGTCGGTTCGTAGCTGCTCTCAAACTCAACACGGATTGTTCCGACATCGAGACGCGTCGGGATCTTATACTGCATCAGGGAATTGCTGAAGTTCTTTCCCTTTTCGCTATATACGATATCTTCATACAGTGCCATACCGATTCCCTGTGCGATTCCACCTTCTACCTGTACACGCGCAAGACTTGGATTAATAACTGTTCCACAGTCTACAACTGCTACGTAATCGATCAGTTCGAGTACACCTGTCTCTTTGTCGATCTCAACTTCTGCCATACCAACCATGAATGGCGGTGGAGATACCGGTGAGGAAAATGCTTCACTTGCGGATAGTGGTGCGTTGCTGAAGCACATTACGTTATTTCCGATCTGGCTTCTTGAGATCTGCTTTCCTGTTGCCAGCTCTGTTACATATTCTCCGTCGAAATCTACATCTTCCGGCTTACATCCGAGATACTCTGCTCCGCGTTCACAGATTTTCTTACGAAGGGACTCACAAGTCTTAACAACAGCCTGTCCTGTTACATAAGTTGTACTGGATGCGTAAGAACCACAGTCGTATGGAGAGATGTCTGTATCCACTCCGAATACAACAACTTCTTCCGGTTTACATTCAAGACACTCTGCTGCCATCTGGGCAAGGATTGTATCGCATCCTGTTCCCATATCAGTAGCTCCGATGATCAGACTGTAGAATCCATCATCATTTACTTTAATCTCAACCGCACCTGTATCTACTGCTGAGATTCCTGATCCCTGCATGGACATTGCAACTCCGACACTACGGACTTTTCCATTTCCCATATCACGGTATGGATACTTCTCATCCCAGTTGATCATTTCTTTTGCTCTTGCAAGACATCTGTCGAGTGTACAGCTGTTTGTAACTTCGCCATAATAAGCCGGCATCTTATCGCCCTGACGTACCATGTTCTTCTCACGAAGCACTGTCGGATCCATTCCAAGAACTTCTGCAAGTTCATTTACAGCTGATTCTACAGCGAACTGTCCCTGTGTTGCTCCGTATCCACGATAAGCTCCTGCTGACATTACATTTGTATAAACTACATCATATGTGAAGCGGAATGCTTCTGCCTTTCCATAAAGCGGAATAGATTTGTGACCGGAAAGACCTACTGTTGTCGGTCCGTGCTCACCAAATGCTCCAGTGTTGGAAAGTGTATAGAGATCAATTGCTTTGATATTTCCTTCTTTATCTGCTCCCAGACGTACATGAAGTTCCATCTCATGACGCGGTGAAGAAGCGATCAAAGACTCTTCTCGTGTATAAATGATCTTCGCCGGTTTTCCTGTCTTCCAGGTAACAAGTGCCGGATAAACTTCTGCAACTACTGTCTGCTTCGCACCAAATCCTCCGCCGATTCTTGGCTTGATCACGCGTACTTTGCTCTTCGGGATATCAAGCGCATGCGCAAGGATTCTTCTTGCATGGAATGGAACCTGTGTAGATGCAACAACATTCAGTCTTCCATATGCATCTAAATATGTATAAGTACGGAATGTTTCCATCATCGCCTGTTGGTTTGCCTTTGTATGGTAAACACGATCGATCACGTGATCGCATTTTGCAAGAACTGCCTCTACGTCTCCATCCTCACTCACATCATGTGCACAGAGATTTCTCTTGTTGTCTGCTCCAACCGGACAGAGACTTCTCCAGTTGTCTTCCGGATGAACAAGGATCGGATTGTCCTTCGCTGTACGGAAATCAAGTACCGGTTCAAGAACCTCATACTGAATCTTAACAAGCTTCATTGCTTTCTTAACAGCTTCTTCAGATGTTCCAGCTACGATAGCAGCTGCATCTCCAACAAAACGCATTCTCTGGTCAAGGATCAGACGGTCATACGGACTTGGTTCCGGATATGTCTGACCAGCCATTGTAAATCTCTTATTCGGGCAATCTTTATATGTAAGAACACATTCGATTCCAGGTACTGCCTCGGCACGAGCTGTATTAATATCCTTGATTAATGCATGTGCATATGGACTTCTTACAACTTTAACGATCAGACAGTCTGACGGTGCAAGGTCATTCGTATAAACAGCTTTTCCTGTTACAAGTGCAGCCGCATCTTTCTTAACAACAGGACGGTTTACAATCTTCAGGGATTCTACATCTTCTCCTTTTTCCTGATTGCTGTGGACAAATTCCGGTTTCTCAGGAATCAGATTCTGAACTTTATCTATTCTTTCCATTCTTACTCCTCCCCGCCCATTTTCTTTACTGTAATATTAACTGCTGTATTTCTTACTTCCATATATTTCTGGATTGCACGAAGCTGTCCCATGTATCCTGTACAACGGCACAGATTACCTGCAAGATATTCTTTAATCTCTTCTATCGAAGGGTTCTTCAATTCACGGAACATTGCAAGTACGTTCATAATGAATCCCGGTGAACAGAATCCGCACTGTTCTGCACCTTCCTGTGCAAGAAATGAGCCGAATTCCGCAGCTTCTTTCTCTACACCCTCAAGTGTTGTCACTTCATGTCCGTCAATGCTTGCTGCAAGAACAGAACATGACAAACGGGATTTTCCGTCGATCCATACTGTACACAAACCACAGTTTGTTGTCTCGCATCCACATTTTACACTCTTACATCCAAGATCACGCAGAAGGTTCAAAAGGACTGTATCTGCTGCGATCTCTGTGCTTACTTTCTTTCCATTCAGAGTAAACTGTACTTCCATCCTATTTCTCCTCCGCATTATATTCATCTAAAATTGAGCGCATCTCTCTGCGAAGCAGAACCTCTGCAAGGTGCTTTCTATACTCCGCACTTCCGCGCATATTGCTTCCATAAGTAAATTCTGCTGCCACACGTTTTGCATACTCTGTAAGCTGCTCGTCTGTAGCATCTTTTGGGATCTCCCACTGCTTTTCAAGCAATGCCGCTTTCATCGGTCTTGCTCCTACTGAAAAGAACCAGGACTCCTGACCTCTGTAAATTCCTGTTACGACAGAACATGTCAGCACCGGGAAATCTGTCTTTGTCTGACGAATTGATTCGTAACGGAATTTTCTCTTACTCTTTCTGACAATTACAGATACAAGAATATCCTTATCTGCTTTTCTGTTTACAAACTCAGAAAGTCGAACAGTTCCGCCATTATATAATTCCACAAATGTATCCAATGCCAGTAATGCAGTCAGCACATCAGAAAATCCGTATCTTCCATAGATACTGCCTCCAACTGTTGCCTGATTTCTAAACTGAACTCCAACAATATGACGAAGGCTTTCTGCAATTCCGTCCCCATAGAATTTTCTCAGCCCCTCATGCTCTTCCAGCTGGCGCAGTGTACACATTGCTCCAATGCGGAAGACATGGTCTGTCTCCTCAATCTCATTCAAACCAAGATCCGACATATCAATGATCGTCTTCACTCTCGCATTTCCTAATCTCATCCACATCATGCCGCCCATGATACGACTGTTTCTTGCCTGATTCAGCTCGTAAGCTTCCTCCAGTGTCTTAACTTTCACGTAATTACCGATTGTTAACACAGTAGGTCTCCTTCCTATCCACATACCTTTTCCGAGGATCGCGGTTCTCATCCTCGCAATTCTCTCTTGTTATCTTATGTCGTTTCTTGCGATTGTTTTTCAAAAGACAAACATGCAAGCATAAAAAAAGTGCAAATGAAACAGCTTTGTCATTCACACATCTAGCAGATTAATGATATCATATGTATAAGAAAAAAGTCAAAAAATCGGTTATACTTTATTATAATCAATTCTTATAAGATGTGCTTATAAACAGGGTATTATAAATAAGAAAGAAATCCCGAAACTATGTTGACATCATTGTACCCTCGGTGTTATTATTTGCTTAAACACGGAAACGTATAGTAACGTTAGATACATGATGTAATTTGGGGACGGCGCATCTTGCCGTTTCTTTTATGTTTATTTACAGTTTACGCTTTCTTGCATAGATGTATATTAAACAGTTACCGTTCATGGCTATTATGATTATCGTTCGCAGGGAACTTATGAACAGTAACCAATAACCTGCTATGACCAGTAATACTTTGTTTCACCATGTTTAAGGAGGATAAAAAGAATGGCAATTTTTAAAGGCGCAGGTGTAGCGATTGCTACTCCGATGAAAGAGAATCTTGAGGTCAATTATGACAAATTAGATGAGATGTTAGAGGAGCAGATCGCAGGCGGTACAGATGCGATCATCATCTGTGGAACAACAGGTGAATCTGCTACTATGACAGAAGAAGAACACGCTGCAACAATCCGTTTTGCAATTGAGCGTGTGAACCACCGTATCCCGGTTATCGCCGGAACTGGTTCTAATTGTACAAGAACAGCAATTCAGCTGTCCAAAGAAGCGCAGGAAGATGGAGCCGACGGACTTCTGCTCGTAACACCATATTATAATAAAGCAACACAGAACGGACTGATCGCTCATTACACAGCTATTTGTAATGAAGTAAATATTCCGGCTATTCTGTACAATGTACCAAGCCGTACAGGATGTGGACTTCAGCCACAGACAGTTGCAACACTTGTGAAAGATGTTGAGAATATCGTTGGTATTAAAGAAGCTTCTGGAAATATCAGCACAGTCGCACAGATTATGCATCTTTGTGATGGTAATGTAGATCTTTACTCAGGAAATGATGATCAGGTTGTACCACTTCTCGCACTTGGCGGAATCGGTGTTATCTCCGTTCTTTCCAACGTAGCTCCGACCTATGTACATGATATGTGCTATAAATTTTTCTCAGGAGATATCGCAGGTAGCCGCAAGATGCAGTTAGATGCACTTCCGCTGATTGACGCACTCTTCTGCGAGGTAAACCCAATCCCGGTTAAGGCTGCTCTTAACATGATGGGGAAAGAAGTCGGAACTCTTAGAGCTCCTCTGACAGAGATGGAAGATGCACATAAAGAAGTTCTGAAAAAAGCAATGATCGATCTTGGAATTCTGTAAGAGAATTTTTTCAACCTATAAAAAAACGATTCTACTTCTTAAAAATAAGACCATCGGCTGAACATAAAGCCGATGGTCTTATTTTTATTCACTTATTAATACTCTCTTTCCGACATCAGTTCCTGGATCAAATTCAGGTTCGAATCCGAATGCTCCAGTTCTCTCGAATAACGATACACAATTTCTATCACATCTTTTATGCTCAATGCTTTTTCATTCATTTTCCATTGCGCCATCAGAAGTTCATGGATCAGAAGTGTACTGACAACAGCCATCTGAGCTTTTGCAAATGCTTCTCCATCATATACTGCACCGCAGAAGTAAGTACTGATGAAATATACCAGGAGCTGTTCATATTGTATTTCATACTCCGGCATTTCTTTCTGAAGCCAGGTATGAAACTCTCCTAGCATCTCCATATAGTGCTTTTCGCACAGATTATCATTTGCATTTCCATATAATAGTTTCTCCGCTTTTTTAAGATAAGACTCCCAATCGCCTCTTAAATGTTCCATCTGATACTGATTTTGGAACATCTTTCTAATATACGTCAGATGATCTGCTTCTGCAAAATCAGTTTCAACTTCGTGAATCCCTTCTTCCGTCCGATAATAATCAAACACATCATCCATAGAAAATATATCTTCTTCATCAATACATTCCTGCACATCACTTGCAATTTCCAGAATAAGTGCTGCCCGTAAATTCAGCTTTTTCTCTCTGTCTTGTAAAATATCAATCAACACTTCTCTGGCATCCACAAGCTTTGAATATAAAAATGGATCAAAGTCACCATATTCTTCTTCCTCGTCTGTTTCATAAGAAAGAAAATGCATCGGCTCTTTTTTGTTCATCAGGATTCGTGCCACTTCCGGGCAAGATACAGAAAGCGTTACTTCCCGCACATCTTCAAATTCTTCGATATGTCTGGGATATAATTTACAGGTTCTGCACAAACTTTCTTCTCCTAATGCAGTATACATATCACATAGATTCGATCTATTAAGAAACACACACCTTTTGTCTTTATCCTGTTTAAATGTTCCTTCCTCCCAGTTAATAGATTCTTTCAGATGCTCCGCAAATACACCTGTCTCATTTTTATACTTTTCCAGCGCGGCTTCATCCGCAACGATCTGCCATCCTGCACAACAAGTGTCCTCGCACTTTCCTGCAACACAACGAAATTCATGATAATAATCAGGTATTGTATACAACATTGATTTACTTTATCCATTCCCTTTCCACTTTAGTTATTTTTTAACTGACATCATTATAGCACGCACTTCCGGGCAGAACAACGATGTGATTGACACGGGAGTGAACAGTAACGAAATTTTTCAATGTGAAATTTTCTTTATTTTTTTCTTGACATTCCGCACGCCATAGGGTATACTTAACAAGTCGCTTGAGTTAAGCGACAACTGAATAGGGGATTGGTCAAATGGTATGATAGGGGTCTCCAAAACCTTTGGTGGGAGTTCGATTCTCTCATCCCCTGTATTAAAAAGTCTTAGAAACTGCGTAAAATCGCTGTTTTAAGGCTTTTTCTTTTTTCCAAAAAGCAAAGGTAATCAAAAAGGTAATCAACCATATGTTCGAAACATCTGAAGAAGGAGGAAATCTTGCACAAATGCGTCTCATATGGTACCAAAAAGACATACTTTGCTAAAAAATTGATTATTTCAAATGATATTTTAAAGATACAAATAAAAAGAAATGCCTTAGCAGATTAATTCATATTCACATAAACATGAAGAATACTGTTAGGACATTTCTTTTTTATCCAGATATTAACACCACGGATTGAAAATGTAATCTTCTCCTGAACGCATCTAAAATAGGTTTATCCATTGTTTCATCATATTTGAAAAGCATATAATTAATAATGTCTGTGTAATTAGTCTCATTGGTCTGTTCTTTGCTTCGCATACAATAAGTATCTAAATTAGTTGTATCTACACTTAAGCCAAGCATTTCACGTATAACATCGACCTGCCAAATTTCAAGTGGAATTTCTAGTTCTCTGCCATCATATGCGTCAATTACTAATCTCACAGATTTAATAGTATCTTTTCTTTCTGCGTACTTTTTTGACATAAATACTCCTCTTCATATTTTACTTTGGTCAGTTCTTCAAGTAAATCTTGATTTTTTAATAATTCTACGAGCTGGAATTTATCTATTTTGTTGCCACAATACAAAGCCAGTGATTTTTGACATCGGCATATGGTTTTATTTCCATAAAACCTGCTTCTTTTAAAGCGGTGATAAGTTGATCGCAATTATAAATCTTCATACCATCAATTATCTTTGTCCATTTATCGTCTGAGGCATTCATTCCGTCGCTCTCGTTACAAATCAGGAAGGTTCCTCCGTCTTTCAAAACACGATTTACCTCAGAAAAGCATTTTTTCAGTTCTGGCCAGAAGTAAACCGTCTCAAAAGCTGAGACATGATCAAAATTTGCATCTGGAAATGGGATGGCAGATACATCTCCCTGAACGACCTTGCATTTTCCCTGTTGAATGGCGGCAGCGTTCAATTTTTGAGATTCTGCCACACTAACCTCCGAATAATCCAATCCTGTCACATGGCCCTTCCTGCATTTGTTCAGCCAGACCGCAATGTTTGCACCACCTCCGCAGCCAACATCCAGCACCTCAGCGTCCGGATTTACAGAGGTATTCGAGAACCCCCATTGCGATAGCCTGGAGTGGCCGCTGTTCATCATCTTTGTCATCAATTTTCCGCCGAATCCTTGTGGCTTACGGGTATTTTCAAAAAAGCTCATTGAAATATTCCTCCTTCATATTCCGATTGAGATTTCACCTGTTTTAGGAATAACTGTTATATTTTGTTATTAAATTCACTGTAAACCTTTGAAAACGCTGGATTTGTCGCAGGTGAGCTTTCCCTTATTGTTTCCCTTGTGTTATATCTTCCCATATAAGTTTACGAACTCTGATAAGGGAAAATACAAGGGCAAAAAAAATCTGATAACACATTATAACATAAAATGAAAATGACATGGTGAACTGATTGAAATGCTTCTATATTTTTATTGATTTGAAGGAGACACAACATGAATACCATTTACGCAAAATACAACATGTATCACAACAGCATTGACATTTATACATCTGCCGGATATATGTTACGCATTGACTGTAATAAGGCAGAGGATGGACTAAAAGCCACTCCCCGCTCACAGTATTCGTTATATGCACTTGCTGCTTTCCAATGGGGCAGTGGAATCAATAATCTGTCTTCCGATTACTTTTTCAATCTCTAAATAGTTCATAGCGATATCTCCTCATATTTACTCAAGAACCAATAACAGTGCCATTTTGAACTGCTTTGTTGCACTTACTGAGTGCTTTCCAAACTTATCAAACTTAAAAGTTTCTCCTGCGTGGATCACCTGCTCCTGTCCCTCATATCCAATCACAGCCTCTCCATCAAGTGCCATCACAAGGGCTTCTCCCGGAGCTGCATGCTCTGAAAGACCTGTTCCTGCATCAAAACTCATAACAACAAATTTCATCTTGTCATTATGCGCCAAATCCATATTTACAATCTTTCCTTCCTGATATGGAAGTAACTCTGCTAACTTAAATACTTCTCCCGCCTTGATTACCTCGTTCATAATAGTCTCCTTTCGAAATTCAATCTCTTTATATATAGAATCTTTTATTGCACTAACTCCAACCGACCGTTGAATAGGTGTTAGAATACTTTCTCCAGGCAAAAAATTGATATCCCTGTGCCATTCTCATGATAGATTTGCTTCGAGATGGTACACCCTGGCACTGTTCTGTTTTCTCTTACAAAATCTATAATTTTTCCAGCTTGTTCTTTCATCGTTTCCACCTCTCTTTCTCTTCTTTACATCTATTATTTTATCCATAGGCCTCTTGTTTTTCTGTTGCTGTAGCAACAATATCGATGATATGATAAAATTTCATTTGAAAGGATGGTAATAAGCATATGAAGAAACTAGATGATTATCAGAAGTATCTTCCGATACTATCGAAAGCAAAGCTATTTGAAGGAATTCCTCTTGAACACTATCCGCAAATTTTCAACTTCCTCCAGGCCTCAATTCTCTCTTTTGAAAAAGACGAATTAATTCAACACCTAGGAGAACCTTTGTTATATTCCGGAATTGTGCTTGATGGAACAGTTGAAGGATCATTTATCAATGAAAACTACAGCAAAATCAATATGAATCATTTTGAACGTGGTCGATCATTTGCAGAAGCCCTGGCATGCGTGCAAACACCATACAGTCCAATACAGCTAAAAGCATTGACTAACTGCACCATTATGTTAATTAATCTTAAAGGTATTATAAGCGGTTCTTCCTGTCCATGCTCTTACCAACTGAATTTAACCACTAACATGCTCAAAATACTTGCCTCACAAAATGTTTTTTCAAATCTAAAACTAAGAATTGCAAATCAGAAATCTTTAAGAGATCGAATTCTAATCTATTTGCATAGTTTAGCGCCAGACTCAGAAGGGTATCTCCATGTTCCCTTTACACAGACAGCACTTGCAGAATTCTTAGGTGTAAACCGAAGTGCACTGTCCAGAGAACTTGGTCGTATGCAAGATGAAAATCTTATAGAAGTTAACGATAAAAAAATGAAACTTTTACTATAGAAAAAAGGGGATGCGCCCATCCCCTTTGCCAAATACGCTGTATGCGATTTCACAACAATTTTATTCCAATGCCTCTTCCAGCACTGATTTCAGTGTTTCAGCTGATTTGTGTAATGCCTTGATTTCATCTTCAGATAGTGAAATGGGAACCTTTGATATAAATCCTTCTGCACCTACAATACTTGGCATAGACAGAACTACATCCTTGATTCCGTATTCTCCATCCATCATTGTTGAAATTTGAAGTATCGAACGTTCATCTCTGATTATAGCTTCACATATTCTCTTTACCGACATTGCTATTCCATAATAAGTAGCACCCTTCCTTTGAATAATTTCATAGGCGCTGTTTTTTACTTTCTCCGCAATTTCTGACGTAGCTCCTTCATGGTCATGATGCCCTCTCATCTCGCAGAAATCATGGAGTGGAATACCTGACACGTTGGCACTTGACCAAGCGGCAATCTCACTGTCTCCATGTTCTCCAACAATAAACGCATGAACACTTCGACTATCTACTTCCAGATGCTCCCCGAGACGTTCTTTTAGTCTTGCTGTATCCAGAACCGTTCCTGATCCAATCACACGATTCGGTGCATATCCTTGCCCTCCTTATTGTTCAAAATGCTCTTTTGCAAACTGCATATCCTGTACTACTTCAACCGTTCCAAGATAATTGCCTTTCTTATCTCTTACTGCCATATATGTTACAAGGAATGGTTTTCCATTCTTCTCCATCCAAACTGGAACTCTGTCACGCTTATTATTTCTAAAATCATCTAAAATTGCTCGCACCATCGGTTCTATCTTAGGTGGATGGCAAGAAAATACTTCCCTGTCAATCGCCATCTGAGGGCGTTTGAACACCTTTGGTCCTTCGTTGAAGAAGCGATTGATATTATTATCATCCACAAATGTAATCTCGATAGGCAATGTATTGAGAAGTGCTTCCAGCTGTGGAACTGTCATATGACCACCACCTAATATGATTTCTCCATCGCTTAGAGCCGCCTCTGTTCTTGCTTTTTTATCAGCACTATATTTTTCTGCCTCATCCCAGATCATTTCTACTCCAAACACAGGTGCATAGTCCTTAGCATCCTCGTAAATGCCATACCACTCTTCCCTGCTGAAATTCACTGCGCAGATAGGGTATAAAATATTATTTTCTTTATAGATCATCTCATCTGCTCGTTTGAGAACTGTCTGAAGTCGGTTCATCCATTCTTCATCATAATCTGATATTTTATCAAGTGCAGCTAGCTCATCACGAATTTCATCATCCACTGTCCACATCACATCCGAAGGTCCTGAGATCTCATAGCGTACCTTTAATACCGGATAGACAAGATCTCCTTTTTCTGCATAATGAATAGAAATCTGTCGAAGCTCAGATAGCTTCTCTCCTACATCATTCCCAGACTCAATATCTCCTTGAATTTCATGAATCAATGCGGCTATCTTCTCGTTTTCAAGAGCCCATCGATACATCGGATGTCCAACAGTTTCTCTAAGAGTCTTTGCTGCAGCATGCTTCTGATTGTATGCATCCGGCATCAGTTTCTTAGATGTCTCCTCTTTCTTAAGTGACTCTTCTACTGCTTTTTCTGCATTTGCAATCTTTTCTTCCTTTGTTGCACCGTGAAATAAGGCACTGTGAACATCGCACAATTTCTGCACTTCTGTGATTGGTGTGCCTTCCTTAATTAGCTCCTGCTCAGCTTTCATAATTTCAGATGCCTCTACCTCTGAAAAATTCTCTACGAAGTCTTTGCGCACACTCTCTAAGTCTTCGCCTTCTCCAAGTCGCTTTAAATAGCTCTTTATCTTTTCTCTTGTATTTTCCTGAAAAGCCCCATCTTCACTGCTGGTCTCGTCTCCTGCATTATTCTTTCCAAGTGCAAAGATATTTGGCATCTTCCCAATAAGTTCAAACCCATTACTCATAAGTGCCGGCACAACCTTCATCATGGATATGTTTCTCATCTTAGCTCCCTTTGGAATTGTTGTGATGCGTCCCACAGAGTTAAGCATTGCAGGCTTTGTAATCTCTGAAAATCCTAAATCCTTTAAAACATCTACAAGCTCAGGATATTCCTGAACCAATTCAAATACTGGTTTGTTTAAGTCTAATTTCTTTGCCATATAAACATCCACACCTTTCTATCTTTCCTTGTTACAAAATAGAATAACCTAAATTCCCTAAAATAATCTGTTGCTCCAGCAACATTTCTCAATGTCTCTGTTGTGTGTCCAGCACCTCCGACAATAATATTTTTCTTTGCCACTTCGTTCTGAATGGCTTCAGCAAGAATATCACCACCGGCTATAATGCTTCCTCCAAATAAAACCATTACATCAGCCTGATTGATTCCAATTTTTTTCTAATACATTTTGTGTAAATTCTTCTATATCACGCTTGCCACAAAATTCTCCCAAAATATTAATTGCTTTTGCTTTTTACATAACTCACCTCATAAAATCCCGATTTTTTACTTTTGGGAACATAGTTGATTGAGCAATAAACTGCTACATTATAATTACTTCCATATACAATTAAAGCATTCATATGCAATTTGCTCCATTCATTACATTTTAACAATTTTTCTTACTGTATTTGCCGTCCGGATCGTAATTCTGTCACTGATCTTTGAACTGG